>Ga0182016_10005998_pt1 | contig 12890 bp, 11 predicted proteins | sample 712S2MmetaG_FD_120491 | JGI IMG/M metagenome (GOLD analysis project Ga0182016, IMG submission 120491) | Permafrost microbial communities from Stordalen Mire, Sweden - 712S2M metaG | ecosystem: Environmental > Terrestrial > Soil > Wetlands > Permafrost | place: Sweden: Stordalen | collected...
AGGAGCCGTGGAGCATGGGAGCGACGTCGCTCGCGCTCGCGCGCGCGCTGACGATCGGCGAGCCGGCGCTCGTGCGGGCGCTCGCACTTTTGGTGGACGAAGGACGGATCGCACATCGCGCCGGCTATTATGCCACGACGGACTTCCGGCCGGCACTGTCGCCCGAACAGAGCGCGCTCTTCGAGCGGGCGCTCGCGGGCGACCCCGCGCAGCCGATGGTGCCAGCGCCGTTGACTGAGATCGTAGCAGCCATCCGCTCGTCGAAGATTGCCGGTGCGTCGCACGCGTTCGACACGCTGGTTGCAAGCGGCGCCGTCTACAAGGTCGGCGACGACGTCTACCGCGCCGAGCAGATGGCGGCGGCGCGGGCGGCGCTGGCCGCGACCTTCGGGGCCGACGGCCGGATCACGCCAGCAGCGTTTCGCGACCGGCTCGGCACGTCGCGCAAGTACGTCGTGCCGCTGCTCGAGTGGTTCGACGCGACCGGCGTGACGGTACGCACCGGCGACGCGCGCGTGCTGCGCAAAGCCTAGGAAGGCCCCTGCGGGTCCCCTAAGAACGAACCTCCGCTATCTGGCCGTTCGCTTGGAGGTTGCCATGCCGCGCTGGTTCTCGCTTTCTTGGGGCTGTGCCGCGGCGATCGCGCTGACGGGCAGCGCGGGTGCGAGCGTCGTCCGCTCGACCTCGCTTCCCGGCGCCCCCGCGGCGCCCGTCTACGCCTATGCTTGCTCGTCGACCGGCTCGTGCGCTTCGTATAGCGCAAAGGGCAAGGTCATCGCAACGATCACGCAGGGGCTCAGCGCCCCGATGGGCATAGCGACCGACTCGCTCGGGCACGTGTACGTGGCAAGTTCCGGCAACGCAAGCGTCGTCGAGTACGCGCGCGGCGGCGGCTCCGTGCTGGCCACGCTGCAAGACGCCGGCAATGCGCCGGTCGACGTGGCGATCTCGCAGTCGACGAGCACGGTCGCCGTCGCGAACGCCTCCGGGCCGAGCGGCTCGGCGACGATCGCCGTCTACAAGAACGGCGCGACGACGCCGTCGAGCACGCTGACCGATCCGTCCGCCGCGAAGGGACTGGGCGTCGCGTTCGACGACGCCGGCAACTGCTATCTCCTGTACCAAACGAGCGGCACCGGCGCCGTGGACGAGTTCGCCGGCTGCGCCGGCTCGCCGGTCGCGACCGGCGTCGCGGGGCAGATCAACGCCATCGGCTTCGACGGGTCCGGCAATCTGTATTACACTGTGCAGGGCTCGGGCTCGAGCGATACCGCGGTGTGGAAGTGCAAGGTCCTCGCGAAGTGCCGCCAGTATACGGCGGCGCCGTCGACCGACCTCACCGCCCTACGCTTCGACCTGTCGTTCTCGCGCGTGCTGCTCGCAAATGTCTCGCAGACGGAACTGATCCTGATGCCGCGCCGTCACCTTTCGCCGTTCTTCTCGATCGGCGGCGGCGTGCTGACCGGCCTCGCATTCGCATACGGTCCGGAGTACTAGAGCATGGCTAACGACGCACCGGCGACGCTCACCGTTACGAGCACGACCTTCGCCGAAGGTCAGACGATCCCGCAGTCCGCGCTATTCGGGGGCTTCGGGGTCGGCGGGCACAACAAGTCGCCGCACATCGCCTGGAGCGGCGAGCCGGCGGGGACGAAGTCGTTCGCGATCGTGCTGCACGATCCGGACGCGCCGACCGGCACCGGCTTCTTCCACTGGGTCCTCTTCAACATCCCCGCGAGCGTGCACGAACTTGCCGAGGACGCCGGCCACGAGTCCAACGCGAACCTGCCGCCCGGCGCCGTGCAGAGCCACACCGACTTCGGCTCGCGCAACTACGGCGGCCCGGCGCCGCCGCCCGGCCACGGCCCACACCGCTATGAGTTCCACGTCTACGCGCTGGACGTGCCGGTAGTGCCGGGCGATGCGAACACGACCGCCGCGCTGTTGCGCTTCATGATGATCGGCCACGTCCTCGCCCAAGGCAAACTCACCGGCATCTACGAGCGCTGATTCGGATCGCCGCGACCGAAGCCGGCGAAACATCGATCTCCACCCGGGTGTAGGTGGGCCATGAGACGTGTGCTTTTTGCCCTGGCGATCGTATGTGCGTGCGCCGGCTCCGCTGCGGCAGCCGAAGCTCCGGCCGTAGACGTACCGCCGTACGTTACGGAACTCTTAAGCGCGTATGCGAATAAGGACGTAGCTGGGGTGACGAGGCTCCTCGACGCGCGCGCGACGATGTACGGCGACGCCGCCTCCGAGGTTTTCACAACCCCGGCGGAAATCGAGGGCCTGCTCGCGAGCGACTACCGCCAGTGGTCGAGCGCGCACTTCGGCCGGCCGCTTCACGTCAGCATCGAGTCGTCGAGCGACTTGGAGTCGGTCTTTTTCGATGCCCCGTTTACGTTCGTCACGTCCGACGCCAATACGATGACGGTAACGGTTCGGTTCGCCACGGTATGGCACCGGGTGCACGATCGCTATCTTCTGTTGCAAAGCTCCAACGCTACCGTTCGATAGCGGACCTCGGCGGTCGCGAGAAGGGCCGGTGGCCCCGGGGGGTGTGGAGGGGCGCCCGTCCGCCGGTACGGGCAGGACGCGCACTGCCACCGATGAACCATCGCGCCAAACGCGCGCACCGCCTTAAGAAACGACTGTGTCCCCTTGCGTTGTTTCCACAATCCGCGCATCGGAGCATGCGCTCTCGTCGCCGCCGTTACGCTTTCCGCTATGCCCTGCGTCTCGGCCGCGCAAACCCCGGCAGCGAACGCCGCCCTTGAGAAAATCGCGACGGACGTCTACGTATATGGTTACCCGCTCGTCACGATGGAGTTCACGCGGCGCTCGTTCACGAACGTTACCGCCGCATCGCCAACCAACGCGCCGATGGGTCAGTTCGCAAACATGCAGTCCTATCCGGCCGTCGACGATCACCGCGTCACGGCGCCGAACGCCGACACCCTGTACTCGACCGCATGGCTAGATGTTAGCAAGGAGCCGTACGTGTTGAGCATCCCCGACATGCACGGCCGGTACTTTCTCATGCCGATGCTCGACGGCTTCACCAACGTATTCCAGGTGCCCGGAAAGCGAACGACCGGGACGGGTGCTCAGAAATACCTCATCAGTGGGCCGGGCTGGAAAGGAACGGTTCCCGCGGGTGTGACGCACTATACGTCTCCCACGGGACTCGTATGGATTCTCGGTCGAATCTACTGCACCGGAACGCCGGAAGACTATGCGGCCGTTCATGCCCTTCAGGCACAGTTGTCGCTGACCCCGCTGAGTGCGTACGGCAAGCCGTACGCGCCGCCCGCAGGCTCTGTGGACCCGAGCTTCGACAAGAAGGGCGGCGTCCGCGATCAAGTCGAGGCGCTTTCCGCGGCGGAATACTTCGCTCTGCTCGGCGAGCTGCTCAAGACCAACGCGCCGGAGACGCCACAGGACGCGGCGATCGTTGCTGAGATGAAGCAGCTTGGCCTCACGCCCGGAACGACGTGGAACGTGAGCGCGCTCTCGCAGGACGTTCAGTCTGCCCTCGGTGCGGCGAAACCCGATGCGGTGAGCCGGATTAAGGCGTTCGCTACGAGGGGCATAGAAATGGTGAACGGCTGGGGAATTCTCAAGAAGACGGGCATTTACGGCAGCGACTATCTGGATAGAGCATTCGTAACCGCCGTTGGTTTGGGAGCAAATAGGCCCCAAGACGCAATTTACCCGTTCACGCAAGCATCGTTCGACGGCTCGAAGACGTACGTCATTCGATTCGCGAAGGGCCAGACGCCGCCGGTAAAGGGCTTTTGGTCGATCACTATGTACGACCCGGCGTACTTCTTCGTGAAGAATGCGCTAAACAAACAGAGCATCAGCCCGCGCCAGCATTTCGCGCAAAGTCCCGACGGTTCGATCGCGCTGTATTTTTCGAACAAACAGCCGGCCGGCGTCCCGGCGTCGAACTGGCTGCCCGCGCCGCCCGGAAAGTTCTTGCTGATGATGCGGAATTATTGGGCCAATCCGACGCCGCCTTCGCTTCTGGACGGCTCGTGGAAACCGCCCGCGGTCACCGAAGCAAAGTAGGCGCCGAGGCGGCGCTCGCGCGAGGGTTGCAGGGTCGCTACAACCCTCGCGCGAGCGTCAGGATACCGATGACGACCTCGACGGCGATCAGGACGATGACGATCAGTTCGAGAAACTCCGCGCGCGCGTTCTGCGCCTCGTCGGCTGAGAAGCGGTAGAGTTCGTTGACCGTTTGCAGTTTGGCGTCGAGCAGCCGCTGCCAGTCGCCCAGACCCAGACGCTTGACGGCCGTGCGATAGAGCCGCGCGTAGTACGCGTCGCCGGTGATCTTCAGCGCATTGCCGGAGCGGTCGGTCAGTTCCAGCACGTCGACGATAAGATAGCGCAGCCGCTCGGCCGCAGCGAACGCGGCCTTGCGGCCGAGCGGCCCGAACGCGCGGCCCTTCTCGGTGCGGTAGATCGTGTCGAGTTCGGCGTCGAGCCGCTGGTCGTAGGTGCGCAACTCGACCAACTGCGTGTTGGCGAACTCGAGGATGTCTTCGGTCGCCGTCGCGCCGTCGGCGGCGTCGTACACGAATGCGGCATCCCAATGAACGACCACGAGGTCGTCGGCGAAGTACGAGAGGTGCGATCGCAGCAAGTCGGACTGCTCCTCGCCGCCGAGCGGGCGCTCTTCGCCGGCGATCAACTCCGCCACGAGCGCGCCGTAGCGCGCGACGAGTTCGGCGGCGGCGACCGGCTCCGCGAAGCGGCGCACCTCGAAGACGAAATAGTCTTCGACCGGCGGCGGGTGCGGGTCGTCGAGCGCGCCCGCGATCTCCGCAAGGAGCCGGTCGAGCGCGGCGCGGCTCGCGGCCGGGAGCCCGTCGTCGGCGCGCAGCGAGCGCGCGAGCGTCGCGTAGTCTTGCCACGGGCCGTCGACGTCGAAGGTCAGCCGCAGCGCGACGACGCCGTAGTCGAAAATCTTGACGCGGACCCGGGCTTCGCGGCCGGCGACGACGGCCGGGGCCAGCCGCGCCACGAGCGGCGCCACCGGGAACTGGATGGTCCCGGGCGATGCCTCGCGCCGCAGGAGCAGCGGTGCCCGCTCGGTCCCCTCGCCGCCGACGCTGGCCAGCTTGGCCAGATCGATCGTGTCGGCGACGTCGTAGACGAAGAACGCGTGGATCGCGCCCTCGGCGACGGCGGGCGGGACGCCCGTCCCATTCCGGTCTGCCATACCGGTCGGGGGTTCGAGCGCAGCGCCCAGCCGCCTCGCGAGGGTGCTCAGAAGAGCCGCGGGCCCCAGCCCGGGAAGAGGTTGGTGTTGCCGATGTGCTTGGGCCGGGCGATCCCGCCGGCCACGTCGCCGGGGGCTTCGACGCGGGTGTTGCGCCGCTTGTCGTCGTCGTCGAGGTGCTGTCGCATGAGTGGATCCTCCGTAGGTGCGAGTGGTGTGGCTCGAGCCTACGGGCCGGCGGTTACACGCCGGTTGGCGCTCACACGTGTCAAAGGAGGGTGTTCCTGCAACGCTCTTGGGAGCCCGGCGGTTGTAGAATGCGATTATGAACGTAGACCGCATGACGCAGCGCGTTCAGGAGGCCCTGAACGCCGCTTACAGCCTCGCGCTCGCCGAGCGCAACACCCAGACGACCCCCGAGCACGTGCTCGTCGCCGTCCTCCAGCAGCAGGGCGGCATCGCCGCGCCGCTGCTCGAGAAGGCCGGCGCCGACCCGCGCCTGGTCGAGGCCGCCGCCCTGCAGGCGGTCGCGGCGCTGCCCCGCTTCTCCGGCCCGAACGCCGACCAGCAGCAGGTGACGGCCGCGCCGAGCCTGTCCCGCCTCTTGAGCGAGGCCGACGCTGCCGCGAAGCAGCTCAACGACGAATACGTCTCCGTCGAGCACCTGCTGCTCGCGATGGTTGACGCCGGCGGTCCGACGTCGCGCGTCCTGCGCGAAGCGGGTCTATCGCGCGAGAAACTGCTCTCCGCCCTGAAGGACGTGCGCGGCAACCAGCGCGTCACCTCGCAGAATCCCGAGTCCACCTATCAGTCGCTCGAGCGCTACGGCCGCGACCTGACGCGCGACGCCGAGCAGGGCAAACTCGATCCCGTCATCGGTCGCGACGACGAGATCCGGCGCGTCGTTCAAGTGCTGTCGCGCCGCACCAAGAACAACCCGGTCCTCATCGGCGAGCCCGGCGTCGGCAAGACGGCGATCGTCGAAGGCCTCGCGCAGCGCATCGTACGCGGCGACGTCCCCGAGGGCTTGAAGAACAAGCGCATCATCGCGCTCGACATGGGCTCGCTCATCGCCGGCGCCAAGTATCGCGGCGAGTTCGAAGAGCGGCTCAAGGCCGTCCTCAAGGACGTGCAACAGTCCGAGGGCCAGGTGCTGCTGTTCGTCGACGAGATGCACAACATCGTCGGTGCCGGCAAGGCCGAGGGCTCGATGGACGCCGGCAACCTGCTCAAGCCGATGCTCGCGCGCGGCGAACTGCACATGATCGGCGCGACCACGCTCGACGAGTACCGCAAGTACGTCGAGAAGGACGCCGCGCTCGAGCGGCGCTTCCAGCCGGTTTTCGTGGATCAGCCCAGCGTCGAGGACACGATTTCGATCCTGCGCGGCCTGCGCGAGCGCTACGAAGTGCACCACGGCGTGCGCATCAAGGACAGCGCGCTCGTCGCCGCCGCGACGCTCTCGAACCGCTACATTGCGGACCGCTTCTTGCCCGACAAGGCCATCGACCTGGTCGACGAGGCGGGCGCGAAATTGCGCACCGAGATCGACTCGATGCCGCAGTCGCTCGACGAATCGCAGCGCCGCATCATGCAGCTCGAGATCGAGCGTGAGGCGCTGAAGAAGGAGACCGACGAGGCCTCCAAGCACCGCCTCGAGCGCATCGAGAAAGAACTGGCGGAGCTGCGCGGCGAGTCCGACGCGCTCAAGGCCCGCTGGCAGCTCGAGAAGGGCGCGGTGCAGAGCCTGCGCGACATCCGCGCGCAGATCGACCAAGTGAAGACCGAGGTCGAACAGGCCGAGCGCCAGTACGACCTCAATCGCGCCGCCGAACTGCGCTACGGCAAGCTCGCCGAACTCGAGAAGAAACTGCACGCCGAAGAGGCGGCGCTCGAGACCAGCGAGAGCGGCGACCGGCTGCTCAAGGAAGAAGTCGACGAGGAAGACATCGCCGACGTCGTCAGCCGCTGGACCGGCATCCCCGTATCGAAACTGCTCGAGGGCGAGATGCGCAAGCTGCTGAGCCTCGACGAGGAGTTGCACAAGCGCGTCATCGGCCAGGACGAGGCGGTCAGCGCCGTCGCGGAGGCCGTCATCCGGTCGCGGTCCGGCCTGTCCGACCCGAACCGGCCGATCGGCTCGTTCATCTTTCTCGGGCCGACGGGAGTCGGCAAGACCGAACTCGCGCGCGCTCTGGCCGGCTACCTGTTCGACGACGAACGGGCGATGGTGCGCATCGACATGTCCGAGTACGGCGAGAAGCACTCGGTCGCGCGCCTGATCGGCGCGCCGCCGGGCTACGTCGGCTACGAGGAGGGCGGTCAGTTGACCGAGGCGGTCCGCCGCCGGCCGTTCTCCGTCGTGCTGTTCGACGAGATCGAGAAGGCCGCGCCCGACGTGTTCAACGTGTTCTTGCAGATCCTCGACGACGGCCGCTTGACCGACGGTCAAGGCCGCACGGTCGACTTCAAAAACACGATCCTCATCATGACCTCGAACATCGGCAGCCATCGGATTCTCGACTACCACGGATCCGACGACGCCGAGTTCTCGGTGATGCGGGCGACCGTGCTGGACGAGCTGCGCCGCCACTTCCGGCCGGAGTTCCTGAACCGCGTCGACGAGATCGTCGTGTTCAAGGCGCTTCGCGAGGACCAGTTGACCGCGATCGTCGAGATCCAGATCGACCGCCTGCGCCAGCGGCTCGCCGAGCGGCGCATCACGATCGAACTGACCGAGGCGGCGCGCCGCCACCTCGTCAAGGTCGGCTACGACCCGGCCTACGGCGCCCGGCCGCTCAAGCGGGCGATCCAGCGCGAACTCGAGACGCCGCTGGGCCGCAAGATCCTCGGCGGCGAGGTCCGCGAAGGGCAGAACGTGCTCGTGGACTACGACGAGCAGCGTGGCGACCTGACGTTCACGGCGGGCCTGCCCGACTTCCCGTCGCTGGGCACCGTTACGGCGTAGGAAGCCATCCGGGCGCGAACCTTGGGGCCGCCGCCGCCGTTATAGGCTCGGCGGCCCCGCCACGCGCCGTGATAGGGAACTCCCCGGGCGCGGGGAAGCCGCCAGGATTCCTTACTCCGAACTCTGGAGGCATTTTTCCAACATGCAACGTTTTCTTACTTCGATCTTCGCCTTCGCCTTCGCGGCCTCGCTCGGGACGAGCGCGTTCGCGCAGGGCACCATGGCGACCAGCGCGCCGGCCATGAGCGGCGCGGCCGCGACCAGCAGCAAGACCTGCCCGGCCGGCGAGACCTGGGTCAAGGGTTACACCAAGTCGGACGGCACGAAGGTTGCCGGCTATTGCCGCGCGGCCAAGGCGCCCGCCACGACCTCCAAGACCTGCCCGAAGGGGGAGACTTGGGTTAAGGGGTATACCAAGTCCGACGGTACGAAGGTCGACGGCTACTGCCGTAGCAAGTCGAAGTCGTCGTCGTCCATGTCGTCGTCGTCGATGTCCTCGTCTTCCATGAAGTCGATGGCCTCGCCGGCACCGGCCGCCACCAAGTAACGAACCTCTCGTAACTCGGGCAAGCGAAGGGGCTCCGCGGATGCGGGGCCCCTTCGTGGTATCCACGGAGGGTGTTCGCGGGTCGCCGAGCAAGGCGTCGGCGTGAATCTCGAGCGTTCGCTGCCCCGTGACGCGTACGTCGGCGACGCGTTCTTCGCACGCGAGCGCGACGCGATCTTCTGGCGCGAGTGGGTCTACGCCGGTCGCGCCGACCAGTGGCCGGCCGCCGGCGACTACACCGTGCTCGACGTTGCCGGCGAGAGCGTCATCGTCGTGCGCAACCGCGACGGCGCGCTGCGGGCGCACTACAACCTCTGCAGGCATCGCGGCAGCCGGCTTCTCGGCGAGCCGTGCGGAACGCTGCGCGGCACGATCGCCTGTCCGTACCACGCGTGGTCGTACGATCTCGACGGCAACCTCGCCGGGGCGCCGTTTCTCGGTGATGCGGTCGATCGCGCCATGCTGGCGCTGCATCCGGTCGCGATCGAGGAGTGGGGCGGCTTCGCGTTCGTCAACCTGTCGCCGGAGCGCGCGGCGACGCCCGAGGGTTCGCTCGCCGCGCAGCTCGGCCCGATCCCCGCGCGGCTGGCCCGCTACCCGCTCGCCGGACTACGCACGGCGCGAACGATCCGCTACGACGTCGCGGCGAACTGGAAGGTGCTGCTCGAGAACTACAACGAGTGCTACCACTGCGCGGTCGTGCATCCCGAGCTGTGCCGCGTCGTGCCGCAGTTCCGCCGCAACGGCGGCGCGGCGCTCGACTGGGAACGCGGCATCCCGCACCGGCCGGGAGCGTTTACGTTCACCTTTACCGGCACGACGGACCGCGCGCCGTTTGCAACGCTCGACGACGACGAGCGCGTGCGCCACAAGGGCGAACTCATCTATCCCAACTTCTTGCTGAGCCTGTCGGCAGAGCACGTCGCCGCCTTCTGCGTCTGGCCGCGCGGGCCGGAGCGGACGGAAATCGTCTGCGACTTCCTCTTCCATCCGGACGAGATGGCCAAGCCGTCGTTCGAGCCCGGCGACGCCGTCGAGTTCTGGGATCTCGTCAACCGCCAGGACTGGGAGGTCTGCGAGGGACTGCAGCGCGGGATGAGCTCGCGCCGCTTCGACTACGGCTGGTACGCGCCGATGGAATCGCCGAGCCTGGACATCCGCGACTACATCGCGGCGCGCCTCGGCCCCGACGCCGTGGCATCGCAGTGACGCGCGACGTCGAGTACGTCGCCCTCGGGCTCGGCGGCATCGGTAGCGGCGCAGCGTACTGGCTGTCGCGGTTCGCCGGCGCGGAGGTCGTCGCGCTCGAACAGTTCGAACTCGGTCACGTCCGCGGCGAGTCGCACGATCACACGCGCATCATCCGCCTTTCCTATCACACGCCCGCGTACGTCGAATTGGCCAAGCGCGCCTACGACGCGTGGTCGGTGCTGGAAGAAGAGTCGGGCGAGACCGTGGTCGTGAAGACCGGCGGCCTCGACCTGTGGCCGCCCGACGCCGCGATTCCGCAGGCCGATTACGCCGAGTCCATGCGCGTCTGCGGCGTGCCGTTCGACCGGCTCGACGCGGCCGCGGTGCGCAGGCGCTGGCCGCAGTTCCACATCGACGACGGCGTCGACGCGCTCTTCCAGGCGGACGGGGGGTTCGTGACCGCGCAACGTGCGACGGCCGAGCACCAGCGGATGGCCCGCGAGCACGGCGCGACGCTGCGCGACGATGCGGCGGTGACGGAGATTCGCGAGAGCGGCGGGGAGATCGACGTCGTGGCCGGCGGCATCACGTACCGTTGCCGCAAGCTCGTGATCGCGGCCGGGCCGTGGTCGAACCGCGCGCTGGGCTTCTTCGGGATGCAGCTGCCGCTCGAAGTGACCAAAGAACAAGTCGTCTACTTCTCGCCGGCCGACGCCGCGCCGTTCGCGCGCGAGCGCTTTCCCATCTGGATCTGGGTGGACGACCCGTCGTTCTATGGCTTCCCCGCCTATGGCGACGGCGTGAAGGTCGCACAGGATGCCGGCGGCCGCAGCGTCGACCCCGATACGAGGACGTTCGAGCCGGATCCCGAGGCGCTGGCGCGCGTGCTGGCGTTTACCGAGCGCACGCTGCCCGGCGCGTTCGGCGCGCCGTCGCTGGTGAAGACCTGTCTCTACACGCTGACGCCCGACCGCGACTTCGTCATCGACACGCTGCCGGGGCACCCGAACGTCTCGATCGCCATCGGCGCGGGGCACGCGTTCAAGTACGCCTCGGTCATCGGCCGCATCCTCGCCGAACTCGCGCGAGACGGCACGAGCGTCGCGGACATCTCGCCGTTCTCGCTCGGCCGTCCGATTCTCGCGCAGGCCTCGCCGGAGCGGCGCTACCTGGTGTAGCCGCTACAGGTTGAAGCGGGCGCTCAGGTAGACCGAGATCGGCTGGTGGACCGAGTAGTTGTTGTCGTTGTAGGAACCGAACAGCGGCTCGTACGGATAGCGCAGGAACGTCTGGACGTTATCCTTTGGGTTGTAGATGTTGCCGACCGGCGCCAGCGAGTTGGCGAGCGTCGACCAACTGCAGACGACGTTGGACGAGTAGTAGGTGAACGCGGTCTGCTGGCCGCCGAAGCACGTATTGATGAGGTTGGCGACCGTGCCGACCAGTTCGACGTGCTTCGACACCTTGTACGACATGCGCACGTGCATCAGCAGCTGCGACGGGCCGAGGAAGGCGCCGATGCCGTCGAACTGCCCGGTGAACGAGTCGGGGATCGCGGTGAGGGTCGTGCCGGCGCAGGTCGACGCGTCGTACGGCGCGCCGCCGGGGGCGCCGTACGGATAGCGCGGGTCGTGCGCGACCGTCCCGCCCGCCAGCGCGAGGCAGCCGGCCGCCGGATTGATGCCGGGCATCGTTTCGGGCGCGCCGTAGCGGCTGCCCGCGGCGAACTGGAACGACGGCGTGATCGCGAGCGGACCGTGCCGGTAGTTGACGATCAGCGTCGCGACGTACGGCTCGATGAACGAATTCGCGCCGGAGCCGATCGCCGCGGGGAACGTGCCGTACGGCCAGTAGTTGGCGTTGGGGTCGAGCAGCGGCTGCGGCGGCGCGTTCCAGTATGGGTTGGCGACCGCGCCGGAGACGCTGCACGACGACGGCTGACCGGCGTAACCGGACGAACTCGTCTGCACCGGCAGATAGCAGGGCGCGGCGGTTTGGCCGTTCGTCGGTAACACGCCGCACCGCGAGTCCTTCGGATGCGAGGCGCAGTAGGACGTGTAGGCGTTGTACTGCTGGATGTCGCCGTTGATGCTCGACACGATCGTAGAGCCGTTCGGCAGCGTGTTGAAGTTGACGAACGCGTTCGTGTACGCGAACGAGAGCTGCGCCGCCCAGCCGTTGCGGTCGAAGTCGCCTTTTTCCACCTGGAGTTCGAAGCCGCGCGAGGTCTGGCGGCCGACGTTGAGCCCAGAGATGAGTCCCGCCTTGACGTTGAGGTAGAAGTTCTCGACCTGGTCCTCCGTCTGCCGGTAGAACGGCGTCAGTTTGAACGAGAGGTCGGTGCCGCGGACGTGCCGCTCGAGCGAGAAGTCGGAGTTGTAGGAGATCGACGGCCGCACTTCGTGGCCGGGCGTGGTGAAGCCATAGGAGTAGAACTCCGGCCCGAGGAGGTCGGGCAGGTTCTGCTGGAGCGCGCCGTACTGCTCGTACGCCGAGCTGGGCTGCTCGTTGTACTTGCCGTAACTCGCGCGCAGCACGGTATCGGGCGAGAGCGTGTAGGTCGCGCCGATGCGCGGCTGCCAGATGTCGTAGGTGAACTGCTGGCTCGGCGTATTGGTGAGCGTCGCGGGGACGTACTGCGAGCCGGCGCTCGCGCACGACGACGTGATCGGGATGGATTTGCCGCCCGCGAGGTCGGTCTTGTCGTAGAGCGTCAGCGTCTGCGTGTCGTAGCACGTGTCGTTGTTCCAGGCGTTGAACCAGAAGGCGCGTGCCGGGCTCCCGCTGGTGTCCGCCCCCGTGTAGCCGTACTGGTCGAGCCGCAGGCCGACGTTGACGTTCAGCCGGTCGTTCGGCTTCCACTGGTCGGTCAGCGAGAGGCCGTAGAACTTGGGCGTCACCTGGTTGTACTCGCCGTACTGGCCGTTCTCGGCGACGTAGAAGGCGCA
>Ga0182016_10005999_pt1 | contig 12889 bp, 11 predicted proteins | sample 712S2MmetaG_FD_120491 | JGI IMG/M metagenome (GOLD analysis project Ga0182016, IMG submission 120491) | Permafrost microbial communities from Stordalen Mire, Sweden - 712S2M metaG | ecosystem: Environmental > Terrestrial > Soil > Wetlands > Permafrost | place: Sweden: Stordalen | collected...
CATCCAGAACAGCTTGGACCATCCGGTACTTCTTTCGCAAGATGACCAACTCATTCCCCATGCGAAAAGAATATAACGCTACAAGCATACGTTCAAGTTATTTATGCGCGGACCCTTAGGTTCTTCGCGATCGCGGCAATGATGCATTCACGGATCTGAGCTTCACTGGCTGAGCAAAAAGCAGCTCGATATACTTGTGCAGGTGGTCGATGCACTGGATTGCGACCGCTGTACCGTTTGCGGCCTTGGCCAGGATGAACGCGCCCTGGATCGTCGCCTGCATATAGAGCGCCAGGCTTTCCGCGGTCCAGTCGGGATGCATTCCGCGCTGGCGCATGGCCTCCATTATATCAGGGACAAGGGTCTCGGCGTGGCCTGTGATGCTGCGGTTGTAAGCCTCGCGCAGTGCCGGATGCGAGTCGTAGACCTCCTGCACCATGGTGCCCGACAGGCACGTAAATTTGGACAACTCACCCTGGATGAGCGACTTGCGGAAGTCCACGTAGGCCAGCAGGCGGCCGAGCGGGTCGGCATGGTCGCGATAGGGCGCGGAAGCGAAGAGAGCTTCGGAGCCTTCGGTCCAATATTTGGCAGCTTCTAGTGCTAACTCTTCCTTGCTGTCGAAATGATGGAAGAAGCTCCCCTTGGTGAGTCCAGCAGCTTCGCAGATGTCCTCAATGCGCGTGGCGGAATAGCCTTTCACACGGAAGACGTGCGATGCCGCATCGAGGAACCGGATCTTCGATTCGTGTCTGGATTCAAGCTTTGCTTCAGTTAGGATCATCGAAACACCAACTAGTTGGTACGACCATACAAACTGGTTCGTGTGCTGTCAAGGGCTTTTTAAACCTTTCTGATCAATTTCTTTGAGTTTCGGCTCGCGTTCAGCTCTTCCGTCCGTCTAATTTGGTCACGGAAATAGAGCTTCTGGCGATGCAGCCGGAATGGAGCGTGGAGGCCGATCTGGCAGAGTTTTTGACAGGATACTTGCCAATTTTCGCGTGCGATAGTTCGTGCCGGCTAACTCCGTAGATCATTGTTTGGCGATGGCCAGCATCTCGCCTATATGGTCGTCTTCTGGGAACAACTCCAAGTACCTTTCCATTTCGGCTTTCACCTGATCATATTGTTTGTCCTGGACGAGTTGGTAGATCAGCGTCTTTCGAATGCCGGCGTTGAAGGGGCCCAGGGCGACAGCCTTCCTTGCAGACAGAATCGCCTCGGCGTGCTTGCCGATTTGCTCCTGGGATGCGGACAGATCGGCATAGACCAACGGCTGCAACGGATCGAGCTGCAGAGAGTGCTCCAGATGGGAGATCGCCTTGGCGAATTGATGGTCATCCAGATCGCGATGTCCCAGTGAAGCCTGACCATGGCGCTTTCCGGGTCTGTCGTCTCCAACTCAGCAAGCGTCTTGAGCCAAGGTTGGATAAACTGCGCTTTCCCCTCCGCATTGAGCTGCGGGTAGGCCTGCAAACGAATCAACGCAGACGGGACCAAAGCTCCCGCGCCGCGCTCGCCCGCGGGGTTCAGCTCGATCAGATCGGGCATCGCTGCCGTTGTCTGATTGAAGGTTTGGTCCGGGAATGGTTCTTCGGGAGTACGCACGATGCGATGGTTGGTCGCGGTGGAGTGCGAGATGACGCGGATGCTGCGCAGAGGCATGTGGCAGCCAATGCAGTTGTCGCTCGGCGTTGTGGCCGGGCGCGCGGTGTGCGGCGCTGTGCAACTGGCCTTGGTGTGACAGGCGAGGCACGCGGAGTTGAAGTGCGCCGGAGCTTCTTCCCCGGTCGGCTCGACATGCGGATCGTGACAGCTGATACAGCGTAACTGCTTCTCCGCGGGGACGTTCCGGGTGGCGAGAAAGCACTTGCCCAGGCTCATGGATTAGTAGTGTTCAACGTGATCCTCATCGAACGGGTTGTCGCGCGTTGGTTGAATTTGAAAGATGGCGACGGTGCGTTCGAGGGGCTCGCCGGGGCGGAAATCCTGATATGTCTTTCCCGGTTGCAGCACGCATGCGTCGCCACCCTGATGACTGGACATGCAGATGTCGTTGGCCAGCTGGCTGGCCACTCCCCCCGGGTTCACAATGGTAGGGTCCGAGCCGTTCTTGGGAATCCTGCTTTTTGCATTGCTTCGACATGGGCAGCGCGTGGACCGTGACAATTCTCGCAGCCGATAGAAGTCTGCGTAAAGGCCGGGTCGCGGTACCTTCCGTTTTGGCCAGCGATGGGCTGAAGGCGGCCACTGTGGCAATAGATACAGCCAGGCTGGATGACGCGGTTGAAGCCGTTGTCCTGGTTCGGATGACCGGGCGAGAGATCCCAGCGCGCGGTCTGCGTGTAATGGGAGAGCGGCGCCTGGAAGAGATAATCGCCTCGGCGCAGAAGCGCACTCAAACCGTTCTGGTCGGTGCCGATGATCCAGCCCATTTCATGTGCGCTGCGGAAGACTTCCTGGCTGTTTGCGCCGGTTTCGTACTCGCTCTGGAAAAGTTTGCCGTTCTCGGCGTGGACTTCGAAACGATGGTTTGACCTGGCGTCGAATACGTTGGCTGTCTCCGTTGAAACTGGCGGCAGAGTCTGCAGAAACTCAGGGGTGATGGGCGTGAGCGAGCGGCCCATGCTAGTCTTGGCAAAAGAAGTTGCGATCCCCCGGTGGCACTGGGTGCACGCGGGGGCGCCCACGTAGCCGTCCTGATTGGGAGGATTCGCCGTGGCAGCCGGCGCGGAAGCCTGGACGTGCTGGCTAAATGCGCAGCCCGATCCAGAGACGAGCGCAAGAACAGCCAGGATGAAGCGGGGACCGGGAAACCGTGACATCTTTCAACAAACCCTCAGAATTCGGGAACAAAGCTCAGCGTCTTCTTGGTATGGGCGCGAACATCCTCGCAGGACACTGACCTCCGAAATGTCTTCTCTGCGTTCGCACCTTCAGAAGCATTGACGACTGTGACGATCCGTGGGTTCGATTACGACTCAAAATAGAAATGTGAGCATAACCGAGGCAAAAAATGCGGCGGGGAGAGGAAGGTCAAAAACCCGCCGTGATAAGTCGTTCAAGCTCTCGATTGTCGAGCCCTGGATGCTGGCGCGGGACGCCAAGCGGGCGCACAAATACCCCCATAGCCGATGGCGGCGAAAAGAAGCAGGATAGATACTTCGGGTCTTTCAGAATCGTCTTCGCGAGCGCATCGCAGCATTCCGTGCGTCGTCAGCATGGACCTGTTCTGCGCCGATCAAGGTCCCAATATCGCAAGAAGGACGATCGTTCTCATGATGAATTCCCACTAGCCGTGCTTGCGGAAACCTGAAAAGAGCGCGGCGGGGGTTACCTGCCGCGCCCCGGTTGGGTTGAAGTTCAGAATACGAATTTACCGCCGAGTTCCAGCACGCGGGGATCCCACGCGCTCGTGACTGCGCCAAAGTTGTTGTTCGGAACAAGCGTACTGGCGGTTGCGCTCGAAGCACCCTTCGGCAGGCCCATTCCGAGTGTCGTTTGGACGTTGTTGAATTCGAAGTGATTGAAGGTGTTGAACGACTCGAAGCGTAGTTCGACGTGCGCCCGCTCAGTCAAGGCGAACGACTTGTAGAGCGAGGTTGTGAAGTTCACACGTCCTGGACCGACGATGGCGTCCCTGCCAGCATTGCCGAAGCCCTGGTTGGGGCCACCCAGCCAAGCCGGAACCGGAGCGGAGAACTTCGATGTGTCGAAGTATTGGCCTTGCTTCCTTGGGTAGGTGACCTTGCCGCTCACGTTCGGACGGTTCGTGTAGCTTTGGTTGTTGGTAAGGTAACCGAGACCGATCGAGTCGTACGGAATCGAAAGGCCTGGACCCGTATAGTCGGTGCCGCCGTTGCCGGGGATGCCGGTCTCACCAATGAAGGTGCCTGCCAGTTCCCAGCCACCGGCGACGGAGTGAAGCAGATCGTTGCCCTTGGCGAAAGCGGGTATCTTGTAGACGTAGTTGGCGTTGAGCATTTGCCGGCGATCCAGGTTGCCCGAACCCTTGTCGTACTTCAGGTTCCACGGATTGCTGACCGGATCCAGGTCATTGCTGCTGACATCGATCTCGTGCGAGTACGTGTAGTCGAGTTCGCCGCTCAGACCCCACCTGTTCTGGACCCGAAGTCCTGTTTGGAAGCCGTTGTAGTTGCCGTTGGTGGTGTTCTCTTCCTGTTGGATGTCGGCATAGCCCTGGTAGGTCCGGTAGATGTTGGCGTTGGGCAAGCTGGAGCAGCCACCGTCACCGGCGTACTTGCCGCCACTATCGCCCGAATCGCAACGAATGGCGGGGTCCGTGGAAAGCGGGAAGCTGTTGAGGTGGCGGATTACGTTCTGGTGCCATGCAAGGTTGCCGACGTACTGCACGACCCAGATGAGCGAGGGCTTGATCTCATGCTGAACACCAAGGCTGAATTGGGCCACTGCGGGCGGTGGATAGTTCTTGGCCAGGTTCGTCAGCCCCGCGGCAAAGATCGGAATTCCACCGCTTGATGCGACGGAAGTTCCCGTGACCCAGTTCGAACCTGCACTACTAAATGTCGCGTTATTGAGGCTGAGGTTATAGGCATACGGCGGGTTGGTCGCGGCATTGTAGATGTCGTTGCCCTGCAGGCGCTCAAAGAAGGTTCCAAAGCCGCCGCGGAGAATGGTTTTGCCGTTACCGAAGAGGTCGTTGGAGAATCCAACGCGCGGCTGCAGCGAGTTGTAATCGGTCTTGACCAGGCCCTTCGGATAGCCGTTCTGCCCGGCCAGGCCTATGCCGTTCAAATAGTAGGTCGCGCCATTGAGAGTAACGAGGCCCTGGCTGGTCGAGCTGATGGTGCCGTCCTTGTTCCAGACCGGCGCTTCGCTTGCCTGGTAGCTGCCGGGATCGAAGTTAGCGACCGCATTACTCCGCTCCCATGCGTGCGGCAGCGCGTCGTAGCGCAGCCCAAGCTGAAAGCTGAGCCGGGAGGTAACGTGCCAGTTGTCCAGAATGTAAACCGATGGCGTCTGGTTGACGTAGTGGCGAATCGGCACGGACTGGAACTGCGTGTAGCCGCTGGCCAAGCCCAGTAGCAAGTCCATGGCGCTGTCGTTCGAGAGGCTGCCCAGGTTGAAGATGCCCTGCTGATCGCCGAAGAGCTGCTGGTTCTTCGTGTAGCGGTTGTAGCTGAACCCGTACTTCATGGCGTGCTTGCCCATGGTGTAGGACACGTCCACCTTGGCTCGTAGTCGCGCGCCGCGTTATGCCAGGGAGCCGAAGCAGTGTCTATGTTTGTGCTGTACGGACTACCGAAAGTGACGGCTGGAAGCGCGTTTCTGGTGACCGCGAAGCTCGGAGTTACCGGGTTCGCGGCCCAGCCGGAAGGAAGTTGCGAATTGGCGCTGTTGACGATGTTGATCACGTTGCCGTCGTAGTTGAAGCTAGCTTCAACCAGCAGATTCGGGTTGATGGTCCCGCTCAGCTTGACGGCCGCGCTGTCGGCCGGGTTAGCCAGGGTGCTGGTGATGCTGGTGTAGTTCGTTCCGTTCCAGCCCAACTCCGGTTTCGCGTAGCCCTGCGAGACTTGGTCGGCCATGTAATGGCCGAGAACCTGCAACTTGTCGCTGAACTTGTGATCGATGCGGACCACATCGTCGCGCACATCGATCGGATTGGCGGGGTTCGTTACGTTATAGCCGGGAGTACTTGCGCCTGGGGTCGGGTTGGGCATCACGCATGCGTTCGGGCAACCTGCATTCAGGAACAGCACGGCATTGGGGTCGAAAAGCCCGCTCGGAATGATGGGCAACCCGGCGCTATCTACCGCGAATCCGCCCTTGGTGCCGGGCGCGGTGCCTGGGACCAGTCCCATTCCCGCCAACTTCGTAGCATATGCAGAACCCGTGGGAACCGCGGGAACCACAAGTTGCGTGTTCGCAGCGAACGCCGGCGCTTTGTAGTGCAGGTCAGTGCCCAGGGTCGGACGGTCGGCCGAATCCAGGGTCGCGTTCTGGGACGTACCGGCGCCGGAGAGAATCTTGCGCCACTCCTCGTTCCAGAAGAAGAAGGTCTTCTGCTTGTCGCTGTTGTATACGTGTGGGATGAAAACCGGTCCGCCCGCGTTGAAGCCATAAATGTTGTAGTGAATGTCGGTGAGCGAATGTGAGATGGGATCCTTGGCGTCGTAGTCGGGGGTACGGTTGAACTCCCAAACTTCCCCGTGGAACTTCTGCGTGCCGCTCTTGAGCGACAGGCTCATGGTGGCGCCGGAGGAGATTCCGTAATCCGGAGGATAGTTGGAGGTGAGCATCGAGAACTCGGCGATGGCATCCTGCGATGGCATGATGTCCATGCCGCCCGCGCCGCCGCGGTCGTCGGCCTCGCCACCGTCGATCAGCCAGATGTTGTGGTTTTGCCGCAGTCCATTGACGCTGATCGTGAAGTTCGAGGCCACGGAGGTTGGCGTGTTGCTATCCGGCAGGGCGGAACTGACGCCCAGGCCGAGGGCGGCGAGGGCCGCGAAGTTGCGGTTCTCGGTAGCGATTTCGCTGATCTGCTGTGAATCGATCAGCGTGCTGACGACGTTGGAGTCGGCCTGCACGGCCAAGGCGTCGGCCTCGACAGTGACAGTTTGCGTTTCAGCGCCAATTGTGAGCTTGACATCGACACGTGCCGTTTGCGACACGTTGACCACGATACCGTTCTGGGCGAACGCTTCAAAGCCCTTGGCCGTGATCTTCATGTTGTAGTTGGCGGGGTTCAAGCCGGGAATATCGTACAATCCGGTGCCGCCGCTGACGGTTGCGTGCACTTCGCCAGTGCCAGGGTCGGTGAGCGTGATCTTTGCTCCCGCAACGACCGCTCCCGTCTGGTCTGTAACGATGCCGGTGACCTCGGAGTTGGCCTGCGCAAACGCACCCGCGCATGCCAGGATCAGCATCAGAGGCACAAGAAATAGCCTGTGTTTCGTGTGAATCATATGGCCATCCTTTTCAAAGTTGTTACTGGTTATGGGTGGAACTAATCGTCGCCTTCATCGAATCTCGCTTGAATGCTTTGCTGGACCTGCCTACCCGTCTTCCACATTCCCGCGCCGCATTACCGGCTCGACTCCCAAGGGCGTCAATTTCCACGCTGTGAGTCCAATTTGCCGGCTTCCCGTGCCAATTCCTCCCTGCTGTCGAAAAGAAGGAAGAAGCTGTCCCTGGTGAGCCGGCAGCTTCGCAGATGTCCTCGACGCGGGGTGGAGTAGCCTTTGGCACGGAAGACGTGCAAAGCCGAATCGAGAAACTGGGACCCCGATTCGTGTCTAGATTCGAGCTTTGTTTCGTTGAGATCATCTACATACCGACTGATTGGTTTACGATATACCATCCAGTTGGTATGTTGTCAAGGGAGTTTTTGACTTTTAATGCGGAACACTCGATCCAGGTTTCTGGATGTCGCTGTATCCATTGCCCGGGATGAGTATTAAGGATGGAGGTATGTCCGCGAAGACAGGAACGACCTCTTCCCTTACAGCTTCCGCAAACCGCACGGAGCAACAGAATGAAGTCCCTTTTTCGATTTGGCGCGGTTTGACGCGACTGCTAACTCATCTTTACCAACTCGCCGAGCCTGCAACTCTCGATGCATTTGGGGCCATCTCGCAGGCCGAACTCTGTCGGCGCACGAGCATCGACCGCAGCGATATGAACGCAGTTGTCAATGCGCTTGAGGCAGAAGATATGGTCACGCGTGTCTCGGATCCCGACGAGACTCGCTCAGCGCGCGCGTTCCAGGTTGTAATAGTCAATCCATCTGCATCAACCAGTCCCAACCCGGCCGTGTCGGCCGACTATCCGGCCGACACCGCGAAAACCGCCCACTCTCAACCTTCTGCTGATACAGTCTTGGGGCTTTAGGTCGGCAGATTGTGCCTCTGTTCCCTGAACATTTCGCTGGGGTATGATAGCAATGTTGCCGGGAGCGCAGAAGCGCTGGCGCCTCCTCGGTATCCTCGCGTAACTGGCGATTCAGGTGGGCAACCACCGGGGAGCGCGGGGCAGTCTGATGCCGATCGCCTGGGCACTTGTTTGAATGTCCAGCGACCTTGCGTTTGAAAGGACTGCCCATGACCACCTTCCGCGATTTCCTTTTCGACTCTGATCCGGAGATCTTCCATGCGATTGCAGGCGAAGAACTCCGTCAACAGCAGGGAATTAATCTGATCCCTTCTGAAAACTACACATATCCAGAGGTTCTGGCCGCGCTTGGCTCGGTACTGACGAACAAGTACAGTGAGGGATACCCTGGGCGGCGCTATTATGCCGGTCAGACTTTCACAGACAAAATTGAAAGGGTTGCACGGGATCGAGCCTGCCTGTTGTTTAGGGCCGAACACGCCAATGTGCAGCCGCTCTCCGGCTCGCCCATGAATCAAGCGGTCTATCTGGCATTCATGAAACCGGGAGACACAATTCTCGGCATGGATCTCTCCCATGGAGGGCACCTGACCCACGGTTCCCCGGTTTCGCACATGGGAAGAATTTTCAATTTCGTGCGCTATAAGACAAGGCCCGACCTCTCCGGCAGCATCGATTTCGATGAAGTGCGCAAGGCGGCACGAGAGTGCCAGCCGAAGATCGTGTTATGTGGCTACACGTCGTATCCCAGGGAGTATGACTATTCAGCCTTTCGGTCAATCGCCAACGAAGTTGGAGCACTTGCCATGGCCGACATATCTCACGTAGCAGGCATGATTGCCGGTAATACTTTGCCAAATCCGCTGGATGCAGGTTTCGATATTGTGACCACGACTACTCATAAGAGCTTGCGGGGACCTCGCGGCGGAATGATTCTCTGCCGCAAGGAGTACGCCGGGCAGATCGACAGCTCGGTGTTTCCCGGTCTCCAAGGCGGGCCGCACATGAACAGCATTGCCGCCGCCGCGATTACCTTCAAAAAGGCTGCAGGAATTGATTTTCAGCATTATGCCCGCCAGGTTCTGATGAATGCAAGGGCTTTGGCGGATGCACTTTCCCAAGAAGGCGTTTCGTTGGTCACAGGCGGTACAAGCAATCACATGACGGTCATCGACACCGTCGCGAGTTTCGGAATGGACGGCAAGCAAGCCGAGGAAACCCTGGAACGGATTGGAATTGCGACTAACAAACAAGTGATTCCGGACGATGCAAAGCCGCCGCTTCGACCAAGCGGGATCAGGATCGGAACACCGGCATCGACGACCCGAGGGATGCTGGAAGGGGACATGGGTCGCATCGCTGGGTGGATTGTAGATGCGCTCCGGAATCCTACAGAAACCGCCAGGCTGGCGCGCATCTCAACTTATGTGAAAGACCATAGCGCTAAGTTTCCGATCCCTGGCTTCAATCGATTGATCTGGTAGTATGCGCGCCAGTGCAAAACTAGGCAACAGTGCGCCGCGTGAGCGACGCTCTGCGGCGGAGTAAAAGTTTGCCACCGCCGGACTTTGTTTTCGTGAGCTATTGCCTTGATGGCGTGACCCATGGAACACCGGAGGGATGTTCCAGGTGGAAATATACGGGCGTGTATGCCGGGCGGTTCGTGTTGAGGGCCGGAGTGAGCGAGCGGTAGCCAGGGATTTTGGGCTTTCGCGGGAGACGGTACGGAAGATGCTGAAGTACGCGGTGCCGCCAGGCTACCAGCGACGGCAGCCGATCAAGCGGCCCAAGCTGGGGCCGTGGGTGGGCGTGATCGACGCCATTCTGGAAGATGACAAGCAGAGGCCGGCGAAACAGCGGCATACTGCCGCCTAACGGCAGTCCGGTTTACGGCAGCGCTAAGGCCGCCCTGCACGGCTTGGCTCGAAACCTTGCCTGGGAGCTTGGCCCCGCAGGTATCTTCATCAACGTTATTGCGGCCGGCTTCACCATGACTGAGCGCAATCTGGCAAATTTCCCTGGGCAGATGCGCGATAGTGTAGCTGCTCAGACGCCCACGCGGCGCTTGTCGGATCCAGAAGATGTAGCCTCGACCATTGTGTTTCTCGGCTCCGCGGCGAACACCAACACCTCCGGCGCGATTGTCCATGAAGGTCAAGCCACAGCTTGATTGCCGTATGACTGGAGGAGCGGGAGTGCCGGAGTGGATGACAGCTCTCGTGAGGAGTGTTTCCGCATGGTCAGGCGCATCAACGGGCTTCCCATGTGGCGGTAGTTCGGAGGGACGATCTGGCTCGATGGCGCAGGAAATGTCAAGGTTCTGACATGCTCACCACAGCATTGATTGCGTCTAGGGTTGGTGCGCTTGCGCACGCTCTCCAGCAAGGGACGGAGCTACTCGAACTGCTCCCGACTGATATCGCTTGGATACGGCTCTCTTGGCTTCATTCCCCAGAATTAGCGTTCCGCTTGAGAAGCTGCATGTACCCGCTTCCGCTTTATGCGAATGCGGCGTTGCGCGATCCGATCAAAGGCGCGCCAGGAACCTACGAAAGCGGCGGCCCGACAGACAATGTGCTTCCTATCTGGAAGGCGGAAGCGCCAGCTATCGACATTCTTGCACCGGATAACTACCTGCTGGATACGCCAGCTTATTTGAAGGTGATGGAACTCTATCACCGGCCGGATAACGCCTTGTTCATTCCCGAGACTGCAGGGACGCCCAAAGCGGCGCGTTTTCTCTTTGCTGCCCTTGGTCTGCAATCAATCGGCTATTCGCCGTTTGGGCTGGACTACACGCGGACCAACCATGCGCAGCCTTCCTGATCCCTTACCCGAATCGTGTGCGCGGCAAGCCCACCGCCGATGGGCAGTCCATTACCACCGAGTGGAAAGGGCAAACCCTTACTCTGCCGGTCAGCCCGTGGGGCAAGCCAGGCGCCGAGCGCCCTGCTGCCCACGGGCTCATCTTCAAGGCCAGGGCCAACGATGTACAGGTGAAGTCGATTCCTGACGGAGAGCAGGTGACTGGCGTGATTCATGCCGGGGGGGCAATCGATACCGGGATGGCGACGCTGGCGCCGGGACAAAGCACAACGTGGCATGTGCGGCTGGGGCTGTTCGATCCACGCTCGTTCATCGAATAGTTCGTAAATGCGAATCTCAGGGGCTAATACAAAGATTTTTTGGGTGGGGTTTCTCGCACGAATGAGACCGCGCCCTGTTACAAGGCTCGCGCTTGATGGCGGTCAACACAAGTGACGCCAAAAAACGATTCCGATTGAATAACAGGCCACTTGTCACCAATGGGTTTTTGGGCCTCCAGGTATTTGCAGTTCCCGAGCCGTGTCAATCCGCGCGCGGTTCTGTAAATGGGAGAGACAGAAGAACAGTTGCAGAGTCCCTGTTTCAAAATCTCGAGCTTTGCGGATGTTTCCAACAACCTAATCGTCTTTTTTCAGTCCTCTCGGGCGGCTGAGAAGCTGTAAGCTCGACACCGTGGAGTTCATTCCTATGATCCTGCCGCTCCGTGTTTCAAAGTTCTTCTGCGCCGTCTTCAAAAGAGCCCCTCTGGTCTGCTGCGGCCTGTTGATGCTTTCTGCTTTCTGCCAGCAACCGCTGCAAACCCTCTTTGTCGGCGTCGATCGCCGAACGGTCACAAGTCTTGACGGAGACTGGCACTACCTGGTCGACGCGCCTCCGGCCGGAGCGCTTTACTCGAGCAACGGCCAGATCAACAACCACGGGTACGCATTGAATACCCATCCCAACCTGATGGGCAGACACAACCAGGAGTACGATTTTGCCACCGCGCCAACGATCAAAGTCCCCGGCGACTGGAATACGCAGATTCCGCAGCTCGACCGTTATTCAAAAACCTCCTTCTTTGGCCAATCCTGACGCTTCCTCGAGCCTCACCGTAGCCGGGGCATGGCTCGTAGAGCGAGATCTCAACAGTGAATACCGCAAGGACGCAGGAAGGAATCCTGTGGTGCGCGTCGAAGGGTGCTCCAGAGCGACGTCTGTAAAAGACCTGTGATTGCCATCACATTTGAAGACAAGTGAGCAGCGTCACAATCCCGAACTACAGAGAAACTAGGCTGTGATTTGGAACACAGAGGCCCATTCATGATGCGCAAACGGCTTTCTCTCCTCCTTCTTGCTGGGTTTGTCGCCCTGTCGCTTTCACCTTCTGCTATGGCAATTCCTGCATTTTCGCGTCGGTATGGGACCTCTTGCACGACCTGCCACTCGGATTTTCCCAAGCTCAATGACTTTGGCAAGGCCTTCAAGGATGCGGGTTTCAAGTTCCCCAAGGACGACGAGTCCTTCCTGAAACAGCCACCAACATTACTGGGCGCTCCCGCACAGGCGGAGTTGTGGCCGCATACGGTGTACCCGGGATCCATTCCGGGGACCCTGCCTGTCGGGCTGCGCTACAACACTTACTACCAGCAGATTGGCGCCAACCGAAACAACTTCAACCAGGTCTTGCCCGCGGGTACAGTGGGCAACTTTATTCCGAAGTCCGATTTTCAGCCAGGTTTTTTCAGTATATTCACAGCAGGCAATTTCGGTACCGGCATTTCGTTCTGGGTGGATGACGACATCAGCGTGGCCGGCGCAAACGCGAATGGTTCACTGGGCGATGCTTACCTGAAATTCCACGACATTGGCCACTTTCTAAAGCTCCCAACGGATTCGCTGAACTTGCGTGTTGGTGAGTTTGAACTCGACCTGCCTTTCAGCCAGGCACGCAACTTGAATTTGAGCGGCTGGGACATATTCTCCGAAGCCAACGTCGGCATACAGAATGGGCTAGGTCCGGCTCAGAGCGTGAACAATGGCGCCGCGATGGAGAACGGCGCAAACGGCGTGGAATTCAGTGGCGGTCATGCATACCAGGGGTACCATTACTCGTTTGCGGTTTTCGATCAGAACACAACCGGAGTAGCGATCAGCCCGGCGAACGTCGGACCGCAGAACGGTGTCGCCTTCAATTCCGATGCGA
>Ga0182016_10006001_pt1 | contig 12889 bp, 14 predicted proteins | sample 712S2MmetaG_FD_120491 | JGI IMG/M metagenome (GOLD analysis project Ga0182016, IMG submission 120491) | Permafrost microbial communities from Stordalen Mire, Sweden - 712S2M metaG | ecosystem: Environmental > Terrestrial > Soil > Wetlands > Permafrost | place: Sweden: Stordalen | collected...
CTTTCCATTGTCAGTCAACTGCGAAAGAAGCCCCTCGGCTGCCTTTTGGACGGAATCGGGAAGCTTGGCATAGGAAAGCTCGCCGGCTGAATCCTGTCCGGTGGTCAGCGTGTAGTCGATGTATTCTTTCAGCGCTTTCTGTTCGCCGTCGCTGCTGGTGTTGTCCTTGGGAATCAGGATGAAGGTGATGCCGGTGATAGGATATGCGCCCTTGGCCGTGGCCGGCGGATCGACGATGACTGCGCGCAAATCCCTGGCAAGGAGTTCATCCGCGGCAACCTCAGCGGCGTAGGCGGTTTCGGGCGTGGGTGCAGTCCATTCGCCGGCCTTGTTCTGGATCGAAGCAACGGTAAGGCCCGAGGTGCGCGCGAACGTGAGCTCGATGTAGCCGATGGTGCCTGGCGTTTCGAGAATTGCCTTGGCTTCAGCGCTGCTGCCGCTGACGGCGATGCCCGCCGGCCACTTGACTGAAAGTCCCACGCCCAGCTTCGACTCCCACGCCGGGCTAACCTTGCTCAGATAGCTGGAAAGGATCTTGGTTGTGCCGCTGCCATCGGCGCGATGGACCACGATGATGGCCTGGTGGGGCAACGCAACTCCGGGATTCTCGCGGGCGATGGCTGCATCCTGCCAACTGATGATCTCGCTCGAAAAGATTCCGGCAAGGGTAGCGCCGCTGAGCCTGAGTGGAGCCTTGAGGCCGGGCAGGTTATACGCAATGCAGACCGGGCCGGCGGTGACGGGAATCTGGATAATGGCCGGGAGGCCGGCAAGCTGATTGTCGGCCAGAGGCGCATCGCTGGCTGCAAAAGCGCCGTAGCCGTGGCGGAGGTTTTCAATGCCTGCGCCGCTGCCGGTGGGCCGATAGTTCACTTCCATCGGGTGCGACTTTTCATAGTCCTTGCCCCAGCGGTCGATAAGCGGCTGAATCGCCGTGCTGCCCGACGCCGAGATCGAGCGAATCGACGCGTTGGTGATCTTGACGTCTGTTGTCTTGGCTTCTTCAGCAACGTTACATCCGCTTAGGGAAAAAACAACGAGGGTGGCGAAAAGCGCCGGCGCCGCAAAAACTGCTTTCGAGTTCCGTCTCATTTCCATTACCGTCCTTGGGTGACAGGGGTGGGCCTTCATGGGGCCTCATTGGTGCGAGTTGCTGGGCAGGTTACTGCTGAATCCGGTCCGGACGGGGGAAGTTTGGGTTTGGAACTCGCGCCCGATTGAACACCCGCTCAGTTGGTCAATATAGGCATTGCTCATGAAAACGAGATGAATTCCGAAAAGCGAACACAGGGAAGGACGGTTGGCGGACGAAGGGATGGATGCGTGGCCAATCCGGCCGTGCCAAGCGCCACTTATTGTGGTTGGCCATTGCATTTAGGATGAAAGCAGCGTGCAAACTGTTCGAGTCGATACACCTTCAGCCAAATATGACGTTGTTGCCGGCAGCGGCCTGCTCCAAAAGCTCGCCTCGCGGATCGAGCGGGTCGTGGGCCGGTTGCCGAGGCGCGTCTTTGTGCTCACCTCACCGCCTATCTGGGCTCTATGGGGCGAACAGTTCCTTGCCTCGTTTGCTGAGCCTCCTGTGGCATTGTTTTTGCCCCCCGGCGAGAGCCACAAGACGCTTGCCAGCGTGGAAAAGCTCCTTCGGCAGATGGCCGCCGCGGGCGCCGACCGAGGCTCGCTTCTGATCGCTTTTGGCGGCGGCATCGTCGGCGATGTGGGCGGGTTTCTTGCGGCAATCTACATGCGCGGCATCCCCTATGTCCAGGTGCCAACAACCTTTCTGGCGCAGGTGGACTCCAGCGTCGGCGGCAAAACCGGCGTGAACCTGCCTGAAGGCAAGAATCTCGTCGGCAGCTTCCATCATCCCGTCGCCGTGTTTGCCGACATCGGCGTGCTGGCCACGCTCAGTGATCGAGAACTGCGCGCCGGCCTGATGGAGAGCGTCAAGGCGGGCATCATTCGCGATCGTGCGCTGGTTCGCTTTCTCGAAGACAATGTTGAGAAGGTGTTGGCCCGCGATCCAAAATCGCTCGAGAAAGTGATAGCCGCCTCGATCCGGATGAAGGCAGGCGTGGTGAACAAGGACGAGCGCGAGAGCGGTCTCCGCATGATTCTGAACCTTGGCCACACCGTAGGCCATGCGCTCGAGGCTGCGACAAAATACAAGGCGCTGCTGCACGGAGAGGCTGTGGCCTGGGGCATGATTGCCGCGCTCCACCTAGCCCGCACACGTGGCACCATTTCGGCCGCCCAGTTCGAGCGGCTTGAGAGACTGATTTACCTCTATGGCCCGTTTCCGCCGCTCACAATTGGGCTGCGCCGCGTGGTTGCAGCCACAGGCAGCGACAAGAAAAACGTAGGCGGCGTAAGGCGGTTTGTGCTGCCGATCGGCATTGGCGATGCGGGCGTTGTGGAAGACGTGACGCCAGCCGAACTCGAAGCCGCAGTCAGTTACATGCTGGCGCGGGCGAAGGGGAATTCGTCGGGGCAACGAGGCTAGCGAGACAACCTGTTGAGTCAGTGTTTTTGGGGTGCCAGGGAGGAGAAAGTGAAGTCTGTCAGCGATCCAAGAAACGATCGTCGGCTCCTTTGCTTTCCGGAGACGGCTGAGGCAAATCTCGCTTTCCTGGAGGACTTTGGATTCAAGCTCTATGAGGAGTCAGCCACAGCTGTTCGCTATGAATCAGCCAAGGTAATCCTCAGTGCATATCATGATTACGGCTTCGAGCTTTCAATCTGGTTTGAGGAAAAAGCGGCGCTAGAGCGGGTCTTCGGGAAGCTGAGCCAGACGAGCCGTCACGCCAGTTTCGACGGTTTTAGTCTTACAGAAGTGTTGGTCTGGGCTCAGTCAACCGGGTGCCTTAGACAAATGCCGAGCTGGGGATGTGAAAGCATCACCCGCGATGGAGTAGAAAGAATCTTCTCGAAAATGGCGGTGCTTGTTCAGAGCTATTCTCGACCGCTTCTTGAGGGGGATAGCGCAGCCTACGAAGCGCTCCGCAAATGGAAGCTGCGAAGAGCCGAACAGGACGCGATCGCGCGCCGCTTGGAATTGGGTCGAAGGCAGGGCAGTTTCGGCTGGAAGCTAAAGGATTTTGCGAAAGTGGTAAACGGTTACGGTGGGATAGAGAGCGATCTCACCCCTGCGGAGAAGATGAAACTCGAATACGCACGGAAGAAATTGTCAGTGAATCGGGGCACCAAAAGACCATGAGCGCACCAGGAGCCAGGCCGGCGGGAGCAAACGACGAGACGGAATCTGCGCAAGCGGTGCGCCAGATGTTCGACTCGATTGCGCCCAACTACGACCGGCTCAACCATGTGCTCTCGGCCAGCGTCGACCGGCTGTGGTGGTGGCAGACCGCGCGCCGTTTCAAGGCGATTCTCGCCCGACCCGATGCCGCCGTGCTCGACATCTGCTGCGGCACGGGCCACATGACAAAGGCACTCTTGCGCGGACGCCCCAAAAACTCAAGGCCGATTCTCGCTGCTGATTTCGCCCGCGAAATGCTGGCGCGAGGCAAGAAGCAATTTGGCTCACCGACCGCAACCTCATCCGAACCCTACGCCATTCCCATCGAAGCTGATGCGCTGCACCTTCCGCTGCGGCCTGCGTCGCACGACCTCATCGTTTCGGCATTTGGTTTTCGTAACCTGGTGAACTATGAAGCCGGCCTGCGTGAGTTTCATCGCGTGCTCAAGCCCGGCGGACAACTGGGCATTCTCGACTTCAGCGAGCCGGGCGGGCTGGTGGGCGCGGGCTACCGCGTTTATTTTCGCCGCGTGCTGCCCGCTGTGGCGCGAATCATCGGCGGAAAAGAGGGCGCATATCGCTATCTGCCTGCTTCTGTCGGCAGCTTTCCCCCGCCACAAGAGATGCTTGCACTGATGCGCGCTGTCGGCTATACCAACTGCCACTGGCAGCCGTACACGTTTGGCATCGCCGGGCTGTACACCGGTACGCGCGCCGCCACAGGAGCGCTATGAGCCGCGCTGCGACAATCCGAAGGGTTCCCAACGAAAGCGAACAAGTGCTCACCATCGCCGAGGCCTCCCGCCAAAAGCGACAAGTAGCGCTGCGCTCCATGCTTGCCGCTGCCGTGATGACGCTGCTCAAGCTTGCGGCGGGCATCGTCTCCGGCTCCCTGGGCGTGTTGTCAGACGCTGCTCACTCCGGGCTCGACCTGGTCAGCGCGGCGCTTACGTTCTTTTCTGTCCAGGTGAGCGACAAGCCGGCCGATGAAGATCACACCTACGGCCACGGCAAAATCGAAAACCTCTCCGCATTCGGCGAAGCCCTACTTATGGCGGTCTCGTGCGTGTGGATCATCTGGGAAGCGATGCAGCGCATCTTCACCCACACCGTCGAGCTGCACCACTCGGTGTTTCCGGTATTGGTGCTGGTCGCGTCCATCGGCGTGGACTACTGGCGGTCGCGGCAGTTGAGGATTGTTGCCCGGCGCACCGGCTCGCCAGCCCTCGCCACGGATGCATTCCACTTTGCTTCGGACATCTGGGCTACGGTCGCCGTGCTCGCTGGGCTGGGGTTCAGTTGGGTCGGGATGCAATATGGCGTGGGATGGCTGCGCTATGCCGACCCGTTCGCGGCGGTCGTTGTTTCGCTCATGATTCTGCGCATGGTGGTGCATCTGGGCCGCGAGACAGTGGCCGTGCTGGTGGATGAAGTTCCGGCGGAGACGCGCCAGCATCTGGTGGACGAAGTGGCGCGCGTTGAGGGCGTGCTGGCAGTGGAGCAGGCGCGGGTGCGCCGCTCAGGCGCGAATTACTTTGCTGACCTCACGCTGGCGCTGCCCCGGCGATCCACCTTTGAGCACACGGGCGAGCTGGTGCAGGCCGCTACTGAGGCTGCACACCGAGCCCTGCCGCAGGCCGACGTAGTCATCCACACTGTGCCGCGCGAGGCCCGGGCCGAGAGTATCTTTGACCGCGTGCGTGCCGTTGCCGCGCGCAACAACGTTAGCGTCCACGAACTCAGTGTCCAGTCGGTGCAGGGCCGCCTGCGCGTGGAGCAGCATGTAGAGCTGGACGAGAATATGACGCTGCTGGCGGCGCATGAGTTTGTGAGCGCGATGGAGGCGGAGATTCTGCACACTACGCCGGAGATCGATTCGGTGCTAACGCATATTGAGAGCGAGCCAGCCACCATCGAGCTTCCTGCGCAGACGGTGGAGCTGGATCGCACCATTGAGCAGGCGCTGCGCGAGGCGGCAACGCACTTCGCCGAGATCATCGACGTGCACCAGATCCATGTGGGCCGTTCGAGCGAACATATTTCCATGTCGTGCCATTGCACGCTGCCGGATAAACTGCCCATGCTGCGCGTTCACGAGATCATCACCGGCCTTGAGGACCGCTTCAAGCTCGCATGCCCAGAGGTGTACCGCGTCACCATCCATCCCGAGCCGGTGACGGATAATCTGCGATAGCCGACGGTAGTGGCGCGCTCAGTGCATACTTAGCGCACCCACAATGGATAGTTGAACTGGAAACGAGAGGCAAGTAAATGCCGAAAATCGAGTCTATTGATGCTTGGTTCAGCCGCAATAATCAAACCGTGCTCTTTGTAGTGGCGCTAACGCTGATGTGCCTTTGCAAATCACATGTGATTCGTGACGTTTGGCCCCGGCCGGGAAGGACTTCCGACCTAGATGCGATCATGCTCGTAATTCTGATTCCGTTTCCTGCCTTATTCGGATTGGCAATGCGATTCGTGCTGAAGAGGCCCGTGAATGCGATCCAGATTAGCCGGCCGATGGCTGGACAAGTGAACCTTTTATTTGCTGCCGCGCTTTTGATGACGTATTCGGCAATGCTAACGCTAGCCGAAATAGCTTTCGGCTAGCGCGAAGCTGCCTTCTCTTTCAGCGCGCTATGCACGATGTAAGAAGAACGAGTCAGTCCTTTTGCGCGTGCGCGACGGTCAATCTCAGCAATCTGGCACTTGCGGGCAGTTATGTTGATGCGAACGACTCGCTCCGGCTCGCGAAGCTCCGTCAGAAATGCCACAGCGCCTTTCATGGCAGGGTCGCCGCGCAGATCGTCGAGCGAAGACGGCTTCGGAATAGGGTCTCGATCCTCGCGCATTCCCGCCACATGCATCCCAAGAGCCTCGGCGGCCATTTTGCGCGCCTCTTCCAGCGTGGAACCCGCCGTAATGCAGCCGGGAAAATCGGGAAAGCTGACGCCAAAATCGGAATTCTTGTCTTTATGGAGATAGGCGATAAAGTTCATTGTCCCGTCCTGCTTGAGAAGCGATAACCCCATCGTATACTCATCAACGACGACTCATCAGCGGCCGAGCCGGCGTTCACGAGGAGCCCCAATGATTGCACACAGCGAATGGAAGGGCGGAAGCATCTTCGAAGGAAATACCTCGAACGGGAACCTGCTCTACTTCGACGCCGATTCGGCGCACTCGCAGGGGCCAAGCCCGATGGAAGCGGTGCTGGCGGCACTCTGTGCCTGCACCAGCGTCGATGTGGTTTCGATCCTGCAGAAAAAGCGGCAACCTCTGCTAGGCCTGCGCGTTTCAGCCACGGCAGAGCAATCGCCGGAGCCACCCCGCGTCTTCACCCACATCAAACTTACCTATGAAGTAAGCGGGCGAGTCGACCGCCTGGCCGCCGAGCGAGCGGTTGAGCTCTCCAAGGGCAAGTATTGCTCGGTATCGAAGATGCTGGAGAAAGCCGCGAAAATAGATTTCGAGATCGTAATGGTGGATGAGGGCGAGCAAGCGTGAAAATGCGGCCACTCAAGAATGCGTTTCAGATCGTGCTCCTGCTCATGGGGCTGGTCGCTGTTGGTCTGTTGTCTGCGATCGCGACTATGAGCATCGCCATTCACGGCGCTGAGGTGCAGGTGCCTGCGCTCACGGGCATGACCGTTGCTGACGCGCGCAGTCAGACCGCGGGCCTGGGCCTCAATCTCGACGTAGACAACCGCTATTATTCTGGTGACGTTGCCGCAGGGCACATCCTCACGCAGTCGCCAGCGCCAGGCACGGTGGTGCGGCGCGAGTGGCTGGTGCGCGTTTCTGAGAGTCTCGGACCACAAAAAGTTGAAGTCCCAGGTGTGGTGGGCCACGGCGAGCGCGAGGCAGCGCTGGCGCTCCGTCGAGTCGGGCTTGAGGTGGGCGTGACAGCGCGGCTGCCATACGCCAACGCTGCCGAAGGAACGGTGATCGCGCAGGACCCGCCCGCGCACGCGCAGGGCATCGCGCGGCCCAGCGTCAACTTGCTGGTGGCTGCCGCGGGCGACGATGCGCCGGATGGCTTTTTGATGCCTGAACTTGTTGGCCTGCCACTGGCCAATGCGCAGGCAATGCTGGCGAGAGTGGGCATCCACACTGCTGCGCCGGCAATGGTGAATGTAGCGGTGTCTCCGGTAGGCAGCGAGGGTCAGCCGATTCGACCGCCGGTGAAGCCAGGCTCCGTGCTCTCGCAGGTGCCCATGGCCGGCGCGCGTGTCGATCAAGGCACGCTGGTGCATCTGTCAGTGGCGCAGTAGGCCGGGAGATTTGGCGGTCCCTAGTGGGCTCGCTCAATCAGCGTAATAAAGAATCCATCCGTAGGAAACACGCCCGGCAATAGCCTTAGCGCGCCCTCCGCAGTGAGGCAGCCCCGGAGTTTGCCGACCACCTCGGCAGTAAGAATCTTCTTATCGCGCAATGCAGTAATTCGCGCGTCGAGTGAAACGGTGCGCGTGTTCGGCGCGGCTGAGAGGAGGGCTGCAACCACCTGCTCGTTCTCTTCCGGCTCCAGCGAGCACGTGGAGTAGACCACCGACCCACCGGGCCGAACAGCGCCGAGGACAGCTGACAAAATTGCAAGTTGGCGTTCGGCCTGGCGAGGAAGATCTTCGAGGCGCAGCCGGTGACGAATCTCCGGATTGCGTCCCAGCGTGCCGGTGCCACTGCAAGGCACATCGGTGAGGGCAAGATCGAAGGCCGCATCTTCCTTCAATGCAGCCGCATCCGCAAGCCTGCATTCGACTTGATCGGACCTGTATTTAGCTCTGTCCGAATAGGCCGCCAGCCGATGGCGCAGAGCCTCGAATCGCGTCGCGCTCTGTTCGCATGCCAAAATACGAGCCTGCGGATTGCGCTCCGCGAGGATGAGGGTCTTGCCTCCCGGCGCAGCGCAGGCATCTACGATTTTTTCCAAGTTTTGGCTGGGGGCAACGGCGGCAAGTTCAGCCACAAGCTGCGAGCCTTCGTCCTGCAATCGGATGCGGCCCTCAACAAACGCAGCCGTTGCAGTGATATCTCCGGAGACGACCGTTCGCGCCGCAGTCAGCAAGCTGCCGGGTTCAAGCTTGATCCCAGCCTGAACCAGTTCAGCTTCAGCGTCGGGATCAACGAGCCGAATGGTCGTCGCTGGCTGCTGCTGCCCGTGTGCGCAAATCGCCCGCGCAGCTTCAACGCCGGAGTGGCTCACCCAACGCTCGACCATCCACGCAGGATGGGCATAAGCAAGCGCGAGGTCTACGGCGGAGTCGTCTCTCGACGCTGCAGCCGGAGCCGTAACCAGTTTCCGCAACACCGCGTTCACCATCCCCGAAGCAAATCGATGGCCGGCCTGCTTGGCGAGGCCAACACTCTCGTCGATGGCGGCTCGGGCGGGGATGCGGTCCATGTGCAGAATCTGAAATGCCCCCATGCGCAGCGCAGTCAGGATTTCGGCGTCGAGCTTTGCATTGGGACGAGTCAGGAACGCGCGGGTCACGTGGTCGAGCTGAATCTGCCAGCGCAATACGCCAAGAACCAGCGCCGTAGCCAGATGACGGTCCAGCACGGAGAGCGTGTCAACCGCCTTACTGCGCAACAGATCGTCGGAATGAGAGTGGCCGCGCTCCACGGCAAGCAACACTTGAAATGCGGCCTTGCGTGCTGCGGAGATAGCAGTTGAAGAAACCTTAGCGGTCGAAATCGGAGCAGAGGACGCCTGCTTTTTTGGCTTCTTCATGCGCCCAGCCGCGTGCCATCGGGCGACTGATTCCCGCGCAGAAACTCAGCGGCCGTCATGCGTTTTTTGCCCTCGAGCTGCACTTCGACAAATTCAATCCACGTCTCAAGAGCGCATGCGACCATGAGGCGCTTGTCGACAATGCGAATCGTTCCCGGCTCGAAGATCCCCTCCTGAGCAATGTCCGGCCCAGGAATCTGCATTCGATGTGCGATCAGCTTCTTGCCCTCGACTGTGGTGAAGGCACCCGGCCATGGTTGGAAGCCGCGCCAGCGATTCACAAGTTCATGTGCCGTGCGTGCGGCAAAATCCATGCGCCCATCTTCGCGGTCGAGCAGCGGCGCGAATGTTGCTCCCGCATGATTCTGCGGCTGCGGCTTTACGGTGCCATCGGCGAGACCTTCGAGCGTTTTCACTACCAGTGGAGCGCCTTCGCGAGCAAGAATCGTGAAAAGGTCAACAGCAGTTTGTTCCGGCTGAATTTCGATGGTCTGTTGCAGCAGGATCGGCCCTGTGTCGAGGCCCTCTTCAAGCAGCATGGTCGTATTGCCCGTGAAAGCGTCGCCCATGGCCACCGCCCATTGAATCGGCGCGGCACCACGATACTTTGGCAGCAGCGACCCATGCAGGTTGATACAGCCATAGCGCGGCAGTGCGAGCATCCACGGCGGAATAATGCGCCCATAGGCAACAACCACAATGACATCAGGGGCTATGGTCTCAAGCAGCGCGCGAAACTCCGCATTGTTGCGAATCTTCTCCGGTTGTGTAACTGGAATGCCCGCGGCGAGTGCGGTCTGCTTCACAGGCGGCGCGGTAAGAACCTGGCTGCGGCCCACGGGCTTGTCTGGCTGCGAGACTACCTGTGCAACCTCGTGGCCAGCCGCGATCAGTGCCTCCAGTGTGGGCACCGCGAATGCGGGTGTGCCGCAGAAAATTATCTTCATTGGACACCTACAGCAGTTATCGCCGGCCTGGAGGCGTTCTCCTCCACAACTTCCGCAAAGGATCCTGCACGGAGTGCCCTCACGGGTTTACCACGTACCTTCGCGCTGCATCTTGCGAATCTTGCGCAGGTTCAGGTCGCGCTTCAGGCTGCTCATGCGGAAGATGAACAACATGCCGTTCAAGTGGTCGATCTCGTGTTGCATGCAGCGCGATAGCAACTCCTCGCCGTCCTTTTCGAACCACTTGCCGTGCTCATCCTGGGCGCGAATGCGCACCTTGGATGCGCGCACAATCTTCTCGCGAATGTCCGGGAAGCTCAGGCAGCCTTCTTCTTCATAGAGCTTGCCCTCGCTGAAGATGATCTCAGGATTCACCAGCACCAGCTTGTCTTTCGGGTCCTTGCCCATGCTCAGGTCAATGACGGTGAGCCGCTTGGAGACGCCCACCTGCGGCGCGGCCAGGCCTACGCCCTGCGAGGCATAGGTTGTCTCGAACATGTCGGCCACCAGCTTGCGCAGTTCATTATCGAACTCGGTGACAGGCTCACCGGGCCGTGAGAGCACCGGCTCTGGGTATTTCACGATCTTGAGAATCATTTGCGTTTCTTCGGAGGTGAATCCACCTTTCGTTGCGATTGCTGTTATCTGTTCCAATCTTTGCCGAAGATCATCGCCGCAAGAAAGACGGGCATGTTGTTTGAACTTCTCTCCGCCTTCCAATCCTGAAAGACCTTCTCCGCTCGACGAACCATTGTGGGTGCGTCGGCCGGATCAAGTTGTTTTAATACATCGTAGTCCGCCGCATGACGCGCTTCTTGAAGCTCTCTAAAGCCAATCGAGATTGAAGCGAGTTCCTGGGAAACCGGATCGGGCAACACAATGTCGTCTGGCAAGTCTTTAGCTCTCTTCGCACCTGCCTGGGAAAAGGCCTTGGCCACTTTGAGCATTTGCTTGTGATCCAGTGCCCGTTGCGTTCTCTCTCGAAGTCCAGCCGGAACGTGGGGACTGACCTGTGCCGCAACTTCTGCTGCGAGTAAATGAAAAACCGCGTAATATGCGGCAGAGATCGCTCGTCTGATATTCGCCTGCGAGGTACTATGCGGATCAAGATTCGCCAGGAACCATGCATGCTCCAGGAGTTCCTCAGCTAGCGACATCCAATGCCCCCCGAGCCTCCGCCGCGCGCACGTAGGTCCATCGGTCCAGCCCAAGCCCCAGCAGTATTTGTTGCACCTCGTAAAGAAACTTGTTTAACGCGTCGATCCTCTCTATTGCGGGGCGGCCGTTTAAATAAAAATAATCCTGGTCGGCAAAAAAACGCACAAAGATGGCCGGGTTTCCCGCGTGATCGTCTCCGGAGGAAACATCGTAATCGACGATGTAGTCAGGGAATAAGTGGCTTTCGGGATTTGTTTTGAGCCATTCGATAGCGTGACGAACCGGACCGGTCTCATCCACGTACCGTAACCTGTACCAAGGGATCGCAGGCAATCCAAAGCCATCTTCCTCTTGCTTCAAGTCAACTGTGCCCGCTTGGCCTTCCGAGGTCTGAAGGCTTGGATTCGGGTGCTGGTCGCCCGGTTGATATACATGGACAATCCGAAACGTACCGCGGCGACCCAAAACGCCAACTTCCTGGCCGACAATCGGATCGAAATTCAAGCCATCCATAGAATGCCCCCGCCTGACCCATTGTACCGTTGAACCGAAAGAACTACGAAGCTGAACTGTGCAGTCAGTCCTAAAAACTCCGTATCTGTTCGATGTAGCCGGCGAAGTTCCGTTGCAATTCGAGCACGGAGTCGCCGCCAAACTTTTGCTGCGTTACGTTGGCTATTGTCATCGCCACCATGGCTTCCGCTGCCACACCCGCCGCGGGGACGACGCAAATATCCGACCGCTCGTAGCTTGCAGCCGTGGCTTCACGGGTGTCAAACCGCACCGACTCGAGCGGCCGCCGCAGCGTGGAGATCGGCTTCAGGTAGCCGCGCACAATCACATCTTCTCCGTTCGATACGCCGCCTTCGATTCCGCCAGCGTTGTTGTGCGGGCGGGTAAATCGAGTTGGCCTGTCGCTGGGCTTTTCCGCATACTTGATCGGATCGTGGACCTCGGAGCCGAACGACTCAGCGCCGGTCACGCCGCGGCCGATCTCCACCGCCTTCACCGCCTGCAAACTCATCACCGACCATGCCAGCAGCCCGTCCAGCCGTTCGTCCCAGTTGGCATAGGTGCCCAGGCCGGCTGGCACTCCGTGGACCACCACCTCAAACACGCCCCCCACGGTATCGCCGGTCCGCGAAACCTGCTCGACCTCTTCCTTCATGCGAGCTTCGGTTGCGGCGTCAACACAACCGAGCATCACCTCGTCCTTGGCGGCCACGGCCACAATCTCATCCCATTGGGCTGCGCGTGCGAGTTCCACATGGCCCACCCGAATCACGTGGCTCAGCACCTCGATGCCAAGCGTGCGCAGAAAAAGTTTGGCAAATGCTCCGGCAGCCACTCGGCTGGTGGTTTCGCGCGCCGAAGCACGCTCCAATACGTAGCGGGCGTCAGGGAAGTTATATTTGAGTGCGCCGGCCAGGTCGGCGTGTCCGGGCCTCGGCGAGGCCACTGCCTGGTACTTGGCCGGGTCGCCCGTTTCGACGGGCAGCTTTTCTTCCCAATTCTTCCAGTCGCGGTTGACGATCTCGATCGCGATCGGCGAGCCAATGGTTTTGCCGTGACGCACGCCGGAGAGCACATGGGCCTTGTCAGTTTCAATCTTCATGCGGCCGCCCCGACCGTAGCCCTGCTGCCTGCGCCACAGTTCGCGGTTCACAAAATCGAGGTCAACGGGAACGCCCGCGGGCAGGCCGGAGATGAGGGCGGTCAGCGCTTCGCCGTGCGACTCGCCGGCGGTGGAAAGACGGATCATATTGATTTGATTGTAACGGGAAACTTAGCCGCCTA
>Ga0182016_10006002_pt1 | contig 12888 bp, 9 predicted proteins | sample 712S2MmetaG_FD_120491 | JGI IMG/M metagenome (GOLD analysis project Ga0182016, IMG submission 120491) | Permafrost microbial communities from Stordalen Mire, Sweden - 712S2M metaG | ecosystem: Environmental > Terrestrial > Soil > Wetlands > Permafrost | place: Sweden: Stordalen | collected...
ACAGAGGGAATATGTTATAGAGGGAATATGTTATAGAGGGAATATGTTATAGAGGGAATATGTTATAGAGGGAATATGTTATAGAGGGAATATGTTATAGAGGGAATATGTTATAGAGGGAATATGTTATAGAGGCAATATATTGTAGGGTAAATATATGTTTCTAGTATATACATAGTATACAGATTAATAGTATATAGGAAATATGTTGTAGAGGCAATATATTGTAGAGTGAATATATTGTAGGGTGAATACATGTTTCTAATACATACTAAGTATACAGACTAATAGTATATAGTGAATATATTGTAGAGTGAGTATATTGTAGGGTGAATACATGTTTCTAATATATACTAAGTATACAGACTAATAGTATAGAGGGGATATGTTGTGACGGAATATATTGTAGGAATACAATATATGTTTCTAGTATATACATAATATATAGACTAATAGTATGGAGAGAGTATATTCTGGATGTAATGTGTTGTAGAGTGAATGTGTTGTAGAGTGAATATATTGCAGGAGTACAATATATTTTTCTAGTATATACATAATATATAGACTAATAGTATGGAGAGAGTATATTCTGGATGGAGTATGGTGTAGAGTGAATACATATTGTAGGAGTACAATATAATTATTAGAGGTTGGGCTCAAAGGCGTTAGTCTAATTTTAGACTAGATGGTCCCACAGCATAATGGTACACTTTATGGACTATTCCAATAAGAGTAAATATGATGCTGGCGGGCATGCCGATGCAAAAAGCGACAAATGATATCAGGGCAGCGGTGATAGTTATGATGTATATGATGACGAGTGGGGTGCCATATACACCGCCATATGTGTGCATGCAGTGAGCGACGTGAGATGGCCACATCACATAAACATGATCATCGTGGCAGTTGTCCAGAATATTCATGGTCGCGGGGATAAGAGATATCGGTAAAGTTAGTACTAGAACGGCAAAGGCGATGGCTGTCGTCAAAATGATGGTGTTGTACGCTCCTTTAATTTCTTTTACAAGTCTATTCATAGTTGGCTAGGGTGCTACTTATTTCTCAACTATTTCTGAAATGATGAACCATTTTTACAACTATGTGTAATACACGTAAGTCAAATTTCTCCCTTCATAGCCTCCTCCCTAGACATACTCCGCAGATTTCCAAAGTATCTTCCCAAGACAGTCGCGGGAGTTCTCCCCTCAATATTATTATTATACATGAAGATAACCAGGAGTCGCTCAATGTCGCTGGCTTCAAGGATTACCCCAAAAGCATCACTTTCCTCGTATAAGGTGGGGCGATACATTTGATAATTCAATACATGTACCAGTATTGACCTTTCGAAGTTTTCCATTTGCACTTGACATTCCGTACTCATATAATCATATAATATCTCGCGAATACTTGTGGTTAGACTAGTGGCACAGAAGTATTTGATGCACATATACAGAATAGTATAGAATCTTTGCCTAGCTTCCTTCTTGGTTAAATATAGACCCTTCTCCTCAGATTCGAGGGCATTTGGAGCTACAGATCTATTGTCTACTGTCCAGTTTAGATAACGATCATATATATCTAAAGTCTGAAAGGTTATCCGCTCTCGGTGAGAGTGCCAGACCTTTTTATCCTTCTCCTCGTATAGTTCACTGAGAAACTCACACCCCCACTTCCTTTCGATGAGTTTGGGAATCCTGAAGGTATATGAAGGAAGCTTGACCTCATACTTATTACGAACTTTGCTGATATGTTCACCGAGATCACTGAAGAATTCATGATCTAATGCTTGCGTCATAGTGCAACGTTCCATGGGATCAAATTTTAACATCTTGCTCATAAGATCGATAAACAGCGTATCTGATCCTATATATTTAAGAAAATTGGCACGATATTCTGCTGAATTGAACATTAAACGATCGTGAAAACTCCGGCGATTATCATCCCCAGAAGCATGGAAGATCCTAGTAATAGACCTATCATCTTCTTGATTATAGCGCAGATTCATATCCCGCAATTGCCGCAACGAGACCTTTTCAGGGTGACTTTCCAGTATATTTTTCAGCAACTTGTTATTATTATCGTCGCGCTCCGAGAGGAATGAAGTTCGTGTCACCATCTCAAAGAGAACGCAACCTACCGACCACACATCCACACGATAATCATAAACGTATGAATTTAGAATAACTTCGGGAGGACGATACACAGAGGTACATACCATGTTGCTCTGATAGCCTTGCTTGGTGAAAGGTTTACTAAATCCCAAATCACATATCGTACATACTCCAGGCGAACCATCGATATCAGTAAGATTCTGAAAATACAAGATGTTTGAAGGTTTCACGTCGCGATGAATGATTCCATTATTGTGCATATTCTCTAGTCCCAAGAGTATTTGCACCATAAACCTCTTGATATCCTTTATGTTTGAACTATAGATATATGTTGAAAGATTGCATGTTGCTAAGGGAAATACGAAATGTATCTTATCATCCACCTGGCCCTTACGATCTTTCCGTTTTAGGGGAGAAAAGCACTTCTTTGAGACCGTAACGCCTAATTCATCTACGAAAGGGTTGTCGAAAATGACGGTATCCAGTGGAACTATGTAGCAATGTTTAAGTTTCATAAAGACATCGAGCTCTCGAAGAGCTCCGATAAAATAGACGCTATTCTCCTTAAGATTGCGTTTCAGAGCATAGGAAGTGCGTACCTGTAAACCATGAGAGGTACTTATAGTACCCTTCACCTTTTCAGCTTCATATACGATACCAAAGGTTCCAGAATCTAGTTTACTGCCACAAATCATACTATGTTTTATGTACAAGTTTGTATGCTTATAAGATTATTTATAAGAAAGTCAATTTTGAGATTAATCTATAAAAGCACTACACTCGTAGCCTTCATAGACGTCATCATAATACCAAGGTATTATGATGTCAGGATAGATATCATAATACCTTGGTATTATGATGTCAGGATAGATATCATAATACCTTGGTATTATGATGTCAGGATAGATAGTGGTAATGCAAACATATGAACATCGACATCATGTGCTATGATTTCCAGGAATTCCCTTGGGAAAGTGATCACGAAACGTCACTGCCACAGGAGTGACCTTAGAGATAAAGTTACTTTTGACTTTATGATCATTACCCTTATAGTCACGGTGCGAGTAATCATTACTCTTATAGTCACGATATGTAACCCCGTGACCGCAGGTGCACATATTTGGGAAACTACTATGAGGTAATCGTAGGGAAAAGGAGCACTTGGACTTGAAGAGATCCTGTGGTGGCGCGGGGACATCTTCGTCGTCATCCATCAGCTTGAGGATACTTCGGGCAAACTTGGCAAAAGCCGCCTGATCATCGTAATCGTCTTGTAGAATCTCATCTATACTAGCTCTGTCTATAGTGGCTTTGTCTAGTAGCCTCTCTAGTGTGGAGGAATCGTTATTGCTGCTGATGGGGCTACCGGCGTTATAGTAAGTGATCACGTTAGGTAAGATAGAAAAGGGATTTTTCGGAGGATTATGATAACACCGACACGGTGGTGGTAACGGGGGGAAATTTATATTATACATAGGACTCTTGACTTAATGTTATTACATAACTGCTATGTACAATTTGTACATAATCATTTTCTACAGCCCTTTTGCGTATTCATATGTATTCATGTGTATGTATATGGATACCGCTATGCTTTAGAGAACTTGGGAACGGAGATCGCTGTCATACATTACGATATCTGCTGCTATATGGTCATATATGGTGATATCTGGTTCTATTTAGTGATATAACATGTTAGCTCATGTTATTATGGTTCGTATTATGTTAACTTAAGTTAACATACATTATCCCTGTGTGTAATTGGGTCACTATAAGGAGAAGGGTATGCAGATGTCGAGATTGTGTCCCACGGTAAATACGGGAATCTGATCGGACAAGGCACTACTGCGTAAGGATGCCAATATATCACTCATTAAAGTATTATAAGTAATGTTGTATTTGGCATCAGCCAATACTTTCATAAATGTATAGGTGAAAGCACCATGTCCAACATTACTTATACGAACGTCTGCCGAAGTTTGATTATCCTTACATCCGGCGAAACATACGACATTACCTACCACATCGGTATACTTACCCTGGGGAGACAAACTAAAGGTTGTACCATCATAGTTGCAAATGTATGAGAGTTCAACCGCATTGCCACTATGACAAGCGTCTAGAAAGATACTCAGTTTACAAGAGGCGGGAACAAGGAAAGCTAAACGGTTTCTAATATCATCATCTATAATCATGCCATTTGTTTGGAAATCCAAGGGACAAATAGCATCGTCCTGTTTACATTTCCTCAAAATGCCACTTCCCTTATCGGGAGAGAAGTTGGCTCGGCAACCATGACCAGAATAGTGGAACACTAGTGTACTAGCATCTGGGAGAGGGAGCTTAACCGAATCCGTTAAGAAATGGGATGCGGGATTACCAGAGAGCAACCACTCCCAGGCCGCGAAGATGTTCTCCCCAATAGGTTTATAGGTGGTAGTATCCTCGAGGACAAGAATATTCCCCTGATCGTATCCATAGTGATTGATTAGCAGATTCTTCATATCGCTAATATCGTTTAGGCAACCCCGAAGTTCACAGGAGGTTCCCACGTAATTAATACCCACGAGAAGAGCACGTTTCATTTAGTAATAGCGAAAATTTTTTGTATCATAGCAGGATACGATTCAAGGATCCGGTTATCTGATATTCTAATAATCAACGTAATGAACATAATCAAGCGGCAAAAATATGATATATATAAATGGGCTTCCTAACCTTTTTATTTAGTGCTGTCCTCTTATTGATATGGATCATATCTGGAGGATTTATTACCCAAAGCAATGTCATCTTAACTAAATACAAGGGAGAGGATGATTTTTTAAAGAGTGCATACTGGTACAGTTTTGCCGCGGCATTTATAACCTGGTTTCTCGTAGCAGTATTCATCATTCTTATTATTTTAGCTGTTGTGGGTGTAATTGGGCTATTTGGAAGCGGGGTTGGTGAAGCGGGATTAGCCAAGGGTGCTGTTACTGGGAAAGCCAAAACTAAAGGTATCTCATGGTTTACCATCATAGCTTTAATAGCGGCCATGATCTTAGTGGCGGTCACCGGCGTCTTATCCGTGTATACTGCAGTATATATAACCAAGAGTCCATTTTTCACAGGAAGCGATAAGGCCGATATTCCCCAATTGCAGAAAGCCTATACCAATTCAATCATATCTGCTTCCTTATGTTTAGGCGCTCTGGGACTATTGATTATCGGATTTGTCACCTATTTCTTCGTTTCCCGCCAAAGAAAGAAGAAGGCTGATGCGGCGGCTCGAAAGGGATCCGAAATTGAGGTCCAGAAGCGAGAACTGCTCAAGACAGCTAAGGAGGCCGAACTCCGAGAAAAACTACAGCATCAGAAGGAGCTTCGCGATCGTATTACCAAAGCTAGCGAAGATGCTCTAGTAGAAAGAATATCTCATAACACAGCCTATCCGCCTCCACCAGTATTGACTCCCGCATCCACATAACTTCATAATTTCATAACTTCATAATTTCATAATTTCATAGTTTCATAATTTCATAATTAAAGTACTAAAGTAATAAAGTACTAAAGTACTAAAGTAATAAAGTACTAAAGTACTAAAGTACTAAAGTAATAAAGTAATAAAGTACTAAAGTAATAAAGTACTAAAGTAATAAAGTACTAAAGTAATAAAGTGATAAAGTACTAAAGTACTAAAGTGATAAAGTAATAAAGTAATAAAGTATGATTTCACTGTCGTCCATAAAACGACACGTTTATATCTCAAACCCATAAGGTTATCCAATACATTTAGTAATAGTGGCTACGGTGTAGAGTAGTCTCTAAAACTGAATTCTCCTTTCGATAAATAGGATACACAAAATTTCTGGATACCTAAATGGGTATTCCTGGATTTTATGGACACTGGATCACTAATTTTATAGCCGCCGCGGTTCTGACTCGGTTACCTGATTCCGTGGACACCTTAGCCTTCGATTTGAACGGTGTCATTCACGATGCCCGAAAACAGGTTTATGATGTTGCTGATACCGATCCCCGGATAGCAGCAGCATTAGGGGAGTTAAGTAGACGTGAACGAGATATTAAACTATTCGAGACCGTCGATCGGATAATCCTAACCGTACTTAGAGCGGTGAATCCTCAGAAGGCACTCATTTTAACGGTAGATGGTACCGCCAATCTTGCTAAAGGAGCACAGCAGCGAGGACGTCGTTCCAAAGCGGCCCTAACAGCTTCCCCAAATTCCTTGTTCGACGGTAATGCCATTACTCCAGGTACAGAATTTATGAGGCAATTAAATCAACATATCATCATAGACTTTATTGGAAAATATCGCAACTATCTTCCCCCTACGGTGATTTACAGTTCACACTTGGTACCGGGTGAAGGTGAGCATAAGATCATGGAATATTATCGTAACGGAACCGTTGCCGCTGGAGGCAATCACGTGCTTTACGGCCTCGATGCTGATCTTATAATGTTGTCCTTAGTCTCTCCCCTCCCTAATATCTTTCTGTGCCGAGAACGTATGGATAATGTCGTTGATATTGGACGCGTTGCCGAATATCTGCGAAGTCGAAGCGGTCGCCCTTCCGCGGTGGCTGACTTCGTGGTCATGATGTATCTTATCGGTAATGACTTCTTACCTCATCAGCCTTCATTAGAAGCATTGTCACAATCCATCGAGGCTCTACTCGATATTTATCGAGATAGTCCCTCCTTAACTTTAACTCTCGATAACGGCGGTATCAGTTGGCCCGGATTGGCTCTATTCTTAAGCAAGGTGGCCGCTCAAGAAAACGCCATGTTGGTACAGTCGGCAGTCAAAGATTATAAATATCCAGCTCGACTACTAAAGCGTGCCGTAGCCAATGGTAATTTTTACCCCGAAACCTATCGAACCCTGTGGTATGAGAATGCACTGGGAGGACGAAATAAAGATCTCACGGCTGAACTCTCGAATATATTGGGAGTGCCGCTGTTCGAAGTTACCCCCGAACGGATTGGACAGATGTGTATAGATTATTTCAAAACTATGGCGTGGTGCTATCAATATTACACCATGGGAACAGCGGCAACAAATGCAGCATGGTACTATCCCTATTATCATACCCCTTTACTGTTTGATCTTGCTAATATTGCTCCAGATATTAACGACGAGGTGGTCGCTGGATACAAAAACGACGATACCCTTATTCCATTTACCGCCCTCCATCAGATGGTAGCGGTATTACCACTACGATCGAAAGATCTCTTGCCCAATGAGCTATTACCTGTAACTAGCTACACTAGTATCATTAGAGATTTATATCCTGAGACCTTTATCATCGAAATTGAGGGAAAGAATGTCGAACATGAAGGTGTTCCTATTATTCCGTTTGTGGATCGAGAGCGTATCCTTGCGGTAGTGTCTACGACTCCCTTTACATATGATCGGGCAGTACTATGGCTACCGGCCACCGATGAGGTCTTTACACGCACAGAATCTGAACAAGAGTACATTAATAAGATGTATCAACTAAGCACCAATAATAGTAACAATAATAGTAATAATAATAACAATAATAATAATAATAGTGGTGCTCGAAGATCGTATGCTTCACGGGACAATTCACGGGACAATTCACGGGACAATTCACGCAGCCAAACGGCTACAGTGGCTAGACCGACAACATCGGGCGTACAGGTCATCGCTCCATCAATAGTCACTGCGGCACCATCTGCGGTGGTAATGACCCCATCTACAGGTAATTTAAGTAGTGCTACAGTATCCTCAGCACCGAGGTTAGGTCCATCTCTGGTACCCATTGGTGTTCGTGCCAGTGCCCTTAGTTCTACGGCCTATCCGGGAATAATTGCTGGAAACACTACTGCTGCTCCTAATGCACAGCGAGTGGATGTTCAGATGGTTAAATTCGGAGATACGGAGGCTCCATCATCTAGCTCACGAATAAACACACAGACAAACACACGAACAAACACACGTACACAATCAAGTGTACTGAGTAATGTCAGAAATCCATCGAATACCTTCAGACCTAGCAGTGACACTAACAGGAAGTCGAGTTACGTTACCACTAACGCCAACCTAATATAAATATACGAAATCCCTCGTATATTACCTAGTCAATATCCATATAATAATACTCAGAACCTCGATTCTCGCAAACCCCGAGAATTATTTTATGGCTTTTACTGTTATATATTATGTCACATATAATATATATAATAATACTACTCAGGAGCACAAAATAATTCTCGGGGTTTGCGATAATCGAGAATTATTATATGGGGTTTACTGTTATATATTATGTCCCATATAATATATAATAATACTCAGGAGCACAAAATAATTCTCGGGCACCCCGAGAATTATTATATGACTTTTACTGTTATATATTATGTCCCATATAATATATAATAATACTCAGGGTTTGCGATAATCGAGAATTATTATATATATTATGTCCCATATAATATATAATAATACTCAGGACCTCGAGAATTATTATATGGCTTTCACTGTTACATATTATGTCCCATATAATATATATAATATATATAATAATTCTCGGGCACTCGAGAATTATTATATGGCTTTTACTGTTATATATTATGTCCCATATAATATATAATAATGCTCAGGACCACAAAATAATTCTCGGGTTTTGCGATAATCGAGGTTATAAGACTGAGAAACACTCTCCTTAAATAGTATATACTAATAACTAGTATATCATGAGAAGCGGAACACATCACCTTATGAGCCACACCATAGTATATCATGGTATATCATAGCACATCATAGTATATCATGAGATCTCAATAAATAATTACAACATATAACATGAGTATATAACATGAATATACATTATGCTTATATTGCGACATCTAAATAAATAACTACGAGGTAACTATATACTCATGATACATATTATGCTTATACATTACGGATCTCGATAAATAATTACGATGTAACTATATTATCGGTTCATCGATGAACTCGAAAATACAAGTTGTGACATATTATCCGTTCGATGTTAAGGATATTATCCAAAGAAGGAATATTAGGATTGTTAAATTTAGGGGGGACGCCAGTTACTATCTTGGCCGCGATCCATATGCATGTTATTATCTGATCTCGTTCCGAAATGGTGTCAAGGTCAGTGCACTTCTTATATATGTTATATGCCAGGTTCTCAATATGAGCATTATCTTCTTTAGATTTAGGTAAGTAGCGCTGCATATGTGTACTGATGCGAGCTAATTCCACATTAGAAAGTTTGCGTGATGGTCGATCGATATTAACATGCGGGCTTTGGATTACGGGGATGCCGGTCAGAAAACGATGTTTTAGTATTTCCGGAATGGTTATGCGCTTATGAGGATTAACCAATAGCATTTGCCCTATAAGATCATTGAAATCTGACATAACCGGATTGGAGTATTCCTTACAAAGGGTATAGGGAACATAGTTATTGACAGCATAATCATCGACATTATATCCGGGGGAGTTTCCCGGACCATTGGCCCAATCGATAAGGCAGCGAAGGGCACGTTTACCTACCAAAACCTTATTCTTAGTATCACCGCCCTGATGGGGGAATAGTAGTTCCCCATAGGCAATTTCGTAGAGAGAACACCCTAAGGACCAGATATCCAGAGAGTAGTCCCATCCCGTTTTTAGAATACATTCTAGTGGACGATGTGTAGAAGTGCAGACTTTATGATAGAATTTCTCTGTATTATGATCCCACTTTTTCACCGCCAGAGTAAAATCTGTTAGTTTCACTACATCATTATCATATAATAGAATATTGCTGGCCTTGACGTCAGCGTGGATAATATGTTCTTTATGTAAACAATCCAGGGCCGATGCCATCGCCATAGTCCACGTTCGGAGTTGAAATAGAGTGGGTGTCCTATTCTGCTTATTTTTGGAGCTATAGTTGGAGAGGTCACACCTGGCCAATTTCTGTATTAGGAAGAGTCCACTGTCCGAAGCCTGAATGCGAACAGCACTACTAAGGTGGGGATGGACAATAGTTGACATTATACTCGCCTCTAATATAGAAGGAATACCGCTCTTACTGTCCACATCACAACACTTAATGGCAAGCTCATTACCCTTTTCATCATGGGCAACATAAACCTTGCCAAAAGAACCGTTTCCGAGTAATGTATTGGAAACGGTAAATGTGGTACCGTAGTCTTTGGATAAATCGTATTCGTTAAGTGTTTCTCCCACCATAATTTGAGATGATTCCACGGTCATTTTAGGGGACGGATTAAATAATTACAAATGTACTATGCACATTTTAAACTATATTTGTTTGGTATATAAAATGGAAGCACCGTTATTATCACAAAAAAAAGTCTGTCCTAGTTGCGGAGACATCTGTAAGGTATACTACGTAACTTCAATAAAGGAATACGGTGTACCAGGTCCCAGAGGTGTTCCCGGTAGAGATGGTAAGGATGGTCGTGATGGAAAGGACTGTCAGTGTAAAGGTAGTAGTGACCAAACATGTTCCGCGAGTTCAGGATCTTCCTGTATCGATCGGGCTTTCAGTCATTATGATCAGAGTGCTAACAGTGATATTCCTCATTATGCCGTGCATCGACCAGTAGTGGAACATCAGGGACCGATCCGAGATATTCTTATTCCAGAAACACACCTCCACAATAATTTTAATGAGTATGAGGATATTAATCGGGATATTATCAATGTGACGACCGGTTCGCACCGTGATCTAGATTTCTCGCAACCCATGGTTGTACACCCTAAATCTATGGAATACGTGGAGGAGTTCCCTTGGAGTTCGGATATATTTGGAGAAGGGTACTTTGTGAGCTTATCTAGCACAGCACCTTATGGCACCATATCACTTGGTACTGTCGTAATAGGAGTCACCGTGGGAGAGGCTAAGAATCCTCAAGGGGTTAAACTACTAGGCAAGGTAGCAGTTTTGGAGAGTGTTCCCGGAAGCTGCCTCCCGGGAATTTATGTGCAATCTGGTCCTGATGGTAAAGCGGTTCCGGCATTGATTATCGGGGTCCCTCAATACCTGGTTTTAAATCGTATCAACGAAAATACGGTTACCATATTTTATAAATAGATATAAATAGATATAAATAGATATGATTCTCTGTCTGAATGACAGAGAAATGGTTAAATAGTATTAACTGTTTCTATTCAACAGTTTCTAGTAGACAGTTTGTAGTCAACAGTTTCTCATCACTAGTTTGTAATCAACAGTTCGTAATCAACAGTTTCTGATTACCAGTTTCCGATCACCAGTTTCTAATCATGTTATCGGCCCCTAGAAGCAAACGAACGACGGTGGTCTCAGAGCGTGCCTCCGTCTACCCGTCTACGTTACATCTTTAATATAATCAGCCTCGCCATTTAAACGAAGGATATATTTACCTTTACCAATATTATCAATTTAATAATATATTGGTTCAAAATGAGGACATATAAAAGAAGAACATACAAAAGTAATTTATATATGAGAGTCTCACTGTTAAAGTGATTTATATATTATGACATTACTAACCAGTATAATGGCGTCCGTCATAGAAGTCATTAAATCTAATGTCCGTAAAATTATATCTATAGGATATAAGAAGCGTTTGCATACCAATACTGCCTTCAAGATCTACCGCATGATATATCTCTCTTTGAATAGATGTGCTTCGCTACGAGAATACTTTACCCAGTATCCCGAGATCTATCAATATATGAAATCTCTACTTAAAAATGCCAAGGATACGGTAAAGGATTTGCCTGTAGATGCTACAGTGAAGAAAGAAGTTATGATTACCCTAATGGAGTGTCACTTAGAAAGATTGACCGAAGGTCGCTTTTTAGGTCGAAACCTAATAGAAGACAGCGTCGATGGAGACACCAGGTTTTATCGGGAAGATAGCATGAGCATAATGGCACCGAGTGTGAAATGGTTCCTTAATAATACCGATCTGAATGCCGATCTTGATGGCGTAATTATTGCTGCTGGATATTTCGCCATGTTTCATCTATAATATGTCACTGAGCTAATGAAAAGCCTATGACATTCTACAGTGATTCCATAATATTATTTTAAAAAGGGACGCTCCACATGCCTAACACGGTGAAAAAGTTTGGAATCTATGTACCACCTGTACCCCTAGCCGTCATTTCCCGGAGTAGAGTTTTGTATCTATAGACCCCGAAATCTTAGATGATCTTATCTCTGAAGGCTATGAAATTCGGGAAGTTACTAAAATCGTCGACTGAGTGTGTTTATCTGATATATTAATGCACTCATCAAAATGAAGTTGCGTTAATAATCAAATTTAAGAGCGAACATGACAACGCTTTCTTGATCGATAAATGGAGTTCCTATTTGGCTAAAGTATACTATTATGTGGGTTTCGACCGACATCACTTACGATTGATGAAAGGGCACTGTACACGGTAGCAGAATACTGCTCTCAGATCAGTAAAAATAGTTATGAGCAAATCTCGCTTGTAAAGAGACTACCTCATTGGTCCATGTAGGCCGCACATCAGCTGATAGAAGATCTGACATTAATATATCTAGACAAATGCACCGCGAAATACATCGATTTAGACTCACTTTAACACTTCATTGATACCACATATCACCCATGTCGACATGGGTGATATGTGGACGCGGCGGATATACTATTTTGCGAAAGCTAATAAAGATATACTTCATAAGTATATACTATTTTGCGAAAGCTAATAAAGATATACTTCATAAGTATATACTATTTTGCGAAAGCT
>Ga0182016_10006005_pt1 | contig 12882 bp, 11 predicted proteins | sample 712S2MmetaG_FD_120491 | JGI IMG/M metagenome (GOLD analysis project Ga0182016, IMG submission 120491) | Permafrost microbial communities from Stordalen Mire, Sweden - 712S2M metaG | ecosystem: Environmental > Terrestrial > Soil > Wetlands > Permafrost | place: Sweden: Stordalen | collected...
ACCGGCTTGACCAGGAATCCGCTGATGTGCAGCCGCAGGGCGTCATGCACCGTGGCCTCCTCCGCGTGTCCGGTCAGGATGACCACCGGCGTCAGACGCATCCTTTCGGCAGGATGGCTGCGCAATTGCGCGACAAACTCAAGCCCACCCATCCGCGGCATCGTGATGTCGCACAAGACCACGTCGGGTTTGAACTCGTCGGTCCGCACCAGGGCGACATCGCCGTCATCCGCCTCAGCAATCACGAAGCGATCGATGGCCCGCAGCACCAACTTGATGGTGCTGCGGATGAATCGATCGTCATCGACGACCAGGATCTTGCGGCCCTCCAGATTGCTCATGCGAATAGGCTCCGCCGACGCGTTTGCCTGGAAGAATGCCCGAGACGAATTGAGAACTGGTTAACCGAGGCACGCCGGCGGCCGGGGAGCCGCGAGAGAATTGATCAAGCCCACCACAAAATGCGCTTCAATGATCGTGGTTTGGTTGAATTCGCAGGCACGGATGATCCGGAATTCTCAGGCACCACGAAACACGGGCCGGCGCTTCTCCATGAACGCCCGGCGGCCTTCGATGAAGTCCTGGCTCTCGAAGCACGCTTTCACCAGGCGGTCGCTCAAGGCAAGGTCGGCAACGGCGCCCTTTACCAACTCGGCGACCGTGCGCTTCAACGCGTTGATCGTCATCGGCGCATTGTCGGCGATGGTGGCGCAATAATTGCGGACATACGAGTCCAATTCCGTGACCGGCAGAACGCGATTCACCAAACCCATGATCTGCGCCTCGGCGGCACTGAAATGGCGCGCGGTGAAGAAGATCTCCTTGGTGTAGGACGGCCCGACCAGGTCCATCAGCTTCTTCACGCCCTTGTGCCCATAGCCCAGCCCCAGCCGCACGGCGGGAATGCCGAATTTCGCACTGTCCGCCGCAATGCGCAGATCGCAGCACACCGCAATCGCGACGCCGCCGCCGATGCAATAGCCGTGAATCATCGCGATCGTCGGCTTCGAACATTCATAAAGCCGTCTGCTCGCATCTTCCAACGCATGGTCGTACTGCGCATTGCTTTCCGGCGACGAACGCGTCTTTTCGAATTGCGAAATGTCGGCGCCGGCGACGAAGGCGGCGTCCCCTGCCCCGTGCAATACGATCACCCGCACGGCCGGGTCGTTCTCGAACCGGTCGAGGATGGTCGGAATCGCCTCCCACATCTCCAGTGAGACCGCGTTGCGCCGCGCCGGGTTGTTGAATGTCATCCAGCCGATCGGACCCTCGATGCGGGCCAGCATCTTCTCGGTGGGCAGGCTTATGGCCACGACATCGTTCATGATGCTGTTCCTTCCGGACTTGGAATACGCGCGATGCTGCGCGGATCGATCTCCAGCCAGACGCTTTCATCTGCTGCGTAAACCTCACCGGGCGCGGCGATGACGCGCAAGCGCAAGTCGCCGTCCGCCGGACGCACCACGTACTCCCAATATTCTCCGAGATAGGCGCGTTCGGCGACGCGGCCCTGCACCCACCAGCCGCCGTTCGCCCGGGGCGGCGCGGCGCGATGCATGACGATGTTTTGCGGGCGGACCGAGAAGCTGGCATCGCGCGTCAGGCTCGCGGCGTCGGGCGCCAGGTCCGCGCGCACGGTGAAGCCCGGAAACGCGATGCTGCCACCGTCCAGCGTGCCATCGAGGAAATTCGTGCGCCCGATGAATCCCGCAACGAAGCGGGTCTTCGGCCGCGTGTACATCGACACCGGATCGTCCACCTGTTCGATCCGCCCGTGGTTCATCACCACGATCCGGTCGGAGGTCACCATTGCCTCTGCCTGGTCATGCGTCACATAGACCGTCGTGATGCGGAACGCATCGTGCAGGCGGCGGATTTCGCTGCGCATCTCCTCGCGCAGATTGGCATCGAGGTTGGACAGCGGCTCGTCGAGCAACAGCACCTCCGGCTCGATGACGATGGCGCGCGCCAGGGCGACGCGCTGCTGCTGGCCACCGGACAATTCCGCCGGATAACGATCCTTCAGATGCTTCAGCCGCACCACGTCGAGGATGCGGTCCAGCCTCTGGCTGGTTTCCGCGCTGCCCAGCTTGCGCAGCTTCAGGCCGAACGCGACGTTCTGCCCCACCGTCATGTTCGGCCAGATCGCATAGCTCTGGAAGATCATCGACATGCCGCGCTTTTCCGGCGGCACCACCTGCGTGGGCGAGGACATCAGCGCCCCGTTCATCTCGATGCGCCCGCTGGTCGGCTTGATGAAGCCGGCGATCATGCGCAGCGTGGTCGTCTTGCCACAGCCGGACGGTCCCAGCAGCGACACGAACTCGCCTGGCTGTAACGCGAGCGACACGTCCTGCACCGCGGGGGAGTGACCGAAATTCTTCCCCAGGTTGATCAGCGCGAGCTTGGTCATCCACGGTCCCGTCGCAGCATGAAGTCGCGCCCGAGCAAGCTGGTGGCAACACCGACGATCACCAGCGTCGATGCCAGCAGCATGAATCCCAGCGCCGCGAGAGTCTCGAAATTGCCCTCCTCGCTCATGTCCATCAGCATCACCGACATGGTGCGCGTCTTCGGTCCATACAGGAACATCGCCGTGGACAGTTCGCGCGTAGCGGGAATGAACACCAGCAGCCAGGCGCCGATCAGGCTGCGCTTCATCAACGGCACCAGCACACGGCGAATGGCGAGCAAGCGTCCGCCGCCGAGGATGCGCACCGCCTCCTCCATCTCCGGATTGATGCTGCGGATGGCCGCGTGGGCATTGGCATAGCCGATCGGCAGGAAGCGCGTCGCGAAGGCCAGGATCAGGATCGTTGCGGTGCCATACAGCGCGAGCGGTGGCGGCGCATAGGCGGCGTAGAAGGCGATGGCCAGCACGATGCCGGGCACCACGAACGGCGCCATGGCGACGAAGCTCAGCACGCCGGCGCCGGGCAGCAGGCGACGACTGACGATATAGGCGATCGCCAGGGCGAGCGTCAGCGCGATGCACGCGGCCGCTGCCGCGTAGGTGAAGCTGTTGATCACCGACTGGCGCGCGGTCTCATGCTCGAAAAGCAGGTAGGTGAAATTGTGCAGCGTGAAGTTGTTCAGGCTGAGCCCCCTGCCCCAGGCTTTCGACAACGCCGCCTGGGCCAGCACGATGTAGGGCATCGTCACCGACAGCGACAGCACGAACATGGCATAGCCGAACATCACCCAGCGCCACGGGCCGAGTTCGATGGTGCGCCGGTCGCCGCCCTTGCCGGTCAGCGCGATGAAGCCGCGGCGGCGGATGATCAGCCGCTGCAGGCCGAACATAGCGACGGTGATCAGCAGCAGGGGCACGGCGTAGGCGGCGGCGACCTCGGCGCGGATCGGCTGGCCGAAGAACTGCAGCAGTTGCGTGGTAGCGACATTGAAGCGGGCCGGAATGGCGATCAGCGCCGGCGTACCGAATAGGGCGATGGCTTCCAGGAAGGTGACGATGGCACCCGCAAGGATCGCCGGCATCACCATCGGCAGGGTGATGCGGAACGTGGTGCGCAGCGTGCCGGCGCCGAGGATGTTGGCAGCGTCCTCCATTTCCGACGACACCACGTCCAGCGCCGCGGAGGTGAAGATGAAGATGTAGGGGAAGGAATAGATCGCGATGTTGAAGACGAGGCCGGCAAAAGAATAGATGTTGAACAGGCCGTGATCGGCGCCGGTCAGCGCCATCCAGACACGGTTGAGCCAGCCGGAATTGGGGCCGGCCAGCAGGATCCAGGCGATCGAGCCGAGATAGGGCGGCGTGACGAAGGCACCCAGCACCAGCAGTCGCACCGCGCCTTTCGCCGGCATGTCGGTGCGCGCCACCGCCCAGGCGAGCGGCACGGCGAACACCAGGCACAGCACTGTCACCCAGAATCCAAGCGCGATCGAATTCCACATCGCGGCGACATAGCGTTCCCGGCCATAGGCGGCCGCGTAGTTGGCCAGGGTGAAAGCGCCGGTGTCGGGGTCTTGCAGGCTGAGCTGCACCAGGCGGAACAGCGGGTTCACGACCAGGAACAGCAGCGCCACCGCGAGGGCGATCCACAGCAGCAGCAGCGGCTCGAACGTGCGCCGGCGCGTAGCGGCGACGGCCGGCGCTTCGGTGATCTGGGCCTGGCTCATCGGCGACCTAGCTGAACGTGTCGCGCCATTGCTCGATCACCTCCGGCACACCCTTGGCGATTTCATCGGTGGTCAGGCGCAGCAGCTTAACCTCCGACAGCGGCTTGGCCCCCGGCTTGGGCGGGACGTCGTCGCGCACCGGGGTCTGGAAGTTGTCTGCCATCACCTGGGCGCATTGTTTGCTGAGCAGCCAGTTCATGAACAGGCGCGCGGCGTTGGGATGCGGTGCGTTGGCAAGCACGCCGGACGGACCGGTGCACAGCACCGACCCGTCGGTCGGATAGATGACCTGCATCGGGTTGCCCTTGGACGCGGTCAGCAGCGCCGTCGCCAACGGCCCCAGGCCGGTGACGCACTCGCCGGCATTGAGCAGCGTAATCGGATCATTGCCGGAACGGCCGATGCGCGGGTTGTTCTTTGCCAGCTTGTCGAAATAGTCCCAGCCGTAAAGCTTACGCATCTGCACGGTCCACACGCCGACATAGCCGGAGAACGCCGGATGGCCGAACGCGACGCGGCCTTTCCATTTCGGGTCCAGCAGGTCGGGCCAGTTCTTCGGCGCCTCTTCCGGCTTCACGTGCTGGGTGTTGGCGATGATCAGCATCAGCGTGGAGTGGTTCGGGTACCAGTAGCCGTCCTGCCCCAGTCCCTGGAACGCGGGCGCCAGCGAAGCGGCGTTGTCGGGCGTGTAGTTCGCCAGCGCCTTGCGCTTCATCAGTGCCGGCATGTGCGCGATGTCCGTCGTGCTGAACACATCGCATTGCGGCGCGTCGTTCTTCAGGTCCTGCAACAGGCGTTCATACGCCACCTGGCCGGTGGTGCGGATGACCGAGACCTTCACGTCGGGATATTGCGCGGAGAATGCCTTGCCCATGACCTCGGCGGTCTCGCCATCCACCTGGGCGATGTACCAGGTCAGCGTGCCTTCCTTGCGCGCTGCCGCTTCCAGCGCCGCGGTGTCGGCGCGCGCGGAATGGGACGATGCAGCACCGGCGCCAAGCGCGGCCAGCCCGGTGGTGAACCGTCGTCGTGTGATCGTCTCGGACATGCTGCCTCCTGGCGCAACTGTTAAGCAGAGCAGTGGCGTCCTGACCAGAGGGTGGGTCAGCTTCCGAAGGTATCGCGCCATTGCTCGATCACTTCGGGAACGCCCTTGGCGATCTCGTCCACCGACAGCGCCATCACCGCCACCTGGTCGAGCGTTTTTTGGCCGGAGGTCAACGTCAGGCCGGGATGCACGGGGTCGCCATGGTTGACGACCGACAGTTTCGCGAAATCATCGCTCAACAGCCATTCCATGAACAATCGTGCGGCGTTGGGATGCGGCGCGCTGGCCATCACAGCGGATGGGCCGACGCATAACGTTGCGCCGTCGGTCGGATAGACCGGGACGATGGGATTGCCCTTGTCCACCTGCTGGAAGGAGATGTTCGCGGGTCCCGGCCCGACCAGGCATTCGCCGGCGTTGATCAGCGTGATGGGATCGTTGCCGGAGCGGCCGATCCGTGGATTGTTCTTCGCCAGCTTCTCAAAGTACTCCCAACCGTATTTCTTGCGCAGCGCCAGGGCCCAGATGCCGGTGCAGCCGGAAAACGCCGGATGCCCGGTGGCGACACGGCCTTTCCATTTCGGGTCCAGCAGGTCGGGCCAGGCCTTCGGAGCCTCGGCTGCGGTCACCTTCTGCGCGTGATGGACCAGCAGATGCACGTTGGACATTGCCGGATACCAATAGCCGGGATCCTCGACCGGATGGAACGCCGGCAACAGCGTGGCTGCGCCGGCGGGCGTATAGTTGGCAAGCTGGTTGCGCTTTTTCAGCACCGGGTATTGCGCGATGTCGGTGCCGCTGAACACGTCGCATTGCGGCGCGTCGTTCTTCAGGTCCTGCAACAGGCGTTCATAGGCGACCTGGCCGGTGGTGCGGATCACGGCAACCTTCACGCCAGGAAATTTCGCCGTGAAGGCGCGGCCCATCACTTCGGCCGTTTCGGTGTCCACCTGGGCAATGTACCAGGTTACGCTGCCCTCCTTGCGGGCCGCTTCCGCCAGTGCGGCGATGTCGGCGCGCGACAGTCTGGGCAGGGTTGCTGTGAAGCCGGCGGCAGCGAGGCCGGCCATGATGTGTCGGCGGGTGATGGTCATGGACTGGGCATCCTGCAATTTTCGTTATGGCCGGCGGCTTCTTGTCCCGATCGGCGGTGCGCCGACGGCCGGGTCAGGCCCGGCCATGACGAGAGAGTTGCGATCTCGACCGGTTCAATTCCCAAACGTGTCGCGCCATTGTTCGATCACCTCGGGGATGCCCTTGGCGATTTCCGCCGTGCTCAGCGCCAACGATTTGAAGTCGCCGATCCGTTTGGTTCCCTTCATCGGCGGCGCGTCGGCACGCACCGGCTCCAGATGCCATTCGGCGCAGGCCTGCGCATAGTCGGCACTGAACAGCCATTCCAGGAACAGCCGCGCGGCGTTCGGATGCGGCGCGGTCGCCAGCACCGCGGACGGACCGACGGTGATGACGGTGCTGTCCTCGGGGTAGATGAAACCGACCGGATTGCCCTTGTCCACGTTCTGCATCGCCGTGCTGAGCGGACCGGTGCCGACCAGGCACTCACCGGCGGTCACCAGGGTCAGGGGATCGTTGCCGGAACGGCCGATGCGCGGGTTGTTCTTTGCCAGCGCCTCGAAGAACTCCCACCCGTGCAGCTTGCGCATCGCCAGGACCCACTGGCCGAAATAGCCGCTGAAGGCCGGATGGGCGAGGCCGATGCGGCCCTTCCATTTTGGATCCAGCAGGTCGGTACAGGCGCGCGGCACGTCATCCGGCTTTACGTGGGTGGTGGAATACACCAACCCCTGAAACGACGCCGTGGTCGGATAGTAGTAACCGGGCTCTCCCAATCCCTGGAATGGCGCTGCCAGCGCGCCGGCGTTTTCGGCATCGTAATGGGCGAGCGCATTGCGCTGCTTGAGCGCCGGCATGTGGGCGATGTCGGTGGTGCTGAACACGTCGCATTGCGGGGCGCCGTTCTTCAGTTCCTCCATGACGCGCTGATAGGCGACCTGGCCGGTGGTACGGATCACCGCGGCCGTTACGCCGGGATAACGCTGGGTGAAGCGGTGGCCCATGGCCTCGGCTGCCTCACCGCTCATTTGCGCGACATACCAGGTCAGCGTGGATTCCTTGCGCGCCGCCTGTGCCAATGCATCGAGATCGGCGTACGCCATGCGCGGCAGCAGGCCGGTCGCCGCCGTTGCGCCGATGCCTGCCGTGATCGCGCGACGCGTGACGCCGATCGACATTCGTTCCCCCCGCGGTTCTGTTACCGAGAGTCTTACGCCGCGACGATATGGTTTGACCAGGGGCCCCATTGCACAGAGCCGCACTCTGGGCTGTCATCGCGCGCAATACGCACGCGGGAGGATTCCGATGGCCGAGCCGTACAACTACTATCGCAACACTGCTGCCCGCCAGCATGGGCGGCCGGGGCGAGAGATTCGACCTCGCAGCATGACTGTCGATATCCATTCGCATGCCGGCGTCCAGGCCGCGGCGGACTTCGCCAGGCCGCACGTGCCAACCGATCCACGCGGCAAGATGCTGACTGAAGAAACCCAGTTCCTCACGCGCAAACAAGACTCCGACCGCACCCCAAATCTGCTCGATCTGGGCCTGCGCATGCGCGACTTCGCACAGATGGGTTTGGATGCGCAGGTGATCAGTCCGGCGCCCGGGCTGTGCCACTACACGGTGCCACCGGACATCGGCGTGAAGGTCGCGCGCATGGTGAACGAGGGCATTGCCGAGATCATGGCGCAGGACCAGGCACGCATTCCGGCGGCGATGGGCAGCGTGCCGCTGGGCGCCGGCGGTGCGGCAGCCGCCGAAGAACTGGACCATGCGATGACGAAGCTGGGACTGAAGGGCGTGGAAGTGCTCGCCCATGTCGGCGACAAGGAACTGTCCGATCCGGAGTTCGAGCCGTTTTGGGCGAAGGTGGAGGCGCTCGGCGCCGTGGTGTTCATCCATCCCAGCGGCTTCACCGAGCCGCGCCGCTTCACCCGGCACTATTTCAACAACGTCATCGGCAACCCGCTGGATACCACGATGGCGCTGCATCACCTGATCTTCGACGGCGTGCTGGAACGGTATCCAAACCTGAAGATCATTGCGGCGCATGGCGGCGGGTTCCTGCCGGCCTATTCCGGACGGATCGATCACGCCTGGGGCGCGCGCAGCGACTCCCACGCGGGACTGCCGAAGCCGCCGAGCACGTATCTGAAAAAGTTCTACCTCGACACGATCGTCTTCACCCCGCATCAACTTGAAGCGCTGGTGGCTCTGTTCGGGGTGGAGAAGATCCTGCTGGGGACGGACTATCCGTACGACATGGCGGACTACGATCCGATCGAGCACATCATGTCGGCGAAGCTTGGCGCGGAGGATCAGGCCGCGATCTGCGGCGGCAACGCCCGCACGCTGTTCGGGTTCTAAAAACCTCACCCGCGGGAGCGGGAGAGGTCGATGGTGCGAAGCACCGAGGGTGAGGGTGATCGGGAGGCACGGTGCACAGAGAAAGCTGCGTGCCGACCCGATTACCCTCACCCGCCGGCTTCGCTCGGCGACCTCTCCCGCGCGAAGCGCGGGAGAGGTTTCATGATCAGCCACAACACGATCAGCGTATTCGCCAGGTTCCACACCACGCCGTTACCAAACGCCGCCCGATAAGACCCGGTCAGGTCGAAGATCCAGCCCGACATCCAGCCGCCCAGCGCCATGCCGAACAGCGTGGCCATCATCACCACGCCGACGCGCGTGCCGGCCTCCTTCGCCGGGAAGCACTCCCGCACGATGATGGCATAGCTCGGCACGATGCCGCCCTGGAACAATCCGAACAGTGCGGAGATCACATACAGCGACGTCAGTCCGTTCATCAGCAGGTACAGCATCAGCGCCGTCATCTGTGCGACCGAGCCCAGCAGCAACGTGCCCAGCCCGCCGATCCGGTCGGCAATGAAGCCGGAGCCGATGCGGCTGACGATGCCGCATGCCAGCATCAGCGACAGCATCTGCGCGCCATGCGCCACGCCGTAACCGAGGTCGCCGCAATAGGCGACGATCTGCACCTGCGGCATCGACATCGCCACGCAGCAGCAGACTCCCGCCATCGCCAGCGCCGCCTGCAACACCGAAGGACGCAGTCCCAGCGTGCCAAGTTTCGGCCGCGACACCGAAGCCGCGTGACCGCCTGCGCCGTGCACCGGAGCGCGACGACGCAACAGCAGCGCCAGCGGCAGGATGGTCACCGCGCAGAACAACGCGATCCCCAGATGCGTCTGCCGCCATCCGACGGTGCCGATGAAATGCTCCACCACCGGCGGCCAGATCGCACCCGCGATGTAGTTGCCGGATGCACAGATCGTCACCGCGATGCCGCGGCGGCGGTCGAACCAGTGCGACACGTCGGCCAACAACGGCACGAATGTCGCCGAACACCCCAACAATCCGACCAGCACGCCATACGCCAGGGCGAACTGCCACAGCCCGGTCGCGAACGCCGCGGCCACATAGCCGAGCGTCAGCGATACCGCTCCGAAGATCACCGGCAGCATCACGCCGAATCGATCCGCCACGCGCCCGAACGCTACGCCGCCGAGCGCATAGCCGATCATGGTCAGCGAGAACGGCAGCGAGGCCCCGCCGCGCTCGACCCCGAACTCTGCCTGCACTGCAGGCAGCGCGACGACCACGGACCACATGCCAACGCCGCCGATACTCGACAGCAGAACCGCAACGGCGAGGCGGAACCAGGCGTAGCGAGAGTCGGTGCCGTATTCGGAAATCAGGGGGCCTCGTTCGAGAAGATGATCGTGCCGGACGCAGCGAACATGCCGCCGACGCCGTGGCACACCGAGATCTTCGCGCCGTCCACCTGCGCCGGCGCGATACCGCGCATCTGCCGCACGCTCTCTTGCAGCGCATACATGCCGTACATGCCGGAGTGCATATAGGACAGGCCGCCGCCATTGGTGTTCAGCGGCAGTTTTCCTCCCGGCGCGGTGTTGCGCTCGGCGATGAACGCGGCCGCCTCGCCACGGGGGAGGAAACCGAGATCCTCCAGACCGTAGATCGGCAGATGCGCGAAGGCATCGTAGATCATCAGGTGATCGACATCCTTGTGGCCGATGCCGGCCTCACGAAATGCCGTCGGTCCCGCCACACGGAAGGCGCGCGAGGAGGTAAAATCCTCCATCTGGCTGACCATCGGCGTTTCGACGCTCTCGCCGGTGCCCAGGATATAAACCGGCTTGCGCGGGAAGTTCTTCGCCCGATCAGACGACGTGAGAATCAACGCGCCACCGCCATCGGTCACCAGGCAACACATCAGCAGCCGGAACGGCCAGGCGATCATGCGCGAGTTCAGCACATCGTCAGTGGTGATCGGCGTCTTGAAGGTGGCGCGCGGATTTTTCCCCGCCCACTCGCGCTGCACCACGCAGACCTGCGCGATTTGCTCCTCCGTTACGCCGTATGTCTTCATGTAGCGCAGCACCGGGACGGTGAACATGCTTGGCGGACCCATTGGGCCGAACGGCTGTTCGAACTGGCCTTGCAACGACGCCGGCGCCGCGGCGCGCGGCGGATTGCCGACGCGGGAACGGCCGGATTCGCCATGCGTGATCAGGACAGTCTTCGCCATACCGGATTCGATCGCCGCCACGGCGTGCCGCACATGGATCATGAACGAGCACCCGCCGACCGACGTGCCATCCACCCAGGTCGGGGTGATGCCGAGGTAATGCGCGGTCTGCACCGGCGAATCACCGGCAGTGGCGACGCCATCGATATCCTTCGGCCGCAGGCCGGCATCCTCCATCGCGTTCAGTGCCGCGTCGGCGTGCAACTGGATCTGCGACATGTCGGGAATGACGCCGAGCTTGGTGGTCTCCGCAGCGCCGACGACGGCAACACTGGTGCGTGGCATGTGCGTTACCCCTTCGCCGGACGGAACAGCGGCAGCGTGATGGTGTCGTTCTGCTTCTCGAACGCCACTTCAAGCGGCATGTCGAGCTGCAAGGCCTCCGGCGTCTGCGGGCAATCGATGATGTTGGTCATCATGCGCGGCCCTTCGGCCAACTGCACCACGGCGATGGCATAGGGCGGAGTGAAGCCGGGCACCGGGCGATGGTGGATCACGTAGCTCCACAGGATCGCCTTGCCCGAGGCCTTGAACACACTGACCTTGCGAGAGCCGCAGGACGCGCAGAACGGACGCGGGGGGAAATACACCTTGCCGCAGCCGTCGCAACGTTGCAGGCGCAGTTCGCCTTCGCGCGTGCCGTCCCAGAAGTGCTGCGTTTCGGGCGTGGGTTGCGGCAAGGCGCGGCCGGGCTCTGGCATCTGACGTTTCCCCTGGTTCGTTTCTAAGCGGATGGACGGAGGACGCGGTTCAGTTCGGCTTCAGGCGTCCGGCGACATAGGTCGCACCAGCGGGACCCGCAAGTTCGGCATGGCGGCGGCCGAGCGTCATGGTGAACGTATCGCCCTCATTGTAGGTCTGTTGGCGGTCGCCGTAATCGACGGTCATCGCGCCGGTGACGACCATCAGGCGTGCTTCGAAATCATGCGCGTGTTCGGGATTCACCTGGTTGGGCTGCATCGTGACGGTGACGACCTGGCGGCCTTCGCGCTGCAATTCCGCCTCGAACGCAATGCGATCCATGACCGGTCTCCCCCTTGTGTGTCGGACGCAGGCTAGAGCAGTTTGACCCTGACTGGAAAGCCCGATGCCTGTGCGTCATCCCCGCGCAAGCGGGGACCCAGGCATCATGGGTCCCCGCTTGCGCGGGGATGACGAGGCGCGCGGTTTCCAGTCACGATGTAAATGCTCTAGAGCGATTTCGGCGCGGCTGGCAACGTGGGAGGCTGCTGGATCAGGGCCCACCACGTGCAACCCCAGGCCCAGGCCCCGCGCGTGCGCGCTCGTCCTCAGCATGCGTGCATTCTGCGCGGTGAACGGACACCAAAACTCTGGTACCATCGTGGCGGCGCTGCAAGCGGACGATGGTGAAAAGGCGCGCGTGTCGCTGCGGCCCTGACCGGCGGACCTCTATGCTCAGCTTGTCAGCACTGCCTTGCCGATCACCTTGCGGTCGATCACCGCCTGCAACGCTTCGGCCGCTTGCGCCAGAGGAAAGCGATGCGAGATGCGTGGCCGCAGTTTGCCCGCCGCCGCCAGTTTCGTCAGTTCGCGCATGTTGGCGATCGCCAACTCCGGTGCGGCCTCGTTCAGCCCGCCGATGCGCACACCGATGGCGTCGATGCCCTTGATGAGCAGATAGTTGCTGCGGATGTTGGTGGGGCCGCCGCCGAGGAAGCCGAGGATCAGCAGGCGTCCGCACCAAGCCAGGCAGCGCAGCGATTCGTCCGTTACCTGCGCGCCGATCGGGTCGTACGCAATGTCGGCGCCGTGGCCGCCGGTAAGCTGCTTCACCTGCTCGAGAAACCCGCCGGCATAGCCGATCGCGTGGTCGGCGCCTTCGTCCAGGCAGGCGGCGCGTTTCTCGTCGGTGCTGGCAGTGGCGATGACTTTCGCCCCGAAAGCTTTCGCCACTTGGATGGCCGCAATGCCGATGCCGCCGGCGGCACCGTGCACCAGCACCCACTCATCAGCCTGCATCCGGCCGCGTTGCAGCAGGGCATGGTAAGCGGTGGTGTAGGCGCCGCGGAACACGCCCGCT
>Ga0182016_10006009_pt1 | contig 12877 bp, 7 predicted proteins | sample 712S2MmetaG_FD_120491 | JGI IMG/M metagenome (GOLD analysis project Ga0182016, IMG submission 120491) | Permafrost microbial communities from Stordalen Mire, Sweden - 712S2M metaG | ecosystem: Environmental > Terrestrial > Soil > Wetlands > Permafrost | place: Sweden: Stordalen | collected...
CTCGGTGCGCTCGCGCGAACGATCCCGCGTTTTAGCAGCTTCACGCTGTCCTTTCCCCTCGTCTTCGGCGCCGCTCTCGTCGCGACGGCGCTCGCGCTCCCGGAGCTCGTCGCGCGCGCGCAACACCCCGTCATGTTTCTGCCGGGATTGGCGCCGTGAGCGATAGCGGAGAGAAGGGCTTCGAGCCGACGCCCTCGCGCGTCGAAAAGGCCAAGCGCGAAGGCGATACGCCGCGGGCCGGCGAGTTCGGCGCGAACGCCGGGTTCTTGGCGGCGGTTACGTGCACGATCGCGATCGCGCCATGGTTTGGAAACGTCGCGAGCGACGCCGTCGCGCGCGCCGCGCGCGGCGACGCCGCGAGTCGCGGGCCGCTGTGGATGCTGCTCGCTGCCGCCGCGCCGGGCGCGTGTGCTGCGGCGTTCGGGGCCGCCGCCGGCCTGCTGCAGAGCGGCGGTCCGCGCCTCGTGCCCGTCGCGGTCAAGTTCGATCGCTTGAACCCGATCGAAGGCGCGAAGCGAACGTTGTCGCGCGAAAGTGCGGCCCACGGACTGCGCGCGATCGCCGCGTTCGTACTGAGCGCGCTGGTTCTCGCGCCGGCCGTTGCGAACGTGCTGGGCACGTCCGTCGCCGGAGGACTTGAATCCTCGGCGGCGGCGGCCTGGACCGGCGCGCAGCGCGTCTGCTTGAGCGCCTGCGCGGTCGGTCTGGCCTTTTCGTTGCTCGAGCTCGCGCAGGCCCGCCGTGCGTGGTTGAGGCGCCTGCGCATGAGTTTTTCCGAGCTCAAGCGCGAGAGCAAAGAACAGGACGGCGACCCGCAGGCGCGAGGGCGCCGCCGCACGCTGCATCGCGACTTCGTGCGCGGCGCGATCGTCAACGTAAAGAAAGCCGCCTTCGTCGTCGTGAACCCGACGCACGTGGCGGTCGCGCTCGATTACCGGCCTCCCGAGGTGCCGGTGCCGTGCGTCTTGGTGCGCGCCGAAGGTGCGGGGGCGCTGCGCGTTCGCCGTCTTGCCGCCGAGCACGGCGTGCCGGTGATCGAAGACGTAGCGCTGGCTCGCGCGCTCTATTTCGAATCCCGCGCCGGCGACGTCATCCCGCACGCGCACTACGTTGCGGTCGCGGCGGTCGTCTCCGCGCTGATGCGCACCGGCGATTTGCCGGAGGCGCGCTGATGCCGCGCGCTCACCCCTACGTCTTCGCCGCGCTGCTCTTGGCCGTAGTCGCGATCCTCATCGTGCCGCTCCCGCCGTGGCTTTTGGACGTGCTGCTCGCGGTCAACATCTTCGGCTCCGCGCTCGTGCTGTTGCTGTCGGTGACGGTCGAGGATCCGCTGGAGTTCTCGGCGTTCGCACCCGCGCTGCTCCTCGCGACGCTCTTTCGCCTCTCGCTCGACGTGTCGGCGACCCGGCTCATCCTCACGCAGGGAGCGACGCCCGGGGCGGCCGGCGCGCTCATTCCCGCCTTCGGCGAATTCGTCGTGCACGGAAATCTCGTCGTCGGCCTGATCGTCTTCGTGATTCTCGTGACGATTCAATTCGTGGTGATCGCGAGCGGCTCGCAGCGCGTGGCCGAGGTTGCCGCGCGTTTTACGCTCGACGCGATGCCGGGAAAGCAAATGGCCATCGACGCCGACGTTCACGCCGGCGCGCTCGACGTCGACGGTGCGCGGCTCAAACGCGAGACCGTTCAGCGCGAAGCCGACTTTTACGGAGCCATGGACGGGGCGGGCAAGTTCGTCAAGGGCGATGCCGTCGCGGCCCTGGTGATCGTCGCGCTCAACCTCGCCGGCGGAATTGCGGTCGGCGTGTTCTATCACGGCCTCTCGCCGATGGACGCCGTGAATACCTTCGCGCTGCTTTCGATCGGCAACGCGCTGGTCACGACGCTACCCGCTTTTCTCATCTCCATCGCGATGGGAATGATGGTCACGCGCGTTGCCAGCGACGGCGCTCTCGGAACCGATCTGGCCGCGCAACTATTCGGCCGGCCGGAAGTCTTGCGAAGCGCGGGCGGGCTCCTGATCGCACTCGCTTTCGTGCCCGCCCTCCCCGCGCCGGTCTTTCTTTCGCTGGGTACGTGCGCGTTCGCGCTGGGTCAGGCGGCGCACCGCCGGCGCATGCGGTACGCTTCCGGGCAGCGGGCCGCTGCAGCGCGGGCCAAACGCCAGGCCATGCGGCGCCCCGAGCTGGCCTTGGGCTTGGTCGGCGTCGACGCGATCTCGATAGACGTCGGCTTGGATCTCGCGCCGCTGCTCGCCGCGCCGCTCGCCGACACGCTGCTCGATCGCGTCGGTGAAGTCCGGCGTGCGCTCGCGACCGAGATCGGCGTCGTGCTCCCCGGGGTTCGCTTGCGCGACGACTTGAGCCGCGATCCGCAGACCTACGCCGTACGGGTTCGCGATCGGATTGCCGGCGAAGGGCGCCTGGAACTCGAGCGTCTCTGCGCAGTAGCCGAAGAACGCGTCGTGAGCGCGCTCGGCGCGCGCGTCGTCCGCGAACCGGTCTACGGCCTGCCGGCGGTTTGGATCGCGCCGTCGCAGCGCGATCGTGCGACCGATGCGGGCGCGTTGGTCTTTGATCCCATTTCGGTGATCGGATCGCATTTGGCGGAGATCGCGCGCACGCACGCGGCGGAGTTAATCGGCCGTCAGGAAGTGCATACGCTGCTCGAACATCTGCGCACTCGATTTCCGTCGCTCGTCAAAGACGTCGGAACCGACGCCCTCCCGATGGGCGCCGTGCACCGAGCGTTTCAGCTGCTGCTTCGGGAGCGCGTCTGGCCGCGCGATCCCGTGGTCCTGCTCGAGGCGATGCTCGAGACGGGCTCGCGGGATCCGCGCGAGCTCGCCGAAGCGGGGCGGCGCGCCGCCGTCTGCGACCAGCTGCGGCGTCGAGGACTCGAACGCTTGGAACCGCTGGTTCTCGATGCCGACCTGGATCGGCCCGGCGAAGCGCTCGACCCCGTCTTGGCGCTGGCGATTCGCGACCGCATCGCTGCGTTTGCAAGCCGGGCCGGACGCGATCGCCCGTGCGTCGTCTGCAGCGCGGCCATGCGTCCGGTCCTCGCCGAGCTGCTGCACCGCTCGGGCGTGGACGTCGAGGTCTTCGCGTACCACGAGCTTCCGCCCGAGCTTCCCTTGCAGCCGCTGGAGATTCTCACCCCGGAGCTCTTGGCCGTTCCGGCGTTGGCTCCGGCCGGCTGACGAACGCGCGTTGACGCAGCTCGGCGCTTCCTTGGCAGGGTGGCCCTACAAGGCGCCTCTTCTCGTTGACAGTACGGGGCAGGCTTGATACCGTTGCAAGGTTAATCTCGACGGCCCGGCAGTTCTGCCAGGGCCGCTCGCGTGTGCTAGGCCCCCCGGACGTACATGAACTGGAATAACCTTAAGACGCCCCTGAAGGCGCTCGTGCTCATCGCTGTGGTCGCGTTGTCGGCCTGGGCTGCGTTTCCCGTCTCGGAGAAGATCCATCTCGGTCTCGACTTGTCGGGCGGATCGCGGTTGCTCTTGCAGCTCTATCCGACGCAAGACGTCCCGCAGATCACCTCGCAGATCCAGGAGCAGACGATCGAGGTCATCCAGCGCCGCATCAACGGCCTGGGCGTGGCCGAGCCGACGATAAGCAAAGTCGGCAGCGATCGCATCCTCGTCGAGCTCCCGAACGTGCGCGACCCGGAGCAGGCCGAAGCCGTCCTCAAGCAGGTCGCGGTGCTCGAATTTAAGATCGTTCCGACCGACGTGGCGCAGAAAGCCGAGGGGGCGCTCGCCGTCCTGAGCGCTCCAGGCGCGACGGCCAAGCAGAAGGCTGCGGCGGAAGCCTACGTGGCGGGCGCGGCGTACGCGGCCAGCGGGCCAGTCGTCTATTCGGGCAAGGATCTCAAGAGCGCGCAGTCCGCGATCCAGCAAACGGGCGGCGGTTCGGTCGTCGAGTTTGCGACCAAGGACCCGGCGAAGTTTGGGAAGATCACCACCGCCAACGTGGGGAATCTGCTCGGCATCTTCTTGGACAAGCGTTACATCTCGGCCCCGCGGATCAACAGCCCGATTTACGACAGCGGACAGATCGAAGGCAACTTCACGCAAGAGCAGACGATCACGCTGGCCAACGAGCTCGACGCCGGCGCGCTGCCGGCTCAGATCAAGATCATCGAAAACGAGAACATCGGACCCACGCTGGGCAAGATCGACCTCGTTCAGTCGCTCCGGGCCTCCATGCTCGGCCTGGGACTCGTGCTGATCTTCATGGCGCTGGTCTATCGTCTGCCGGGCGTGCTCGCCGACGTCGCCTTGGCTATCTACGTCCTCGTGATGCTCGCCATTCTCGCCGTCTCGCACGCGACGCTCACGCTGCCCGGCATCGCCGGCTTCGTGCTCTCGATCGGCATGGCGGTTGATGCGAACGTGCTGATCTTCGAGCGCATAAAAGAAGAGCTCTGGAACGGCAAGACGCTGCGCGCCGCCGTTCGCACCGGTTTCACGCGCGCGTTCTCGGCCGTCTTCGACAGCCACTTCACGACCATCGTCGGGGCCGGCGTGCTCTTCATGCTCGGCACGGGAACCGTGCAGGGCTTTGCGTTCACGCTGTTCTGGGGAACCGTCGTCTCGTTGTTTACCGCGGTCTTCGTCACCCGCTTCCTGGTCGATCTCTTCGTCGACAACAACCTCTTGACGGCGCCGGAGTTCTACGGCGTCAAGAGCGACGACGTCGGCATCTTTGCGAAGTCCGGAGCGTAGCGCGCCATGTGGTTTCGTAAGTTAGACTGGAATATCGTCGGCTGGTTCCGCACCGTCTCGACGATCTCGTACTTGATCATCGCCCTGGGCGTTGCCGCGATGATCTATCACGGATTCCAGGGTGGCCAAGGGTTCCAACCCTCGCACATGTTGCGTCTCGGACTCTCGTTCACCGGCGGAACCGACATCAGCGTGCAGTTCCAGCAGCCCGCCTCGACCGAACAAGTCAAGAATGCGATCGCGACCGTCGGCGTGACCGACGCGCGCATCACGACGACCGGAGATACGGGCAAAGGCTTCGACATCCAAACCCAGACGCCGTTCGCCAACGAATCGGCGCAGATTTGGGACGCGCTGGGTAAGGTCGGTCCGGTGGACCGCGCGGCCTCGCAGATTACTTCGGTCGGCCCGTCGCTCGGTGGCGAATACTTGCGCAACGCGCTGCTCGCGCTCGTCATCGCGCTCGGCATCCAGTTTCTCTACATCGCGTTCCGCTTCGGCTGGAATTACATCTTCGGCCTGGTAACGGTCCTCGCACTCGTTCGCGACGCCGCGATGATGATCGGCATCTACGCGCTCGCCGACCGTCGCGCCGACGATGCGTTCCTGGCCGCGGTCTTGACGGTCATCGGCTACTCCGTTATGGATACGATCGTCATTCTCGATCGAATCCGCGAGAACACCAAGCTGATGGCGGGCCAGCCCTACGACACGATCGTCAACGAATCCATCAAACAGACGATGACGCGCTCGTTCAACACGCTTGCGACGGTGGTGATCACGCTGGTCGCCCTCTTAGCGCTGGGTGGAGCGAGCCTGAAAAACTTCGCATTCGCGCTGCTCGTCGGCATCTGCTCGGGCGGCTATCATTCGATCTTCTTCTCGGCGCCGCTGGTGGCGGTGTTCCGCAAGCGTCAAATCGAAGCCGCGGCCAATCGCCGTCGCGCGAGCCTGGCGACCGCCGAAGCGAGTGCGGGAACGCGCGCCCGTCCGGACGCGAAATCGCCGGCCGGCGTGCCGCGCGAAGACATCGTGGCCGCTCGCCGCGAGCGGCGCCAAAAAGCGAAAGAAGTCCGCCAGCCGCAGGCCGCGCCGGTTCGTTATCGCCGCAAGCGCGAGGATGCGACGACCGCCGTCGCCGAGCTGCCGGACGAGACGACGCGCCTGACCGGGGAGGCGGAGATCGATCCGCTCGACGCGCAGACGTCGGGTCTGCACGAGGCCGCGTACGAACAAGGTCACGAAGAGATCTCGCTCAACCTTGAAGGCTTCGAGCCGGAAGAGACCCAAGCGCCCGAACATGGGCGGCCGGACTCCATCGAGCAGCACTAACAAACCGCTCCCGCGTCCGACCAAATCGGAGGCGGCCTTCGAACGCGCGCTCGCCGCGCTGAACGCACCCTCCGATCCCGCCGCTCCGCAGGCTCGCTCGATTCCCGTCTCCGAACCCGGCTCCGATCGCGACGCGTTCGTCTCGCGAGCGTTCGCGCAGAGCGAGCGTTATCTAGAGCGCGACCCGTTCGCTGCGATCGGCCGCGCGACGCAGTTCTTCTCCAAGGTCGTCGGCGTGACGTTCGAGGGGCGCCAAGACACGATCGCCGGATTGCGCGACGGCAGCGAGCTCGAGCTGGTCCGCGAGCCCGCGAACGCCTACGATCCGAATGCCGTCGCCGTGCGCTTCGGCAACCTGCAACTCGGCTACATCCGGAAGGAAATCGCTAAGCATCTGGCGCCGCTCATCGACGCCGGCGCGCGCTATCGCGCGCGCGTCTCGACGTTGACCGGGGGGCCAGCCGCGGGCGATCCGTCGCGGAGCCGCGGCGTGAATCTCGACATTACGCTCGATTCGGCGGCGTCGGTCGCGCGGCGTGGTCTCGAAGCGGGCGCGCTGCGCGCCGAATGGTCCGGAGACGCGGACCGCATTCGCGAGGCGCTGATCGGCCGGCACGAGCCGCACGATGCGCAGCGCGACGTGCTCGCGCGCGTCGAAGCCGGACGCAACACGCTCGCGGTGCTCGCGACCGGACGCGGCAAGTCGTTTTGCTTTCAATATCCGGCCGCGCTTCGTGCGCTGGCAGGCTCGGGAAAAACGCTGGTCGTCTACCCGCTGCGCGCGCTCACCAACGATCAGTACGAGAGCCTCTCGCGACGGCTCGAAACGTTCGGTCTGCGGATCTACCGCGCCAACGGTTCGATTCCGGCCGACGAGCGCGCCGAGCTGTTCGAAGCGCTCGCGGAGGGCGCGTGGGACGTGATCCTGGCGACCCCGGAGTTTCTCGCCTTTCATCGGGACCGGTTTACCGGCGCCAGCGTTCCGGCGATGGTCGTCGTAGACGAGGCGCACCACGTGCACGGTTCGACGCATCGCTCCGCCTACGGAGCGCTCGGCGAAACGATCGCCTCGCTGGGTGCGCCGCAAATTCTCGCGCTCACGGCGACGGCGGGCGACGCCGCGTTCGACGCGATTCTCAAGAACCTCGCGATCGACGCATGGGTGATCGATCCGACGGTGCGCGAAAACCTGGCGGTCGTGGACGCGCGCGGCACGACGGATCGCGCGCGCTACCTCATCGACCTGTTCGCCGATCCGCAAGCCAAGGGGATCGTCTACACGATGTCCCGCAGCGAGGCGACCAAGGTGGCGGAGAAGTTGCGCGCCGCCTACGGCAACGAGGTAATGTTCTACCACGCCGGGATGCCCACGCCCGAGCGCCACGAAGTCGAGCGGCTCTTTCGCGACGGCGGGTTGCGCATCGTCATCGCGACCTCGGCGTTCGGCGAAGGCATCGACTTACCCGACGTGCGCTACGTCGTGCTCTACCACTTGAACTTCAACTTCACGGAGTTCAATCAGCAAGCGGGTCGCGCCGGTCGCGACGGCGCACCGGCGCAAATCCATCTACTCTTCGGCGAAGCCGACCGGCGCATCAACGAGTTCTTGATCGAGCGCGGCGCGCCGTCGCTGCAGCTGCTTCGCGAGCTCTATCGCGAGATCCGTAGACTGGCTCACGGCGGCCCGTTGCGCATGACGTTCGCCGACATCGCGCGCACGCTGGATCTCGACAAGGCCGACGAGCGCACCGTCGCGGTCGCTCTGCGAATGTTCGAAGACGAGGGACTCGTCGAGATCGCGCAGGACGACGACGGACGCTTCGTACGCTTTCTCGAGGCGCCGGGCAAGATCGACCTGACCAAGAACGAGCGCTACGCCGAAGGCGAAGCCGAGCGCGAGAACTTCAAGACGTTTTGCGATCTCGCCCTCACGGCCAAAGCGGAGGATCTCGAGCGCATCATCAACCGCCCGATCTATCCCGACGGACGGCCGCTGACCAGATAAGAAGAAGCGCGGGCAATCCTAGACCATGTAGGTCTTGGGCGGCGCTTCCATTTGCAAAATGTGACGATCGATCGTGAAGGCGTCGATTGGGCTTTCCGTGGAGCCGTCGAGCGCGAGATCGCTCAAGATGCGCCCGATGACCGATGCGAACTTAAACGCGTGGCCCGCACCGATCGCGACGTGCACGTTGGGATGTTCGGGCAGCGAGTCGATGACGAAGTCGCGATCCGGCGTGAGCGTGTAGAGGCACGTCTTGACGACGCGTTCGGGACCGAGGGCGGAAGGCAAATACTTGGCTATGAATCCGCGCACGCGCTGCGTGATGGCGGGATCGGGGTCGAACCCGCGCGTGTCCGGATCGACCGCTCGTCCGCCGGCGTCCTGCGTAATCTTGATCGCGCCCGATTCGCCGAAGACCGGAAAGCCGTAGAACGACGGGTCGTCCATCCAGATCCAGACCGGAAATTCGCGAAACGCAAACGCGGTGGTGTCGGCCGGTGCGAAATACATCGCTTGCTCTTTGGTGACTTCCAGCGGCAAACGCACGCCGAAGCGCTGCAAAACCGGACCGCTCCACGGGCCCGCAGCGACGATCAGATGCCGGGCGTGATACCGCCGCCCGCCCGCTTCGACGTTCACCGCTCCGTTCGAAGCCTCGATTGCGGTCACGGGCGTCTTCTCGAGCAGCACCGCACCGCGCGAGCGGGCGATGCGTTGATGGGCGGCGGTGGCGCGCTCGGCGGCGACGATCCCGCCGTCGGCCTGAAACAACGCGTGAATCGAATCGTCCACCTGCCAGGCCGGAACGCGCCGCCGGATTTCGGCGGCGTCGAGAATCTCGTAGGGCACGCCGGCTGCGGAGAGAGCGTCGGCATACCCTTGGATCGGAATCGCGCCGTCGCGCGGCCCGATGTCGAAACCGCCGGTGCGGAAAACGAGGCGTTCGCCGGAATCGGCTTCGACGGCGCTCCAGGCGTCGTACGCCTCTTTGGCGAGCTGCACGTAGTTGGGCGCGACGTACGAGAGCCGGATGATGCGCGAATGGTCGTGCGACTCGCCGCGCGCGTGGCCGAGCTCGAATTGCTCGATGCCCAAGACGCGCGCACCGCGCTCGGCCAGCCAAAAAGCCGCGCCGCTGCCGATTCCCCCCAGGCCCAGGACGATCGCGTCGTATTCGTCGTTCATTGCGCGTCGCTCGCGACGGCGTCGTCGCCCAATCGGGCGGCGATGTAGCGGCGGATGTCCAAACTCGCGTCCTCCATCGGCGCGTAATATCCGTGGGTGAAAGCGCGCGACTTCATGCCGCGCTGCACGCTCTCGCAGATGGCCCAGTCCTGCTTGTTGACGAGATCCCAAAACTCGACCGCGTCGGACGGATCGAAATCGGGCTTGGCCATCTCGCTTGGGTGAAAGAGAAAGGTGTTGACGATCTCCGTCCGGTCCGGGCCCTTCGGCCAGAGCGTATAGAAAGCGGCGTGATCCATGGCGAGGCTCAGCATCACGTTCGGGTAGATCAGCTCGCCCTTGTGGCGAACTTTCTCGTCGTCGTCAAGGCCTGGAAAAGGAGCGCGCGACGTCGTGCCGGTCGCGGTGAACGTGACGGCGCCCTCGCGATGCGGGATGCCGCGTTCCCAATCCAGTCCCGAGCCTCCCTTGTGCTTAAAGGCGGGGACGATGCGGCAGAGTTCGGGATGGACGCCCGCGCAATGATAACACTCGTTGTAATTTTCCAGGATCACTTTCCAGTTCGCGGCGACGTCGTAGCGGAGCGTCTTTGCCGCGCGCAAGCCGGCGAGCGGATAGCGCTTTACGCGCTCGATCGCCCCGCCGAGCTGCTCGGCCAGCGTGCGCGCGCCCTGCGTGAGATTCACGAACGCGAACCCGCCCCAGGAGTCGAGGGCGACGGGGTGCAGGCGTTTGGACGCTTCGGGAACGTCGGCGGGCTCGACGAACGGCGAGGCGACGAGCGATCCGTCGAGGGCGTACGCCCAGGCGTGATACGGACAGCGAATCGCGCCGCGCACGACGCCCTCGCCGCAGAGCAGCTGGGCGCCGCGATGCCGGCAGAGGTTCAGGTGGGCGCGAAGCGCGCCGTCCTCTCCGCGCACCACGATGACACTCTCGCCGGCCACGTCCACGACGCGGAAGCTGCCGGGCTCGGTCCACTCCTCATCCCGGCCGATGCAGAACCACTGGTCCCAAAAAATCGCCGCCTGCTCGCGATGGTAGAACGCGTCGCTCCAATATGCAGACCTCGAGAGAGACGGTTGTAAGCGTTCCACGCAGGGTTCCATTCGGTGAAATCAAATCGCAGCCGAACAAATACGGCTGACGGCGCGGGTTCGTTCGAAGGAATAGCGAATCCTCGGGTACTTTTCCGGGCTTTCGGGCGGAGGGACACGATGTCGAAACGGGCACGTCGGTTCTCTGGAGTGATGGCGGTCCTCGCCTTCGCAGCCTGGTCGGTCGGCGCCGGGACGGCCCTTGCGGGCACCACCGGGTCGCTGCGCGGCGTCGTTACCGAGATCGGCGGCGCTCCCATCGCGGGCGTTACGGTCACCGTGACGAGCCCGTCGCAGACTGCGTCCACCGTTACCGATTCGGGCGGCCACTTCACGTTCGCATCGCTGGCGCCCGACGACTACGCCGTGTCCGCGGAGAAAGCCGGCTACGACAAAGCATCGTACGCCGGCGCCGTCGTCTTTGCCGACGTGACGCAAGTGCTCACCGTGACGATGCGCAAGCAGCTCAAGACGATCGCGACCACGACCTCGCGATCCTCGTCGTCGCTGGTGCGCCCCGGCACGACCTCCGACGTCTATTCGATCAACGCCGCCCAGCAAGCGCGCACCAGCGTCCTGGGTGGCGGCGGCACGCTCAACAGCGCGTATTCGGCGATTTCCGCCGTACCGGGCGCCTACGTTCCGACCAACCAGGCCGGCTACAACCTGGCCATTCACATCCGCGGCGGCGATTCGAGCGAGGTCGGCTACGAGTTGGACGGCATTCCCATGAACCGCGGCATCGACGGCTACACGTCGAGCTCCGTCTCGTCGCTCGGGCAGCTGGAACTGCAAGTCTACACCGGCGCGTCGCCGGCCGACAGCGAGGGACAAGGGCTGGCGGGCTTCATCAATCAGGTCATCAAGAGCGGCACGTATCCGGGCTACGGGGTCGCGGACGCGACGTTCGGCAGCCCGACCTACTATCATAGTTTGAACGTCGAAGCCGGCGGCGCGACGCCCGATCGCCTGTTCAGCTATTACGTCGGCATCGGCGGATTCAACCAAGACCACCGTTTCGTGGATCAGTGGAACGGTCAGAGTTACGCCAACGAGTTCGGCCCCGTTCTCGACGGCTGCCCCGCGCCGCAGCTCACGCCGAACGGACCGCAGCTGCCCTCGACCGCGCCGCCGTCTTGCTTCACCAACGGAAAACCGAACGTCGGACAGGCGGGCGTGCCGGGTTACATCCTGGGACCGGTGCCGTACGGCTTGGAAAACGCCAGCATCATCGACCGCTCGACCGTCCTGAACTTTCACATCGGCATCAAGCACAAGAACGACGGCGGCCGCGACGACGTCCAACTGCTCTATAACAACGACTCGATCTTCTCACCGCTCTTCGTGTCGCCTTACGACCAGGGCCTAAGCAACTTTCAGGGCACGACGTACGGTCCGGCGGCCGGTCTTCCGCCGCCATACCCGCAATGCACGAGCTCGGCGATTTACCCGCCGCAGCGTTGCGCCTTACCCTATTACCTCGACTGGTACCAGTACAACGGGCCCTCGGGTGAGTTCTTGCCGTCGCCCGCGCAAGCGGCGTCGCTGACGGTGCCCTACTATTTCCCGGCGTCGCCGCGGAACCGCGCGATGTTCGCGTCGCTGCCGCTGACCACGCGCGACGTTCAATACAACCAGAGCGCCGTCACGAAGATCCAATACCAGAAGAACTTTTCGTCCGATGCGTACCTGCGGCTCTACGGATACACGTACTTCTCAACGTACGCCGCGGCCGGCGCCGTGTCGTCTTGGCAACCGTACACGGGCTACGACTCGGGCGACTACGAGTTGAACGCCCACACGCGCGGCCTCAGCGGTATCTTCGCCAAGCAGTTCGGCTCCAAGCATCTCGTCAACGTGCAAGCCAGTTACACGACCGCAACGTCCATGGATATGAACAACGCGCAGATGTTCGGTGCGGCCGACAACTTCGCGATCCTGGTGAACCCGCACGATCTCAAGAGCGGCACGTGCTACGCGGCGCCGTCCGGAACGTCCGGCGCGGCGAGCCCGACGACGTGCAACCCGGGGAGCTGGGCCGGGGGCTTGGGACCGAACGCTTCCGCGCCCACGTTCGCCTCGATGGGCGCCTTCGGCTTCTGCGCGCAGACGGCCGGCTGCAATCCCGCGACCGTGAATCCGCTCGCCTCCAATTACACGTGCGGCGGCGCGGCCTGCGCGTTCTACGTGGTCGAGAACGGACCGTACGGCCAGGTGGAGCGCGTCGTTCCGACGTTCTACGGATACGCGATCACCGACGAATACCGTCCGAGCGACAAAGTCGTCATCAACGCGGGCGTCCGCTTGGACAGTTACAATTTCATCGGGGAGAACACGACGGGCACCGCGGCGCGGGCGTTCTGGGTCAACGCGTTCAATCAGGATACGTGTTACAACACCCAAAATCTGACGCTCTACGATAAGACGGCCCTCACCGACAAGAGCGGCAATCCGCTCATCGGCGGTCCGGGCGGCGTGCTTCCGTGCGCCGCCGCCGGCTCGGCCTATCAAAACGTCAACATGGTC
>Ga0182016_10006010_pt1 | contig 12876 bp, 9 predicted proteins | sample 712S2MmetaG_FD_120491 | JGI IMG/M metagenome (GOLD analysis project Ga0182016, IMG submission 120491) | Permafrost microbial communities from Stordalen Mire, Sweden - 712S2M metaG | ecosystem: Environmental > Terrestrial > Soil > Wetlands > Permafrost | place: Sweden: Stordalen | collected...
CGTCAGCCGCTGCGTGCCGCCGATGCCCGGGATGATGCCGAGCTTGATTTCCGGCTGGCCGAATTTCGCATTGTCGGCGGCAATAATGACGTCGCATTGCAAAGCGAGCTCACAGCCGCCGCCCAACGCAAAGCCCGCGACCGCGGCGACCACCGGCTTTCGGGCCGCGGCGACACGGTGCCAACTCGCGCAGAAATCGTCGAGGAATACGTCGTTGAAATCCTTGCCGACCATCTCCTTGATGTCGGCGCCCGCGGCGAAAGCCTTCTCGGAGCCGGTAATGACAATGCAGCCGATTGCACCGTCGGCCTCGAATTGATCGATCGCCTGCGCCAATTCGTCCATCAGCGCGCGATTGAGCGCGTTGAGCGCCTGCGGCCGGTTGAGCCGGATCAATCCGACCCGGCCGCGCGTCTCGACGACGATATTTTCGGTGCTGATCTTTTCGCTGCTCATGGCTGTTCTCTCCCGGCGGAACGGCGAGACAAGGTCATTTTTGGCATACCGGACAGTAAAAGGTCGAGCGGCCGCTTTGCACCACGCGTTTGACGATTCCGTTGCAGCCCGTGGTCGTGCAGCTCTCGCCCTCACGATCGTAAACGCGGAAATTATGCTGGAACATGCCAAGCTCGCCGTCGGTAAGCCGGTGGTCGCGCAGCGATGATCCGCCGGCCTTGATCGCTTCGTTGAGTACCGCCTTGATGGCGTCGACCAGCCGCTCGGCGCGCTCGTTGGCGACGCCACTTTTGCCGGCGATGGTCGAGGCGCGGCGCTTTGGCGACAGGTGCGCGCGATGCAGCGCCTCGCACACGTAAATATTGCCAAGTCCGGCGACGATGCGCTGGTCGAGCAGCGCTGCTTTCAAACTTGTTTTCTTTCCCTGGCATGCCTTTGCCAGCATCGCGGCATCGAAGGCATTGCCGAGCGGTTCGGGACCAAGACCCTTCAGTAGCGGCTCGGTATCGAGCTCGTCCCGTGCGACAAGCTTCATCGAGCCAAAGCGGCGCGGATCGTTGAAGGTCACGGTCGCACCCGACGACATGTGAAAAACGACATGATCATGGGCGAGGTGTTTTTCCTGCGCGTGATAATAGCGGCCGAGACGCTTGTCGTTGCCGCCAAAGACATGAAATGAGCCCGACATGCCGAGATGCATGACCAGCACGTCACCCGAGGAAAGATCGGCCAGCAGGTATTTGGCGCGCCGGCCGAGCCCGGTCACGGTCGTGCCGGTAAGCCGCTTGGCGAAATCCTTCGGCAGCGGCCAGCGCAGATCGCCGCGGCGAACCTCGACCTTGGTAAAGCGCTCGCCGTCCATCGCCGGCTCGAGACCGCGGCGTACCGTCTCGACTTCGGGGAGCTCGGGCATTCAGATATCTGCCGGTAAGTCGCGGATTGTCCGATCCATCATTTTACCTCCCCGCTGGCCTCCCCCCGTTAAGCATTGCGCGGGCTTTGTAGCGCCGCGTCCCGCGCCGCGCTATCGTCTCCCCGCAGGAGCACCATGACCCAGTCAGAGCAAAACGAGACCGATTTCGGCGCCCGGAAGGTGCCGCTTGAGGACAAGCAGGCGCTGGTCGACGATGTATTCCACAGCGTGGCGCGCCGCTACGATCTGATGAACGACCTCATGTCGTTCGGCCTGCACCGTGCCTGGAAGGAAGCTCTGGTCACCGCGGTCGCGCCGCCACGAAACCTGCCGTTCGCGCTCCTCGATGTTGCCGGCGGCACTGGCGATATCGCCTTCCGCGTCATCGCGCGGGGCGGTCCGGCAACCCACGCCACCGTCTGCGACATCAATCCCGACATGCTCGAAGTGGGCCGCGAACGCGCGGCAGCGCGCGCGCTCGGCGACTCGGTCACCTTCATGGAAGGCAATGCCGAGGCGCTGCCGTTCGCTGACCGCAGCTTCGATGCCGTGACCATCGCCTTCGGGATCCGCAACGTGCCGCGGATCGAGCAGGCGCTCGTCGAGGCCCATCGCGTCCTCAAGATCGGCGGCCGCTTCCACTGTCTCGAATTCTCCGCCGTCGACGTCCCCGGTCTCGACCGCCTGTACGACTTTTATTCGTTCAACGTCATTCCCACGCTGGGCCGCATCGTCGCCGGTGACGTCGAATCTTATCGCTATCTCGTGGAATCGATTCGCCGCTTCCCGTCGCCGCAAAACTTCGCCGCCATGATGCGGGCTGCGGGATTTGCCCGGGTTTCGTTCCAGACCATGAGCGGCGGCATCGTGGCGCTCCATTCCGGCTGGCGTTTGTGATCTCGGCTCCCACGCACCTTGTCCGCCTCGGCCGTGCCGGCTTCGTGTTCGCTCGCGAGGGTGTTTTCGGCAGCGTCGATCCGGCTGTGGTGCCGTTGGCGGCGCGGCCTTTGCTGCGCTTCGCCCGGCTGTTCGAGCGGCGCTCGCCCGATACTGCGAAAGCGCCATTGTCCGCGGCGCTGAACCTGCTCGGCCCGGCCTATGTGAAACTTGGACAATTTCTGGCGACGCGGCCGGATGTGGTCGGCGGAGCATTGGCGCAAGATCTCGAAAGCCTGCAGGATCAGATGCCGCCGTTCCCGCAGGCCGAAGCCGAGGCGGCGGTCGCCGCCGCGTTCGGCCGGCCGCTTGCCGCGGTGTTTGCGAGCTTCGGGCCGCCGGTCGCCGCTGCCTCGATCGCCCAGGTGCATCGGGCGACGGTCGCGACCGCGACCGGGCCGCGCGCCGTCGCGGTCAAGCTGTTGCGGCCCGCCGTCGAGCGCCGCTTCCATGAGGATCTCACCGACCTCGCCTTTGCCGCGCGGCATGCCGAAAATCTTTCCGCCGAGGCGCGGCGGCTCCGCCTCGTCGAAGTGGTCGAGACGTTGCGGCGCTCGGTCGCGGTGGAAATGGACTTCCGCCTGGAAGCCGCCGCGCTGTCGGAAATGGCGGATAACGCCAAAGCCGATCCGGATTTCCGCGTGCCGGCGGTCGACTGGGATCGCACCACCAAGGAAGTCCTGACGCTCGAATGGATCGATGCCACGCCGTTGTCGGACCGCGCGCGATTACAGGCCAAGGGTTTCGACCTGCCGAAGCTCGGCCGCACTGTGATCCAGACGTTCCTGCGCCATGCCCTGCGCGACGGCTTCTTTCATGCCGACATGCATCCCGGCAATCTGTTTGTCGACGACGACGGCCGTCTCGTCGCGGTCGATTTCGGCATCATGGGACGGCTCGGCCCGAAAGAGCGCCTGTTTCTTGCGGAGATTTTGCACGGCTTCATTACCCGCGATTATCGCCGTACCGCCGAAGTCCACTTCGAGGCCGGTTATGTGCCGCCGCACCATTCGATCGACGATTTCGCCCAGGCGCTGCGCGCCATCGGCGAGCCGATCCATAACCGCACCGCAGAAGATATATCGATGGCGAGACTGCTCTCCTTGCTATTCGAGGTGACCGGCCTGTTCGACATGCGCACGCGGCCGGAGCTCCTGCTGCTGCAAAAGACCATGGTGGTGGTCGAAGGCGTGGCTCGCTCGTTCGACCCCAAGCTCGATCTGTGGAGCACCGCCGAGCCCGTGGTGCGCGAATGGATGATCCGCTATCTCGGCCCGGTCGGCGTGCTCGAAAACGCCGGCCAGGGCATAGCCGAACTCGGCCGCTTCCTGGGCAGCCTGCCGGTCCTGCTCGAGCGCGGCGCTCGCGTGCTCGGCCAGCTCGACGAAGCGACCCGCAACGGCCTCGTGCCGTCGCCGCAAGCCGTCGCCGAGATCGGCAAAGCCGAGGCGCGCCGCAGCCGCTGGACCATGCGGGCGCTGTGGGCGATCGCCGTACTGCTGTTTTGGCTGGCGCTCCGACACCGTTGATAGCATTGATTGCAATGCAATCAGTGTGCTGCTAAAGTAGCTCCAAGGAGGACAGCCTTGGCCAGTCTCACCGTCCGCCAGCTCGACGAGAAGCTTAAGAAGCTCTTGCGGCTGCGCGCGGCGCGGCATGGCCGCTCGATGGAGGACGAGGTCCGCGTCATCTTGCGTGAAGCGGCGGGGGAAGCCGGCCGCGACATACTGGAGAATTTCGAGCCGCCCACGCAGCCGACGCGCCCGAGCGCGCAGCGCGCCGAGGCGCGCCGCCCGCGTATCTTGCTCATCATCGGCGGTGGCATCGCCGCCTACAAATCGCTCGATCTGATCCGGCGCCTGCAAGATCGCGGCGCGGGGGTGCGCTGCATCCTCACCGCGGCCGCAAGGCAATTCGTCACGCCGCTCGCCGCCGGCGCGCTCGCCGGCGAGCGCGCCTATACCGATCTGTTCGATCCGCAGAGTGAATTCGATGTCGGCCATATCCGTCTCGCGCGCGATACCGACCTCGTGATCGTCGCGCCAACCACCGCCGACTTATTGGCGAAGATGGCGGGTGGGCATGCGGACGACCTCGCCAGCGCCGTGCTGCTGGCGACCGACAAACCGATCCTGATTGCGCCGGCGATGAATCCACAAATGTGGGCGAGAAAAGCGACGCAACGCAATTTGGCGCAACTCGCTGCCGACGGCGTACATCGCATTGGTCCCAATGCGGGCGAGATGGCCGAGCGCGGCGAGGCCGGTGTCGGCCGCATGGTCGAGGTATCGGAGATCGTGGCCGCGGCGGAGGCCTTGTTGCGTCATGGCGAAGCGCTTGCCGGCAAGCGGGTCCTCGTCACCTCCGGCCCGACCGCCGAACCGATCGATCCGGTGCGCTTCATCGCCAACCGTTCGTCCGGCAAGCAAGGTCACGCCCTAGCCACGGCCGCAGCGGTCGCGGGGGCTGAAGTCGTGCTGATCCGCGGTCCGGTCAACCTGCCCGATCCGCCCGGTGTCAGCGTCGTCAAGATCGAAACCGCGCGGCAGATGCTCGAAGCCGTGGAACGTGCACTGCCGGCCGATGTCGCCATCTTTGCTGCCGCGGTCGCGGATTGGCGCAGCGAAGAAGCGGACACGCACAAAATCAAAAAGCAACAAGGCCGCATACCGACACTCAAGCTGGTCGAGAACCCCGATATTCTGGCGACGATTGCGCATCGCAAATCCGGGCGTCCGACGCTCGTCATCGGCTTTGCCGCGGAAACCGACGACGTCATCGCCAACGCCAAGACGAAACTCGCCAAGAAGGGCTGCGACTGGATTCTCGCCAACGACGTTTCGCCGCAAACCGGCATCATGGGCGGCGATGCCAATACCATTCATCTGGTCACGGCCGCGGGTGTCGAGGATTGGCCGACGCAATCGAAGGAAGACGTCGCGCGCATGCTGGTGGATCGGATTGCGACTGCGCTCGCCGGGGCCAAACAGTGAGCGTCGAGGTCCGCGTCATGCGCCTGCCGCACGGTGCGGGTCTGCCGTTGCCCGCTTATCAAACAGCGCTCGCGGCCGGTCTCGATCTTGTCGCTGCGGTGCCGCTCGAAAGGCCGATGGAGATTGCACCAGGTGGTCGCGCGCTCGTTCCGACCGGCATCGCGATTGCTGTGCCACCCGGCTACGAAGCGCAGGTTCGCCCGCGCTCCGGCCTTGCGCTGCGTCACGGCGTGACCGTGCTCAATGCGCCCGGAACGATCGACGCCGATTATCGTGGAGAACTACAAGTAATTCTTGTAAATCATGGCGCAGAAATATTCGTCGTTCAGCGGGGAATGCGTATAGCACAACTTGTTATCGCACCCGTACAACACGTAGAACTTGTCGAAACGAGCGAGTTAGATTCGACCAAACGCGCCTCCGGCGGTTTTGGTTCCACAGGCACCGTGTCGAATACTGTCGACAAAGGTAATTAACCGCGCGTTCAACTGGACGGAATCTTAGCGCTAATATATTACCAGAACGGGTGAACCAACTTCCCTCCTTCGATGTTTTTTTCCTCGATGCCGCTGCTTCCACGCAAAGGAGTTCTTGCCGTCGCTGCGGTGATCGACGTCGCATTGCAAGCGCATGGTCAGCCGATATCAGCAAAAGCGCTGGCGGCCCGGCATGGGCTTCCGCCACGGCATCTTGAACCGGTGTTGCAAGCATTGGTGCGCTGCGGAATCCTCAACGGCATCCGCGGTCCGCGCGGTGGCTACGAACTGGCGCGCGACCGCCGTCATGTCTCGGCCAACGATATTTTGCGCGCCGCTGGAACGGTCGACGACGCGGACACGGAGCATGCCGGCTCCGAACTCCTCGACAAGATCGTTCTTCCTGCGATGGCCACGGCAGAGCATGAATTCGGCGTGGCCCTGGCCCGGATCAGCGTCGAGGACTTGGCGCGCGATGCGCAGGCGCTGGAGAAGCCCGTGATCCGGGGCGCCGTGCGCAACTAAAGCCGGCCCGCGCTGCCGCAACTCCCGTTCACGATCTGGACTCTTTCGGCGCGATTCCGCTTGAGAGTAAAGTCGTGCGATTCGCGGGCCCGTCCCGCGACATACCCGCTGGCGAATGGCGGTGGCGGCCAGCAGAGGCAAATGGGGCATGCCGGACACGATCCGGATCAGCCGAAGCTATTGGCGTCGGCGAGGAATCGGCGGGTTCCGCGCTGCTTGCGGCGCTGGCGTCGGCGTCGCTATTGGCATGTTGCTACCGTCTTCGGCGGGCGCGGCCGAACAACCGGCGCTGGCGCTGGAAGAACTCGTCTTAACCGCGCATCAGAGTATCGATCAGCACGCCATTGCTTTTCTAGCACTGGTTGTCGGCGTCGTATTATTCGCCGTCGTGACCGCGATCATGCTGGTGCGCAGCCGGGCCCGTGCGACGCGGCTCGAAGCATGGTCGCAGGATGAGATCGCGCGGCTGCGTGACGAAGCCGATCGTGCCAAAGCGCTGATGCTTTCCGAACCGCAGGTCATCGTGGTGTGGCCGGCGGGCTCCGACGAGCCTCGCATCGAGGGTGAGCCTGCTGCGGTCGGGGTCGCCACCTCGCATCGCGTGCTCGCCTTCGGCAGCTGGCTCGATGCCGGCAAGGCAACCGCGATCGAACGCGCCGTCGATGGCTTGCGCGAACGCGGCGAAGCCTTCGCGATGACGGTGACGACGCTGTCCGGTCAGCCCATCGAAGCCCAGGGCCGGGCCATCGGCGGCTGCGCCGTCCTTCGACTTAAAGACGCCAGCGGGATCAAGCGCGAACTGGTAGAGCTCGTCAGCCGCTATGAGAAACTCTCGGCTGAGGCCGGTTCGCTGCGCGCCTTGGTCGAGGCATTGCCGTCGCCGGTATGGACGCGGGACGCCCTGGGCGGGCTCAGCTACGTCAATGCCGCTTATATCCGCGCCGTTGAAGCCAAAAATGCCGCCGACGCGGTCGAACGGCACCTCGAGCTTCTCGACAGCGTCGCGCGAGAAAACATCGCGCAAGCCCGCGACAGTGGCGGCTATGCGGGCCGGCTGCGGGCGGTCGTCGCCGGATCGCGGCGGACCTTCGACGTACTTGATTTCCAAACCTCGACCGGCAGCGTCGGCATCGGCATCGACGCCACCGAAGTTGAAACCATGCGCAGCGTGCTGTCGCGGCTCGCCGACGCGCATCGCCGTACGCTCGATCAGCTTTCGACCGGTGTAGCCATGTTCGGCGCCGATCACCGGCTGAGCTTCTACAATGCAGCCTATCGCGCGCTGTGGGATCTCGATCCGGCGTTCCTCGACCAGGAGCCGACCGATTCCGCAGTAATCGACGTGTTGCGCGCCGCCCGCAAGCTGCCGGAGGAGCCGGATTTCCGGCAGTGGAAGGCGCAACTGCACGAGGCCTATCGGGCCGTCGAAGACAAGGAATACACGTGGCATTTGCCCGGCGGCCGCACCTTGCGGGTCGTTACTACGCCCAATCCGGACGGCGGCGTCACCTATCTGTTCCACGACGTCACCGAACGGCTCGACCTGGAGCGCCGCTTTCAGGAGCTGATCCGCGTTCAGGGTGAGACGCTCGACAATTTAGCCGAAGGCGTCGCGGTGTTCGGCAGCGACGGCCGGTTGCGATTGCACAATGCCGCCTTCGCGCGGATGTGGCGGCTCGCGCCGGAGATGCTCGCCGACCGCCCGCACATCGAGAAGATCACGGCGCTATGTCAGCCGCTGCACGGCGATGCGCCGGCGTGGCAGGCGCTCCGCGATGTCGTTACCGCGATCGACAGCCGTGAAGCGACGCTTGCCCGGCTCGAACGTCGCGACGGCAGCGTGGTCGACTGCACCACGGTCTCACTTCCCGACGGCGCCACTTTGGTCACGTTCCACGACGTTACCGACTCCGTCAATGTCGAACGCGCGCTCCGCGAACGCAACGAGGCACTGGAAGACGCCGACAAGATCAAGATCGATTTCGTCCATCACGTTTCCTACGAACTGCGTTCGCCGTTGACCAATATCATCGGCTTCGTCCACCTCTTGAGCGATCCGGGCACCGGCCCGCTCGCGGCGAAACAGCGCGAATATCTCGATTACATCACCGTCTCGACCAACACTTTGCTGGCGCTGATCAACAACATCCTCGACTTGGCGACGATCGACGCCGGCCGCATGCAGCTCAGTCTCGGACCGGTCGACATCCGCGAAACCATGATGGCGGCCGCCGAAGGCGTGCAGGATCGCCTGGTCAGCGCCGGCCTTACCCTCGACATAAAGGCGCACGAAAAAATCGGCAGTTTTATCGCCGACAAATTACGGGTGCGGCAAATCCTGTTCAATCTCTTGGCCAATGCGGCGAGCTTCTCGCCGGGCGGTGCAAGCATCTTGTTGTTGGCGGAACGGCGAACCGATGCGGTGAGCTTTTCGGTCACCGACCGCGGGCCCGGAATTCCGCCCGAGGTGCTCGAAAAGGTATTCGACTGGTTCGAGACACATTCGCTGGGTTCGCAGCATCGCGGTCCGGGGATCGGCTTGTCGCTCGTTCGCTCGTTCGTCGAACTGCACGGCGGTATGGTGACGATCGCCTCCGTCGTCGGGCAGGGCACCACCGTGACATGTACATTCCCGCTGGTCGAAACCGCCACAATGACTGCGGCCGAATAGTCGGCGAACGGAGTTTTCTCGATGCTTCTGACCACCATCGGTGGCGCAAGCTTTGCCGTGACGTTGGCGGACGAAGACGCGACGGCGCGGTTCGCGGCCGATATCGCCGCAACCCTCGAACCGGGCGATCTGGTAACGCTGTCGGGCGACCTCGGCGCCGGCAAGACCACCTTCGCGCGGGCACTGATCCGCGCGCTTGCCGGCGACGACACGATCGAGGTGCCGAGCCCGACCTTCACCTTCCTTCAGACCTACGAACTGCCGCGTTTTGAGCTGGTTCATGCCGATCTGTACCGACTCGCCGGCGCCTCGGAACTTGCCGAGCTTGGCTTCGACGACTTGCCCGAGGGTGCCGTGGTGCTGATGGAATGGCCCGACCGCGCCGCCGGATTTCTCCCCGCCGATCGCTTCGATATCACCTTCACGCTCGCGCCAACGCTCGGCCCCGGCGTGCGAAACGTTCGCTATGCGGGCTATGGCGGGTTCGCGCCGCGCGCCGAACGCATCGCCCGCATTCGGAGCTTCCTGGACGGAGCCGGCTTCGGCGATGCGCTGCGGCGACGCATGCAGGGCGACGCCTCGACGCGGATTTTCGAACGTCTGACGCTGCACGGCGAACACGCGATCCTGATGAATGCGCCACGCCGCCCCGACGGGCCGCCGGTACGCGACGGCAAGCCCTATAGCGCCATCGCGCATCTGGCCGAGGACATCGTGCCTTACGTGGCGATGGCGGATGCGTTACGCGGTCGCGGTCTCTCGGCGCCAGAGATCCTGCACGCCGATCTCGATCACGGCCTCATCGTCATGGAGGACCTGGGCGAGGACCGCGTCGTCGCCGGCGAACCACCGGCGCCGATCGAGGAACGCTATGCCGCCGCGGTCGATCTTCTGGCTTCGCTCCATGGTCATGATTTGCCGGGCACGCTGCCAGTTACGCCGGAAATCGACTACGAACTGCCGCGCTACGACATGCAGGCGCTCCTGATCGAGGCCGAGCTTCTGCTCGACTGGTATATGGCTGGCGCCGGCACCGCTCCGCCCTCGATCATGCGCAAGGCCTTCGTGCAGCTGTGGCGCGAAGCGCTGGCGCCGGCGCTCGACGCACCGCCAACCTGGGTATTACGCGATTATCATTCGCCCAATCTCTTATGGCTGCCCGAGCGCGACGACATTGCGCGCATCGGCGTGCTCGATTTTCAGGATGCGCTGATCGGTCCCGCCGCTTACGACGTCGCGTCGCTTCTTCAAGACGCGCGCGTCGATGTTCCAGAAACGATGGAAGTCGCCCTGTTGAGCCGCTACGTGCGTGCGCGCTTCACCGACGACCGCAGCTTCGACGCCGCAGGCTTCACGCGTCTCTATGCGACGCTCGCGGCGCAACGTGCGACCAAGATCCTCGGCATTTTTGCCAGGCTCGACCGGCGCGATGGCAAGCCGCAATATCTGCGTCACATGCCCCGCCTATGGAACTATTTGCAGCGCTCGCTGGCGCACCCGGCTCTCGCTTCCCTCAAAGCCTGGTACGCGGCCCACGTGTCGCCTCCAAATTTGCCCGCCCCGGATAGGTTATGATGCGCCGATTCGGACAATGGCGATGGCGGGGCCGCCCGACGCAATGATGCCGAAAAACGCCATAGTGCTCGCCGCGGGTCTCGGCACGCGCATGCGACCGTATAACGGCCACATCCCCAAGCCCTTGGTCGCGGTCGGCGGCAAGTCGCTGATCGATTACGGCCTCGACCGGCTTGCCGATGCGGGGGTCGAGCGCGCGGTGGTGAATGTGCACCATCTCGCCGACGCCGTGGAACGGCATCTCGCGCCCCGGCAACGGCCGCAAATCGTTATTTCCGACGAGCGCGCCGAACTCCTCGGCACCGGCGGCGGCATCGCCAAGGCCTTGCCGCAGCTCGGCGATGCGCCGTTTTTTTTGGTCAATTCCGACACGCTGTGGCTCGATGGCATCAAGCCGAATTTCGCCCGCTTGGCCGAAGCTTTCGATGCCGTCGCGATGGACGCGCTGTTGCTGTTGGCTCCGACGACCGACAGCATCGGCTATTCGGGCCGCGGCGATTACATGATGCTGTCCGACGGCAGGCTGCGGCGGCGCGCCGAGCATGAAGTAGCGCCGTTCATCTATGCGGGCGCGGCGATCCTAACTCCCGCGCTATTCGCCGGTGCGCCCGTTGGCGCATTTCCGCTGACACGGCTCTTCGACCGCGCCGGCACGAGCGGCCGCTTGTTCGGGCTGCGTCTCGAAGGGGTGTGGATGCACGTTGGCACGCCCGAGGCCGTCGCCGCCGCCGAGACGGCGCTCGCCGCGATGGCATAACGCAAGATCCCGAAAAGTGGGAACCGGTTTCCCGCCTTCGCGAAGCCACGTTCTCCGTCTCCGGTCGCGCGGTCCGCTTCGGCGGGCGAAGGAAGGTCGGATAAGATCATGCACACTATAAATTCCAGACTACGGTCCGTTTTGCTCGGATGGTGGTCTGGAACCTGATAGATTCTTGCGGCGCATCACCGCGAATCCAAAATGACCCCGCGTGTTTTCACCATTCCGGCGTCGGCGCCGTTCCTGCCGATGCTGATCGAAGCGTTGACGGACGGCAAGCTCGGTTTTGCCGTGGCCGACGATCCGCTCGTGCTCGCCTCGGCGACGCTTTACCTGCCGACGCGCCGGGCCTGCCGGCTGATGCGCGATGCCTTCCTCGACGCGCGCCACGGGGATGCCGCCATCCTGCCGCGCATTATTCCGATCGGCGATATCGACGAAGACGAGATCGCCTTCGCGGACGCGGCTACGGGCGACATCGCGGCCGATGCGCTTACTGTGCCGCCCGCGCTCGACCCGCTCGAACGCCGACTGCTGTTGACGCGGCTGGTGACGCAATGGGCCAATTCGCCCGAGCTGCACGGCATGAGCGGCACGCCGCTGGTCGCACAGACTCCGGCGTCGGCGTGTCAGCTCGCCGACGATCTGGCGCGGCTGATCGACGATATGACCACCCGCGGCGTGCCGTGGGATCGGCTCGGGGAGATCGTGCCCGACCGGTTCGACATCTATTGGCAGCAGACCCTGAAGTTCCTGCAAATCGCCCATCAGGCGTGGCCGAAAATCCTCAAAGAGCGCGGCTGCATCGAAGCCGCGGACCGCCGTGACGCCTTGATCAAGGCCGAAACCCAGCGGCTGGTGCGTAAGACCGACGGGCCGGTCATCGCCGCGGGATCGACCGGATCGATCCCGGCAACTGCCGAATTGATCGCCGCCATCGCGCGCCTGCCGCATGGCGCCGTGGTGCTGCCCGGCCTCGATACCGATCTCGACGAAGCGTCCTGGCGGCTCATCGCCGGCGATGGCGGAAAAAATATCGCGCCCGCTCCGGGTCATCCGCAATTCGCGATGCAGGCGCTCCTGACCCGGATCGGGATCGCGCGCGATGCGGTCACGCCATTGGCGGAGTCCCAAGGGCGCGAACGGCTGATGTCCGAAGCGCTGCGTCCCGCGGCCGCGACCGAGCTTTGGCAAGGCCGGGCCGGAGATCCGGAATTCGAAGCCCATGTCGATGCGGCGCTCGCCAGCGTCGCCGTTATGGAAGCGGCCAATCCGGAGGAGGAAGCGCTCGCCATCGCGGTCGCGCTGCGGGAGGCGGTGCATGCCAACAAGTCCGCGGCCCTCCTCACGCCGGATCGTGAACTCGGCCGGCGGGTGCTCGCCGCACTGGCGCGCTGGAACATCGGGGCCGAGTATTCCGGCGGCGAGGCCCTTACCGATACGCCCGCGGGGATCTTCGCGCGGCTCGCCGCCGAAGCGGCGATCAACGGCTTGGCGCCGGTGACGCTGCTTGCCTTACTGAAACATCCGCTGTTCCGGCTCGGCCCGGGGAACAACGATCAGGCCATCGCGAC
>Ga0182016_10006012_pt1 | contig 12873 bp, 10 predicted proteins | sample 712S2MmetaG_FD_120491 | JGI IMG/M metagenome (GOLD analysis project Ga0182016, IMG submission 120491) | Permafrost microbial communities from Stordalen Mire, Sweden - 712S2M metaG | ecosystem: Environmental > Terrestrial > Soil > Wetlands > Permafrost | place: Sweden: Stordalen | collected...
AAGTGGATGTAGTCGTCGTAGATTCGCGCGGCATTGGCCACAAACGGCAGTTTCGATTCTTCGCTCTTAAGCTCGGCCTGCGCTGAATCGAATGCATTCAGCGTAGCCTTGTACATTTGCTCCGCTGCGTGGGCATTGCCTTCCGCCTCAAAGAGCAGCGCCAACTGCTCGCCCGCGCCCAGACGCGTTGTGGTCGGGTTAGCCGGATTGTCCTGGACCTCGTGAAACAAGGACTCCGCTGGCTGGTACTGGCGTCGCGCGGCGGCGAGCATACCCTGGGTCAACAGAACATTCGCGCTCAGGTGATTGCCGCCCGCCAACTCCATGGGCGTGAGCTGATCGATGTACGCGCTAGCCTCGTCCATCTTTCCGGCGTCAACGGAAACCTGTGCCAGATCTTCGAGCGCATCGACAATATCGTCCTTGCTGCCGATCTGTTTTGCCAACTCGAACGCTTGGCGATAGGACTGCGTCGCGCGAGTCAGGTCGCCTGTGTCGCGATAAACATAGCCGGCGGTGCCGATCCACGTGAGTTCGTCACGGACATTTCCGAGCCTTGTGGCGCTCCGTTTCGCTTCGAGGAATAGCTCCAACGCTCGCTCGCGATCTCCCAGTTGGAGAAAGGCCCAGCCGAGATTGCCTGAGGATATTTGTGTCAGGTCTTCGGAGCCCAACTCCACAGCGATTCTGTGAGCGGCCCGCGACCAGTCCAAAGCCTCGTCAAAATAGCCGACCTGGATTGCGACCCATCCCAAATTCGAGGACGCGCTTGCTTCTAAAAAGCGGTCGTGGTGGACCCGAGCAAAGGCAAGCGTCTTAAGAAAGAGCTGCCGCGCTTCAGATGGCTCGCCCTCCTGGACGGCCAAAATCCCATGCGCCCTGTACACTTCGCCACAGACCGCATAGTCAGACATCTTGCAGATGCTGTCGGCCTGTGCGAGTTCTTGACGCGCCTGAAGCACCTGTTGCTGGCGGGTAAGGTCAATGGCCTCGATCGCGAGCTTTCGGATGGCGCCTTCCGGGTCACTGGAACTGGGCCGATAGGTTGTAAGGAGACGCAAGGAATCAGGGTACATGCCACGGAAAAGCATAGATTCCGCTTCGAGAAGTTGAAATTTCGCAGCCCACTTGGGATCTGAGGATTGGAAGCGCCTAAGACCGATATCCGCTTGCTGCTGACTCATTTCCAGATAACCTCGCTGGAAGAGCAGCCTGGCCTCTTCATATTCTGCCTGGGCACCGCGCGGGTGGGTATCCTGAAGGGGAGTCAGCAGCAAGAGCAAGACCGCAAACACATAAAGTGCTTGCGGTCCGCGAACTGAATTTGCAACCCATTCCCGAATTCTGGACGATTCGGTGGGTTGCTCTTTCGCGTGGCGATCCTTTAGGAAGGCCGCTTGCGCTAAGGGTGCGAGACGCCGTTGGTTGAAAGTGACGCCACTCGAGCGCTCCCTGCGATGGCGCAGCCAAATTTCAGGTCGATCATTGTAAGCCGGAACGTTGTCTTCTCGGGAATGTCGGTCCCGGCCTTGAAATCCTCGTGATGCAGCGTCAGTTTCCCGAGGCTGATCCTGCCGAAGTGCGGAACCGCGATCACGTGCCCGAAGCACAGCCCAGGGTAGCCGCCCGCAGCACGATTCACCAATGAGCATTCGACCGCCTCCGGACTGCCAAGAGTCGAGGAAAGTCGATTGTACCTTTCATGCAGTTCCGGCGGAAGCTGCTGCTGTTCCAGGATGCGGCTGTATTGGCCGGCGATGCGGTCGATGAAGCCGGAACCCTTGGTGTAAGCCGTGTCGTTTTCAGGCCGGGAACCGACAATGTCCAGGTCCATATACAGTTCAACCGGGTGGCCGGCGATGCGCAGGTTCTCAAAGCGCGTACCCAGGAAAGAGATGGACGGCACGTACCCTTCGAGCGGATGCTCCGTGCCGATCTGGCACACCACGCGGTCGGCAGTCAGCACGTCAAGCACGTTGAGCCCTTCGACGACCGCGGTCGTCAGCGTGGACCAGCCGCGTCCTGGCTTTACGTCCCGGTTGCCCGCCACCTGGGTATAGGCGGAGCTGTAGGAAATGACGGATTCCAGCCGGTAATCCTCCGCCCGCTGCGCTATATAGCCGCCTTCCTCGGGCAGTTTCGAATAGGCCTGGGGGTGGATCTTCTGGAAGAGCGGAAGCTGCAATTGGCCTTCGAGGACCGACGCTTCCGCATGGTATTTGTGTGTTCTGCCGCACGTTTCAGACATGGGGGAGTCTCTCTTTCCGTTTTTTGGTTGCGCCAATTGTAGGGCATTTTTTCAAATTTGGTTAGTCGGCAAAACGAACGGCGAAGACGTACCGTTCGATCGGTGTGCGTTCTCCTTGCGGCCCAACGCCGGATACCGCAACAGTATACGAGCCACTACGCAGCATCTTGCCAGGAACTGCGAGCGTGATCCGTTGATCGCCTCCCTCGTCCGCCGCCGGGGCGGCGATGACGCCGGTCCACACCAGCTTCTCTTGGGAATCGAAAAGGTCAAAGGAGTAAGACATTGAAGGCGCGATGCCCGGCTGCGGGGAAACATCCACGGGAAGAGCAACCCCATGCTTGCGGTCGGCCGTAATCGTCACTCCCGGCCCGCCTCGGGTAGCTCCGTGCAGTTGGGTCGAGGGAAGCAACCGCGGTTGGTTTGCCTCTGTTCGCAGCGCTGGGAATGTTACGAAGTTCTGGTAGCCGAGGACGAGCAGCAAGGTGGCAAAAGCCGGAACCGCGAAGCCTGGACGCAAACCCATAAACCAGCGATCCCGTTTCACCCTGGGCTTAGCCGGGTTGGACGGCGGCGAAAGCACGGCTTGCGTGAGCGTTGGCAGCTGGGCCTTCGCCTCGTCGACAAATGCCGCCGCGGCACGAATGTCCATGGCACATTCGTGGCAATCGAACACGTGTTCCTCAAACGCCTCGCGAGCTTCGGGCGTCAATTCGTCCAGCAGGTAACGCTCCGCGGCCATCTGTTCTACTGCCTGGCTATGATCCATCGGTCCCATCCCCGTACGGTCCCATCAATCGGATAGTGGCGCCGGCCACTCAATCGTTTCCGGCTTTTCATGCATTGGCGCCAAGGGGCGCCTGATTTCCGATCCGTTTGATGTATTCGGTCTTGAATTCCTGTTTGGCTCGGTGCAGCAGCACGCGCAAATAGTCCCGATCGACGCCAAACTCCCGGCACACTTCGTCGCGGTCGCGCTCGTCCAGAAAGACGGCATGAAGCAGGGAACGGTCGCGCGGCTCCAAATCGAGCAGGATTTCCCGAACTTTCTCTCTGATCTGGCGGGAGGCCACAATATCCAAGGCGTTGGCGCCCCGCGCTACCGGTTCCGGGCTGTCATCGGAATCGAGCGAGTCGCTGCGCCCGGTTGAGCGGTAATGCTCTGAGAGAACATGAGTGCAAACGGTATTGACAAAAGGGCCGAGGCGCTCGGGTTGGCGCAGGCCGCCGTCCTTGCTCAAGACCGCAAAGACGCGCGCGAATGTTTCTTGACACACGTCCTCGATTGCCTGTGGGGACCGCAGTCGCGACCGAATCTTTAGCCGAAGCAAGCTGGTAAAGTAAGCAACAAAATGCTCTTGGGTCTGGCTGTCACCCGCGCAAAGTCTTGCTACGTAATCCGCATCGAAAGAATGAAATTGCAAACCCAACTCCGCAAACCTGAGAGGTGACGAGTATAGCATTTGCCGTGCTGGCAACGGATGAAATCCCCGTCCCGGTGCAGAGGGTAGTGCCGCCCGTCGAGCGCTGGAGCCGCGGTGAGGAGGCGCCGTTTGCAGAGTTGAATGGCTCATCTGGGCACCCTGGCGAGCCGGCTGGTTGATTCCAGTTGCGCAGCTTCGGTCCGCGTTGATTGCGCAGGTTGCAAAAGGGAGGACGGAAAGAAACAGTAATTTACCGACCCGAGCAATTGCGCCTCGGCCTGGCTGAAGTGGCGGAGGTTCCGCACGTCATCAGGCAATGCTCCTGCGTTCGATGTGCGGTGGTCTTTTTCAGGACTAATCATCGAGCCCCTCAGGGATTTCCCAAATTGCGGGGGTTGTTTTGTAAGCTCTCCGCGGGCTCAGGCCTGAATTTCCAACCAGGGAAGCTACTCCGCAAATTACCTGCCAGTGGTTGAGCAATCCTATCCAGCCGCTGCTTAGCCAGATAGCCAGGGGCAGGGAAATGCACAGGTTCATCCAGCAGAACCGATCGGTCAGGCGACGCGCCATTGGCAAGATCGAGAGCACGGACAGTAAGAAGCGCCGCATGGGGGTTCGTTTGTTCATCTCGATCCTGCTCCAATCCGAAAGGGGCGCAGACGAAATCCGCTCCGAAGAACGGGTTCCGTCTGCTCTGGGGGAAGCCAGGTAATTTCTTTCGTCGCTTGTTCGCATTTCAGAGCAAGCGGTGGCATCGAGGCAATCCCAGATTTGTGGGCGAGATTACGAAATCACCCAGTCGAGGTACTAAGCTTCAGCGCGCGCAATGTCACCGTAACTTCAAGACACGGAAGAATCCGTGAGCGCTGAATGATGGATAGTGAGGTGCGGCACGAAATCGTTTCAGAATATCCTGAATATTTTCAAGATCAATTTTTCCCAGCAAGGCCAGAGGCAATTCCGCGGGAGCAGCTCAAAGACAGATTGGGGAATGTAACTGGTGCGGACCGGGTTGAGTTGCAATACTTACCGCTCGGTGGCAGTCTGAGGCCGCACGCAGAATCCAGGGTCCAGCTTTGTTTGTGGATAGCTGCGCAGACCGGTAAGTTGAAGCGCGATATGCCAAAGGAACGCAGGGTTGTTTCGGGCATAGCGCCAAAACAGGCGGCGTGGCTCCTGGATCAATCGGTGTAGCCATTGGAGGCCCGCGCGCTTTACCCACTCAGGGGAATCCTTGATTCTGCCGGTATGAAAGTCAAAGGCAGCGCCCACGCCGAACATCAACGTGCAATCCACTTGAGGGAGGAATCGCATCATGAAGCGCTCCTGCTTCGGTGTGCTAATGCCTACCCAGATCATGTCCGGCTTCAATTCGCGAATTTGGGTGGCCAAGGAACTCTCCTCTTGCAGCGTTAGTTCGCGAAACGGCGGGGTATAGGTGCCTAAGATATGCACCCAAGGGAAGCGACGCGCCAGCCTCTCGCGCAACTCCTCGGCCACACCTTCCTCGCCGCCATAGAGGAAGTGCGTGCAGCCGGCGAATTCCTTGCGTCCGAACACTTCCAGCATCAGGTCCGGCCCAGCCACCCGCCGCATATTGTGAAATCCTTGCCAGCGGCCCACCCACACCGTGGGTGTCCCATCGGGTACCACCAAGGTGGCGTGGGCATATATCTGGGCCAGCTCCGGGTTGCGCTGCGCTTCCATGATGCCGTGGACGCCGATCAGGCAGATGTATCCATGGCGGAAGCTCTGCAACTCCTCCTTGACGCGCGCAACCGCGCTCTCCATGTCCAGCGGTGCAACTGGAATTCCGAGAACACTCGCAGTGTTGCCCCTTGCTTCAATGCTCATTGGAGATACTGCCTTTCTCCTGTCGATGGGACGCAAGTCCGATCGGAGCTTGCGGCCGCTGCCGATACCGGAAGCAATGACCGGTAGAGTCGCAGGTACTCTTCCGCGATGACTGCCGGAGAGAATTCGGGCAGAAGAATGGGCTTTGGGACTGCCTCGCGTAGCGCCGCGCAAACCGCGCCGGTGAACGCATCCACCTGATGTGGGCCGAGGGGAACGAAGGTGATGCAAGGAACGCCCAACTCACGAAAGGCGGCAATGTCGGAGCAGACCACGCGGCATCCAGCAAGCAGCGCCTCCGCAACTGGCAGACCGAATCCCTCCACAATGGAGGGCGCCAGGACAAGACGGCAGTTGCGGTAGCACCACTGTAGCTGTGAATCGGAGATCCCGTTTAAGAGGATGACGCGCCGCGCAAGACCAGATCTGCCGATGTAGTGCTGAATGGCAGGCGTCTCGGGGCCTGGGATTCCCACGATCAACAGTTGCGTTCCCGCAGGAACCTGTTGCGATTGCAACAGGCGCTCGAAAACCTGTAGCGCCAGCAAGATGTTCTTGTTGCGCCGGTGCTGCGCGACACAGAGCAGAAATGGATGGCCGCCCCACCCTGGGAGCGGAGTTTCGGCCCCGAGCCCAGTGTGTGGCGCAACCGAGTTATAGACGACCGTCGCTTTCCGCGCGAAACGCGGATCAAAGCTCTTGAGCCGGGATAATGTGCATTGAGACACACATGCTATTGCGCCGGCTCTTCGCAGGCACTGTCGAAGGATTGCGCGGTTGAAGAGCACTTTTGGAAATCCGAAATTCTCGGGGATATCGTACGGATAGAGATCGTGGAGCGTTACCACCGTTTGGCAATGAAATGCGCCGCGCCGCATTGGCATTGGATACGCCAAGTGAACGATGTCGGCGTCAAGTTGAGCGGCCAGTCTGGGCATCTGCGAATAGAACCACAAGTTGCGGCTCAATGCGTTATTGCCGATGGGGGCAGTGTGCAGATGGAGCCGTGCATCGCCGCGCGGAGCTGCGTCCCGCACCAGGCGCTCTTGCCACGGAGCAGCCACCATGTGTACCCCGGCGATCTCATGGCGAGAAATCAGGCAATGGGCCAGGTTTATGGCATGGCGTTGAACGCCGGAGAGTTGAGCCGAACTGGAGGCAAGCACGATCGCGATCCTCATGCGAACACCCCAGTGCAGCCATGGTCTTGCTGAATAAGGCACCCAATCATGACGATGGTCCACATGGGCATCGACAAGTCGAAGACTTCAGTGTCGGCAAGTCCGCGAATGACCACGAACAGAAGCATGCCGAGAAATAGTGTCTTCAGTGAGCTATCGACAAGTCGGCGGAGACTTCGGAACACACTTCCGTAGATCGCGACCAGCATGAAGATTCCCCCTGCTCCATATGCATAGAACTGTTGCAGCAACTCATTGTGGGCGTGTCGAGCCTCGAACTGATCGGGCCCGAACGGAGGAATCACCTTCCATACGGAGTGGAATCCGTGACCGATCCATGGCTGCTGAATCGCCTCGTTCAGGATGTACGCCCAGATGCCGAGTCGCCCAGTAAGCGTCTCTGACTGGTTACCGGCGTTGGCGTACACGTCGATGTAACTCGAAAACAGGCCCCAGAATGCGGGCAGAATCAGAATCGCGGAGAACACGAGGAGCAACTTCGTTTTACGGCGGATCGAGTGGTCGCGCAGCAGAATATAGCCTTGTCCCAAGGCGAATGCGATAATCGTAGTCTTGCTTAGGCTGCGCAGCAGCGTTACGGCAAGAAGCAGCGCATGGGCACTCCAGTTGCCGCAATCACGCCGCATGAGGCACTGCGCAAAGAAGAAGGCAAACGCACACAAATAGCCGATCTGATTCGGTCCCAGTAGTTCTTCGTCGCCCAAGCGAAGATCGGACTGCGCAGGCAGCAGCCAAGCCACTACCGCAATGGCGCAGGCTCCCCACACGTATCCTTTCATTACCGCGTTCACAACCGCTTCCACCGTTCCTGTACGAAGCAAGATTACGATCATCGCCGTATCCGCTGTCATGGCAAGCCAAAAGCCGGCCGCCGCAGGAAGTGACGCGGTACTGCTCCAAAACAGGCTGGCTCCAGTGAAGCCGAGAAAGAGCAGCACCCAACCAGCACCCGCCACTTGAAGCACAGATCGGAACGTGCGTGGAGCTGGTCCCATCGAATGAAATACAACGATGGCGAGCAGAAGATAATTCAACGCTAAGCTGGCCCCTACACCCACGGAGGGCTCCTGCCCAAATGCGCGTACCGCCAGTACCACGCTCAACAGCCGAAAAGCGAAGAAGAAGCCGACGCTTGCCGGTAACAACGACGGCGACAGCGCGACGGCCGGGTTGAGGGGAACAGCTCTTGCGTTGGCGCTCATGGTTGCTCACCGGCCGGCTGCAGCGTAGACACACTTCCATGCGAGGCCGGCTTTCCAAAAAGTTGGAGAAGCAGAGGGATATACAAAAAGAGTGGAACGATTCCATAGCTCAGTCTCGCGATTGCTATGCCCTGGACGCCGAGACGCGGTGTAAGGCGCGTCATCAAAAGGAGCATTGCCAAGCCGCCGATCAGATTGAACCAGGTGACGATACGAACTCGTCCCAGCGCCAAAAGAGCATAGGTGGCGGTCACATTCAGGCCTAACAGAGCTGAACTCCAAACTACGATCGCCAGTACCGGCGCCGCGGCCCGCGCGACCGCTGCGCCCACCCAGAAATGAAGAATGCGCCCACCGAACAGCAGCAGGGCGCAGCTTGTAACGGCGACGAAAATCAGGTTGCAGGCAATGGCGATCAGGACGGGCCTCTTGAGGGAAGCCGTGCTCGAAGACGCATTGCGCTTGGATAGATAAGGAAACAGAAAGTGGAGGCCCGCTGCCGCAAAGCCAAAAATTGGCTGCGCCATCTGGATGCAGAGGGCATACGAAGCGACAACCGCGGCGCCCAACGAGACCCCCAACATCAAACGGTCTAATTGACTGAAGACGACCCCGGATGCCGTCTGAAGCATGGTGAATACTCCAAAGCCAACCAGGGCGCGCATGGCGTCTCCGTCGAAGGCAGGCATCAATGAATCAGCAGAGAGCAACCGCTTCAGGCTCGCAAGCTGCAGCCACAGACCGGCCGCCATGAGCAACCCGGTAGACGCCATTAATGCGACAACACTGTGGCTCGCAAAGGTCAGCCCTGCGGCAGCGACAAGAGCGAGTATTCTGCCGAGTATGCTGATGCGGACCGCGGCGCCGTAGCGCTCGAACGCGCGCTGCATGCTGATGCACACACTCTCAACAGCACGCAACGCCATCAACACACTCGCAATTCGAAGCGACCAGAGGCACGAGTGCCGTAATCCTGCGTCTGCGTCAGCCACATGCACAGCTGCAAGCGGAGAGAGCATCCAGCCTATCCCTGCCAGCGCCAAACCGAGCACGAGGTTGATGCCCATCATGCTCCGCGCCGCGCCCAATGCCGCATTTTGGTCGCCTGCGCCACGCCGGCTGGCCACATGTTGAATATTCGCATCGCCAAAGCCGGATGCAACGATGCCCCCCATGCTCACCGCGGCAGTTGCAAACGTCCAAACCCCATACCGCGCAAGCCCGAGGTTGTGCAGCACCACCGGTGCGACTACCAGCATGCCGATCGGATAAGCTCCGTAGTCGAGAATGCCGTATGCCGCATTGGAAACGTGTGTTCTCATTGCGCTGCCCCCGTTCGCGACAAGCGGAACAGCAGCCACCGTTGGAAACTGTGGCCGATTTCAAGCCCAAGCACTTTGCGCGGATCGCTCGCCTCAATCTGCCGCCATTGCCCTTGCACGAGGAGCAGAAAGGAAGTAATGACAACCGAAAAGACAGATGCAAGAAGCGCGAGAAGCAGCCTCGGAGGAAACGACTTCTTTTCAGGAATGCCGGGCGCGTCGATCACGCTCACAACCGGGACGTCCTTCGCCTCCTGAATGCGCGCCAATTCGTACTGCTGAGTTAGTAACTCGTAGACGCCTTCCTGTACCTGCACCTCGCGATAAAGGTTGGCATACGGCACTGCCAGACGCGGTAATTGACGCAATGGAGGATACAGATCGCCGCTACGATCGCTCGAAGAGCCGTCTGACTTTGTTTCGCTTGTTCCGTTCACTTCCGCAGGAAGGGCCTTCGACGAGCCGCCGATCTTTGCAATCTGCGCTTGTAGTTCTTCGGTGCGCACTCGCGCCGAGCGCACGCGTATGTTCCCATCGCCGTACATCAAGCGCAAGGAGTCCAGACTCGATTCTTCGACAATCAGCTGAGATTGCAGGCGCGCGGCAGCATCGACCATTGACCGGGCCTGCTCCTTGATATCAATAGTTGAGTGATTGCTGGAAAAATCGCTTAGTTGCTGCTGCGCGCTTTGAAGGTCGCCCTGAACACCGTGTAGCCGCTTTTCAATGAAGAGCCGCTCCTGGTGAGCGGAGGATGTATTGGTGCGGTTTACCAACCGATTCAATTCGTCGAGATAAGCTTCTGCGATATCCCGAGCGCGGACCGGGTCACTGTCTGTAACCGTCAGGGTGATAACTCCGCTCTTCTTGTCATCCACGATCTTTGTGCGTCGAGCAAGACACTTTGCGGTGTCAATGCGGTATCGCTTGCGATAAACGTTCTGCAAATCGAACCGATCGATCAGGTGGCCGCTCACGGAGCCGCTGCGCAGCAGGTCGATGAACAACGAGGTATTGCCGCCGCCGCCGAGCAGACCACTCGCCAGGGCGCCAAGACTCCCCAGGCCGCCACCGGAGCGCCCTGCCAACGCTGCCAGCAATGCAGTTCCACCCATGGAGTTACCTGGCGGCATAATGCGTGCGCTGGACTCATACTGCTTGGGCAACAGAAAAGCAATCGCTAGCGCGAGCGCCAGCGAGATGCAGGCGGCGCGAGCCAGTGTGCGCCGCTTCCGCCATAACAGGCGTGCATTTGCAATCCAGTGGGGAGTTGCTCCACTTTCGATTCCGGCACTCGTCACGGGTGAATTCGTCTCCGCTTCGAATGGTGTTGAGGCGGCGTCATTCAACTGCGCAGCGGGCGAGCTTGTTTCAAAGCCACTGTTTGCGTTCATAAAACACCTGCCACAGCAGCCGTGATGGCGATCGAGGAACTGAACTGCGCGATGGTCAGCAGGTTGCGCCAGAAGACCGAAGAACCGATAATCTTTTGCGGCACCACGACCACGTCGCCCGGCTCGAGCCGCGTGTCGAGCACATGATGATCGAGCCTGGAGCCCGAACCGCGGCCGATTACGTCTCCGTTGGCGCGAATGATGAAGATATCGCTTTTGTTGGCGATTTCCGTCGGGCCGCCGGCGCGGCGCAGGTACCATGCTGCCGTCTGATCCGGCGTAAATGTGATTGCCGAGGTGTTATAGACCTGTCCGCTGACCAGCACAAACGCCGGCTGCTTGGGGATGCGGAGCACATCGCCGGCCCTGACTTCTATGTCGGCGGAAGTATTCTCCCACTGCTCAATGTCGCTGCCGATGTGGATGACCAGCCGGCCGGTTACCGGTGCGCTCTTAAGCCGAGCCACTACGTCTCGCTGTTGTTGAGCAATCAGTTGCACCGTTGCCGATTGATCGTTGGAGGCGAGTGTAGGACTGATGCTGGCAGCCGTCGAACTTGTTTCGATCTGTCGAATCAGCTCTTCGCGGCTCTTTTCCTCGAGCCTGCGTACTTCGTCCCGGAGCAGCACGGCGCCGCCGGGATAGCTCGTGTTGCGCAGTCCTCCGGCGCGGCGAAGAATGGAGCTGAGCCGCTCGCCCTGTTGGATGCCATAGTCGCCTGGATGAGTAACCTCGCCCTGAATCGTGATTGACGCGCCGATGTCATTCCACCCGGCCATCTGATGCACGGTCAGCACATCGCCTGGCTTGAGAGGGACATCCGCGCTGAGGTCGTGACGATTGACGGCATCCCCAATACGCACCGACGTGCGGTCGCTGGCTACGTTGGAACCGCTCGTGATTCGATAGCTGGTCAGGTCCGCGGTGTCCAGCAGGGCATCGCGCTTGAAGCCGCCTGCCATCCGCACAAGCTGGGCCGCCGTCATGCCCGCTGAGAGCGCGTACGATCCAGGCCGCAACACTTCGCCGCCTACCTTGACGCGCGGAGCGTCGGCCTCGTAGCGCCCATAGATGTGGATGGTGTCGAACGGCTGAAGGGCGAAGTTGTTATTGCCGATCAGAACATCGAGAACGTTAAACTCGATGGTCTCCGGGTGCAGGTCCGGGGCCATGAGCCGAATAACCGCGCCCTTGTCCGCAGGCTCCGGCAGCAGGTCCTGATAACTGTGCAGCACATCGCCCAGGCGCATCCCATCGCGATACGATACACGGCCAGGTCGAACAACATGTCCCTCCATGTAGAGGACACGCCGGCTATACGGCAGAATCTGCGGCACGTGCACACGGTCTCCATCAAAGACTGGAAAGGCCGCAATTTCCGCGATCGCTCGTTCCGGGCTGTTCGCTGCAGGCAGGCCGAGACTGACCGTCTCCCGCTGTTGATTCGCGTCGATGCGGTCGATTTCAATTTGGCCCAACGCAGCGGCCACTGTTGCGCCACCTGCATCCACCAAAACCGCAGCCAGCGTGGTTTCGCCTTTCAACTCGTAGATCGCCGGCCGTTTGACGGCACCGTAAACCGCAATCTGCGGGCCTGCTGGAGGCACCAACACAGTATCACCGGCCTGGAGTCGATCCTCAATCTGGACGCCATGGAGCAGGAAATCGTATAGGTCGACTTCGCCGATTAACCGCTTGCTTCGATAGTGCCGCAAAACGCGCAACGATCCCACGCCAGTCGGCCCACCCGCGGCATAGAGAGCATTCAATGAGGTGGCGAGCGAGCTGATGTCGTAGGCGCCTGGCCTCTGCACATCGCCCACCACATAAACACGAATACTGCGCAAGTGCGCAACTGTCACCGCCACCTGCAAATCGCGATACTGCGGCTTGAGCGCTGCTGCGACCACTCCCTGTAACCGCTCCAGCGTTAGACCGGCCACCTGCACTGCGCCAGACTCCGGAAGTGCGATGCGGCCCTCGCGATCGACTTCACGCGTAAGGTTCTGTGACACGCCACCCCACAGATCGATGGACAGATTGTCACCCGGCCCGACCACGTAGTCGGGACCCGCTGGAACGTCGAGCGGAACTTCACGCCCATTGGGAGCGATCTGGTTCATCGCATAGGCGTCGCGGCGCAGAAAGACCTCGGAGCCGAATCGCTTCAGTTGCTCCACCTGCTCTGGTAGTTGCGAATAAAGGTCGCGCAACGATCGCAGGTTGT
>Ga0182016_10006018_pt1 | contig 12866 bp, 5 predicted proteins | sample 712S2MmetaG_FD_120491 | JGI IMG/M metagenome (GOLD analysis project Ga0182016, IMG submission 120491) | Permafrost microbial communities from Stordalen Mire, Sweden - 712S2M metaG | ecosystem: Environmental > Terrestrial > Soil > Wetlands > Permafrost | place: Sweden: Stordalen | collected...
ACCAAAAGGCCAGTCGAAAAAGCCGGGCGGCAAAGGGAGCGTAGGAAGGTGGGGAAGGATTGGGTGGCGTTTTTAATTTGATATCACAACGAGGAGGCGTGGGGTCACGTTGGGCTAATCTCGGGTCTGATCAGGTGTGCTTCAATTGAGCGGGACATACTTGGTGATCGGGATCCCACCAAAGAAGCGAAAAGACATCGTTGGAACGAAGCCCCCACAACCGTTCCGTTCCGCTTAACCGAAGAGAAAAAAGATCACTTGTGTCGTCAAGTTTCAGTGCCTCAAGTCTGCGTTGCGCATCTCTGATTATTGCGCTGACTTCGATGAAATGGCTGCCAGCCCTTTCAATTTCCGGCCAAGTGCTACGCTCAAACGCCTTTAGTTTGCCGATTATATTGATAAGGGCATCTTTTTGCATCCTCTTGGGACACCAAGGGCCATCGAAATCGGCTTGTCCTATCTTCCAGACCGGAGAACCAGTTCTCCCGGAAGCCGGTGCCATGCGGGGCTGCTTCGAGACGACTGGTGACGTGCCCGAAAACTTTGGCTGTTTTGACACGAAATGCCGAATTACAAACTGCTGTAGTACTCGTGCAACGAGGCTAGAGTGATTTCATTGGCCCCCCGCTCTCCATCGTCTAGTCCTGCCCTTGCGCTTCGCCAAGGCTGTTCCCGATGGGTCAGATCGCTTAACCATTGAGCGGTTTTCGGGCCATAAAAGGCAAGAACCGCATCGATCGTTTCGATTTGATCCTTATTTAGGGATTGGGGATTGCCCCAGACCCACTCGGTTATTTCAAATTGGCCCTTGTGCTTGTTGTAGAGAGACGGAACGACTGGCCCGTTTACCCATGCTTCGATTCGTGCTGCAAAAAGCGGCTTTTCATCCCAAACTAGTGACCACGCTTGGCAGTAATACACCAGTTTTTGAAGTTTCATGGCCGATATAGGGCCGTGCTTCATCAGAATGTAACTCGCCACATCGTGAACAGTAGCCATAACTTCTATAAAACGATAGCTGACCTTGCTCGGAGCGCAAGTTGAAAAGGAGCTGCCCCGGCCCGTCCCCACCGCCCCCAAACCGGAGCGGGAGGGCGCGGTCGTGTCGCCCGGACACCGCCCGCCCCGCGTTGCCCGGCGAACTTCTAAAAACAAAGCAAGCCCGTTCTTGTGAAACGGGCTGCTAAACTAACTTTCCGCCTAATCTATTGGCCGGGCGGCACGTTCGTAATGACCTCGATCTTTTGGCCCTTTTTCATCTCCTCTGCGGAAGGGACGCGGATGATTTGTCCGCTCACGGCGGTCGGGCCGGTGGCGGCGGGAGCGGCATTGGGCGCCGCTGGGGCGCTCGTCACCGCCGGCAGCTTGGGCGGGGCCACCGAAACCAATTCCATATCAAAGACCAGGACCGCGCCGGGGCCAATTTTCGGCGGATGTCCTTTGGGGCCGTAGCCCAAGTCAGGGGGAACAACGATCTGCCACTCGGCCCCTGGTTTCATCATGGGCAGCACGTCCAGCCAGCCTTTAATGAGGCCCCGGCCGTTCAACGGCACGGTGAAATTGGTGTGGGAATCAAAGGAGGTGCCATCGACCAGGGTGCCTTTATAATTGAGCGTCAGCACCTCGTTGGTCTTGGGCTGTTCGCCCGCGCCCTCTTTGAGGACCTTGTATTGCAGGCCATCCGGCAGGGTCTTGACCCCTTCCACTTTGGCGTTGCTGGCCAAAAAGGCGTCGCCCTTAACTTTGTTTTCCGCCTCTTCCTTCTCCATTTTCACGCGTTGTTCCTCTTGCATCTTGTAGCGCACGGCCGCGCCCACTTGCTGCAAGGTGCTCCTCATCTCCGCCTCGGTCATGTGATTGGTTACGCCAGCCAAGGCGTCTTTCATCGCGGTAACCACCGTGTCCATATCCACCTCGATGCCCTGTCGTTTGATGCTCCCACCAACGGACATGCCGATGGCATAGCTCGTCTTTTCCTTTTCCGGCAAGGGCGGAGGGGTCGTCGGCATGGGCGAATGGATAACGCCGGTGTTGGTGACCATGACGGGATGGTTAGCCGGAAGCGGGTGGGCCGTCGGGGTGGGCGTGAGTGGGGCGGAGGACGGACTGGGGGGGGCCTGTTGAGCGCCGGCCTGGATTCCCAGCAGCGCTGTCATCAATAATACACTTCGTATAAATTTCATTTCCATTTGTTCTTTCGTTGTTGCTCCGGCGGACGCCAGCCCGACCGGTGACCTTATTTTGGCGAACGGGCTGAAATGGTTATCACACCGGATAAAACATGTCCAGCCCTGCCTTCAGGGATCTTTTTCACGGGAATTGACCGCACGGGCCCGAAATTGACTCAAAATTCTTTGGCCACGGCCTCTCAGGTGCTTTGGCTCAGACGGACCTTGGGTTTTTCAAACAGCAGGCCATGCGCTTCCCGCAGGATGCCGGGGATTTTGGCCGCAAAGGGGCTGTGCTGGAGCAGCGGACGCAATTGCTTCTCATCCAGCGCGCCGGCGTTCTCGCCTGGAAACCAATGGTCCGCCTGGCCGAGCAAGTTATAACGCATTTTGCCCCACTCCACCAAATCGAGGGCCTTGGCATAGGTCCAAAGGCGCAAAATTTCCGAAACGTTGGTGTGCCCTGGCACCTCCACGTATTCCGGCAAGCCCTCAAACCACTTTTGGCACCAATCCGCCCCTAGCTGCGCCTCCATTTCTCTGTGGAGCCGCTGCTCGATGGGGGCCGCAATTTCTGCGGCCTGCTCGTAATGTTCCAGCGCGCCCACATGTTCATCAAAGTCCGTCGGCCGGGCCGCGCCGCAACTCAGGGTATGCACCTCCGGCCGGGCCAGGCAGTAAAGGTCATTGAATTGCATCGGCGTCAGTGGCGCGCAGAGCTTGACCATTTTCGGCGGCGGTTCATAGAGCTTTCCGCCCTTGTCGTTGGGGCTGATGATGAAGACGCCCATGTCCCGCTCGCGCGCGGCGACGACGGCCGGCCAGTTTAATGGGTTGACGAAGTACCAATGAAGATTGATGTAATCAAAATCGCCCGTCCGTACGGTCTCGAGAATCACATCCGTGGTGGCATGGGTCGAAAAGCCAACGAAACGGACTCGGCCTTCCTTTTGCAGACGCCGCGCCGCCGCCAGACAGCCATCCTTGCGCAAAGACCACTCCATGAGCTCGCGGTTGTTGATGCCATGCAACGACAGCAGATCCACGTAATCCAACCGCAAGTATTTCATCGAGCGATCGAATATCTTCAGGAATTCCTCCGGCTGGGCCTGGGGGGCGACCTTGGTTTGCACGATCAGGCTGGAACGTTTCAGCCGGGGCAGGATGTTGCCCAATTGCATCTCGGAAGTGCCGTAGCCGCGCGCGGTTTCAATGTGGTTGATCCCCAATTCCAGCGCGCGCTCGATGGTGGCTTCCAGATTAGCCTGGTTATCCGCCGGAATTTCCTCCGGGGGCACGTCCTGCCATTTGTGCTGGTAGCGCATTCCGCCGCAAGAAATGACGGGCATGGCCAATTCCGTCCGCCCAAATCGCCGATATTTCATCGCCGTTTTATCTCATGCCTCCGCCCTCTCCGCAACCGGCGATTTTCACGGTCCGGGGAGCGCGACCCGTCTCGCCGACCACATCTTTCCACTCCTATATAATTCCTACCGAAACATGCAGGTGCGGAGCGAACATACTGAGGGGACTCCAGGATAGAATACAGTTTGTTGCTTTGCTCTTGGCTGCTGGCTAGGCGCAACGAGGGAACATCCCCCGAAGTGGGGCTGTGACCGAGGCGCAACGACGCCAGAAGCCAAGAGCAACGCAACCCTTCGGGCCGCCGTCACTTTTTTCCAGGGCTTTGTTGTTCGCTCCTCACAGATTCTTGCGGATAGGCTCGTCGCTCTCGCCTCGCCCTGGCCCAAACTGCCTGGCGGCAAACTGTATTCTATCCTGGAGTCCCCTCAGTAAGGGGAGGATTTGGGCTGGGCCAGTGCGGACCAACTCGCGCTCCGTGGCGCGCCTCTTCCGCTGGGCCGCTCGGCGAGCCACCTCTATCTTGAAGTCGTTACCGAGCGCAGTTTAATCCAATCCGGATCCGTGGGTCTGACAAGAACGGGTTCCACCTGTGCAAACGCCATGACTTGGGTTTCGGCAATCTGATTGGTCGGATTGCGCAGATGGTAAGCTTCGGTATGGCCATCGGCGAAGGTCAGACAATAGCTTTTGCGATGGCGCGTTGACGGGAAGCGGTCAAAGGGCTCGCTGTTGTCCATTGTGACCTCAAACCAGCCGTCGCTCAGGGTCATGACATGTTCGTCCATCAGCACCCACACTCCTGCCGGACCAGGCATGGCGAAATCGGTTTCTTTCAGAAAAACCCGCCAGCCGGCTTCCTGTTCCATTGTTTCCATTTGGGGGCTGCTCACCCAGGAGTTCATCGAGTAACTCCGCAACCGCGGCCAACCGTTGGCCTCCGTCGCATCGGCCGGGCAGTGGTAGGCGGCGGCCTGCGGCAGATAGGGGAAAAGCTTTCCATTCCGCAGGTAGGCCAGATTCGTAGAGTCGGCCATCGTTTTCATGTTGCCATAGACCCAGCCGTTGGTCGCCCCATTCTCGCCAAAGGCCCCGGCGAACGGAGCATTCAGAACCAGTTTGCCGCCGTTGTCCGCCGCGTACATCTGGCAAGCCATTTCCGCCTGCTTCAAGTTGTTCAGACAACTGGCTTGCTTGCCGCCGGCCTTGGCGTTGGACAGAGCGGGCAAGAGCAGCGCGGCCAAGCTCCCGATAATGGCGATTACCACCAAGAGTTCAATCAACGTCATGGCGTGATGGAGGCGGCCATGCTGCTGACGTAAGACCGTTATATTCAACGTTGGCACTATGCCTTCCTGAGGTTGCTGGTGGAAGTGTGCGTTTGCCCGCACACCTGTGCTTTTGATTGCACTCGCCCCGCCGGGGCGGATAATGACAAATGTGAATCGCGGCAGGATGCTAACCATTAGTGGGGGGCTTCTTGGTACTGATGAGCATCAATACGATGACGTTCGCGGCGAGGCATTTTTGGCGCAGGCGAGGCGCGAGCGACGAGCATACCCAAACCGGGTCTGTGAGGCGCGAGCAACGCAACGAACGTCATCGTATTTATGCTCATCAGTACTTAGCCTTTTGCTCAGCGGCGCGGTTTTCGCTCAAACCGAACCCGCCGGGCATTGGCGGACCTATCCACCCGCCGAGGGGCTTTCCCAGTCTGCTTTTCGCTTTGTCAACATTGCCGAAGACGGGGCCATTCTGGCGGTGGCGGACGGCCCCGCCTTCTTTCGCTTGGATGGATACGAGGTCAAATCGTGGCCTCTTCCAGTAGGAGCTGGCCGGGTTTATCAAAGCCCGGCGGGCCAGTTTTGGACCATGTCGCCCAAGGGGCTTTGGGCGATGAACAGCCAGGCCTGGATGCTGTATCCGATGGCCGACCTGGCCGAGGCGATCACCCTGAGCCCGGTGCGACAAAATGCTGTGCTCTGTCTGCTGCCGGACCGGTTGGTTCTTTTTAACGCCGACCTCTCCACGATCCGGGCCGAAGCCCTGCATCTGGCCAGCCACACCAGGCTAATCCGCTTTCTGGGCATGACGGCTGGAGCGGAGGATGAATTATGGATCACAGGCGAAAACGGGATCGCGCGCGTAGCCGGCCCGACTCGCGCCATCTCCGCGGGCAGCGCATGGCAGGAATTCTTCCCGCCCGCCCATCTCGGCCTCAAGCATTTTGAGAAACCGGAACCCGACCCGCGCGGCATCACCATGGTGGCGGATGGCCCGGACCGGGGAGAAAAAGTGGTGGCCCATTTTGATGGCGAACAATGGCAGAGCCGGGCCGTGGGGGGAACCCAAATCCTCTTTGCCTGGCAAGGCCCGCGGAACGATTATTGGGCCGCTTCCTCCAACGCGTTGGTGCAGCTTCACGGCGACGAACTTACCTTCCATAAGCCCTCTCCTTCCCTGGCCTACCGCGACATTGCGGTGGATTGGCGCGGCACATTTTGGCTCGCGACATCGGCCGGCTTAACCCGCTTTACTCCGGCCTTGTGGGAAGCAGCTCCCTCGCCGCCCCAACTTCCTTCCGCACCGCCCGCCGCCGCCCCGAAGTACTCGCGCCCGGCGGGTTTGGCCCCGGAAGCGGAAGTTGCTTGTTCGTTTACAACCCCCACCGGGGATCTCTGGCTGGGAGGAAGTTTTGGCACCGCCTGGCGGCATGACCGCTGGACGATTTTTCCCGGCTCCGCCCCGGATGCGCCAAAAAATGTCCGCCATTTTATCGAACTGGGCAACGGCCAGGTTTGGTGCGCCTCGCCCGACAAGGTCTGGTCTTTCAACGGCCAGACTTGGTCCGCGGTTCGGGGCGGATTCAACCACATCGCTGGCCTGATTTGCGCGCGGGATGGCAGCGTGTGGATCGCCTCGGCGGACGGGGTCACTCGTCATTTCCAAGGCCACTGGGTCCAAAACGGTATCGAGGAAGGCTTAAATTCCAACACCGTGGAGGCGCTTTTCGAGGATGCGCGCGGTGTTCTTTGGGCCGGAACGAAACAGGGCTGGCAGGCGTTTCATCCGGAAGCGGATGCCGACCCGCCGCGCACTCTTCTCGTGCCGGCCCCCGGAACAAAACAGAATATCCCGGAGGATGGGGCGATCACCCTCAACTTCCTCGGGGCGGATAAATGGCAGATCACACCGCCATCACGCCTGCTCTTTTCGCACCGGTTGGACGAAGGAGAATGGTCCATGTTTGACTCGGAAACCAATGTCACCTTCAGCGATTTGCCCGCCGGAAAGCATTATTTTCAGGTCCGGGCCATGGACCGGGCGGGGAATATCGAAGCGGAGCCGGCGCATTGGGAATTTGCGGTGGTGCCTCCCTGGTATGAGGAAGGCCGTTTGGTCTTGATCGCCGGATTGGGCGGAGGCGCGGCTCTTTTTTTCGCGGGCTTGGCTTACAAACGCCACCGTCAACTGCAGCACAGCTACGCGCAAGTGGAGCAACAGGTGGCCGACCGCACACGGCAATTGGAGATGGCCGGTCGCGAATTGCTCCAAAGCCAGAAAATGCGCGCCTTGGGCACGCTCGCCGCCGGCATCGCCCATGATTTCAACAATATTCTTTCCATCATTAAAGGCTCCGCCCAAATCATTGAAGACAATCCGGGCAACCTGGAAAAAATTCGCACCCGCACCAGCCGCATCAAAACGATGGTGGATCAGGGCTCTGCGGTGGTCCAGGCCATGTTGGGCTTCAGCCGGAGCGGCGACGAAATCCTTGAACCCTCGGAGCTAAACCCGATGGTGGAAAACACTCTCAAACTCCTGGGCGACCGGTTTCTGCGCGAGGTGGAAATTCGCTTTGAGGGCGGGCTCGATCTGCCGCCGGCCCGCGCCTCGCAAAGCCTGGTGCAACAGATTCTGCTCAACTTCATTTTTAACGCGGCCGAAGCGATGGAGGGACGCAAGAAAATTGTCATCGCCACGGCGCCGGCCATGCTTTTGCCCAATGTCATGGCGCTTCCACCCGGCCCCGCGGTGGGCCACGTGGCCATCTCCGTGCGTGATTTCGGCTGCGGCATTGCGCCGGAGAATTTGCCCCGGGTCTTTGAGCCTTTTTTTACGACCAAGGCCCTCTCCACGCGGCGGGGGACCGGCCTGGGTCTCTCCATTGCTTATGAACTGGCAAAAAAAATGGAAGCGGGTTTAGCCGTGGAATCGGCGCCGGGAAAAGGCAGCGTCTTCAGCCTCATCCTGCCCGTGGCCCCGGCCGCGAAACCTCTCACAGCGGCCTCATCATGAAAGAGTCAATCATACTGATTGTCGAGGACGACGATCTGCAATATGAGATTTATGAGGAGGCTCTGGCCGATTATCATTTAACTCGCGCTCTGACCGGCAGCGCCGCGCTCGCGCAAATCGCCCGCCAGCGCCCCGATTTGCTCATCCTCGACCATGTCCTGGGCGAAGGAGAACTGGGCTTGGATTTTCTGCCGGAGTTCAAGGAACTGCTGCCCTTTGTGCCTATTCTCATTGTCTCCGGGGCTTTGGAGGTCCACCAACAAATGAAAGCGTTGCAGGGCCCGCGCCGCGCGCACTATTGCCTGCCCAAACCGGTGGACATCCACGAATTGCGGCGCACCGTGGAAATCGCCCTCGCCGAATGCGGCGAACGGGAAGTGGCGCGGCAATTCTCCGCCTTGGAACGCTCTCATCGCGTGGACGCGCTGGAATTATTCAGCCGTTCCACCGACCGTCTCGCGCGGCAAAACCGACTCCGGGAGCTGGTGGCCGCCGCGCGCCGGCGTCCCAACATTTCCGCCCTGGCCCGGCGATTTGGCGTCGCGCGCCGCACCATCATTCGCGATCTGCAAGAACTGATCCGCCGCGGCCAGTTGCCCCCCGAAATTTATCCCGACTGGGAAAACACCACGGAACAGGAGGGAACAGAGTAGTATAATAATCCTCCCTTCTCCGTTTTCTCTGTGTGCTCCCGTTCAATTTCTTTGTGTGTGGGCTTCCCTCGTTACGCCTCAGTCAATTCGCCGGCACAACGCGGAAGAAACGGTTCCGTTCCGCCGCGCTGCTCAGCCGCAGATTTATTCTCCCCTCGCTCCCGGCCGGCAGCGGGCCGAGCGGCTGCCAACTGAGGAAGTCGCTTGAGCTCTCGACCTGATAGACTACTCCAGGCACGCCGGTCCACGAAAGAGTGACCAAGCTGGTATTCTGTGGTTGAGCCAGCGCTAACAGAGCCCCTTCCGCCACGCTTTGCGCCACCACCGGGACGGAGCTGTTTGTCAGATAGATTGTCCCATTTCCACCGGGAGCAAATCCTGGCCCGCCATTGGCCGTGACACCGCCAGAATACTCATTGGTCAGCGCATAAATGGCAATGCGCCCGCCGCCGCCTCCACCGCTGACTCCCGCCTGGCCGGAACCGCCGTTGGCCGCGATTTCCCCTGTGCCCGCCAGCGTCCCCGCAGTCAACCAAACGCTCCCACCCGCGCCGCCGCCCGCGCCCGGGAAAGTTCCATTGGCGCCATTCGCGCTCACTGATCCATTGATGGTCAGCGTTCCGGCACTCAACTTAATGGCGCCGCCGCCTTGGGAAAGTTGCACCATTTTCCCGAAAGCCACACCGCCGCCGCTGCCCCAGCCCACCGGCGTCTGCGCCGCGCCGTTGGTCTCGCCACCCGCCGAGCCGCCCGCGCTCGCGCCGCCCATGCCGCCATAGCCGCCACCACTGCTGGTATCATTGGTGGCGGTCGTGCCGGGGGCCGGCCCCGTATCGCCATCCCACCCTTGGCTGTCGGCGCTAATGGCCGCCCCCGCCTGCACCAAAGCATTGCTGAGCACGGTAATATTCACGCTGTTGGTGGCCTGACTGATGAAGCTATTGGTTTCCACCAATAAAGAATTCAACGACCAACTGGCGGTAGGATTGACATTGGCCCCGCCGGAGACAATCAGATCGTAGTATTCCCCAAGCTGGTTGGCGGGGATGCCCCCGCTGATTTGACCCAGCGGCGTGGCCGCGCCATTGCCATTCCCCCCGTTATCCACGATCACCTCACGCGGAAAACTCACTCCACCTGCCGGCGGCGCGAACGGCAAGGCGGGATTCAGATAAATGGTCCCCGCGCCGCCGGTCTGGTAGCCGATCCCTCCGCTGGCCGAGATTTCTCCGGCAAAGAAGTTCGATTGATAGTTCAACGCGATACGCCCGCCGCCACCCCCTCCGCCGTTCGGCCAATCACCGGCCCCTCCATTCGCGGAGATCATTCCCACGCCGGAGAGCGTGCCCATTGACAAATAAATGGAACCCCCGGACCCGCCGCCGCCGGCTTGGTTCGTCGCGGGCGCGCCGTTGGCGGAAATCACGCCATCGACCTCCAGCGAGCCTGTCACTCGCAGATTCAATGCGCCCCCGCCCGCGGCGCCGTCGTTGCCCCCGATGCTTCCTCGCAAGGCCGGCTCTTCCACCGTATCAAAACTCGCCCCGCCCGAAGCCCCGGCTTCACCGTTCCCGCCGCGACCCCCGTGGCCCCCGCCGCCGCCCGTGATAAAGCCGAAGCTGGAAAAGGAGTTCCCGCCGGCACCGGGGCCCACCGTCTCATTGCCCGCGCCATCCAGGATGATACCGCCACCGGCTTGGATGATCACATTCCCGGTGACCGCAAAACTGGTGGCATCGGGATTACGTTGGATAAGGAAACTGTTGGCACCAACGAACAAGCCCTGCAGCGGCACGTTCTCGAAGATGTTCGGCAATAAGCACACGCTGCCGCCCCGGATGATTAAATCGATGTTTTCCGTTTCGGACGATGCAAGCAAGGTACGGCCGGTCGCCATCCCCCCGCCGTCGATGATAAGCTCGTTCACGGCGGACGTTCCCGGCGAAATGAGAATCGTCCCCGCCCCACCTGGAGCAAAACCCGCCCCGCCGTAAGCGGAGACGACGCCAGTAAATTCATTGGTGGCTGCGGACAATTCAATGCGGCCCCCCCCGCCGCCTCCCCCGGACGGCAGTTGGCCCGAACCACCGTTGGCGATAATGCTGCCTCCGCCGGCCAGTTCGTGCGCGGTCAAGAAAAGGCCCCCTCCGGATCCGCCCCCGGCTCCAAATGCCACGCCGTTGGAACCATTGGCGCTGATGACCCCGCCTACAAACAATGTCCCCCCGGCTGTCAATACAAGCGCTCCGCCGCCTTGGCTGCCCAGGGCGGGCGCCCCTTTTGCTGACGTCCCGCCGCTGCCCGCCAAACTCGGTTGCCCCGGTGAGCCGTAAGCATTGCCTCCTGGCGATCCGCCTTGGCCGGCGCCACCGTTCCCCCCATAGCCGCCACCGCCTCCACCAAGCCCGCCCGTAACAAACTCTCCCGCCCCTTCCCCCAACCCGCCGGTGTAACCTTTGCCGTCCACCACGAGACCCCCGGTGGGTTGGATGGTTACGTTGCCGCTAAATGACCAATTCGCCACGTTGCCGGGTAGGCTGGACAGAAAGCTGTTGGATCCTATCACCATGTTGATTCCACGAGTGACGAAGGAACCGTTGGCCGAAACCGCGACCGCCCCGCCAACGATGGAAAGATCAAAGAACGCCGCCAGCCCGCTGAAAGGAGTTGCGGCGCCGGAAAGTCCGCCGTTATCGATCAGGACTTGGCTGACGCTTGGGCCGCCTTCTTCCAAAATGAGTCCAGCGCCTCCGGGCACCGCTCCGTTCCCCCCATAAGCTGTGACAGTGCCGGTAAACTGGTTGCTTGCGGTCGAAATCACAATTCCGCCGCCGCCGCCACCGCCGCCATATGGAAGCTCTCCAGCCCCGCCATTGGCCGAAAGGGCGCCCACGCCGGCGAGACTTGCGGCCGTAATATAGATTGAACCGCCTGAGCCTCCGCCGCTTGCGGGCGGAAGCCCAGGCTCGCCGTTGGCACTGATCGTGCCGTTCAAGGTCAGGCTGCCGGCCACGTTCACATGCAAGCTGCCGCCGCCCGCGCCACCCCCACCTCCTCCAGCGCTGCCTGGAAAAAAGCTATCCGCATTCCCCAAGTTGAGTACCGCATTACCGCCGGGCGCGCCCAAGGCGCTGCCCCCGCCATAACCGCCATTGCCCGCGCCCCCACCCGTCGTGATTCCGTTGCTAACCACCGTGAGGCCTTCGCTGGCCTGGTTGAAACCGGCCCCGTCCGCCACAATTGCGCCCCCAAGTTCAATCACGGCATTTTTGCTCACGTTAAGCTGGCCTGTTGTTGTGCCGGAGACCAGATAACCGTTCGATGCGATCAACAAACTCTGCGCGTTTAGTTCCGCGACCATCATGGCTTTGGCTCCGTGCATCACGGTCAAATTATTGAGCGACGTGAGATTTATCGGCGTGTTGGTCCCGCTCATGCCGCCGTTATCGAGGACCACCTCCCCCAAGGCCAGGTTGGTGATTAAACAAATCGTGCCCGCCCCTCCACCCACATACCCTGTCCCCCCATGCGCCATAATTTGGCCGGTAAAAGTATTGCTCGTGGCGTCAATGAAAATGCGGCCGCCGCCGCCGCCACCACCTTTGTCGGACCCGGCGTTTCCGCCCTTCGCCGAAATCAGCCCGCTGCCGGAAAGACCTTTGGTCGATAGCCAGACGCTCCCGCCGGAGCCGCCGCCGCTGCCTTCGCCCTTCCCTGTGTCGCCATCCACAGCAAACACACCATTCAGAGTCAGCATCCCGGTCACGCTCAATTTAATGGCTCCGCCCCCGAAGCCGCCATGAGCATTCGGCGGATTGCCGGCGCCCCGTCCGCCGCCGCTGCCCAGTTCGGTTGGCTCGTTATAGTTGTCATAACTGGTCCCGCCGGCGCCTCTGATGCCGTTGCCGCCGAGGCCGCCATGCCCGCCGCCGCCACCCAGATAGGACTCATTGGAAAAAGCAATGCCTCCCGGACCCGCCCCCTGCAAACCGCCTGCGTCCGTCAGGTCAATCCCGCCGTTTGTTTGAATCGAAACGGTTCCCGCCGTTAGTTGGAGTGTCGCGGAACCGGGCGCGGCCATCACCCAACTATTGGAGGCCACGGTCAGGCTCGAGACATTTACCGTGCTACTGGAGAAATAACCAACCGCACCACCAGATAGGCTCAAGCTGTTCTGCGGAGAGACAGCCAGCGGGGTGTTCGTCCCCGACGAGCCGCCGTTATCCACCACAATGTCGCTCTGTGAACTATTCGGTGATCCCAGATTAATCGTGCCCGCCCCGCCGGCCACCACCCCGGGTCCGCCTCGCGCCGTAATCGTTCCCGAAAAATCATTTGTCAACACGAGAAGGCCAATGCGCCCCCCGCCGCCGCCCCCGCCCGC
>Ga0182016_10006020_pt1 | contig 12862 bp, 9 predicted proteins | sample 712S2MmetaG_FD_120491 | JGI IMG/M metagenome (GOLD analysis project Ga0182016, IMG submission 120491) | Permafrost microbial communities from Stordalen Mire, Sweden - 712S2M metaG | ecosystem: Environmental > Terrestrial > Soil > Wetlands > Permafrost | place: Sweden: Stordalen | collected...
ATCAGCGGCGAGCAGTTTCTCCTGTCGAGCGACGGCGGCAGCGGCACCGACATGGTCTTGGCCCACGACCCCATCACCACGACCGTCACGCTCGGCAGCGGTGGCTATCCCAGTTCACTCATTATCACCGCGACGGGCGCCGTGGCTCCGACAGCCTCTGGCGCTACCGGGGTGATTGGCAATGTGGTGGGTAACAGCCTGACGAACTTCGGTGCCATCCATGGCGGTGCGAGCACCAGCGGCTATGGTGGGGTGGGGGTTAGCTTCACGACGGCCGGAACCCTGACCAACTACGGCAGCATCACCGGTGGCAGTGGCGGGAGTACCGGCGGTGCGGGCATTGATCTTTCTGCCGGCACGCTGATGAACCAGATCAACGGCACGATCACCGGCGGCACCGGCGGTTCCCACGCGAAGGGCGGTGCGGGCGTGTCTATGACAGGCGGGACGCTCACCAACAGCGGAAGCATTACCGGCGGCACCGGGGGTTATGCCGCCAGCGGTGCCGCAGGCGTTTTCTTGAACGGTGGAACGGTGATCACATCCGGTACGATATCGGCTGGTAAGGGTGGAGGTTCCGGCGGTGCGGCCGGCGATGCCGTGCGCTTCGGCACCGTGGCCAGCACACTCGTGGTCGATCCGGGTGCGGTGTTCAACGGCAAGGTGGTTGCCATCGCATCGGCCAACGATGTGCTGGAGCTCTCGGGAGCCCAATCTGGCGGCACCGCGATCACGCTGGGTACCCAATTCACCAATTTCTCGACGCTCATGTTTGCCGCGGGTGCGAGCGGCAAGGTGGATGCGACCAAGGCGGACCTGGCCACGCACCCGCTCACGATCGATGGCTTCGGACTTGGCGATGCGCTCGACATCACCAACGTCGCGGCAGCGGGCATGACACTGACCTTTAACAGCACAACTGACCTGCTAACCCTCACGAAGGGGGCGACTGTGATCAAGATAGGGTTCAACAGCGCATTCGCCGGCGACCATTTTGTGCTCACCGCGGATGGCAAGGGTACCGATGTCAGCTTGGCCGCTGGCGCGGCCGCAACTCTCGCGAATTTGGCGCACGATGTCACGAATTTCGTCGGCAAAGAGACCTTCCCGACGAGCGAGCGGTTCATGCTGGGCGCCTTTGACCTCGCTTCCAGCCTCGTAACGGCAGATCCCACCGCGCATTCGAGTGTGCATGGGGGGTCTTTACACTCGTTTATCGATCATGGCTTCGATCACCTCGCCGGTGGCGTGCTCAAATAGCGACACAAACGCGCCCGGATCAACATCATGGCGCAGCCGAGGCCGAGTAATTCATGCCCCTGCGGGAGCGGCCTGACGCGCACGCGCTGTTGTGAGCTAGACCTGGCGAGCCTTGGGGCTCGCGAGGCGAGCCGGCACTTGGTGCCCCTGGAGGAGCGCGCGGCCGAAGCCCAGCAGACCGGTGCCACCGAGGAGGCCGAACGCCTGGCACTCGATGTGCTCGAACTCGCACCCGGACGTACACGCGCCCTGACGGTGCTGTACGAGATCCGCAAGGCGCAGGGCAGGTCCGAAGCAAGTCTCGCGCTGATCCGGCGCATCGTTGCACTCGACCCCAATAACTTCTGGGCCACGAATGAACTGACGCTCCTGCTGCTCGGCCGCGGCAATGTGGCCGAGGCAGAGCAACATGCCCGCAACGCCGTGCGCATGGCGCCCGAGAATGCGCAATCGCATTACCTCCTGGGGATGGTGCTGACCGAGGCGAATCGCCCGGCGGTGGGCGAGTATCACTATCAGCGCGCGTTGATGCTCTCCGGGGTCCGCGACCCCGTGGTGCTTGCGAACCTGGCGTTGTGCAAGAAGAACCAAGGCAAGATGGCCGAGGCCCGCGTGCTTTACGAGGAGTCTCTCACCGCGGCGCCGGAAAGCGTGCACTCGCTGCTGGGTCTCGCACGCCTGGAAGAAGCCGACCGCAACCTGGGTGCTGCGACGGCGCTGCTGGATCGTGCGCAGACACTCGCTCCCGTCAATCCGAACGTGCGGTTGCTGCGCGCGGTGGTGCTTGGTCGCGGCGGCGAAGCGGATGCGGCCCTCGAGATCTTGAACGGCATGACGTCGACCAATGCAACGCTCGGTCCCGCCGAGTGGCTCGAAAAGGGCCGGCTGCTCGATCGCATGGGCCGCCATGAGGAAGCCTTCGCCGCCTTCGATGCCGGTCGGTCGCGCCTGCGCGAGGTCACGGGGCAGCAATACCTCGACGCACAGGCCGAGAACCTTATCGCCCGGCTGAAGAGCTTCTTCTCCCGAAAACGACTTGCCACGCTGCCGCGGGCGAGGCTACGCACCGATGTCGCGCAGCCAATCTTCGTTCTGGGCTTTCCGCGCTCGGGTACGACGCTCCTGGAGCAGACTCTCACCGCGCACCCGCGCATCGCCGCGGCGGATGAGCTGCCGTTCATCATTGAAATCGCCGAATTGATGCCGCGCCTGCTCGATAGTCCCCTCGGATACCCTGATGCGCTCGCCGAATTGTGGATGGCTGATCATCGTGAGGATCTCGATAATCTGCGCGATCACTACTTGCGAAAAGTCGCACAGCTCGGCGTCGTGCCGAAAGGCGCGACCTGGTTCACCGACAAGATGCCGTTGAACGAGACCCACCTCGGACTCATCGGACTGCTGTTCCCCGACTCCCCGCTATTGCACGTTGTGCGCCACCCACTCGATACTGTGCTATCGGTGCACTCGAATCTGCTTACCCACGGCTTTTACTGCGCCTATGCGCTCGAAAGCGCTGCTCGACACTATTTGCGGGTAATGGAGCTGGTGGATCACTACTGCGGCGAGATGGACCTCAACTATTTGCGGGTGCGCTACGAGGACGTCGTCGAGGATCAGGAGACGACCATCCGCGAGGTGCTCGATTTTATCGGTGAGAAGTTCGATCCCAGATGCCTGGCGTTTCATGAAAATCGCCGCTATGCACGCACCGCGAGCTACGCGCAGGTGACCGAAAAACTATACGACCGCTCGCGCTACCGCTACCGCCATTATCTGCCGCAGTTGCAGCCGATCATTCCGATCTTGCAGCCAGTAATCGAGCGGCTGGGTTATACGGTGTGATGTAAGAGGTCAGAAACGCGCCGAGCAGGTGCGGGAGCTTATCGCCCAAGGCGGCGAGGGCCACCCATCATTGACATTCACAGCGTGTCGCAGGAAAGTAGAGTGTCGCATCTTCCGTCCAGCGTCGCGCCCTAGTGAGCGCTGGAATGGCTTAGCGTCGGCCGCCCAACAAATTAAGGAGACATTCATGCCGAGGATCGCAGCCCGTGACGGTACCGAGATCTACTATCGTGATTGGGGCAAGGGCCCCCCTATCGTCTTTTCGCACGGCTGGCCATTGACCGGGGCTGCATGGGAAGCACAAATGCTTTTCTTCAACAGCAAAGGTTACCGAACGGTCGCCCACGACCGGCGGGGTAACGGCTATTCCGATCAACCTGGTTCCGGAAACGACGTCGACACCTGGGCGGACGATCTGGATGCCATTATGAACGGTCTCGATCTTCGCGACGCGGTCCTGGTTGGGCATTCGACCGGAGGCGGTGAGTTGGCGCGCTATATCTCACGTCACGGGACCTCGCGCGTTTCAAAGATGGTGCTGCTCGATACGATCGTACCGATGATGCTGCAAAAGGAGGGGGTACCCGGGGGCGTTCCGAAATCTGTTATCGACAGCATCCGTGCCGGAGTCGCACACGATCGCTCATCTTTCTACAAGGAGCTGTCGGCACCCTTCTTCGGCACGAATCGCCCAAATTCCCCTGCAACTCAGGGCATGCGCGACTTGTTCTGGTTTCAGGGCCTGCTCGGCGGTGCCAAGGCTCAGTATGAAACCACCTACAGCTGGGAGCTCGACTACACTGCGGATATCGCCAAGTGCGATAAGCCGCTACTGGTCCTGCATTGCGAAGACGATCAGATCGTGCCAATCGGTCCGACCGCGCGCCGCGTACCCTCTATCGTTCCGCACGCGATCCTCAAGGTCTACCCAGGCGGCGCCCACGGTATTGCGATCATCGACCCGGAGCGCGTCAACGCTGATTTGATGGCTTTCATCAAGGGTGAGATGAAATCTTAAGCAGCGTTTGGGACATGAGCTTGATGTGCGGTTCTCGCGGGACATGTTCGCGTTTCGCTCCGATAGCCAACTCGCCGCTTTGCGCGCGGGATTAGGAATAGGTGTAAGTCAACTTGGAGTCGCAAGACGAGAAAAAACTCTCGTTCCGGTGCTGGCCACTAGCTTGTCGGATTACGCGCAGAGCAGTTGCTCTGAAAAGTGATTCAAACCTTACGGGCACCGACTCGCCAGCCGGCCGCGCAAGGCATATGCTAAGACACATGCCAGAAAGACACGTCAAGCTATTCAAAAATGGCAGGAACCAAGCCCTCAGGATTCCCAGAGAGTTCGAACTCCCCGGCGATGACGCGATCATGCGCAAAGACGGCAACAAGCTGATCATCGAAGCGGTTGCGCCGCGCTCATTGGTCGCGTTGCTAGCGACCCGCGAGCCTCTAGGCGAAGAATTTCCGCCGATTCGCGACGAGACCCCTGACGCAGTCGGAATCTGATGCGCTACCTGCTCGACACGAACATCGTGTCGAACCTGGTCCGGAATCCGCAGAGTCGTGTCGCGGACCGATTAAAGGTGACTGGCGAACAGAGTATCTGCACCAGCATTATCGTCGCCGCCGAGTTGCGCTACGGCATCTCGAAGAAGGCGGCGCCGCGCCTGAGCGCGCAGGTAGAAGCTGTGCTTGGGGTCATCGATACCCTGCCCTTCGATTCTCCGGCCGACGAGATCTACGGATCTATCTGCACGAAACTCGAGTTAGTCGGCACGCCGGTCGGAGGGAATGATCTCCTGATTGCGGCACAGGCGCTCGCACTTGACCACACGTTGGTAACTGATAACGACACGGAGTTCTCGCGCGTCGATGGCTGAGGGATTAGTCACATTTTGCATATCGGTAGCGGGGGCTTGCCTTGTTGAACCTCTCAACGTCGAATTGAGTAGCGAGGGCTCGCTCCCTTGCTTCGGGTTTGCAGACCTCACTAACTGCCGAGGTCGTGAACCCGTGGACAGCTAAGCGGTAAACCCATCCCGACCCCGGAGCGATCGAAGCCATAGCCCAACGGCTTGTTGCCGCGCTCCAGACACCAATAGGCCGAATGAAAGATGTCGCCGACGGCGCTTTCGGCGATGATGTCGCAGGCGATACCGTGCGCATCGATCGGGAGATTGGCGGTGACCCAAACGCGCTGCCAATTCTTGCGAGACTTCAGATCCGCGGTCCACATGGCGATACTGGAAAAGCCGGGAAGGAGTGCACCGATTTGCCGACCCCGGAATCCTTCGGGTATGCGGACCCAGACTGAGAATACGAAGTCACCGCCGGAAGCAATCGGTACGAGAGCGCGGTAAACCGAGGTCGCCTCGGCCGTTTCGAGCCGGTGCTCAAACATGGCGCCGCGGCTCGGAGCGTGCTCATCGAGCAATCGGGTTCCCGAACACAACTCGGGAGACCATCGCAAGGAGCACGTGGCGATTTCTGGTGAGATCAGGTTGTGAAGAGGCGCCTCGGGCGGTTCGGCATTGCGCGATAGACGATACGCGTTGGTGCAAATGGCTACCCATTCTTCAACGGGGAGGCTGGGATCTCCGTCGTAGGTCCCGTAGCGACTGACGAACCCACGCAACAGCCCATCCGCGAGGCGCTCCACCGAGCCCGGCAAATGCGCGGCATCGGCGACGCAGACCCAAACCAGCCAGTTAGGACCGTATGTCCGAAGCTGCACGACAATCTCGCGAATCGCCGTAATGTCGGTCTCGCCCTTGAACACGAACAACTTCCGGCCACGCGACAAGTCCCGAATCAACTTGGCCTTCAGGTAGCGTGCCTTTTCGATCTGTGAACCGAGGACAATCAGGGGGTCGTCCCGGCCGACGTACCTATCGGTGTGCGCGGCGAACGAGCAGTGACGCGACTTGACCCAGTACTCCCCGCGCGGCCCCTCCTCCAACCACAGATCCTCCGGTTCTGCCAATCGGTGGAAGCGAGTCCGAAGCAAATCACCGAGGTCAGTAGCATTGCAGGCTGCGAATCTAAAGAGCCCAAATGGCTCGATTCCGACAGCGCGTTGTACCACCCCCAAATCGCAGTTCTCCCCCAGTCCAACGAAAAGCTGTAGCAGCCGAGGAATGTCGAGGCAAGACTCCGCCGCGATGGGACTTTGCACACTCTTCTCTGGCGACACTGGGAACTGCCCTCCCCCCGCGTGACTCACGGTGCCTGCCTGTCACGTCGGCCTAAAATTCGCCATTTCGACAGTCCAGCGACTCCACGTTCCTTCCGCTCGTGCACGTGCGGTTTGACAGCTTCGCTTTGCGCCGCTCGGTCAGCGGATCGGCGATGCCGAGCGCACAAACTTGGACTCGGGATTGAGCGGGCTCGCCGGTCCTGCAATGCCAAAGATCGAGAGCATTTTATAGCTTGCGACGTAGACCTTGCCGTTCGCCACCGTGGGCACTAAGTTCGCGTTTTTGGTGCTCGGCCAGGACCCGGCGACAGCTGAGAACAACTGCGTGCCAGCTGCCGCATCGAAGGCGTAGAGCGTGACATCCCTCGTTGTATCAAACGGTCGGTTGACCGCCCAGATAACCGCAGATCCGGCGGTGGTTCCGTTCGATGAGATGCTGGTGAAGAAACCGGGATCCTGACCAGTGTTGATCGAGGGTGGCGTAAAACCCGCGTCCGGCACCAAGGCGGTCGTTGGCGAACTCTGCACATCCCACACTTTGATGCTGCTGCCACCGCTCGAAACAACACGTCCGATGGCATCTGGTCCCTCGAAGTAGGAGGGACCACACCAGCAGTTACCTACAGCGTACTCGCCCAACACATTGCCGGAGTTCTGGCCGCCGAGATTGCCCTGCTTCATGAGATACATGATTCCGACTTTGCCGGCAGCGACGGCTAGGTGCCGGAACAAGCCAGGCTGCGCGGGGAGCAGCATCACGCCACCTGAACCAAAATCAAGGTCACCGCGATCCAGCGTCGCCACGTCCGCTCCCGGATCGGTCGGACTGAAAAAGGAGACCACTTTGCCCAGGGAGGGCGACCATTCGACTACGCTCTCCGAGAGATTGATCGCGTTCGTGCTGTCATAGGTGGTGCCGCTTGGGTCGGCATTGCCGGTGACAAAAAACACATTTCCATTGGAGCTTGAGGAGGGACCATAGCCGGACATCCAAATCGAAGTCAGGAAGAAATCGCTCGGCGAGTTGCTCGGTAATACTCGGTTGGTGAGTTGCTGCTTCGCGAGCGGCGCAAGCATGGAAGCGCTCCAGCCGAGCAACCAACCGCGCGCAGTCGTATTACGCTGCCCGCAAAGGCCGGCAAACGCGACGTAAATGTTGCCTTCCGTCTCGAGCAGGGCGGCTCGCTGCCGAACCATGCCGGCGCTGAAACTGTAGACGGTCTTGCCATTCGAGAGGGTGTTCGAGGCCGAGACTAAAAGGGGTGGCACGGTATCGCTCAGGGTCGTCAGGCTGAGTACGTGCAAATAGTACATGGGAGTGCCGCCCACATCGACATAGGCGATTACATACAGAGCTTGAGCCACAGGATCAATTACGGGGGTCGAATTGATCCCGATAGTCGCGCCTGTTTTGCTGTTGCAGATGGCCGGCAGAGGCGCCGGCGAACCCAGGTTCGTTTGCTTCAATATCGCGCCGGAAGATGCGTCGATCGCGTAAACCGTATTGCCCTCCGTCGCGATATAGGCGACGTCATGCGTCGCACCGCCAATGCTCAGACCGGCGACAACAAGGGGCTGCGCATCGACTTGCGCGTCTAGCGAGACCTGATGCAACAAACCGAAGCTGCCGCCTCCTACCACACTCGAGGTCAGCGAAATCTCCCTCGAATTCCAGCCGGTGCGAAGCGTGTCATTGTGATAGGTATTGACACTAATGCCCTGGGCGACGGAGGCGCTCGCGCCAATCGTGAGAGCCAACCCGACCACCGGAGCCAGCCATATTTCTTCCGAGGATCGCGAGAACCAAGCGGTGCATCTCATGCGATCCGCCCTCCCCCGTCCGAACTCGATTGATGGCCGATCCTTCTCAAGGCCGCGCTGTTGGGTCCGCCGATCTGGATAGCGAAGACCGCCGACAGAAGCATGGTTGTTGACGCCAGCGCCCGCTGTAGCGTTGCATTCATCGGTTGCCCCTCCCCCAAATGACCGTTGCCAATCTACATCTAGTGAAGTCGGGTCAACATGACGTGCCCAGTCCGTTCGTCAAGGCGGCGACGCGTCGCTATATCGTGGCCGGTAGCTTGCACCCACTGAGGCGATTATCTGCCCGTAACCGCCACGACGCCACCGCCTGCCTGCCAATCAGAAGCGCCAACCGACCGGCCGCCCCCGGCATCGGTACAAGAACCCACATCCCGTGGAATGCGGTTTCGTCGCATATTGAGTCCGTCACGGTCGGACTCGATCGGCCCGAAATGAGTTACCCGGTACCGTCTGTGTGGCATGGATCTTGCTGATCAGACAGGGTCCACGCAAAAAACGACTCTGCATTCACCGAATCATCTCAATCGGAGGTTCTATGACATTGCTCAGCATCACCAATATTCAGCAGGCATTCAACGGCATATATAATGGCACGAAGACCGGCACCGTCGTCGATACGACGCAAGGAAGCGGAACCTATTCCAATACGGTTTCCCATCAAGACGGAGTAGCGGCCTTCGATAATGTGACGACCTATGCGAATGGAAATACGGCAGAAACGAAGACTTCCATCACCAAGAACGCCGACGGCAGCTTCGACGAAACCATTCAGAAATACGTCGATGGAAAAGAAGTGAAATCCGAATCTCTAGCTACCAGCGCGGACGGAAGCAGTATCACCAAATCCTTTCAGCTCTATAATGCGAAAGGCAAGGTGGCAGGCAGCGGGAGCGAGGTCGTCACGGGAAACTCCGACGGTTCCGAATCGATCACGGGAACGCAAACCTGGGCCAACGGAAGCACCGACCAGATCGCCGGCTCATTCTCCCAGACGGGCACCGGTAGGAATCAAGAGATCACCGTGACCAACGCGGCAGGACAGACCGCAACGCGCGACTGGCAGAATTCAAAGAATGGCGCCACCAGCACCGATTCAATGACCCGCACCGATTTCGCCGGAACCAGCCAAACCGGTACCACTACCAGGACGCAGGTCGATTCTTGAGCGCGTCGCGGCAGACGGGTGCACCGACCGGCAAACTGCGACCGGTCGCGGCACGGAATGGCCGGTCTGGGAGCGTAAAGGACCGGGGGGGCGCCGCGCGGCTGCGGCGAACGCCTGGGTTTGCAGCAGATAGATGCCGTTGCTAGATCTACGCTCGGCGGCGGATATTAGGAGTGCCGGCGAATCACGTTCTCAGGCCGCTGCGCCAAAATTGACATTGGCCGACGAGGCGGCCAGGCTTTTTGAACTTCACATCGATACAGGGAGGTTCCGTGCGAATATTTATTCTAGCCTGCTTTAGCTGCTATGCCATGGTCTCGCAACTTGCAACCGCAGCGGCAGCGCAACCGGCGACGGCAACGGCGTATCAGATCACTCCGAGCCATCATGGCGTGGCAAAAGTAACCGGCGACCTAGTCTTCCCCAGTAAAGCGCTCTGGACGATCAGCATGCCCGGGCTTATCTCGTATCCGCTCATCGTGGGTGACCGGGTGTTCGTCACGGTGGCCAATGTTGATAGCTATGGAACCAAGCTATATGCGCTCGATGTGCACACCGGTAAGACGTTGTGGGGGCCGATCGCGATTAGCGGCACCTATTTCTGGTCCAACGCCACGTACGACGAGAGTCACGTGTACGTGGTCAACTTCGACGGAATTCTGATGTCGTTCGATGCTGCAACCGGCGCGGCTGGTTGGAGCGTTCAACTGCCCGGGCAATACGCCTTCAGCTCTCCGCCAACCGCTGAGGGGGGATTCGTCTATGTGGGCGGAGCTGGTGATGGCGGCACGGTCTATGCGGTCGATGAAAAGAATGGTGCAGTGGTGTGGACAGAGAATGTCGAGAATGGCGACAACAGTTCGCCCGCCGTGGCGGAGGATGGTGTATTCGTGTCCTACGCCTGTCCGCAGGTCTACGATTTCGCGCCAAAAAACGGCGACCTCCTCTGGCATTATTCGGGTCCGTGCGAGGGCGGGGGCGGCAAGACGCCTGTTTTTCTCGACGGAAAACTCTACGTGCGAGACCCGTTAAGTTCTCCGACCGGCTATATTTTCGAATCAAAGAGCGGTGCACTGCTGGGCCGGTTTTCAGCCGGGCCAGCGCCGGCAATCACCAACGAGCGAGGGTTTTTCTTGAATGACGGCACGCTACAAGGAATAGACCTGTCGACGCTCGATGTCCTCTGGAGTTTCGCGGGTGACGGCGGGCTCGTCACTGCGCCGATCGTGGTCGGCCCTGTGGTTTTCATCGGATCGAGCAACGGCAACCTGTATGCCGTCGAGGGTAGAACTGGAAAGCAGGTTTGGTCCGTCAGTGGTTCGCCGATCAATGGGCCGGACGAGCAGAACGTGTCGCAGCCGCTGACGGGACTTGCCGCGGCGGACCGATGGTTGATTGTGCCGGCAGGTACGGCTTTGTCGGCATATATCATTGCCAAGCCCGCTGATTGATTTCAGACATGGACTTGCGGACGTACTGCCGCTCGTCGTTTCATAGCTTCAATAAAACGGCGTGTGGGTCCGTCCTTACAAGTAGTACGTCCTCTCGCGCCGCGCAAAATTCATCAACAGCATTTTGGCAACCCGGCCAATCGTTGTAATCATCTGCGATCACCACCCCAAACCTGGAAAGCCGCCCATGGACGAAATTAAGGCAGTACTTGACGTGGTCATACCAGTCACAATCTATGTGCGCAAAGGCGATCGGGAAGGACCTTTGCTGCGGCAAGGTTTGCTGGAATTTTCCGCGCACAAGGTTCAGTGTGCGTTGATCGATCCTAAGCCCGAATTGGGCGAAGTTATTCACTACCGTTTCGTACAGATCTTTAAAATATCCGTAATACCGATCTCCCCCAAGTCCCTGCGATTGGCCTGACACAATGCATTCGTATCGTTCTTTTGCCTTAGCGCCGTCGGCTTCCGACGGCGGCGGCATCATCTCGAAGCTATCAAACCCCCAATAGCGGCGCGCTCCGTCGATCTGGGACGCAATGCAGATTCCCGATCCACCAAGGGCGAGACCGAATTCCGTGAAATCGCCGACGACCTCCCGCGCTTTGAGGTGCTCCAGCTCCTCCAAAATGCTGTCAAGACGATCGGGCGCCAGGTAAGTGAGCCTCGCAACGTGCACTTCGGTGGCGACAGCGCTGTTTGATCTTCTGATGCCCGCGCTTGGCGTATCAGGCGCGGCGGCTGCCGAGGTGATTCTCTTGGCGTATTCGTCGATCAATTGCTTGATATACGCACCGTCCGGCCGCTCATGAAGAGCTGCCTTCAGGAGGAGCAGTGCTTCCTCGTGATTCCCGCTTTCGCCGTGTACACGACCAATGTCGCGCAGAAAGTCCGCACGCTGATCGCGCTTATAATTCCGGCCCGGTCGAAAGATGCGTCGAAATGAAATGTCCGATTTCGCGGCGACAGGCACCGATCGACTGGCAATGGCTTCCACTTGCAGGAGCCGGTCAGAAATCGGATCTGGCTGAAATGGCAATGGCGGAAGATTGTCCGCACTAGGCGTATCGAAGCAAAAGCGTGACACCGAACGAATGAGCTCGGTCCGGTAGCTCAAGAAGGCATCCGGGTTCGGCGGGGGATTGTCCACATCGTAGGAGACGTGGCCGCTCAGATAGTCCTGTACCCCGCAATTGTGCAGTAGCTCGGCGAGACCCGCGAATCGGTAAGAGTCCGGCGCCGCAGGCAAGAAGAGGACAGGAGTGCCTAGTGCGAGGCATGGAAGCGCACAGTGAAGCCTGGTCGTAACGACGCAAGTCGCGTGCGCATAGAGGCTGAGCAGGCGGCGAGCGATATAGGCGCGTTCGATTGGTCCACCCTTTGAACAATGATGAGTACGAACGACGAGCCGGCCACGTGTACGCTCCCGCAGCCTTGCAAGGACAAGCTCCGGCAAATCGACGGCACACACGTAGTCGCCACGGACCGCCGCACCGCCCGCGCCCAAGGTGAACGTCAAGCATCCGGAAAAATGGCACTCCACGCCGCTCTGGCGCAGCAGCGCAAGCGTGGACAAGTCGCGCGCGCCAATTGAGCCATGTTCGCGAAGATAGCGGAGACTTTCGCCGCGCACCAGGACCTCGGACGCCCTGAGCCCACCGATATTGTCCCTCCAGATTTCGCGACTGATATGGAAGGAGGTTATCAGCGGCGTGAGGAACGACGCCGGCGGCCAGGACTGCGGCGCGTGGGTGTACCAACCGTTCAAAATAATTTTTAAGTTATCGGTTATGCCGTCAATCGGCCCATTGAGACTGTCGCGATCAATACGCAAATCGATCCAAGGGAGAAACTGTTCGGCTGCGATGCTTTGTATATCGTCACCGAGATTGTTCGTTCGATAGGAAAGTGCAGCGTATTTCTTGCGGCGATCGACGGTAGTAAAAACCGCTGGCCCCGGCGGTTGGGCGCTTTGGAACATCGTTGATTGGTTATCCGTCACTGGCGAGGAGCCTCATTCTATCTGTCCGTCGAACCCCCGGCGCCCTCGCTGTGCAGTCAGTGCAGAAGTTCGAGGCTGCGGCTCAGTGGGACGAAACGACAAGGGCTCATGGGCGA
>Ga0182016_10006021_pt1 | contig 12858 bp, 13 predicted proteins | sample 712S2MmetaG_FD_120491 | JGI IMG/M metagenome (GOLD analysis project Ga0182016, IMG submission 120491) | Permafrost microbial communities from Stordalen Mire, Sweden - 712S2M metaG | ecosystem: Environmental > Terrestrial > Soil > Wetlands > Permafrost | place: Sweden: Stordalen | collected...
CCTCGGCCTTGTCGAGCAGGCGCGTGTCCTCGGGCGACATTGAAAATGATTGGTTCATCGGCAGCACGCTGAGCGGCACGCGGCCCCGACTCCACTTGCCCTCAAACGTAACCATTACTTTCCCTCGTTCGATGGCCGCCGCGAAGGTTGGCGGCAGGATGACGGAGATTTCCAGACGCTCGCCGTCGGCGGCGCGCTTAAGCTTTGGTCCCGGTTGCGGCGCCGGCTCGGGGGCGATCGCTCTGCCACCGAGTCGCGCGGGCAGTGGTGTGGCCGTGTCACTGCCCTGGGGCGGCGACTTTGTGTTTTGCAAATGATGCAATCCCACCGCTACCGAGTGCGCGCAGATGATGCCTGCCTCACGCGACGCGCGGCAGGTGCAGAGGTTGTCAATATCCACCGGCCCCTTGATGACCAGTCCCGCGCGATATGACGACGTGCCCTCCTGCACGACGCCCTTGAGGAGAGGGGGAGTCCAGTTAGAAGAAATGACCCTGCCGCCCGCCAGTAAAGTGCGGGCGTTCTTGACCGCCTCCCAACCGGCGGACTCCATAAAGAAGCCAGCCGACAACTCGGTGAAACTCATCCACCCAATTGTGTCGGACACCGCGCATGCTTGGCAACTTCTCAGTCCTGCTATCAGAGTGAAGCAAATTTTTCACGGCCCAGCAGAAAACATATTGCGATTGCTCGCTTAGCGCAGGAACCCGAGCAGCGAATTGACGAACTCCGTTATCCTGACCCACAACGAAAGCCGCGCCGCAGGCTTGCGCCGCCTCAACGCACCGTATTTGACGAGGCCGATGGCTGTGGCAAATTCGGGCTGGTTCAGTGCCGTGACCTGGCCGCTGATGGCGCTGGTCTGGCCAAGGCTGACAGCCATCCCGAACGTCTCTTCCGCCAGCGTAACAATGCCCGGCACGCGCGAGCCGCCGCCGCAGAGAACCACGCCGGCGCGCAGGAACTCTAGTAACCGAGGCGCGGAACAACAATTCGCGCATATTCTCAAAAATCCGGTTGTTATCCGCCCACTGCTGTTAAGCAAAAAATTCGGAGACACCTATGCTGGAAGGTGTCAATGAAAACAAAATTCTGGCTCTGCAAACGGAAGGAAATCTTCTTCAGTTTCGATTCGACCACGGGCAAGCGGAAAAGCCTTCATGACAGCAACTGGAAGGAAGCAAGGCAAATCATCCGCGCGAAGAATGACGCAGCCACGCAACCGGCCATCAACATCTCCATTAGTTAATTTTCATCCCACTGCTTCGCGCATCGCGTCAAACAGACTTTTCCCGACCGCCGCGCTCACGGGCTTCTTATCTTTCTCCTCGGCATGCTCCACGAGTTCCTCCGGCAGTTCCTTGAGGAAGCGCGACGGATGGCACGGCATTAACTGGCCGTATTTCTTCCGGCTCGCGCAATGGCTGATGGTCAGCGACAGCATCGCGCGCGTGACCGCGACGTAAAACAGCCGCCGTTCCTCGTCCAGCGTGCCTTCCGTGGTAGAGCGCGTGTGCGGCAGCAGCCCGTCCTCCAGCCCGACGATGAACACGCGCGGAAACTCCAGCCCCTTGCAGCTGTGCATCGTGATGAGCGTGACAACATCGCCTTTTTCCTCCTCCTCTTCGCGGTCGGAATCCAGCGTGATGTCTTCGAGAAATTCTTCCAGCCGCTCGAATGGCGCCTTGCCGGCGGGAAATTTTCCGTCCAGTGTGCCAGTCAGCTCGCGCAGGTTGCGGACGCGGGCGTCGCCGGTTTCGGCGTCCTTTTCCTGACGGCGCAGTTCCAGCAGATAGCCGGACTCGTCAAGAAACTTATCCGCCCAAATCTGCAACACCTTCGGCTCTTGCTTCACCATTTCGTTGTGGAGCTGCGCCCGCGTGCGCTCAATGAATTCCAGGAATGTGGCGATGCTTTCCTGCGTCCGTTTTTGAAACTCCACCTGCACGAGCGGATTTTTCATGGCGGCGAACACGGAGCAATGCCTTTCCTGGCTTGCGGCGAGCAGGCGTTCCATCGTCACGTCGCTCAAACCGCGCGCCGGCGTGTTGGCGATGCGCAGCAGGCTGATATCGTCGTGCGGGTTGATGAACATCTTGAGATACGCGAGAAAATCCCGGATCTCGCGCCGGTCGAAAAAGCTTTGTCCGCCGATGAGATGATAACGCACGCCGGCCTTGCGCAACGCCGTTTCAATCGGCCGCGACTGGATGTTCGTGCGGAATAAAATCGCATTCTCTTTCCACGGCACGCGATTGGCGAGCCGGGTGAATTCGATCTGGCCAACCACCTGCGTTGCCTCCTCGTCTTCATCGGTGCAGGCGCGCAAAAGGATTTTCGTCCCTTGACCTTTTTGCGACCAGAGCGATTTGGCGCGGCGGCGCGCGTTGTTTTTGATGAGTGCGTTGGCGGCGGTCAGGATGGTATTGGTTGAACGATAATTCTGTTCGAGCTTTACGATTTTCACCTCGGGATAATGTTTTTCCAGATCCAACAGGTTGGCGATTTCCGCGCCGCGCCAGCCGTAAATGCTCTGGTCGTCGTCGCCCACCACGCAGAGGTTGCGATGCTTGAGCGTCAGCGCGTGGATGAGCTGGAACTGCGAGCCGTTCGTGTCCTGATACTCGTCCGCCATGACGTAGCGATATTTTGCGCGGCAGGCTTCCAGCACGTCGGGAAACTCATTGAAGAGCCGCAACGTCAGCAAAATCAAATCATCAAAATCCACCGCGTTGCAGGCGCGCAGGGCGGATTCGTAGCGCGTGCGGATGTGCTGGGCCAGCGCGCGGACGCTTGGATCCGCGAACGCCGCCGAAGTTTCGCCGCCGTTCTTGAACTTGCTCAACAGCGCAAGGATCGCGCCCGGATCGGTCTTCTCGCCCTTGGCGGAAATGCCGCTCAAAATTTTCTTCACCGCGCCAAGCTGTTCCGATTCGTCGTAGATGACGAAGTTGCGCTTGTAGCCGAGCCGCTCGATGTGCGAGCGCAAAATGCGGACGCACAGCGAATGGAACGTGCAGATGGTCGGGCGCGGCTCTTTGTCATCTTTCTGCCGTCTGCCTTCAAACTTCTGACTTCGCTTGGGCAGCAGCTTGTTGATGCGCTCCTGCATTTCGCGCGCGGCCTTGTTCGTGAACGTGACGGCGAGGATGTTTTCCGGCGCGACGCCCTTGTCAATCAGGTGAGCGATGCGGTAGGTGATGACGCGCGTTTTGCCCGTGCCCGCGCCGGCAAGGATGAGCACCGGGCCGTTGATGGTTTCAGCGGCCTGGCGTTGCTGCGGGTTGAGTGAACTCAAGTTTGCCATGGGCGCGCGGAGTGTAAATTCCGAGCCGCGCAATGCAAGCGCGACTAAAAAATTTATTCGCCGGCGACCAGCCTGCGTTCTTCCGCCGAAAGGATTTTCCATGCGCCCGCTGCCAAGTCTCCCAGTTTAAAGCCGCCAATCCGCACGCGCAGCAGGCGCAACGTGGGATGTCCGATGGCCGCCGTCATGCGCCGCACCTGACGGTTCTTGCCTTCGATCAATTCCAAGCCGATCCAGCAATCCGGCACGCTTTTTCGAAAACGGATCGGTGGCACGCGCGGCGGAATCTCAGGCTGCGGTTCCAGCAGCCAGGCGCGGCAGGGCAGCGTTTTCCGGCCTTGAATCGAAATGCCTAGGCCAAGCTGCTTCAGGCTTTCCGGCGTCGGGATTCGCTCCACCTGCGCCCAATACTCGCGTTCATGCGCGTGGCGCGGATGCAGCAGGCGCTTGTTCCAGGCGGGTTCGTCGCTAAAAAGCAGCAACCCTTCGGAATCCGCGTCGAGCCGGCCGATGGGATAAACATTTTTTGGAAAATTGAATTCCGCCAGCGCACGGTTGGGTGAGCCGTCGCCGGTGAATTGCGACAGTACGCCAAACGGTTTGTTGAAGGCGATGAGCACGAAAGAAGTTTCAAGTGTCAGGTTTCAAGTTTCAAGTTTTGAAAACCGAATTTCTTTGTCTTGGTGCCTTGGTGGCTTTGTGGTTAATTTCCCACTTGTGATCCGCAACATCATCTTTGACTGGTCCGGGACTTTGGTGGACGATTTGCCCGCCGTGTTGAAGGCGTCCAATTTCGTCCTTGCGCAGGCGGGCAAGCCGGAGATGTCGCTGGAAACCTTTCGCGCGGAGTTCAGCCTGCCCTTCACCAAGTTTTATGACCGGCACACGCCGGAGGTGCCGATGCCGCAGCTTGAAACCTGGTTTCACACCAGCTTCAAGCGGGTGCAAGACTCGGTGGTGGAACTTCCGCATGCGCGCGAATTTCTGGAATTCTGCCGCGCAAAAAATCTGCGCCTGTTTCTGTTGAGCACCATCCACGCGGATCATTTCGTGGCGCAATGCCGCGTCACCGGTTTCGACGCGTTTTTGGAAAAGATTTACACGGATGTCTGGGACAAGCGCAAAAAAATCCACGACATACTTGCCGGGAACAATCTCAAGCCGGATGAAACGCTGTTCGTTGGCGACATGGAACACGATATCGAGACGGCCAAGCACGGCGGCATTCGTTCCTGCGCGGTTTTGACCGGCTATAACACGTTGGAACAATTGCGCGCCGCCAAGCCGGATTTGATTGTCGAGCATCTTGGTGAACTGCGTCGCGTGCTGGAGCAAAATGATTTGAATTTGGGCAAGCCGGTGCAGCCACATATTCCAATCTCAACCGTTGGCGCGCTGATTTTCAACGGCGCCGGCGAAGCCTTGATGATCCGCACGCACAAATGGTCGAACAAATGGGGTATTCCCGGCGGCAAAATCAAGTGGGGCGAAACGTCGGAAGCCGCGCTGCGCCGCGAAATCAAGGAAGAGACGAATCTCAAGGTGACGGACATTGAATTTGTGCTGGTGCAGGATTGCATCCACTCAAAGGAGTTTTATCACGACGCGCATTTTGTGCTGTTGAATTACACCTGCCGCTGCGTTGGGAAAAATCCGCGTGTCATATTGAACGCCGAAGGTCAGGAATACCGCTGGCAGCCGCTGGCAGAAGCCAAAAAATGGAAGCTGAACAAGCCGACAAAGATTTTGATTGATGCCGTCTTGAAATCCAAAATCGTAAATCGTAAATCATAAATGTCCCGAATCTCCATCGTTGACCTCGAAGTGTTTTACCGCGTTGGCGTGCCGGACGCGGAACGCGCCCAGCCGCAGCGGTTGCTGCTGACCGTTGAAATGGAATCCGATTTTTCCGCCGCCGCCAAAAGTGACAGCATCGCCGACACTATTGATTACTTTGCCGTTTCGCAGCGGCTCTTGAAGTTCGGCGACGGCAAAAGCTGGAAGCTGATCGAAAAACTCGCCGTCGACATCGCTGACATGATCCTGTCGGAGTTCAAGCCAGCGGCCGTCACGGTGGAGGTGAAGAAGTTTGTCAACCCGGAGGCGCGGCACGTTTCGGTCACTTTGACGAAGCGCTTGAACCAGATGACTTAAAAATTTGTCCATCCATGGTCTGCAATTTCCAGCCGGATTTGTCCGCGACAATTTTCACCGCTCCGGATTCGCGGGTATAGATCACGGGAAGCTTTGTTTGCTCCAGCCTTTCTTTCAAGTTGCGGCTGGCGCGGTGACTTGCCGGAAATTCCGGGTCGCCGATGACAATAATTTTCGGTTAAATCGCATCCAGCAGAGTTGCACAGAGCGGCTCGCCTTCGGTCGGCAGGCCGGCAATAACGATGTCCGCGCGAAAATCATTCGTTCCTCCGAGCAAGGAGCTCTGGCCGTCGCGGCCCAAATCCGAAAGCAGCAAAATTCTTGCGTCGTGAAAAGTGCCGAGCAGCACCAACGCATTGTCATCTGCTCGTAAAAATAGATTTGTCGTGCCAGGATACAAAGCGCGCCAGTTGCCGGCGATATCGCCGCGTTGAATGATTTCGTGCCGTGCCGGCGGTTTCTCGAATTCGGCGACGGCATCGCGATAGGCGGCGGAACGAAAATGAACCGGGCTGGTGAGGAGTTCGCCGACGCCAAAAAGTTCGCCGAGCGCCAGCGCGCCGCCGGTGTTCCGCGCGTCGCCTTCGGTCAAAATGAGGCGCGGAATTTTGTTCACGCCCTGTGCGTGGAGAAACGGCTTGAGTGTGAACTCAACGGCGTTCACGTCGCCGCAGTTTACCAGCCAGTCGTTTTGCCATCCGGCAGCATCCGCGAAAATGGCGTGGTCGCCATTGAGCGGCAGGACGGTGATTTCGGTTTCGCCGCGCGATTTTCCCCAGTTCCAAGAATAAATGCCGCCGATCAAAATCAAAATCATCGCGCTCCCGATCCGCCGGCGCGGCGCGAACAGCCAGCCGCTCAATGCGCCGACCAACACGGCATAATAAAAGGCAATTGTCCACCACGATGGCGCGGGCACATAGAAATATGCGCCGGGGATTTTGGTGAACCATTCGCTGGCGGCGGTCATCGCCGACATGAAAAACCAAGCGCTGTGATTGAATAGTTCCGTCGTCCATGGAAGCCATGTCGGCTTCACCGATCATCATGCGCAAGTCGTTTGGCGAAATGACGGCGGTGTGAAGAACCAAATTGGTCTAGCCGGCGAGCATGAGCAGCGGCCAGATCGAAAATCGGCGGAATTTTTTCAGGGCGAGGGCGAGGACGAAAACGAAGAAGGAGACGGCGAAAATTGAGGTCGGCGGCGGCTGGGAAATTTCCCCGAAAAACAGGCCGGCGACGTAGCAGGCGGCGACGGCGACGAGCGGGCGTTTCATGGTTCCTTTGCCTGTGGTCGCTTCCGAAACAGATGAAAGAACCAAAGTACGAGCAGTCCGATGGCTCCGCCAGTTGTGTCAATGAAAACATCGGAGACGAGCGGCGTGCGCGTCGGCACGAAACTCTGGTGGAATTCATCGCTAGCGGCGTAAAGAAAAACCAGCAGCAGCGTGCCGCCGACTTTCGGCCACGACCACGCCGGCAGTTTTTTTTTGGAAACATGCAGTGCACGCCAGAGCAGCAGCGCGAGGATGGCGTATTCCGTCAGGTGTCCACATTTGCGGAAGATATGGTGTAGGACATCCACCTTCGCCTGCGCCATATTCGGAAAGAGCCAGTGCAGCAGCGGTTCAAAGAAACGCGATGAATGTTCGTAGGAATGCGAATCGCTGGACGCGGTGAAAATCACCGCCATCCACAGAAGCACCGGCAGCCAGAATTTCAGGAACGCATGCGGTTTTGGCATGACGGATGAAACCCCAAATGACAGCACCGGCGCAATCAGAATGTGAATGGATTTGCCAAACCGCGCCGCATTTGGCACAGAAAAGCCCTCGACGGAAAATTTATTTTCATTTTATGCTCAAGCTTGGTGTCAACATTGACCACGTCGCAACCGTGCGCGAGGCGCGCTATCGCGGACGCGGTTTTGGCGAACCGTGTCCGGTCGAGGCCGCGCGCATTTGCGTGGCGGCGGGCGCGCATGGTATCACTGCGCACCTGCGCGAAGACCGGCGGCACATCCAGGACCGCGATGTCTGGGAATTGCGCGAGAAGGTCCAGACGCGCCTGAATCTGGAAATGGCCAACGCACCGGAAATCGTCGCCATTGCGCTGAAATTGCGGCCGGAAATCGTCTGCATCGTGCCGGAACGCCGGCTCGAAGTGACGACCGAAGGCGGACTCGACGTGGTCGGCGCCGAAAAATCGCTGACCGAGACGTGCATGAAAATGAACGACGCGGGCATCGAGGTGAGCCTGTTCATCGCGCCGGATGAAAAACAGATTGCCGCCGCTGCCCGCACCGGCAGCCAGTTTGTGGAACTGCACACCGGCCAGTTCGCGGAAGAATTTTCGAAGTCAGAAGCCAGAAGTCAGAAGCCAGAAGTTGAATTGCAGCGCTTGATTTCCGGCGCGCAGCAGGCGCACGCGCTCGGCCTGAAGGTGAACGCCGGGCACGGATTGAATTATGAGAACCTGCCAACGCTGTCTCGCGTGCCGCATCTGGTGGAATTGAACATCGGCCACAGCATCGTGAGCCGCGCGGTGATTGTTGGGATGGAAACCGCCGTCAAAGAAATGCTGCGGCTGATGGAAAATTATCGCGGCTGAATTTATTTCTTTTTCAACTCCGCCTTCGTCGCCGCTTGCAGCGCGTCCAGTTCGTCGCGGAACTCTTCCTTCTGTTTCCGTTCCATCCGGTCAATGAAGAGGATGCCGTTCAAGTGATCCACCTCGTGCTGCACCGCGCGCGCCAGCAAACCGCCGGCGCGAAATTCAATCACTTTACCTTTTTCATTGAGCGCTTTCACGTCCACGGATTCGGGCCGCGTGATTTCCGCGAAAACTTCCGGAAAGCTCAGGCAGCCTTCGCCGCCCGTCGCCGGTTCGCTCACGGGCGTGACTTCGGGATTGATGAGCACCAGCGGCATGATTTCGGCCACGTCGGCGGGCTGGCCCTTGAGTTCGAGCGTGGACGGCCGGTCCTTGGCGACCTCGCGCACGTCAATCACCGTGAGCTGCAAGGCGCGCCCGACCTGCTGCGCCGCCAGCCCGACGCCGTGATTGGCATTCATCGTCTCGAACATGTCCGCGATGAGCTGTTTGATTTCCGGCGTAATTTTTTCAATTGCCGCGCCTTTTTGCCGCAGCACCGGATGGCCGTATTTTACAATCGGTAAAATCATGAATTAAAATTAAAATAACCACAAAGGCACGAAGGACTCCAAGAAAAACTTTGTGTCTTTGTGCCTTGGTGGTGAATCAATCCTGTCTCACTCCGAGGATTTGCAAAATCCGTTCCAGTTCCGCGTCGCTGAAAAAGGAAATCTCCAGCGAGCCTTTGCCTTGAGTATATTTCAACTGCACCTTGGTCGCGAACACTTCGCGCAGCTTGCTCTCCACCGCCGCGATGTGCGGGTCGCTGCCCGGTGCGGCGACGGTTTCCGGCTTGGCGACGGCCACGCGCGAACCGCGCGCTTGCAACTTGGCGATCAAGCCTTCCGTCTGGCGGACATTCAAGCCTTCCTTGATGACGCGCTCGGCGGCCTGGGTTTGAATATTTTCATCGGCCAAGCCAAGAATCACCTTCGCGTGGCCGACGGAAATCCGGCCTTCACGCACAAATTTCTGCACCACCGGCGGCAGTTTCAGCAGGCGCGTGGCGTTGGCCACCACCGCGCGGCTTTTGCCGACCTTGAGCGCGATCTCTTCCTGCGTGAGCTGGAAATGTTCCGCGAGCTGCGCGTAACCGTGCGCCTCCTCGATGGCGTTCAGGTTCTCGCGCTGCAAATTTTCGATGAGCGCGAGTTCCAGCACCGCGCGGTCGTCGGCCTCGCGGACGATGACCGGGATTTCCGGCAATTGGATGAGCTGCGCCGCGCGCCAGCGGCGTTCGCCGGCGATCAGTTCGAAAAAACCGTTGCGCTCGCGGACAATGAGCGGCTGGACGACGCCCTGTTCGCGGATGGAATCGGCGAGTTCGCGCAGCGCCTCGTCGGAAAATTCCTTGCGCGGCTGCAGTGGGGACGGGCGGACGCGGTTCACCGGCACGCGCAGCACGCGCTCGCGGTTGTCCGGCGCGGGCGGCGCGAAGGCGGCGGCGGCCGGTTGGAGGGACGGCGCGGGTGGCGGTGACGGGAGCGGCGGGTTGCCGCCCAGCAATGCGCCCAGACCGCGTCCCAAGGCTGGTTTCGACATGCGCGCAGGGTGTCGCAGGGCGGGGAAGTTGTCAATTTGAAGCGCGAATCAACTTGTCAAAACCGGGTTGAGATGCGGCCTTTGATCCGCTTGTCGGCTCAAAGAAATGTGCTCATATGATTCGGAACCCCGCCGCTCGACCGGCGGTTCACAAAGCTGTCCAGATTGAATCTGGTGTTTTAATCAGATTAAATTAGACTTGGTCGCAATGCTCGAACCACTGACCAATCCGCAGATCCGAAAATTCAAGGCCGCCGCGCAACAGTTGGAACCCATGCTCAAGGTCGGCAAGGCCGGTTTGAGCGAAGGCTTCATCCGGTCGGTGGACTTGGCGCTGGCGCAGCATGAACTGGTGAAGATCAAGTTCACGGAATTCAAGGCGGAGAAGAAGGAGCTTGCCCCGCAACTGGCGGAGAAAACCGCCAGCCACCTAGTCATGCGCGTTGGCAATGTGATGGTGCTGCATCGTCCCAAGCCGACGGCGGCGGGACCGGCTGTCGCCCTGGAAACTTCATCAGCGGAGTAATCCCCGCCGCAATTGTATGCGGCGTGCTGACGGGGATGAAGCCATTTTCAATTTTGCTACTGGCTCAACCGATAAAACTTTGGCGAAGTGCCGATGGCATTGGTCACGGTGTTCAGGCTGTTGACCACGACCGGCAACGGCGAGACCGCGCTCCAGACCGCCGCCGTGTTGATTTGAGGGCTGGATTGAAGATTATAGCCGGCAATGCTGGCTGACCAGGTTAGGATTACATTCGTGCCTGAGCGGGCTATGGCCAGTTGTGGTCGTCCCAGAGTGAAGCTAAAGATGGTGCCATTGCCTTCGCCGCCGCCAGCAGCGGTGCCATAAAGAGTATTGCCGGACAAAAGCAAATCTGCCCCTGAATTTCCACCGTCGCCACCGCCGGTGAAACTATACAAAGTCCTGAAATTTGAACCGTCCGTGCCAATGGCGAAAATTGTGCCGTTGGTATAAGCACCTCCCGTCGGAGTGGCGCCATAAAGGGTGCCACCGGACAGGGTCAATCCGCCTTGCGGACCGGAACCATCGTTGCCGCCGGTGAAACTATACAGGTTGGTGAAAAACAACCCATTGGTGCTGACGGCAAAGATGGTGCCGTTGCCATACTTGCCGCCGCCAGAGGTTGTGCCATAAAGGTTGGTGCCGGACAAAACCAACCCCGACCACGAATAAGCCCCGTCGCTGTTGGTTCCATTAACCGGGGTCGAGAAATAATGCAGGACGCCGAAGCTTCCGGGCTGGTTGGTGATGACTGAAAATACCGTGCCACCGCCATAAATTCCGCCGTTCTCCGCCGTGCCGTAGAGGGTGCCGCCCGAGTAAGTCAACCGGGCGGACGGGTAAACACCGTCGTAGTTGTTGATATAAGGGGTGTAGGAGGGTGTGTAGAAAGCGTGCAGAATCCCACTGGTAGATCCATTGGTGGCGACATAGTAAATCGTGCCATGATCGTAAGAGCCGCCAAACCACGTCGTCCCGTAAAGCGTGTTCCCTAACAAGACCACCGAGGCCTGAGGTTCTTCCGGGCTGTTCGGATTCACGTTGAGATCGAAACTCGCTAGATTGGTAAAACCCAGGCCATTAGTGCCGAGGGCGAACACCGTGCCGCCGCCTAGCAGGCCACCGCCATACGTCGAACCATACAAGGTGCTGCCAGAAAGGATTACCCCCCCCGCCGGAATGTCTCCGTTTGTGAACGTCGCATTAAAATTATTGAACAGATTCGTAAAACCGCTGGCATCGGTATTGATGGCAAACACGGTGCCATAGCCACTGATGCCGCCGTGCTTTGTGGTGCCATACAGGGTGTTGCCCGACAATACCAAACCACCATTCGGCCCGGAACCAAAGGCCGGGCTGAAAGTATAAAGGGTGTGGAAGTTGGGATTAGGCGGGTTGGTAACGGTAACAACTCCGAGGCCTGCGACATCCAGAGGAGTTGAATCATGAGTGCTCCGGGCTACCAGACTGGGCGAAAAATTTCCCAAGCCGGTGTAAATGTGCAAGGGATTTTGGGCCGTGCTGGTTCCGCCATCACCAAAACTCCAATTCCAGTTGGTCACGGTGCTGCCACCGCTGTCCACGCCGGGGCTGGCGAATTGAACGGCCAGCGGCGCCGCACCGGACTGGGGGGTGAAGGTGACATCAAGGAGGAGATTGGTCACGGTGATGGTGCCGGGGCCGGTGACGGACAGGGGAGAATTTCCAAAGGTGCTGTAGGCTGTGAGGCTGGGGAAAAACGAACCGAAGTTGGTGTAACTATGCAAGGGACTTTGCGCCGTGCTGGTGCCGCCATCGCCGAAATCCCAGTTCCAGTTGGTTACGGTATTGCCAAAACTGTCCACGCCGGGACTGGTGAACTGAACAGCCAGTGGCACCAGACCATCGGCCGGCGAGGCGGTGACGGTCAAGGTGGGAGCTGACGCGGTTACAAAACTGACTTGATCAAGGTATCCCGCTTCGGTCGGATCGGTATCGCCGTTGGCATAGGTGGTCCAAGTCAAGGTGTGCTGGCCGGCTGGAATGTTGAATGGACCGGCTTGATACCAGGAAGAATTGCACGGGATGTCATCCGGGGAGCTGCCGTCAATGTCAAATTCATAATAAAAGTTCGCGCAATCATCCTGGCTGGCCCAGTGGAACGTCAGCGTTCCCGGGCCGGTGACCGTGGTTTGAATCCAGCTCTGCTGGTAATCAGTAATGGCTCCGCTTTGCGCTGCCATCACGCTGTCATAAGTGTTGGTGGTTTCCACAAACCAGTTCGCGTCGCCACCAGTCGTCCAGACCAGGTTGGTCCCGTTGAGCGCGAAGGGAAAAAGATTGAATTGGGTGGCCTGATTATAGGTTTCCACGTCGGCCATGGGCGGCCCGTTGTAATAACTAGCATCGCCGCCGGCCACCACCACCTGCCCAAAGGACACCAGAGTGGCCGTATGGTCAATGCGTCCGACATTCAGCGGGTTGGTGTAAGTCCAGGTATTGTTGGTTGGGTTATACAGTTCAGCGCTCGTTTGGCCGGGATATCCCCCCAGAACCAGCACCTGCCCATTCGGCAATAGTGTCGCCGAGGGTTTCCAACGCCCGTCGTTCATCGGGGCAACCAGCGCCCAAGTGCCGGTGGTTGGATTGTAAATCTCCGCGCTGTTGTCGCCACCGCCGACCACGAGCACCTGGC
>Ga0182016_10006022_pt1 | contig 12857 bp, 9 predicted proteins | sample 712S2MmetaG_FD_120491 | JGI IMG/M metagenome (GOLD analysis project Ga0182016, IMG submission 120491) | Permafrost microbial communities from Stordalen Mire, Sweden - 712S2M metaG | ecosystem: Environmental > Terrestrial > Soil > Wetlands > Permafrost | place: Sweden: Stordalen | collected...
TGTCCCGCACCGTTTTCTGAGTCTCGACAACCAGAAAATAGCAAGAGAACTCATCAAGTTCCCTTGTTTTGCGGGACATGCGCCGCGACACTTTGATTCACCCGCGACATCTTCCCCGGACAGTCGTGCGCAAGGGGAGAGGGGGAATTGGGCGCTCGTCTTCACCATGGCAGGCCACATCGAGCGAGGATCGTGTCGATGACGTTGGCGCGTTCGCACAGAACCTCGTGGTTCCAGAATCGCGCGATCGCGAAGCCCTGTGCCTTGAGCCAAGCGTCGCGCGCGGCGTCGCGCCGGTTATCGACGTGTTGCGAGCCGTCGCATTCGACGATGAGCCGGCGCTCGAAACAGATGAAATCGACGATGAAGTCGCCGAGTGGAACCTGTCGGCGCCATTTCGTCTCAGCCAGACGCCGATCGCGCAGTAGACGCCACAGCGCCTTTTCCGCCTCCGTGGCCTCGACGCGCATCGTTTGTGCGCGTGTTTTGGCGAGCGCAGCAACTTGGCGATGAAACGTCGGCATCGATATCGTTCCTCAACGAGAACGCTCTCCCTTCTCCCCGCAAGCGGGGCTAAGGGTTTTCTTCACCCGAACACCCCGTGCATGAACCATTTCGCCTGCGTCGTCTCGCGGCCGTAGAGGCCTTCGCGGTAGAGCCAAAAGCGGCGGCCGAGGGAGTCTTCGGCGCGAAAATAGTCGCGCGTCGGGCCGCCGGGCCGGCGCCACCACGGCGCGGCGATGCGCTCGGGCCCCTCGATCGCCGCGACCTCGTGCAGCGCGCGCCGCCAACGAAAGCGCAGCGGCGGGCCGTCGGGCGCCTCGGCCAGCGCCTCGATCGGCTCCGGCCGCTCGAACAGCCTGAGCGGCCGCGCCGGCGCCGCGGCGGGCGCGGCCGTCTCGCCGCCCTGCCCCGCCGCGCGCGCGTCTCCCAGCGCCGCCGGCGCGACGACGAAAGCCTGTTCGGGCAGATGGGCGGCAACGAACGCAAGCCGCGTCACTCGTCGCGTCCCCAGCCGCGCGCTCAGGCGGTCGACGAGATCGGCGAGCGCGCGCGCGCCGGCGGAATCTTCCAGCCTTTGCCATTCGCTCTGCGCCGGCGCGACTTTTTCCGCGGCGAGACAGGCAAGGCGCATCAGGTCGAAGCCGAATCCGGCGTCGATCTCCTCCTCCGTCCCGCCGGCGAGCCGCTCGGCGAACAGGCGCGCCATCGCCTCGCCCTCGACCATCGGCCGCCCGGCGCCGACGGCGATGCGCCGCGCGCCGCCGTCGACGTGAAAGAGCATGAGCTCGAGTCGCCGCGCGCCCTTGCCCTGACGCTCGAGCAGCAAAGCGAGATCGTCGGCGAGCCTCGTCAACGTCGCCATGACCGCTTCGCTCGTCTGGATCGGGCTGGCGAAGCGCCGCTCGACGCTGAGCTCGGGCGCGGCGAAACGCGGCGAGATCGCGCCGCGCTCTTCGCCGGCGAGCGCGTCGAGCCGGGCGATCGCGTCGGCGCCGAAGCGGGCGGCGATCGGCGCGCGCGGCCGCATCGCCAGATCGCCGACGCGCCTGAGCCCCGCGCGCGCCATGTCGGCGCAGACATCGGGATCGAGCCCGAGCGCGGCGACCGGCATGTCGTGATAGAGCCGCGCGAAATCCTTGCCGGCGAGGCCGGCTGGGGCGATGCGGCGAAGCGAGAAGCGCGCCAGCGCCCAGGCGGCGCTGGGCGAGTCGGCGAGACCGAGCTGAACCGTCAGCCCCTGGCGCGCGAGCCGCGCCTCGACCTCGGCGACCAGCCCCGCCTCGCCGCCGAACAGATGGGCGACGCCGGAGACGTCGAGCATCAGCCCGTCGGCCCCGTCGAGCCCGACGAGCGGGGTAAAGCGCGCGCAGGCGTCGGCGATGCGCTCCAAGAACCGCGCTTCGGCCGCCGGCGCGGCGTCGCAGACGATCAGCGAGGGCTGACGCGCCTGCGCGTCGGCGAGCGTCAGGCCGGGGGCAAGGCCGAGCTGCGCGGCGTTGGCGTCGACGCCGGCGAGCCGGCGCGCGGCCCTGACCGTCGCGACGACCGCCAGCGGCGCGCGCGGATCGATCTCATGCGCGCGCCGCGCGCGATCGGTCGTCAGCCGCGGCAGCCACAGGGAGAGAAAGCGTCGGCTCGTCAAAACTCAACTCCTCGCTACGCCAGGCCAGACGGAAGACACGCGTCGGATCGGCGCCCTGCCCCGCGCCGCCGGCGGCAAGCCGCGCCTTGACCAGGCGGACCGCGAAGGCGGGCGCGCCCGGCAGGCCGCGCCCGCCGCCGGCCGAGGCGAGATGCGCGCTCGGCGCCGCGGCGATCTCGAAGCGCGTCTCGGCGGCGCTGGAGAGCGCGTCGGCCGCGCCATAGGCGCCGGCGACGGCGAGCAGGGCCGGCGCGCCGCCCGCCCGCGCGGCGAGCAGCAGCCGGCGCGACGCGGCGAGGTCGTAAGTCTTGAGCCGCCAGACTTCGCCGATCACCGCCGCCGGCGCGCCGCTCTTCAGCGCATCCTCCATCGCCTGGAACAGGGCCGGCGGGTCGGGCGCGCGGACGAAGACGAGCCGGGCGAGGTCGAGGCCGAAGGCGGCGAGGCCCGGCCCATAGAACGCGCCCCATTCGGCAAGCGCGAAATCCTCGGCCATGACGATCGCCGCGCGGCGGCGGACGGCCATGAAGCGCGCGGCGAGCGCCAGCGCGAAGCCCATCGCCGCTCCCCCGTCGGCGGGGCTCGCCGGCGCGATCTCGTGCAGGCCGTCGGCGGCAAGGCCGCCGCCGAGCGCGCGATCGAGCGCGCGGGTCAGCGGCAGCCGGCCGCTCGCGCGCGGCGCGGCGGCCTCGCGCCGGCCCTCGATCGCCGCGACAGCGCGCCTGAGACGCGCCACGCCTTCAGCCCCGTCGCTCGGCGACATCCGTTGCGCACCCCGATAAGTTCCCTATTTGTTCTTGGTTTGAACCGTCCGGGGAACGGAGTCAAGGGCGGGATGGGAGGGGGTCGTATCTCAGTTTGACGGAGTGAGCTTTTATGCTTGCGCCCTTCCACTCCCGCGACCGCTCACGAACTCTGGCCGCGACTATGCCCGCGCGAACGCCCGCTTCGCCTCTCCAAACAAAGCAGTCAGCTTTTTCCCGAACGCCTTTCGCGAACTTTCCCGCGCAATGGGTCGGCTGGGGCGTCCTTTTTAATCTTCTCGGCGTTTTCCAGTTCGGCCAGCATCTCCTGGAAGGCCCGCACGTAGTCGGTCGGGTCGACGTAACTGGCGTCCTTGGACGTGTAGGCCGCGGTCAGGATCGCGGCGATGATCTTGTTCGTGTCGGACATCCGCCGACTCCTCCCTCGTTTCGCCGAACATAACAGGGGCGGCGCGCGCGGCCCGTCAACCCCCAATTCTTCCGTCGAGTCCGCGAACTGCGATGATCTCGCGGCAGGCGGCGTCCCGGCCGGCGCACGCTCCCGAGCCCGCCGCCGCAGATTCTCGGTCGCCCGCTCGCCGCGCCGCGACGCAAGACGGGCGAGGCGGCGCAGCCTTCACCCGTCCGGCGGCCGCTTGTCGGCCCAGACGTAGAACCCCTCCTCGCGCACGCCGTTGATGATCGCGTCGGCGTCGGGGCCGAATCGGCCGCCGTCGCCGGGCAGGATTTCGAGGGTCTCGACCAGCACCCAGCGGCCGTAAATGACGGGAGGCAGATTCTCGCCCGTCACGTCCCGGCTGATCGCCAGCGCGTAACCCGCCGTCGGTTTGAATTTATAATAAGTCGCCAAGAAACTCGGCCTCCTTCCAGGCCTTAGCAAAACCAAGCGAAACCGGCGCCCAGGGTTTCGACGCCGTTTTTCTTTGATCGCCCTCAATTCGCTTTTCTCGCAATGGAGCATAAGAGCGCCGCGCCGCAAGGGCGAAGCCAGGAGCCAGGATGACTGGGATGCGCGAGAGCTGGCGCCGCGGAGAGACGACACGGGCATTCGACACGCCCGCCGTCGCCACCCGCAAGGTCGACATCCGCATCCAAGCCATCCCGACTCTCGGCGCCGCGCGGCTCCCGCTCGTCGCCGCCAGCCGCCGCGCCAATCCTCGAGGGATGAAATGACCGCTAAATACCCCGGACTGCCGACCGTCATCCATGGCAACGGCGCCGTCGCCGAAGTGATGAGCCGCGTGTGCGGCGGCGTCATCGGCTATCCGATCACGCCTTCGACGGAAATCTCGGAAATCTACGAGGCGTTCCGTTCCAATGGCGGCGTCAACGTGTGGGGCAAGCATCCGTTCTTCTTCGAGCCCGAGGGCGAGCATTCGGCGCAGAGCGGCGCGCTCGGCGCGGCGCTGACCGGCGGCAAGTTCGTATCCAACGCCTCCTCGAGCCAGGGCATCCTCTACGGGATGGAATCGCACTACGTGACCGTCGGCAAGAGAGTCGGCGGTTTTGTTTTGCAGGTGGCGGCGCGCGTCGTCTCCAAGCATTCGCTCAACGTCATGGCGGGCCACGACGACGTCTACGCCCTGCTCGCTTCCGGCTACACCATCCTGTTCGGCTCCAACGCGCAGGAAGCCGCCGACCTCGCGGCGATTTCCTACAAGCTCAGCGCGCTGTCGCTGATCCCGGTCGCCAATGCGATGGATGGCTTCGCCACCAGCCACATGATGACCGAAGCCAAAATGCCGGAGCCCGATCTTCTGCGCGAGTACCTCGGCGACCCCGCCGGCCGCATCAAGAGCCCGACCGTCGCCCAGGACATGCTGTTCGGCGCCAAGGGCCGCACCTTTCAGCTTCGCCAGTATCTGACCCGCCGAGCCCATGATTTCGCCGACGGCGCGATTGCCAAGCTGCGCGCCTTCCTCGACGCCAACGAGCAGGCGATCGAGCACGACGGCGCCGGCAGGTTGGTCGAAAAGACGCTCGACTACGTGCCCGAGGAGTTGCGCGCGCAGTGGCGCCGCCAGTGGGTCAACGCCTTCGAGAAGGGCACGCGCCAGCTCGTTCCCGCGCTGGTCGACGTTCACAACCCGGGCCTCACCGGCGGCGTGCAGAACCAGCCCGACTTCCAGTCCGGCTCGGTCGATCACCGCACCCATTTCGTCAGCGAGGTTCCCCACATCGCCCGCGAGACGATGGCCGAATATTCGAAGCTGACCGGTCGTCCTTACGCTCCGATCCTGACCTACATGTGCGACGACGCCGAGACCGTCCTGCTCGGCCTCGGCTCGGTCACCGACGACGCCCAGGCGGTCGCGGCCTATCTGCGCACCCAGGGCAAGAAGGTCGGCGTCATCTCGATCAAGCTCTTGCAGCCGTTCCCGGAGGCCGAAGTCGTCGCCGCGCTCAAGGGCAAGAAGTCGGTGACCGTGCTCGAGCGCTCGGAAGTGACCGCGCTCACCAGCCTCGTCACCCAGGCGCTGTTCAAGGCGCGCGAGAACGCCGAAGGCGCGCGGCATCCCGAAATTCCGGCGCTGCGCGAGGCGCCCAAGGTCATCACTGCGATCTTCGGCCTCGGCGCTCACGACCTCCAGCCGCGCCATATCGTCGCCGCCTACAAGAACATGGAGGAGAAGAACGCCCCGTTCGTCTACCTCGGCTCGCAGTTCTTCTCCAAGAATCCGAGCCCGCACGCCGCGGCGCTGCAGGCGCGACTGAAGGCGGCCTATCCCGAAACCGAGTTCATGGCGCTCGAGACCGGGCCGAACCCGAATCTGCTGCCCAAGGGCGGTTTCCGCACCCGCTTCCACTCGGTCGGCGGTTACGGCACGATCGCCACCGGCAAGCTGCTCACCGACATTCTCGCCGGCGTGCTCGGCCTGCATTCGAAGGCCGCACCCAAGTACGGCTCGGAAAAGAGCGGCGCGCCGACCAACTACTACATCACCCTCAGCCCCGAACCGGTACTGCTCACCAACGCCGACCTGGAGGACGTCGAGATCGTCGTCTCGCCCGACCACCGGGTGTTCAGCCACAGCAACCCGCTGCGCGGCCTGGTCGAGGGCGGCACGTTCATCCTGCAGTCGAATCTTCCCGCGATCGAGGTGTGGAAGGAGTTGCCGCCCCAGGCGCGCAAGGCGATCCGCGACAGGAAGATCAACTTCTTCGTCCTCGACGGTTTCGCCGTCGCCAAGCGCCATGCGCCGCGCCCCGAGCTCGAAACCCGCATGATGGGCATCGCCTTCATCGGCGCGATCTGCGGCAATTGCGAACAGGTGACCGCGGGCGCGTCGCCGGAAACGGTGCTGAAGAAGATCCGCCACGATCTCTCGAAGAAGTTCGGGGCCAAGGGCGCGGCGATCGTCGAAGGCAACATGGCGGTCATTCAGGACGCCGTCGCCGCGACCAAGCGCGTCGCCTACGACGAGCCGGAATTCGCGCTCGCCGAGACCGTCGTCGCCTCGCGCGGCGCCGGCCGTTCGGTCGGCCTGTCGGCCGCCTTCTGCCGCACCAATTCGACCGAGGCGCCCTCCGGGTTCCTTGACGCCGAGTATTTCGACGACATCTACGCCTCGGCGTTCCGCGACGGCACGATCGCCGAATCGCCGGTGCTTCCGGGCACGGGCATGTTCCTGCCGGCCGGCAGCGCCGCCGGCAAGGACAAGGGCCTCTTCCGGCTCAAGGCGCCGGAGTTCCTGCCTGACCTGTGCACCGGCTGCATGGAATGCGCGCTCGCCTGCCCCGACGCGGCGATCCCCAACACCGTGCACGACATTCGCGACCTCCTGTCGGCGGGAATCCGCCAGCTCGATATCGCCGAAAGCCAGCGCGAGTCGGTGCGCGCCCACATTCCTGCGCTCGTCGACGCGGCGCGCGAGGTCTATCGGCGCGAGAAGTCGCCGAAGCCGTTCTACGAGATCGTCGGCGGCGCGATCGACGACCTCGAGGTCGAGAGCGCGGTCACCCGCAGCAACTTGCGCAAGCTCGCCAACGCGCTCGTCGTCTTCCCGGTCGCCAAGACGCGGCCGTTCTTCGACGCGGCCGAGAAGGACAAGCCCGGCTCGGGCGGCCTGTTCTCGGCGGTGATCGATCCGTGGAAGTGCACCGGCTGCCTCGAATGCGTCGAGGTCTGCGGCCCGCACGCGCTGGTCGAGCGCGAACAGGACGCCGAGCTGCTCGACATGATGCAGGCGCGGTTCGAGTTCCTCAGCCGCACGCCCAACACGCCGGCTCGCTTCTACGACGCCGCCATCGGTCCCGACGGCGACGCCAAACGGCTGATGCTCGATCGCCACAACTACTACGCCACCACCGGCGGCCACGGGGCCTGCCGCGGCTGCGGCGAAGTGACGGCGATCCGTCTCGTCACCAGCACCAACCACGCGATTCACGACAAGCGTCGCCGCGAGCAGATCCGCCAGCTCGAGAGCCTGATCGACAAGCTCAACGCCAAGGCGGCGACCGTTGCCGACACCGCCGAGGATTCGCATCGCAAGCAGCGCGTCACCGAGACGATCGCCTCGCTCGAGAAGGGCCTCTACCTGCTCGAAAGCGGGCCGCGCGGCGACGGGCCGGCCAGCGCGGTGATCGCCAACGCGACCGGCTGCAGCAGCGTCTACGCCTCGACCTTCCCGTTCAATCCCTACACCGATCCTTGGGTGAACAGCCTGTTCCAGGACTCCCCTGCGGTCGCCAAGGGCGTGTTCGAAGGCCTCGGCGCCGAAGCGGTCGAGCAGGTGCGCGCGCTGCGCGTCGCCCAGCTCGAACTCGCGGACGCATACGATCCGCAGGTTCACGACAAGCTCCTGCGCACGCTGAGCTGGGCCGAGTTCACCCCCGAGGAGCTGAACCTGCTGCCGACGGTGCTGAGCATCGGCGGCGACGGCGCGACCTACGACATCGGCTTCGGCGCGCTGTCGCGCGTGCTGTCGACCTCGACCCCGATCAAGGTCGTCGTCCTCAACACCGGCGCCTATTCCAACACCGGCGGCCAGGCCTCCACGGCGAGCCTCACCGGTCAGGACTCCGACCTCGCGCGCTTCGGCTCGGCCCATTCGGGCAAGCAGGAGCGGCGCAAGGAGCTTTCGCTGATCGCCGCGTTCCATCCCAACGTCTACGTCGTGCAGAGCTGCGCTTCGCTGCACGGCCACTTCCTCAAGTATGTGGTCGAGTTCCTCAACCACAACGACTCGCCAGCGGTGCTCGACGTCTACACGCCCTGCCAGGGCGAGCAGGGAATCAGCGATCCGCAGGCCAACCGCCATGGCCATCTGGCGGTCCAGAGCCGCATGAGCCCGGTGTTCGTCCACGATCCGCGCCGCGGCAGCGATCTTCGCAGCCGGTTCTCGCTCGACGGCAATCCCGCCGCCGACAAGGACTGGACCACAACCGTGCTCGAATATGTCGAGGGCGGTCAGACCAAACTGATCGAAGTTCCGCTGACGCCCGCCGACTTCGCGCTGACCGAGGGCCGGTTCAAGAAGCAGTTCCGCCCGTTCAAGGCCGACGCGGCCGGCGTCCCGCTGGCCGAGTACATCGACCTCGGCCAGGCCGACCGGATCGGCAAGACGCCGTTCGTCCTGTCGGTCGACGACGACAAGAAGCTGGTCAAGATCGAGGCCTCGCCGACCATCGTCGCCCTGGTCGAGGAGCGTCGCCGCTACTGGCGCACCTTGCAGTACCTCGCCGGCCAGGACGTGGCGAGGCTCGACGCCGATCACCAGCTCGAACTCGACGCGCTGCGTCATCAGTACGAAGAAGCGGTCGAAGCGCGCGAAGGCTCGATCGACTCGATCGCCCAGGCGATGTCCGAACTCGCGGCGGCGTCCAAGGCGCCGCCTGCCGGCGGCCTGTCGCTGGGTCTCGGCGGCGGCGCGGCAGTTGCTCCCGCGGCTGCGCCTGCCGCGGCGGCCAAGCCCAACGGCGCGGCGGTGGCGCTGTCCGAGGACGACGTCGCCAGCTGCACCAACTGCAAGACCTGCTACCAGGAGCTTCCCGAGCTGTTCGAGAAGACCCGAGTCGTCGTCGACGGCGCGACCAAGGAAGCAGGCCACCTCATCCCCGGCGCGCTCGCGCGGGTGAAGATCACGCCGGAAATCAAGAGCAAGATCGCTCGTGTCGCCGCCAACTGTGACGCGGAAATCATCCATGAGCACTGAAGTCGCAAGCCCCCTGGCCGCTCCTGCGGTCGCCCATGTCCGCCTCGACCTCGAGCACTACCGGCAGGTCAGCCACGCGCTCGAGTCGACGCAGACCGAGGTCGAAAAACTCGAGCACACCGAGGCGTTCGAAGTCTTCCAGAAGCAGCTGGGCCTGCTGCGCCGCCGCCTGCTGAACAGCCCGCAATCGCTCAGGCAGACGTTCATCGAGGACGGCGTCCAGGCGATCGTCTGGGAGTTCCAGCAGCCGGAGCTCGGCGCAAGCTTCACCAAGATGCTGTGGAGCCTGCTGCTGCGCGACGACGACATGGCGACGATCTTGCAGCGCTTCATCTGGGCGATGCCGCTGAAGTTCAAGCGCAAGTTCATCGTCGCGCTCGACGCCCACCTCTCCGACCGCTACCCGATGTTCAAGGGTCTGTCGGTGAATTGGCCGAGCGGCAATTACATTCACCCGTATGTGCGGCCGGCCGAGGAGCGCAAGAACGACTTCGAGCTGGTGACGACCGGCTATCTCGGCTATCGCGCGCTCGGCTTCACCCTGCGCGAAGTCGACATGTTCGTCTGGCTGGAAGTGTTGCGCGACAAGCAGTGCGAGGACCGACCCTGCGAACAGGGCGTGTTCGACGCCAAGCGCAAGAAGGGCGGCTGCCCGGTCGTCATCCATATTCCCGACATGCTGAAGCTGATGGGCCAGGGCAAGCTCAAGGAGGCCCTCTCGCTCATCCAGGGCAGCAACCCGCTGCCCGACGTCACCGGCCGCGTCTGCCCGCAGGAGATGCAATGCCAGGGCGTCTGCACCATCTCCGGCCGGCCGATCGAGATCGGCCAGCTCGAATGGTACCTGCCCGAGCGCGACCGCCTCGCGCGCCTCGAGGCCGGCATTCCGTTCAGCGCCGGAACAGATTACGTTACGCCATGGGAGCGCGCCGACAAGCCGCCGATCGCGGTGGTCGGCTCCGGCCCGGCCGGCCTGATCAACGCCTATCTGCTGTCGGTCGAAGGCTATCCGGTTACGGTATTCGAGGCGTTCCACGACCTCGGCGGCGTGCTGCGTTACGGCATTCCGGAATTCCGTCTGCCCAACGCGCTGATCGACGACGTGGTCGAGAAGATCGACGCGCTCGGCGGCAAGTTCGTCCGGAACTTCGTCGTCGGCAAAACGGCGACCCTGCAGGATCTGCGCGACGCCGGCTTCTACAAGATCTTCGTCGGCACCGGCGCCGGCCTGCCGCGCTTCATGAACATCCCCGGCGAGCACCTCAACGGCGTCATGAGCGCCAACGAGTTCCTCACCCGCGTCAACCTGATGCAGGCGCGGCTTGACGACTACGAGACGCCGCTGCCGATCGTGAAGGACAAGAACGTCATCGTCATCGGCGGCGGCAACACCGCGATGGACGCGGCGCGCACCAGCAAGCGTCTCGGCGCCAACGTCACGATCGTCTATCGCCGCACACGCAAGGAGATGCCGGCGCGCGTCGAGGAGCTCGCGCACGCGCTCGAGGAAGGCATCAATCTATCGGTGCTGCGTTCGCCCAAGGAGTTCGTAAGCGGCGGCGATCACCACGTCTGCCATGCCGAACTCGAGGTGATGGAGCTTGGCGCCCCCGACGCGTCGGGCCGCCGTTCGCCGGTCGCGACGGGCAAGACCGAGACGATCCCCATCGATCTTGCGATCATGGCGCTCGGCAACACCTCCAACCCGATCATCAAGGACTCGGAGCCGCGCATCAAGACGTCGAAGTGGGGCACCCTGGTCGTCGAGCACGGCGCCGAGACGACGCTGGAGAACGTCTACTCCGGCGGCGACGCGACGCGCGGCGGTTCGACCGCGATCAACGCCGCCGGCGACGGCAAGGCCGCGGCGGAGCAGATCGCCCAGGAGATGACTCTCACGCCGGCTGAAATCAAGGACCGGGTCGAGCGCGCCGCGGCCTACACCGCCACGGCGCAGACCCCGTACCGGATCGTCAAGCGGCGCGACATCGCCCAGGGCATCGTCGAGATTACGGTCAAGGCGCCGATGGTGGCGAAATCCGCCAAGGCCGGCCAGTTCGTCCGCGTTCTGGCGACGCCCAAGGGCGAGTTGATCCCCCTGACGCTATCTGATTGGGACGCGAAGGCGGGTACGATCGACCTGGTCATCCAGGGAGTCGGCGCAAGCTCGATCCAGATCAACCAGATGAAGCCGGGCGAAGCGCTCACCGGCGTCGCCGGCCCGCTCGGCCAGCCGTCGCACCTGCACAAATACGATCCCGAGACGCAGACGGTCGTGTTCTGCGCCGGCGGCGTCGGCCTGCCGCCGGTCTACCCGATCGCGCGCGCGCACCTGCGGATGGGCAATCACGTCACCCTGATCGCCGGCTATCGCACCCAATCGGCGCTGTTCTGGGTGGGCGAAGGCGAGCGCGTCGACAAGCTCAAGGCCGAGTTCGGCGACCGACTCGACGTGATCTACTGCACCAACGACGGCACGTTCGGCCTCAAGGGCTTTGTCACCACGCCGCTGCAGGAGATGCTCGACGCCGGCAAGACGTCCAAGGGCCGCAAGGTCGTCGAGGTGGTCGCCATCGGCCCGCCGCTGATGATGAAGGCGGTGTCGGAGCTGACCAAGAAATTCGCCCCATTGGCGACGGTGGTCAGCCTCAACTCGATCATGGTCGACGCCACCGGCATGTGCGGCGCCTGCATGGTGCCGGTCCAGATCGACGGCAAGCTGGTGCGCAAGCACGCCTGCATCGACGGGCCGGAACTCGACGCCCACATCATCGACTGGGACAAGTTCCTGCCTCGCTTCAATCAGTTCAAGGAGCAGGAACAGCAGAACCGCGTCAAACACAGCCTCGCCTGAGGCCGGCAAGCCGCACCCGCGAAGCAAGCGGCGTCCGTACCCCTGGTGCGGACGCCGCTTTCGATTCCGGCCGCCGAGAGAGGCGGCAAGGCGCGGAAAAGCAAATCCCGCGGGCAGCGCCCGCGGGATTGTGGAAATCGGTCGTCCAGCGAAGCGTTCAGGCGGTGATGCGTTCGTCGGCCGGCGAAGGTTCGCGCAGCACGTAGCCGCGGCCCCACACCGTCTCGATGTAATTGCGCCCGCTCGACGCCGTCGCCAGCTTCTTGCGCAGCTTGCAGATGAAGACGTCGATGATCTTCAGCTCCGGCTCGTCCATGCCGCCATAGAGGTGATTGAGGAACATTTCCTTGGTCAGCGTCGTGCCCTTGCGCAGCGAAAGGAGCTCGAGCATCTGATATTCCTTGCCGGTCAGATGCACGCGCTGGCCGTCGACTTCGACGGTCTTCTGGTCGAGATTGACGACCAGGTCCCCGGTTACGATCACCGATTGCGCGTGGCCCTTCGAGCGGCGGACGATGGCGTGGATGCGCGCCACCAGCTCGTCCTTGTGGAACGGCTTGGTGAGATAGTCGTCGGCGCCGAGGCCGAGGCCTCGCACCTTGTCCTCGATGCCCGCCATGCCGGATAGGATGAGAATCGGCGTCTTGATCTTGGTCAGCCGCAAAGCCCGGAGGACTTCGTAGCCGGACATGTCAGGCAAGTTCAGATCAAGAAGAATGATATCGTAGTCGTACAGTTTGCCGAGATCGATCCCTTCCTCGCCAAGATCCGTGACGTAAACGTTGAAATTCTCGGACTTGAGCATCAATTCGATGCTTTGCGCCGTGGCCGCGTCGTCCTCGATTAGTAGAATCCGCATGTTAAATCCCCAGACTTGCCCCCTAGGCACGCCGCCGCGGAACGGTGACCGCAACCGCGCCGCAAGACGTCCGGCGCAA
>Ga0182016_10006023_pt1 | contig 12850 bp, 10 predicted proteins | sample 712S2MmetaG_FD_120491 | JGI IMG/M metagenome (GOLD analysis project Ga0182016, IMG submission 120491) | Permafrost microbial communities from Stordalen Mire, Sweden - 712S2M metaG | ecosystem: Environmental > Terrestrial > Soil > Wetlands > Permafrost | place: Sweden: Stordalen | collected...
CCGCGCCTACGCTCGACGCGGTCGGCAACCTTCTCGGCCCGTAGCAGCCACATACAGCGTGCTCGAGGCATTGCTGGCCACTTGTGGCGACGATCTCATTGGCAAGCGAGACCGCGCCCTAATCCTCTTCGGTTGGGCCAGCGGCGGCCGCCGGCGATCGGAGATTGTTGCGGCTACATTCGAGAATGTCCGACGTACCGAAGAAGGGTTCGTGTATCAGCTCGGCCGCTCCAAAACCAATAGACGCGGCCGCATGCGCCCGGAGGACCTAAAACCCATTCAAGGAGCTGCGGCCGAGGCGCTCGAGGCGTGGCTCAAGGTATTACTGGAGTATCGGATCACGCAGGGTCCTATCTTCCGGCGGATCCTCCACGACCGGATTCTTGAGCCGATAAAGGACCAGGCCGTGCGCACCATCATCCAGCGACGGGCGCTGATGAGTGAGCAGCCCCTGGGAAAGCTCTCGGCACACTCGCTGCGGTCCGGATTTGTGACGGAGGCGGCAAGGTTTGGGATTTCGCTCGGGCAGACCATGGCCATGACGGGGCACAAGAGCGTGCAAACCGTCATGGGCTATTACCAAAGCGGGGAGCTTTCGGCGTCAACTGCCGCTCGCTTATTCGACGAGATGACTATGCGGCGAAGTAACCGCGAATAACGCAGGTTCAAATCACAGGCGCGCTAGCGCGCACCGACTCTCTCTAGCTGCTTGCTCATACAGTTTCAATTCGCGCGTGTGAAGCAAAAGACGGTCAGTGACCCGAAGAACGACAAGAACCAGATAACGGAGTCGGGATCATCATTCGCCTGCATAAAGCGAGTATCCGAAGACTCGGCCGGCGGACGGCTGATTGCAGATCGACAGTACGCGGCCGCGCACGAGGCATTGCATCGCGCGTTCGAAATTCAACCGGACTTGATGTATGCCCTCCCACTTTTCGCCGTGTTTCCGTACCGCTACTGATTGATCGCCTGCGAGGCAAGAATCACCCACGCGCGTTGCGCCGTGCAGCGCTGGTGCGGCCGACTGGGCTGCGCGATTCGCTTGGGGGAGCCCAGGGCTGGCCAGTCTGTTCCTCTATATAGCGGCGAATCAAGCGCCGTACGACTTGTGATGGCGTGGCGTCCTCCTGTGCGCATAAGCGCTCAAACAGCGACTTTTTACGCGGATCAATGAGGATGGTCAGTCGAGCGGTGCGTTCTTCGAGTGGAATTGCCATGAGTACCGGAGACAGGAAGTGTGAGTCGCATTATAATTCAATACGTACCTGTGTAGCACCGCGTTGTGACACCTCTGCCCCAGTCATCGATCGGCACCTGCCTCGCCCTCGTGAGTGTTTGGGGTCTGATCGGATTGGCCGGTCTGTTGCGGCCGAAGAGCGTGGGGCTGATCACGCGAGCGCTGTTTCCCCTCAGCGCCCTGTGCGGCCTCGCTCTCGCCGTCGAGGCCATCGCAAGTTTGGTCGCACCGGTACAAACGCTGACGCTTCCGATCGGCCTGCCGGATCTGCCGGTCCATCTGCGCCTCGATTCCCTGACCTGCATCTTTCTCGTACTTCTCGGGGCGACCTCGGCCGGGGTCTCTATCTTTTCCGCCGGCTACTTTCGACGCGACCACGGTTCGTCGCTGGGTCTTCTCTGCCTTCAATACCACTTATTTCTGGCCAGCATGGGCTTTGTGCTCCTGGCGGATGATGCCTACGCGTTCATGGTGGCTTGGGAGGTCATGGCTCTGTCCTCATATTTTCTCGTAACGACGGACCACCTGCAGCCGGAGAATCGGCATGCCGGGTTTCTCTATTTGCTGATGGCGCATGTCGGGGCGATCGCGATCCTGCTGAGCTTCGGCGTGATGCAGGGTGGGAGCTGGCAGTTCACCTTTGATGCCATGCGTAGCGCTCACCTCGCACCGCCGTGGGCCGCCGCTGCCTTCCTGCTGGCCTTGTTGGGATTCGGTGGGAAAGCGGGCTTGGTGCCGCTGCACGTATGGTTACCGGAAGCGCATCCGGCCGCCCCTTCGCCAGTCTCGGCGCTGATGAGCGGGGTGATGTTAAAGACGGCCGTCTATGGCGTGTTGCGGGTGAGTTTCGATCTCTTGGGGTCCCCCGAGTGGTGGTGGGGACTGGTGCCGCTCGGCTTCGGCCTGCTTTCGGCGTTGTATGGAGTGATCTTTGCCGCAACGCAGACCGACATGAAGCGACTGCTGGCCTACTCCTCGATCGAGAATCTCGGCATCATCTTCAGTGCGCTCGGCCTTGCCATCGTCTTCCGCGGAGCCAACATGCCCGCCGTATCGGCCCTCGCGCTCATCGCGCTCCTCTATCACAGTCTCAATCACGCCTTCATGAAGGGCCTGCTGTTTCTGGGCACAGGTGCGGTGCTGCACTCCACTGGTGAACGAACCCTCGGGCGCCTGGGAGGCCTGATTCACCGGATGCCCTGGGTGGCCTGGCTCACCCTGATCGGCGCGCTCGCCATGGCGGGATTGCCGCCGCTGAACGGATTTGTGTCCGAGTGGCTGCTGTTGCAGGCCTTTCTCTTCGCGCACGAGGTTCCCCATACCTTTATCAATATGCTGCTGCCGCTGGGCGCCGCCGTGCTCGTCCTGGCCGCCGCACTCGGCGGCTATGTCATGGTGAAATTTTTTGGCGTGATCTTTCTCGGCAAACCGCGCGAGGCGGGGCTTGCGCGCGCGCACGATGCGGATCCCAGCGAGCGCATTGGCCTGATCTGGCTCGCATTGGGTTGCGTCGCGCTAGGCTTATTCCCGACGCAGGTTGTCCACGCCCTTCGCATCGTTGTGTTGCAACTTGGCGGAGTAGCCCTTCCGTCTCAAGAGGCTCCGTGGTGGTTTTTGGTACCGCTCTCCGATCAGCGTACCTCCTATTCCGCTTTGATCTTTCTGATTGCAATCACCGCGATCGTGTTCATTACGCTGCTAACCGTGCGGCTGCTCTATCACCGACGAATACGGCAGGTGACTCCATGGGATTGCGGATACGGCCAATTAACGGCGCGCATGCAGGATACCGCGGAGGGCTTTGGTCAACCGATTCGCCATATTTTCGGAGCCTTTTTCGAGGTGCAACGCGAGCTCCCGTCCCCGTTCGATCGCGCGCCTCGTTACCGCGTCGCCGTTTACGATCGGATCTGGCAGCATCTTTACCTGCCGATCGCTCCACTGCTACAGCGGGCCACCGACGCGGTCGCCTGGCTCCAACAAGGTCGCATCTCAACCTACCTGCTCTACAGCTTCGTGACGCTGGTGGTGCTGCTGGCGCTGGTCCTATGACGCTGCTCGACGGCTTCACCCAGGGACTCGAACTGATTGCGGCGCTGGCCGTAGCGCCGTTGTTCACTGGCTGGATTAATCAGTGCCGCGCGTGGCTTCAGAATCGAACCGCGCCGAGTGTCTTGCTGCCATATCGCAACATTCGCAAGCTCTTTCACAAGGACGCGGTGATCGCTGAAAACGCCTCGTCCTTTTTTAGGATCGCACCATACGTGGTGTTCGGTACCATGGTGCTCGCCGCGGCGATCATTCCTTCGATGGGGACGCGCTTACCGCTCACCAGCGCCGCCGATGCGATCGCGCTGGTGGGGCTGTTGGCCACCGCTCGGGTGTTCATAGCACTTGCTGCCATGGATATCGGCACCGCCTTCGGCACACTCGGTGCACGTCGCGAGATGATGGTGGGATTCCTCGCTGAGCCTGCCCTACTGATGATCATCTTTGTCGCCTCCCTGATTTCGGCGACCACCGCGCTCCCCGCCATTACCGAGAATCTGTCCACGCAGTCGCTCGGACTGTATCCGAGCCTCGCGTTCACCGGTGTGGCCTTCACTTTGGTGCTGCTTGCTGAGAATGCTCGCATTCCCATCGACAACCCTGCGACGCACCTTGAGCTCACGATGATCCACGAGGCGTTGCTGCTCGAGTACTCGGCACGCCACCTCGCTCTCATGGAATGGGCTGCCGCCCTCAAGCTCTTCAATTACGCCTGCATCGGCTTCGCGCTGTTCATTCCCTGGGGGATCTCCACCCATGAAGGTGGTCCTGGCGCCCTGCTAGCTTCCATCCCCTTGCTCGGCATTAAGCTGGCGGTAGCCGGCGCCGTACTCGCGCTGATCGAGACAGTGTCGGCGAAATTGCGCGTGTTTCGCGCGCCTGAATTCCTGGCGGTCGCCTTCTTGTTCGCCGTTCTTGGTGTGCTAGTGCACCTGCTGCTGGGGGCCTAAACCATGCTGGGCGTATCACTCGACCTGCAATTACTGAACATGTGTGCGGCGCTTCTGCTGTTGTCCTCCTTTGCCATGCTTGCCCAACGAAGAATTGTCAGTCTCGTGAACCTACTCGCGATGCAGGGCGTGTTGCTGTTGGCCGCTACGCTCCTGCTCGCGTGGCGCACCAAGGAACATCACCTCTACGTCTCTGCAGCGCTCACCCTCGGGCTCAAGGTGATATTTCTTCCCTGGTTGTTACACCGGCTGATTCGGCGCCTGAAGGTGTACTGGGATACTGAGCCGCTCCTGAACATCCCGGGCACCATGCTGGTGGGCCTGCTGGTAGTCGTGTTCGCCTTCGGGTTGGCGCAACCCATCGCTGCGCTTGCCAATACCGCGACTCGCAATTCAATCGGCATTGCGGTGGCCGTGATTCTGCTCTCCTTCATCACAATGATTACGCGCGGCAAGGCCATGTCCCAGGTAATTGGCTTCCTCTCGATGGAGAACGGCTTGTTCTTCGGCGCCATGAGCGCGACCTATGGCATGCCGATGATCGTGGAATTTGGCGTTGCGCTCGACGTGCTGGTCGCGGTGCTGGTACTCGGCATATTTTTCTTTCAGATTCGCGAGCAGTTTGACAGTCTGGATCTGCACCATCTGGAATCGCTCAAGGAGAGCCGGGCCGTGGAGATTGAACTTTCGCTGGACGAGGAGGGGTAACATGGAATTCGCGCTGCTGCTGGCGAGTCCTATTGCCGGTGCGCTCTTTCTCGCCCTGTTCGGTGCCCGAAGTTGGGCCGCGTCGGTTAATGTGGCTTTCAGCGCCGCGACGTTTCTGGCGGCGTGCGCGCTCACCGCGCGCGTGATCGGCGAGGGCAATCTGCTGATCGCGAATGAGCAGTTCTTTATCGACCCGTTCAATGTGTTCCTGGTCGCGCTGACGGCATTTGTCGGGCTTACCACCTCGATCTTTTCGCGCCCCTACATGCGCGTGGAGATGGAGCATGGCCGTGTGAGCGCGCGGCGACTGCGCCTCTACCACAGCATGTACCAGCTGTTCATGACCACCATGCTGGTCGCCCTGACGACCAACAACATGGGGCTGCTTTGGGTGGCCATGGAAGCGGCCACGCTCTCCACGGTTCTTCTGGTGACGCTGTATCGAACAGCGGCGAGTCTCGAAGCGGGCTGGAAGTACTTCATCCTATGCGGTGTCGGCATCGCCCAAGCGCTCTTTGGAACGATCCTGCTGTACTTTGCAGCCGAGAGGATTCTTGGGGCAGAAGGCGCGAGCGCGCTGCTGTGGACGCATCTGAATGGTGTCAAAGGACAGCTCGAGCCTGCGGTTCTGAGCCTGGCCTTCGTCTTTCTGCTGGTCGGCTATGGCACCAAGGTCGGCTTAGCGCCGCTGCACAATTGGTTGCCGGACGCGCATGCCGAGGGTCCAACGCCTATTTCTGCGGTGCTCTCGGGCCTGTTGCTGAACGTGGCCATCTACGCGGTCGTCCGTTGTAAGGTGCTGGTTGAGGGATCGCTGCGCTCTCGGCTCCCCTCGCAGATGCTCATGGGATTTGGCCTGCTCTCGGTGGTGCTCGCGGCGCTATTTCTCTGGCGGCAGCGCGATGTAAAGCGTCTGTTTGCGTATTCCTCGATCGAACATATGGGCATTATCGCCTTTGCCTTCGGAATGGGAGGGCCGGTCGCAAATTTTGCGGCACTGCTGCACATGACTGTGCATTCACTCACCAAGTCGGCCATCTTCTTCGCAGCCGGTCATGCCGCGCAGAAGGCCGGGTCGCAGCTGATGGAGAACATTCGGGGACTCATTACCCTCAGTCCCAGCATCGGGTGGGGGCTGATGATGGGATCCCTGGCGATCCTCGGCATGCCCCCGTTCGGCGTATTCGCCAGCGAGTTCCTGATCCTCACCACGGCCATGCGCGAGCAGCCCTGGGCGACGCCCATTCTGCTGGCAGCGCTGGGAATTGCCTTTGCAGCGATTTTCAGGCGCGTGCAGCCCATGGTGTTTGGTGAGACCACGGCAAAACGCTTGCCGCACCCGCCAGCGCTGCTGCCTGTCTTTGCCCATCTGGGCATCGTGTTGGCCTTGGGACTGTATGTGCCGCCTTACCTGGCCGACTGGTATCGGGCAGCCGCGCGGCTGATCGGAGGCCACTGAGATGGCATTGCGATCATGGATATCGCGAGCGGCGGTACTGAGCGGTGCGCCCGGCCTTCGAGCGCTCGACGTCTCGCGCGAGGAATGGCAACGGATCTCGCAGGATTTTGCCGCCGCCGGCGGGCGATTGCTCGCCATTTGGGGCAGCGGCGCTCAGTACCCGGACTCGGTGATTTGCGCGGCGTACCTCGCGGATCAGGCAGGACTATTGGTCACGCTGGCGCTCCCGGACCCGGACACTCCCTTCCCCGGACTCGAAGGTGACTTTCCTGCCGCGGCCCGGATGCAACGCGCAGTCGCGGACCTCTCGGGATTGCACTGCTCCGATTCGGATACGCGCCCCTGGTTGCGTCATTCCGCGTGGCCCCCGAATTACCTGCCCCTGCGGGATCTACCCCCACCCGGCCCAACTCTGGAGCCGGTGATCGACAGCTACAAGTTCGTGCGGGTCGAGGGCGAGGGAGTGCACGAGATTCCCGTTGGTCCCATTCATGCGGGGACCATCGAACCGGGTCACTTCCGATTCTCGGTGGTGGGCGAAAAAGTCCTGAGGCTCGAAGAGCGGCTCGGCTATGCGCACAAGGGCATCGAACAGCGTTTCACGCAACTGCCGATCCTAGAGGGACATCGCTTGGCGGCACGCGTCTCGGGCGATTCAGCCGTGGCGTTTTCCTGGGCGTACTGCCAGGCCCTCGAGGGCATGGCCGGCACCTCACTTCCGCCACGCGCGGCGTGGCTTCGTGCGCTCGGGCTCGAACTCGAACGCGTCGCCAATCACCTCGGAGATTTGGGCGCCCTCGGCAATGACGCCGGGTTCGCCCTCGGACTCGCGCAATTCTCGCGACTGAAAGAATACCTGCTGCGCGCCACTCACGAGGCCTTCGGTAGCCGCTACTTGTTGGATCTTGTCGTTCCCGGTGGCACCAGCCGGGATTTGTCCGCCGATGGCGCTCGAGGGCTTGCGAACTGCCTGCAGCTGCTGCTGCCGGAAGTGTCGCGCTTGCGTACGATCTACGATGAGCACGAGGGCGTGCGCGACCGCTTTACCGGGGCCGGCGCAGTCACGCCGGAACTTGCCGTGCGCTTAGGGTTAACCGGTCTTGCCGGCCGTGCCAGTGCTCAGGCATTCGACCTTCGGATCGATCTGCCCTGCGAACCGTATCCGGCGCTCGCGCCGGCAATATGTGGACGCAGTGAGGGTGATGTGGCAGCCCGCGTGGCCATCCGATTTGATGAACTCGCGGAGTCCTGCCGACTGATCTACCAGCTCTTGGGGATTCTCCCCCCTGGTCCTCATCGGGCGACCGTGTGCGTGCCAGCCGAGGGGAGCATCGGGGCCGGTTTGATTGAAGGCTGGCGCGGTCCGGTGATGGTGGTGCTCGAGGCCGGACCTGACGGCACGATCCACCGTTGCCACCCGCACGACCCCTCGTGGCAAAACTGGCCGGTGATCGAACACGCCATCATCGGCAACATCGTTCCTGATTTTCCGTTGATCAATAAGTCGTTCAACCTGTCCTATAGCGGTCACGATCTGTAGCTCGCCCTTATGCTGAAGACACTCCGCCAGATCGCTTCCGTCGGTATCGTGACCGAACCACCGCCGCGGGCCGACGCGAGCTTGCGCGTGCGCGAGGGCCTGCAGGAGCATCTGCGTGCCGTGCTCGGTCGCGCACTGTGCATTCGCCACATCGATGCCGGCTCCTGCAATGGTTGCGAGCTCGAGATTCACGCACTGAGCAATCCGATTTACAACCTCGAGGGACTCGGGATCCGGTTCGTCGCCAGCCCTCGGCACGCGGACCTGCTGCTCGTCACCGGTCCGGTGTCCAAACACATGGCGATCGCCCTGCGTCGCACTTATGAAGCCACACCCGACCCGAAGCTCGTGGTGGCCTTGGGCGACTGCGGCTGCACGGGCGGGATCTTCGGCGAAAGCTATGCCAGCTGCGGACGCGTTTCGAATGTCATTCCCGTCGACGTGACCATCCCCGGCTGTCCTCCCACCCCAACGCGCATTCTCGAAGGCATCCTGGCTGCCATTGCCCGCTGAGGTGGCCACGAGCTGCTGGGCGGCGCAAACCGCCGTCGGGCGCAAACCCTATGGATCGCTTGTGATCGTTGCCGATCTGCACTTGCCGACGGACTTGAGCTGCATCACAGGGCTGCGCGCCCGCTCGCCCAGCAGCTGGATTGTCGTGATTGGCGTGACTCAACAGTCGCCCGATGCGCAGCGGTTGGTTCGGAGCTGCGGCGCAGACGTCTTGCTCTTCGCACCTTTCTCGCTAACCGATCTCATTTCGCGCCTATTAGCGTTTTCATTGCGGCCTCGGCCCGCATAGGGCTCCCGCCTTGGGGATCAGGCCTAAGCCCGATGCCACGTGTGTGCGCCCCCATACAGACCGCCTAAAGCAACCGCGGTAGCATAAAGGCATGAGCAAATATTACTTTGTGGGCAGTGGCATCGCGTCGCTGGCGGGTGCCGCGTACCTGATCCGCGACGGCAAGGTGGACGGCAGCGATATTGCCATCTTTGAGGAGTCCCGCATGTTCGGTGGCGCTCTTGACGCGCATGGAGATGCCACAGCCGGCTATTTCATGAGTGGCAGCCGAATGTTCGAGAGCAAATACAACTGCACCTTCGACTTGCTGTCCTCGATACCGTCCGGCAGCAATCCGGCAATCTCCGTCACCGAAGAGACCAACCTCGTGCGCGCCGAGAATACGTGGAACGCCAAAGCGCGGCTCGTTAATTTGCAAGGCGAGATCACCGATGCGCATCCGCTTGGATTCGATGGGCGCGACCGTTTCGATCTGCTTGCCCTGGTGACGCAACCCGAAGTCATGCTGAATTCGAAGCGAATCAGAGATTGCTTTGCCCCGCACTTTTTTCAGTCCAATTTTTGGTACGAGTGGTGCACGCTGTTCGCTTTTCAGCCGTGGCACAGTGCGATCGAATTCCAACGTTACCTGCTGCGCTTCATGCACCACTTCTCGACAATCGACACGCAGGAAGGCATATACCGGACCCATTTCAACCAGTACGAGTCCATCGCCGCACCGCTCGTGGCATGGCTGCGGGCGCGCGGCGTCTCGCTCCGATTCGGCTCTACGGTCACGAACCTTGACATCAAAGCGCGATCCGGCGGTAGGTTTCTGGTCGAACGGCTCTACGTGGAAGTCGAGGGCTCGTCGCGAGAGATTTCGATCAATGAGAAGGACTGTGTGTTCGTCACCAATGGTTCGATGACGGCGGGCAAAGCTTTTGGATCGATGTCCGCGGCGCCGGTCATTGATCACAGTACGCGGACGGGGGCTTGGAATCTTTGGGAAACGCTCGCGCGCGACCGTCCAGAGTTCGGCAACCCTGCAGCGTTCGATCGCAATATTCCGGAATCAGTGTGGGAGTCGTTTTCGGTCACGGTCAGCGAACCACTCTTTTTGGATCGGATGCAGGCGTTCACCGGGAGCGTGGCGGGACGAGGCGGCCTCACGACGTTTAAAGATTCGAATTGGCTGATCACCCTCTCGATGTTCCACCAGCCATTTTTCGCCGGTCAACCGCCGGGCGTCTCCGTCTGGTGGGGCTATGGGTTGTATTTCGACCAGCCCGGTAATTTCGTAAAAAAGACCATGGGCGAGTGCAATGGCAAAGAGATCCTGGAGGAAGTATTGGGCCACCTGGGCTTTGAGGGGGACAGAGAGGCGATCATTGCTGCGTCGAACGTCATCCCGTGCGTTATGCCGTATATAACGAGCCAATTTCTGGCCCGAACAGCCGAAGATCGGCCGCGCGTCGTACCCGAGGGATCTCAGAATCTGGCCTTCATAGGTCAGTTTTGCGAACAGCCCCACGATGTTGTGTTTACGGTTGAATACTCGATCCGCTCGGCACAGCGTGCCGTCTACACGCTGCTCGCCTTAGACAAGGCGCTCACGCCGATGTACAAGGGCGCGCACGATCCGCGCGTTCTGTTCGAAGCGCTGGCAACGGTAGGTCGCTAGCCACGAGACAATGGCTGCCCGGCATAGAGCGCAGCACGCGAGGCCGAATCTGGCGGGCCGTCAAGCATCTCGGACGGATGCTGATACGCCATCGTCTGCAAAGGGCTGGTCGCCAACTCCGTGGCACTGCAGAATGTCGTCGAGCAGCCGCCGACCGTGCCTCCGCTGAATGCCAAGGGTACTGCGTTCAGCTCCGCTGATCTGGCATTTCTCAGCTCTTGCGCTACCAGAACATTGAAGCGCTTCGGCGACTGTCCAACCCAGTTTAACCGCGAGCTGCTCCCATCTATGGCTCTGCCAAGCTGGCCGCCTGGCCCGCTTCTGACCTGCCCCCAACTTCAGGGCCATGGATAAGTTCGTAAAGTCCTGGGTTGTGACGTTACCTCAACTCTCTGCTTTACGCATGGCGCTCCCGGCATGCCGGGAGCGCCATGCGGCGGCGAACTCTGCGGGTGTCCGATATTCGAGCGCGCTATGCGGGCGACCCTGGTTGTAATCGGCGCGCCAGACGGCAACGGCTGCGCGAGCCTCGGCGAGCGTTCTGAACCAGTGCTCGTTCAAGCATTCGTCTCGGAACTTGCCGTTGAAGCTTATATGGTCCCATCCCTCCCAGCACCGTGAGCAGCAATATCGGACGGTTGAACCAGGCAGAGTGCTTGCATATATCCGGCCTCTGGTTGGGTAACGCGTACCCGGGCCCCGATGGCAATACGCACGCGCACAGTCCTAATCACTCGATAGGCCTTTTGGCGGCCGAGCTTCAACGCAGGGTCCTGGCACGTCGGTTCTACCTGTCCTTCCATCCTCAAGATCGTCTCACGCAGCTTTAGTGGTGGGAAATAAACTATCAGTTGACGAGCGAGGGTCGATAGCTCTCGCCACTCGCCAGCATCGCCCAGGCGACTCTTGCGACCTTGTTGGCGAGGGCTACTGAGGCCACGTTGTGACAGCTCCTGGCCTTTAGCGCGTCGACCCAGGGCTTGCGCGGATCCCCGTTACGCCGCATCACCAGCATCGCGGAGCGGGCACCATGAATCAGCAACGTTCGAATATATCGGTCGCCACGTTTACTGATGCCATATAGCTGATTCCTTCCCCCCGTGGAGAACTGCCGCGGTACGAGGCCCAGCCAAGCGGCCATGTGTCGGCCATTACCGAACTCCGAACCGTTTCCAACTGCAGCTTCCAGCGCTGTTGCCGTGAGGGGTCCGACTCCGGGGATCTGTGCCAATCTTTGGCAGCGCTCGCTCCGACGGAAGACTATATCGATCCGTCGGTCAATTGATCTAATCTGGTCTTCAAGAGCCAGTAGCTCATAGCGCAATTCCGCGAGCAGCTCTCGGGCCAGATCCGATAACTCGTTCGATGCATCTTCGAGAATCGTAGGAATTTGCCGGCGTAGCCGGCAGACTCCTACGGGAATGCTGACACCATACTCAAGCAGTAATCCACGAATCTGGTTGCTCAATGCCGTGCGCCGCTGTACACGTCTCTGCCGTATTCGGTGCATCATGAAAACATCTTGCTGCTCAACCGATTTTGGCGGCACAAATCGCATACTTGGGCGGACCGCGGCTTCACAGATGGCCTCAGCGTCATTCCGATCGTTCTGGTTCGTTTTGACAAAGGGCTTGACGTACTGTGGACTGATCATCCGCACCTCATGGCCGCTTGCCCGTGCAAGCCTTGCCCAGTGATGGGCGCTACCGCAGGCCTCCATTGCCACGGTACACGCCGGATGTGTTGCCAGAAGTCTTCGCAGTTGGCTTCGGGTAAGTTGCTTCTGGAGAGTCTTGCACCCATGCATGCCGATACCGTGAACGTGGAAAGCTCTCTTGCCAATGTCGATTCCCACTATCTGTGTTGCTTCCATCTGTGCACCCTCCGGTTCGGGCACGACGCCCGGGTAGACAATAAAGGAGGGGACGGGACCATTCCATTACTCGACGTAGGCGTTCTGTGTCGGCTTCCCCGCCTCGATCAATCGCAGCTCGATCCCGCGCTGATAGGCCCAGGCGTCCATGGCTTTGCCAGTGAACTCCGGCCCCTGATCCCAATCACAGGATCCAGCGCACGAGCTTGACGGTCTAGAGTGCTTCACCTAGCTTACGTGAAACCTAACAGGTGGCCAGCCATGACCGCTAAACACAACATCACGCTCGCGATTGAGCCTAACCTCTTGAAAAAGGCGCGCGCCGTAGCGGCCCGCCGCGGACGCAGCGTGAGTGCCCTGTTGGCCGATGAACTGCGCGAGTTGGTCGCAGAGGACGCGCGATACTCTAACGGCGCGCAAACGCGCTCTTGCCGTACTCTCCTCGCCCCTGTCGCTCGCGGGAACTCCTCTAGCACGCGATGAACTGCATGAGCGCCGTCGTCTTCGTTGACACCCATATCTTGATCTACGCGCATGACGCGGACGCCGGGTCAAAGCGAACCCGC
>Ga0182016_10006024_pt1 | contig 12843 bp, 10 predicted proteins | sample 712S2MmetaG_FD_120491 | JGI IMG/M metagenome (GOLD analysis project Ga0182016, IMG submission 120491) | Permafrost microbial communities from Stordalen Mire, Sweden - 712S2M metaG | ecosystem: Environmental > Terrestrial > Soil > Wetlands > Permafrost | place: Sweden: Stordalen | collected...
CGGCGATTCAAAACAGCAGAAGCGGCCTTGCTCAGGCCCGCGGCATCGAGCGCCGGTTTATCCGGCCGCCATCTCGCGCGTTGCCCGGATCGGCAGTTTCAGAACCTTGCAGAGCGCGTTCAGGTTGGCATCCCTGGGCCGCACCCGGTCGGTCTCCCAAAAATAGATGCTGGCAGCGCTGACGCCCACGCGTTCGGCAACCTCGGCGACGGAAAGTCCGCGCTCCAGCCGGGCGTTGCGAAGATAGCGGGAGAGACTGGGTTTACGGGCCAACGGTACGGTCTCCTATGACAAGGGCGATGCAGATCTGGCGTGAACTTAGAGAACGCAGCGAAATTTGGCAAATCGTCGGTAACAACCCGGGCTGCACAGCCGCAACAGGCTTCCGGAATCCTGCCGAAGATGTGATGCGGATCGATCGGGAATTAAGATTTGTCGAAGCTGCGGATCGCGGTCTAGCATCCTTCTCAAGCGACTCGATAATAAACGGTTCCGGGAAACTGATATGGCTCGCCCGCAGGCTGCACCGTCGTTGCCATCGACGGAGATGTTGGCTCGTCTGGTCGCGTTCGACACTACCAGCCGTCATTCGAATTTGGAGCTCATCGGCTTCATGCGGTCGTGGCTCGATACGCACGGCGTATCGTATCGGCTGAGCTTCGATCCCACCGGGCAGAAGGCCAACCTGCATGCCACGATCGGCCCGGTGCAGCCGGGCGGCCTGGCGTTCTCCGGCCACCTGGACACCGTATCGGCGGACGGCCAGAGCTGGACCGGCGACCCGTTCACGCTGCGCCGGCAGGACGGCCGCCTGATCGGCCGCGGCGCCTGCGACATGAAGGGCTTCGTCGCGGCCGCGCTCGCCGCGGTGCCGGACATCAAGGCCCGCAAGCCGTCGCACCCCGTGCACCTGCTGTTCACCTATGACGAGGAAGTCGGCTACCACGGTGCCCGCCGGTTGATCGCGGACCTGCAGGAGTCACGCCTGCATCCGGCCGCCTGCGTGGTCGGCGAGGCGTCGGGCATGCAGCCGATCCTGGCGCAGAAGGGCCGCCTGATCGCGCGTGTCGCGGTGCGCGGCCACGCCGCACATTCCAGCGAGGCACATCGCGGGGTCAATGCCGCGCATGCCGCCGCGGAAGCGATCGCCTACCTCGCCGCCGCATCCCGCCGCCACGCTTTGCATGGCCCGATGGAAGCGGGCTTCGATCCGCCCTACACCACGTTGCAGGTCAATAACCTCACCTGCGAGGGACTGCCGAACACGCTGCCGGACCGCACCGGGTTCGATGTGGAATGGCGCAATATCCCCGCCGACGACCCGGTGCAGGAGCTTGCCGGTTTCCAGGCGCATGTGGCGACCGCGATCGAACCGGAGATGCGCGCGTTGCGGCCCGGCACCGGCTTCGAATACGAGGTGCTGCTGGACCTCGCGGCACTCGCGATGCCGCAGGACCATGATTTGGCACGCGCGGCCTGCGCGATCACCAACACGCCGATCGGCGGCAAGGTAAGCTATTGCAGCGAGGGCTCGCTGTTCCAGCCCGCCGGCATTCCCTGCATGGTGTGTGGTCCCGGCAATCTCTCCCAGGTGCATCAGCCCGATGAATGGATCGCGGAAAGCCAGCTCGCTGCCTGCGACGATTTCCTGCGCCGCCTGGTCGATCGCATGGTCGTGTAGGGCGGACGTCCGCCCCGGCATTGCGAGCCAGGCGAAGCAAACCTTTGCGTGCAGTGGTGCCATGGTTTGTGGGAATTGCTTCGCTTCGCTTGCAAGCAACAGAAGGAAGACTCCCCCTCCCCTTGCGGGAGGGGGTTGGGGGGAGGGGTGCGCACGCCCGACTGTACGGGGTGCACGCACCCCTCCCCCCAACCCCCTCCCGCAAGGGGAGGGGGAGTCTTCCTTCTGTTCGAGCCATGACGTTTCACAACGCCAGTTGCAACTCCCCGCCGGCCGCGACCGGCGTGGCACCTTGACGCGGCTGCTGGAGGGTGGTGCGCAGGAAGTCCGCCACCCCACCGGACGGCATCGGGCGGCCAAGCAGATAGCCCTGCAATTCGGTGCAGCCGTTCTGCCGCAGCATCGACAGTTGCTGCTGCGTCTCGACCCCCTCTCCCACCACAGCCAGGCCGAGGTTGTGGCACATCCCCAGGATTGCCTCCAGGATCACCCGCACCCCCTGGTCGCTCGACTGGCCCTGCACGAACGACTTGTCGATCTTGATCTTGTCGAACGAGAAGCGGCGCAGGTAGCTCAGGCTGGAATAGCCGGTGCCGAAATCATCCAGCGCGATGCGCACCCCCATCGCCTTCAGCGCATGCAAGGTGCCCAACACCGCCTGGTTGTTGTCGGCCATGACGTTTTCGGTGACCTCGATCTCGAGCAATCGGGCCGGCAGGCCAGTGCGCTCCAGGATGGCAGCGACGTCGTGTTGCAGCCGCCCGTCGCGCAGTTGCATGGGCGACACGTTCACCGCGATCCGGCATTGCGGCCGCCACGCGGCCGCGGCGGTGCAGGCTTCCTCGATCACCCAGAGGCCGAGCCGGTTGATCAGCCCGCAATCCTCCGCCACGCGAATGAAGGTTTCCGGCGAGATGTAGCCGCGACCCGGTTGCCGCCACCGCGCCAGAGCCTCGAAGCCGACCAGTTCCAGCGAGGTGCCGGCGAACATCGGCTGGAAGTGAACCTCCAGGTCACGGCTCTCCAAAGCACGCCGCAAGCCGCTCTCCAGCAGCCGCTGCTCATTGACCGTGTGGGTCATCTGCGCGTCGAAGCAGCGGAACGTGCCGCGTCCGCCGGCCTTGGCGGAATAGAGGGCAATATCGGCGTGCTTGTACAAGGCATCGCCGTCATTGGCGTCCTTCGGATGGAAGGCGATGCCGATCGTGGCGCCGATGCGCAGCCGATGGTCGCCCACCTGCACCGGCTCGGCCAGCCGTTGCAACACGCGCTGCGCCAGTGGCGCAACCGCCTCCGGCTGGCGCAATCCCGGTAGCAGGATTACGAATTCATCGCCGCCCAGGCGCGCAACGAAATCGACGTCCCGCACCAGGCCTTGCAACCGCCGCCCGACCTCCACCAGCAACTCGTCGCCGACATCATGGCCCAGCGTGTCGTTGACGCCTTTGAAGCCGTCGAGGTCGATCATCATGAAGGCGGTCATAAGCTGCGGGCCGGAATTGGTGTCGAGGAACTCCGGAATGCGCTGCCGCAACTGAACCCGGTTCGCCAGGCCGGTCAGCGTGTCGTGATGCGCCAGGTACCGCACCCTGGCGTCGGCCAGCCGTTGCTCGGTGACGTCGGTGTAGGTGTGCACGAACCCGCCATCCGCCAGTGGGTGGCTGCGCACTTCGATGATGGCGCCGTCCTCGCGCGCGGTTTCGAAACGGGTATCCTGGCCGCGCTGCATCGCCGGACCGTTGGCCGGCGGGCTGGTCGGCGCGCCGGTCCATGTCTCGTCCTTGGCCAGCGTGTTGCCCTTGGTCAGCGTCTCGTCCTGGGCCAGCACGGCCGCGCGGGATGCCGCATCGAGCCGCGCCGCCGCGGAGGTTTGCTCGGCAACGCCCAGCAGGTCGAGCGCTCGTGGATTGACGACCGGAACGTGGCCCCGCGCATCGACCATCAGGATGCCCTGGCTGATCGTCTCCAGCGTGATGGTCAAGGCACGCCGCGAGGCCACGCTGCGCCGCTTCTGTTGCAGCCACAGCAGACCGATCACGCCGATCGCCAGTGTCGCGGCAATGCCACTGGCGATGGCGCGCCGGCGCAGCGATCGGTATTGCTGAAACACCGTGCCGGTATCCATCCCCACCATGACGATCAGCGGGTATTCGCGCAGCCGGCGGAAACTGACGATCTGATTGCTGTTGCTGTGCTTGCTGAAGAAGGTCAGCGCGCCGCTGTCATGGGACAGCAGGCGGCCGAACTTCCCGGTTTCCGAAATCGTGCGGCCGATCAGGTCCGGCACCAGCGGACCGCGCGCCAGAACGGTGCCGTCCACCGACAACAGCGACACGAAGCCGTCGCCAAGCTCGACCGTCTGATAGAACCGCGACAACTCGGTGCAGCCCAGCGAAAACACCGTCACGCCGGCAAATTCGCCATGTGGCCCCAGCAGCTTGCGGGTGAACTGGATGGTGTCCTCACCGCTGACGCGCCCGTGCACCGGATGGCTGATGAACAGGTCGTCGTGCGAGGGATCGATCTGGGCGCGAAAATGCGGCCGGTCCGCGATGCTGACGCCGGCCGGGATCGGCAGCGTATCGGCGAAGACATGCCCGGTGCTGTCCGCCATGCCGATCGCCGCGGTCATCTTGTCGGACAGGGTCTGTGTGCGGGCCCACTCGTTGAAGTCGAAACGTGCCCCCTGGGCCGCGTAGAAGGCACGCGCGCTCAACAGGATCTGATCGATCTGGCCGATGGTGCGCCGCGTGCTTTCCTCGAACGCCCGGGCGAGGTTTCCGGTGGATTGCATCGCCGCGGTTTCGGCGGAGTGGTATTCGTGGTCCAGCACCACGCCGATGCTGGTCCATAGCAGCGCCAGGAAGCAGGCGATTGCCGCCAGTTCCGGCAGCAGCGATTCGCTGGTGAACCGCAGGCGGCCGCCGCCGGGCGGCAGCCGCAATCGCCGCATCGCGGCGCCAACCGCAGCAAACGGCGCGCGAAACCACCGTGCCCGTTGGTTGCTTGAAGGAAGCTCACCCCTGCTCACTGTCCAGGGTATCGGACCCGCTGCTTGCACCTGAGGCCACCCTGCCTGCCGTTCGCGATCGCCGTCTATCCGGAGGTTCTGCGTCAAGCGAAGCAGATCGCGGTCCGAAAGCCGGCAAACTTCATCCACGCGCATAGACCGCGACTCCGGTTGCTATTTGGTTTCACCCCGAGTCAGGCATGACGATCGACACTTCCGTGTAAGCTGACTCTGTTAACACCTGCTTAATGCCGCCGTCCGACAACGGCGTTCGGTGCTTGCGCAAAGCACGCGAGCGAGGTGGCGACCGAAGCGGATGTGATGCCATGACAGAGCAGGAAACCGGGCAGTACGGTGAGGCGGGTTGGTGCAACGGTGCACGGCCTGGCTCGGGCGAGGCGATGGCAAACGCCGTCCGTGCGGCGCTGGATGCAGCCGTTGCATTGGTGCGACGGGGCGATCGCCAGGGCGCGCGGGAGCACTGTGCCGCGATCGTGTTCGACGCGCAGCCGCTGATCGCGGCCCGTCCGGAGCTGCTGCGCGGCATGCTGCATGCGCTGCTGATGGCACACGGTTTCAGGCTGCTGTCCCGCGTGGTGCTGGCCATGACCGGCAAGGCCGTGCAGGTGGCGCTGCTGCCGGTTGCTACCGGACCGATTGCATCGCCGCGCGCGCAGCTCGAGCCGGGGCGCACGATCTACACGTTGGATCCGCGTTGGCTCGCGCTGCTGTCGCCGGACGATGCCGGTTTTCGCCAATGGTGCGATGCGCTGACGGGACAGCGGCATTACTCTGCCAAGGTGTCTGGCGCCACCTCTGCCAAGGCGCCCGGCGCCGCGCCCGCAGCACGCCATCTGGAGCCGGCGTAGCCGGCTGCAAACGCGCCCGGCGAATCCGACCGGCGCGCAGGGGGAGGCGCCGCCCCGATCAGCTTGCGGCGCGCAGGCGCCGCTCTGAGCGGCGCCAGCATCTCCTGGTATCATTAAATTTCTGACATCTGGGCCTATGGCTCGGATCACGCCAGCGTGACGATCGCGTCATGACAGGGCTTCGCCGGCGCCGCTGACATTGCGCCGGTCGGGCACACACCGCCCCGGAGTCCTCAGACGAGGAAGTTATGTGCATGCCACCGACCATGCGTTGCAGCAGGGCCTGGCCCTGTCCCGGTCAGGCAACCGCATCCCCTCCGCCGGCCCCGCCGCGCCCCTGGCCGCCATCCACGCCGCCGTACCGCACATCGTTGCACGCATGCCGCGAGAGCGACCGCTCCCGCCCGGCCGTGCAGCCGTGACCCCAGCAAGGCAATGACGAGAGACACCGATATGAAGCAGACACTTGCGCTGACGCTGCTGCTCGGGATGGCGTTGATGCTGGGGACACTTCCCGCGTCGGCGCAATCGCCGCAGCCCACGGCGCCGCAGCCCACAGCGTCGCAGCCCACGGCGCCGCAGATGGCCACCGCCGAAGCCAGCGAAAAGGTCTGCCTGACCTGTCATGGCACCGACCCGAAGGTCATGGCCATTATGCAAAGCCCGATGGCGGTGAAGGGCGATTCGCGCACGCCATTCGCGCAAGGCGGCTGTGTCGCCTGCCACGGCGAGAGCCCGGACCACGTGGCACTGCGCGCCAAGACGCCCGCCGTGGTTTTCAAGGGGCCGAACGCATCGCCGGTCGCGGTACGCAACCAGGTGTGCCTCACCTGTCACCAGGCCGGCCTGCGCATGAACTGGCAAGGCAGCCAGCACGCCACCAACGACATCGCGTGCACCGACTGCCACACCGTCCACACGGCCAAGGACCCGGTGCTGGTGAAGGCCACTCAGCCGCAGACCTGCTTCACTTGCCATGCCGAACAACGGGCCGACAGCTTCAAGTTCTCACATCACCCGATCCGCGAGGGCAAGGTGGTGTGCAGCGACTGCCACAACCCGCATGGTTCGCCGGGTCCGAAGCTGCTGAAGGAATTCCGGGTCAACGAGGTCTGCTACAACTGCCATGCGGAAAAGCGCGGCCCGCTGCTGTGGGAACACGAGCCGGTGCGCGAGAATTGCCTGAATTGCCACACGCCGCATGGCTCGACCCAGGCCGCCCTGCTGATCGAGCGTCCGCCCTACCTGTGCCAGGAGTGCCACGCCAATAGCGGCCACCAGGCGCAGCCGATGGCCGGGCAGAACCTGCCCGATCAGATCGCGGCAAACCTCCGAATGATGGCCCGCGGCTGCGTGAACTGCCACTCGCAGATTCACGGTTCGAACAGCCCGAACGGCACGTTCTTCACACGTTAGGCGCGGGGACACGACAATGACCATCGTGCGTTCTCTCAAAGCCGCCCTGGCTGCGAGTGTCTGCCTCCTCCCGCTGCAGGTCCTGGCGCAAAGCACCGGCGGTTCTGTTCTTGGCGGCACCGCGGACGCGATGTCGCAGCCGGGACAGCCCACCAACTGGGTGACGATCGGCGGCCAGTACGCCAGCAGCGGGTCGTATTACCTCAACCGGTTCACCGGCAACGAGAGCCCGGGGTTCTACGGCATCGGCGACTTCCACTTTGGCTGGCGCGACGCCCGGGACTCCGGCGGCACACGCTACCTGGACCTGCAAGGCAACGACCTGGGATTCGAAGATCGCTCGTTCATGGCCAAATTCGGCCAACAGGGTACCTGGGGCGTGACGCTGTCGTATGACGGCATTCCCTACGAAGGTTCCACCGAGTTCCCGAGCGTCTGGCAGCGCAATGGCGCCACGGTGCCCGGCGTGCCGCCGGGCAGCATTCCCCTGGTCTATCCCAGCACCCCCTTCGTGCCTGGCCATGGCTCGGTCAATTCGCTCTGGCTGCCGGTGCCCAGCAGCACGCTCGGCGGCCAACTCTACAATTACAACCTTGGGACTCAGCGCGACATATTCGCCGGTTCGGGCACCTATATCTGGAACGACTGGACCATCACCGGTGCGTACCGCCACGAGCACAAGACCGGCTACATCGCCAACTCTTTGGAAATCGGCGGCACGGTCGGGCTGACCACCGCCGGCACCGGAGGATCGGCGAATCATGCTCCGACCAGCGGGGTTACCAGCGCGCTCGGCTATTTCGCGCAACCGATCGATTATGACATCGACCGCTACGATCTTACCGCCGCCTATGGCAACCAACGGTTCCAGGTGCAGGTCGGCTATACGTTCAGCAACTTCAAGGACAATCTGACCGAGTTCGACGCGATGAACCCGTTCAACCTGAATCCGACGAGTTCGTTCGGTACAACGGCCGCCAGCCTGAGCGCGCCCTATGCCTTGCCGCCGTCGAATTCGGCCCACCAGGTCAAGCTGATGCTGGGCTATAATTTCAGCCCGACCACGCGGGTGAACGCCAACTTCGAATACGGCCTGGAGATGCAGAACGAGCCGTTCATCATCGGCACCGGTGACCCGGTCAACAACCCGAGCGAGCCGCGCACCAGCTTCGATGGGCTGGTCGAGACGCTCTATGGCAACGTCGCCCTGGTCACGCAGCCGATGCCGAAGATGGATGTGCGGATCTCCTACACGATCGACAATCGCGACAACCAGAGCCCGCGCAACGCCTATGCGGTGGATACGCGCAGCAACACCAGCACGTCGGCCAACGGCGATTGCAGCGCGCTGACCGGGCTTTGCCTGAACCTGCCGTTCAGCTTCGAGCACCAGATCCTCTCGGCCGAGGTCGGCTATCGCATTCTGCCGCAAACCAAGGTCACGCTGAACGACACGTTCGACACCACCTTCCGCAGCTATGCCGACGCGTCGTTCGTCACGTCGAATACCGTGACCGGCAAGATCCGCAGCCAGTTGGCGCCGGACGTGTTCGGTTCGTTCAGCTATTCGCACCAGGATCGGCGGGCCAACAACTACGCCAACGACAACACCTGGTCGTTGCTCGGCACCACGCTGGCCGAGCCTTCCGGCATGCTGATCTATTTCGAGGCCTCGCGGCGGCATGACGAGTTGAAGGGCACGCTCGACGTATCGCCGACCCACACCATGACTGCGTCGCTGATGGCCAAATTCTCCAACGACGCCTATCCCGGCGGCCAGTACGGGTTGCGCAACAACCACAACTTCTCGATCGGGCCGGACGTTTCCTGGGACATCACGCCGGCCATCAGCTCGCATGCCTACTACACCTACCAGCAGATCTTCTACGACCAGGCCAGCCTCTATGTCAGCGGCACCAACTACGGACCGTCCGGCACGGGCTACTACGTGCCATATACGGCGAACACGACGGACTCGGTGCAGACCTTTGGCCTGACGACGGACTGGCAGGTCATCAGGAACGTGTTGAAGGTCAGCTTCGACTATAACCTGTCCTACGGCGATACCGCCTATGCCCTGGGTGACGGCATGGCCCTGATCGGCGGCAGCATCACCAGCCCGAGCACGATCGCGGCGCTCAACTTCCAGCCGCTGCCCGACGTGACGTCGATGCTGAACATGATCCAGATCCGCGGCGAGTACACGTTCCGCCCGAACATGACCGTGATCTTCGGTTACGCGTTCGAGAAGTTCAACTACAAGGACTTCATGTACACCGCAGCCCCGACGCAATACGCCAATGCGCTGCTGCCCGGCACCCTGAGCCCGAACGCGGCGATCCATGTGGTTGGCGCCGGCCTGCGCATCCGGTTCTGACCGGAGCGCGGGGCCGGAACGCGGACCCGAGCCAAGGTCGGACCGCGACGCGTGGCTGGGGCTGCCGTCCGCCGCCGGGGCGAGTATTTCGGTGGAGCTTGTTCTGTGGGTGGGCGTGGTATCATGAAATCCCGGCAATCTGGCGCTATCAGCTCGGCGTCTCCCGGTCGATTATGCGGTGCGCGTGAGTCGGGAATAGCCGGCTCGCACTGCCAAGGTGGTCCGCCGGGCCGCGCGTTGGTCAGGACAGGCTGCGGAGAAGATTGACACCATGCCGATGCAAATGGTCCGCTTCGCCTGGGCCGGGGCCGATCGCTTGGATGCCGCTGCGTCACGACCCCATGCGTTGGCCGCCGGGATCGTCCAGCACGCAGTCGGCGATGGGTTCTGGCGGAGGCCGCTGTTCGTACCATCTGCGGGACCGGTCGAGACGCCGCATCGGGCATCGGCGCAGCTCGCCGTCATGGGGGCATCATGAGAGACGTGAATTCCCGCAACCAGGCCTGCGCGCCACGGTTCCGCGACCGGTTTGCGCGACGTGGCCAGGTGATCGCGGCAGGAATCCTCGGCATTGTAGGATGTCTGGCCGGTTCCCTGCCGGCGGCCGCGCAACCAGCCGCGCCGCCGGCCGCGACGCCGGCCAACAGCCGCGAGGAGTTGCGTCCGCTGACCGCCAACTCGATGGATATTGCTGCGGGCAAGCAACTCGCGCTGCGCTTCTGCGCCGATTGCCACGGGCAGGAGGGCATTGCCACGGTCGCCAACGTGCCGAACCTGGCCGGCCAGCGGGCCGCCTATCTTTACCGCGAGATGCGCGCCTACCTCGCCGGCGCGCGCGGCAACGACACGATGAACGGCGCCATCACCTATCTCAGCGCCGATGCGATCAGCAATGTGGCGGCCTATTATGCGACGCTGGCTCCGGCCGAGCCGCCGGCGTCGGCCAACGCCAAGCCCGAGGTCGACTCGGTGCAGGCCGGCAAGATCGCCTCGGCCGCCTGTGCGGCGTGCCATGGCGAGGGCGGCGTCACCAAAATGCCCGGCATTCCAAGCCTGGCCGGCCAGGCGCCGAAATACCTCGTCACCGCGATCGCCGCCTATAAGAACGGCGAGCGCAAGAACGATACGATGAAGGCGATGGTCGCGCCGGTCAGCGACGCCAGCATGGACAATATCGGCTTGTTCTACGCGCTGCAGCAGCCTGCCCGGGCGCCGACCCCGGCGGCCGGCGACGCGAGCGCCGGCCAAGCGCTTACCGCACCCTGCGCCGCCTGCCACGGGGCGGACGGCAACAGCGGCAATCCCTCGTCGCCGAGCCTCGCCGGTCAGGACTCCCAGTACCTCGCCGCCGCATTGCACGCCTACAAGGACGGCGCGCGCAGCAACTCGACGATGAAGGCGCTGTCGGCCTCGCTCAACGATACCGCGATCAAGAATCTGGCGGCGTTCTATGCCGCGCAGGAGCCGCGCCAGCCGGATGTGCGCAAGCCGCTGACCGCCCCGCAATGGGCGGAACGGTGCGACCGCTGCCACGGCGTCAACGGCAACAGCACAGATCCGCGCATCCCCGCGCTGGCCGCCCAGAGTGAGGGATATCTGGTAAAGGTGTTGAACGCCTACCGGACAGGCGCCCGTCGCAGCCCCGAAATGGCGGCGATGGCCGAGGTACTTTCCGAAAGCGACGTCCGCAACCTCGCCGCCTACTATGCGCGGCAAAAGGCGCAAGCAGTCGTCTATGTGCCGATACCAGCCCGGTAGGCGTTCGATAGTTCCAGAGAATCCCAAAGGAGCCACACGATGAATCGTCTCTTGCTGACCGCGTTGATTGTCGGGTCTGTCGCGATCGCCGGTACGGCACGGGCTGCGGGCGATGCCGCCGCCGGGCAAGCCAAGGCGACAAGCTGCGGCATGTGCCACGGACCCGGCGGCGCGGGCACGAAGATGGGTCCCAAGCTCGCGGGCGAGGATCCTGCGAAGTTCATCGCGGCGATGAACAACTACAAGGCCGGCAAAGGCGACAACGCGATGATGAAGAACGCGGCATCCCAGCTCAGCGTCGACGATATTGCGAATCTCGCGGCCTATTACGCGTCGCTGAAATAGGAACACCGGGTCGGCTGGAGGCGGCGGACAGGCGGTGCCGCCGCTGGGAATGAGGACAGGAACCACGCCTGGGACGCACGCGAATGCGAACCGGCCGATATCGGCCCGGCGTCCCTGGAGCCAATGGCAACCGCTTGCAAGGAGCCGAATGATGAACCGTATGCTGCTGACAGCCTTGATGATCGGATCGGTTGGATTTGCCGGCGCCGCGCAAGCCGCCGGCGACTCCGCGGCGGGCAAGGCCAAGGCGACCGCCTGCGCGATGTGCCACGGGCCGGAGGGACAGGGCACGAGTGTGGCCCCCAAACTGGCGGGCCTGGCTTCCGCCAAATTCGTCCAGGCGCTGCAGGACTACCAGTCCGGCAAGAAAGACAACGCCATGATGAAGGCGCAGACCGCCTCGCTCAACGCTGACGATATGGCGAACCTGGCGGCCTATTACGGGTCGCTCAAGTAAAGTCCGGACAGCGAACGCAGTGTCCTGGCGGACCACAGATTGCGCGCGGTTACGGCATCCCCGCATGGGATGCCGGCCGGTCGCGTCGTCTTCTTCCGGCGCAATTGACCAAGAGAACCGATCATGAGTGGCCCACCGCTGCATCCGATGTTCCACCATTTCTCGGAGATGCCGTACAGCCAGCGCACCTTGTTCACGGCGACATTGCTCGTGCTCGCGATGGGATACCTGTTCGCGCTGACCTTGATCTTCGTGACCTACGCCGGACGCGCCGGGGACAGCCCGTACATGTTGTCGTACCAGGATCTCGTGGTCGCCTATTCCGGCAGCGGCCAGGCCTCACGTCTCGAATCGGCGTTGAGCGGTCCGATGCGGACCATGCTGCCGCCCGACGAAAGCGAGCCGATCATCAACTGGCTGCACCAGGGCGTCACCCGTGCCGCGTTCACCAGCACGGTCAACCCGATCATCGAGAAGCGCTGCCTGATCTGCCACGACGGCAGCAACCCGCACATTCCCAACCTGACCGGCTATGACAACGTCAAGAAAGTGACCGAGGCCGATACCGGCACGCCGGTCGCCACGCTGATCCGCGTGTCGCACATCCACCTGTTCGCAATCACGATGGTCTTCTTCGTCATGGGCTGGATGTTCAGCCACGCCTATGTCCGGCCGGTCTGGCTCAAATGCTTTGTCATCGCGATGCCGTTCGTTGCAACGGTGTCGGACATCAGCTCGTGGTATCTCATCAAGCTGTTCCATCCGTTCGGCTGGGTGGTGATGGGCGGTGGTGCACTGATGGCGGCATGCTTCGCCTTCATGTGGCTGGTGACCATGTATCAATTGTGGTTCTCCAGGCCGCCACGGATGGTGTTGGAACGGTCCGGCGATATCCCGAACCTCGACTGACCGCGCGGAGGAAGCGCCGAG
>Ga0182016_10006025_pt1 | contig 12842 bp, 2 predicted proteins | sample 712S2MmetaG_FD_120491 | JGI IMG/M metagenome (GOLD analysis project Ga0182016, IMG submission 120491) | Permafrost microbial communities from Stordalen Mire, Sweden - 712S2M metaG | ecosystem: Environmental > Terrestrial > Soil > Wetlands > Permafrost | place: Sweden: Stordalen | collected...
TCTCCGGCGGCATCACCAATGCCGGGCTGATCTCTGCCGCCGCGGCCGGCATTGTCGTGGGCCAGACCGGCGGCTTTGGGACGGTCGCCGTGTCGACGTTCTTGGGCGGCATCAGCAATGCGGGCACGATTTCCGCGGGCACCAAAGGCATCCAGGTCACCAAGGTAAGCCAGTTCGGCGATCCGGTGCTGGGTGGCGGCATCACCAATTCGGGCCTCATCTCGGTTGCGGGGACCGGCATTCAGGTCGTCGCGGCGACCTTCTTCGGCGGCATCAGTAATTCCGGTACGATCTCGGCGAATAACTTTGTCGCTGCCGTGAACGTCAGCGGGACGACCTTCCTGGGCGGCATCAGCAATAGCGGCACGATCTCCTCGCTGCTGAGCGGCGTCAGCATCAGTGGGTTCTCCACCTTTGGCGGCGGCGTCACCAATTCCGGACTGATTGCGGCGCCTGACGACATCGGCATCAACGTCCGCACGGTTTCAACTTTCACCGGCGGCATCAGCAATTCCGGCACGATCACGGCCGCGGGCGGCTTCGCCATTTACATCGACGGCGTCGGCCAATGGGGCACGTCAGGCGGCGGGGGCATCGTCAATACTGGCCTGCTGCAGTCGAACGGCAGCGCCATCCGGCTTCGATCGGTGTCGAGTTTCAACGGCGGCATCGTCAACGCCGCCGGCGGGACGATGGCCGCGGGCGCTTTCGGCGGCATCGTGCTCGGCGATCAGAACGGCGACGGCAACGCGATCTACACGATCGGGACCTTCCTCGGCGGCATCAGCAATGCCGGTCAGATCTCGGGCGGCAAGTGGGGCATCGCCATCGGCGGCGGCGCCAGTGCCGCCCACAATGGCGAACTGACCTCGACCTTCCAGGGCGGCATCACCAATAGCGGGACGATTGCGGGGGGACTGCAAGGCATCGTGCTCGGCGGCCAAGCCAAAAGCAACAATACTTCCATTACCATCGACACTTTCGCCGGCGGCATCGTCAACCAAGGCACCGGCATAATCTCCAGTCAGAGCGGCAACGGCATCCAGATCGGCGGCACCGCACAGGCGCCCAACGCCGCGATCTCGATCTCGGCCTTCTCCGGCGGCATCACCAATTCCGGCACGATCTCGGCGGCGCAGAACGGCATCGAGGTCGGCGGAACCGCTTCCATCGGCGGCAGCAATGTGAGCGACTCCGTTACAGTCTCGAGTTTCGACGGCGGCATCGTCAACGCGCTGTCGGGTACGATCTCAGCCGGCGGCAACGGCATCGAGGTCGGCGGTACCGCATTCATCGTCTCCGGCTTCACGCTCAATCCCACGGTGGTGATCGGAAGCTTCGGCGGCGGCATCACCAACGCGGGCACGATTTCCGCAGGTGGCGCCGGCATCCTGGTCGGCGGAGCGGTGAACCTCGATTCGGCCATTAATGATTCCGAGTCGGTGACGGTCTCGACCTTCACCGGCGGCATCACCAATTCCGGCACGATCACGGCTACGAACGGCATTCAGGTTGGCGGATCCGTCAGCAGCAACGGGGCGATCGGCCTCACCGCGCTGGTCGCGGTTTCGAGTTTCGACGGCGGCATTACCAATTCGGGCGCCATCGTGGCCTCGTCCGTCGGCATCCTCGTCGGCGCTATCGAAGACACTCATGCCCAGACGGGTGAAGCCGTCAGGATCGGCACGTTCACCGCCGCCGGCGCGGGCATCAGCAATTCCGGCACTGTCACGGCCGGACAAGGGATCGTGGTCGGCGGTACCGCCAAAAACCAAGCCACGATCACGATCGACAGTTTCGCTGGCAGCATCAGCAATTCGGGCATGCTCTCCGCCACGACCGGCGGGGGCATTGTGGTCGGCGGTGTCGCGGTGCAGAACGGCTCGACGCTGACGATCTCGGCCTTTTCGGGCGGCATCAGCAATTCCGGAACAATCTCGGCAGCGCGCGGCGGCATCGTCGTCGGCGGCACGGTGCACTCCGGCGGCACGATCACGATATCGACCTTCTCGGGCGGCATCACCAATAGCGGTCAGATTACGGCGACGAACGGCGCCGGCATTCAGGTCGGCGCCGGCCTAACTTCCGGCCTCGTTACAATTTCGACCTTCAGCGGCAATATTTCGAACTCAGGCACGATCAGCGCCGCGACCGGCGTCGCGATCAGAGGCGCGCCGATCACGGGCGCGATCGTCGACAACGGCACGATCCTCGCGACAACTCTCGGCATCGGCGTCGACAGCGCCAGCGTCATCAACGCCTCGCACACCGCGATCAAGGTCACCGGGGCGACCTTCACCGGCGGCATCAGCAATGCCGGGACAATTTCGGCGGCGGGGGCTTTGCACGCCGCCGGTCACGGCATTTTCGTCGGCGGCACCACCGGCTCAGGCGCCGCCAATGTCACGATGATCTCCGGCGGCATCAGCAATTCAGGCACAATCTCGGTCGGCAGCGCCGGCACGGTCGCCGGCAGCAACGGCATTTTCGTCGCCAGCGTCTCGACTTTCCTCGGCGGCATCAGCAATTCGGGCGCCATCGCGGCGGGCAAGTCGGGCATCGTTGTCACCAAGGTGGCGCAGTTCGGCAGCGGCGGCACTGGCGGCATCACCAATAGCGGTTCGATCACCGCGTTTAATCTCGGCATCCTGGTCGGCGGCGCCGGCAGCTTTACCGGCGGCATCGTCAACGCCACCGGCGCGACCATCGCGGCGCCAACCGGCATCGTGGTCGGCAGTCACAACGGCCACGGCGGCGCGGTTTCCAATTTCTCCGGCGGCATCGTCAATGCCGGCACGCTCAGCAACCTCTTGGGCACCGGCATCGTCGTCAACAATGTCTCGACCTTCACGGGCGGCGTCACCAATAGCGGCACGATCTCATCGAGCCCGTCGAACGGCATCGTGCTCAGTGCGATCAAGACCTTCGCCGGCGGCCTCACCAATAGCGGCCTGATCGCGGCGACCTTCGCCGGCATTTCCTTGAATGGGGTCACGGCATTTTCGGGCAATGTCTCGAATTCCGGCACCATCAGCGCCGCGACCGGCATCAAGATCGCGTCGAGCACCATCACCGGCTCGATCATCGACAACGGCATTATCCTGGCGGGGACCCGCGGCATCGTCATCGACAGCACGAGCAAGATCGTCGCGAACACCAGCGCGGCGATCTTCGTCGACGGCGCGACCTTCACCGGCGGCATCAGCAATGCCGGCACGATATCGAACGCTGGCTCGAACGGCATTCGGGTCGCCGGCGCGTCGACCTTCCTCGGCGGCATCGCCAACAGCGGAACGATCGCGGCCGCCAATTTCGGCATCCGTGTCCAGAGCATGGCGCAGTTTGGCACATCGGGCCTCGCCGGCGGCATCAGCAATGCGGGGCTGATCTCGGCAGGCATCGCCGGCATTCAGGTGCAGACGGTTTCGACCTTCTTCGGCGGCATCAGCAATTCCGGCACCATCACTTTTGCCAGCGTCGGCATCAAGATCACCAGCAACGTCGTTCAATTCGGCGACAGCGCGCATCCCGGCGGCATTACCAATAGCGGGGCGATTTCGGCCGGCACCGCCGGCATCTTCGTTCAGGTCTCGAGCTTCTTCGGCAATGTCAGCAATAGCGGCACGATCGGCCCGAATACCGGCATCCACATCTTCGGCGCCAGCACCATCAACGGCTCGATTGTCGACACCGGCAACATCACGGCGACCGTGCGCGGCATCCAGGTCGACAGCGCGAGCGCGATCAACGCCTCGCTCACCGCGGTGCTCGTTGCCGGTTCGACCTTCACCGGCGGCATCAGCAATGCAGGCCTGATTTCCTCCACCAACAGCGGCGGGATTCTGGTCGGCGCGGTCGTTCCCAACGCCGTCACGGTAAACATCGCGACGTTCGGCGGCGGCATCGCCAATTCCGGCACCATCTCGGCGGGAGGCGGCTTGGGCAGCGGCATCCAAGTCGGCGGCCTTGCAACCGGGACGGGCGCCGTCACGGTGTCGAATTTCTCCGGCGGCATCAGCAATTCCGGATCGATCTTCGGCCAATCGGGCGACGACATCGTCGTCGGCGGCTCCGTGCGCCTTGGCGGCAGCATCACGGTTTCGACCTTCACGGGCGGCATCACCAATGCCGGCACGCTCAGTTCGCCCGAGCCGTTCGGCGGCGGCATCGTTGTCGGCGGCGTGGCATCCAACGCCGGCAGCACGATCAAAGTCGTTTCGCTCGGCGGCGCGATCGTCAATTCCGGCGCTATTTCCGCGGCCGCCGGCGTGCAGATCGGCGGTCAGGCAAACAATGGCGGATCGATCACGATCGGCGCCGTCACCGACGGCATCAGCAATGCCGGCTCGATCATCGTCAATTCCGGCTCGGTGGCGAGCGGCATCGCGGTTGGCGGCACCGCGATCAGCCAGAGCAGTTCCGTCGTGGTTTCGACCTTCGCCGGCGGCATCACCAATTCGGGCACGATCTCGGCCGCCTCCGGCAACGCCATTTTCGTCGGCGGCCGCGTCACCAATGGCGGCACCGTCAATGTCGGCAGTTTCGGCAACGGCATCCTCAATGCCGGCACCGCCTCGCTCACCTCGGCGGCAGGCAACGGCATCCTGGTCGGCGGCATCGCTTTCAACACCTCCGCCCACCCGACTTCCGTCACGATATCCAATTTCAGCGGCGGCATATCGAACGCCGGAACGATCGCGGCGGGCGGCAGCGCCGGCATCGCGGTTGGCGGTAAGGTGTCGGGCGTCGCCTCCATCACGGTGTCGACCTTCAACGGCGGCATCACCAATTCCGGCACGATTTCGGCAACCGGCGCGCTCGGGGTCGGCATCGTGGTCGGCGGTCAAGCGGTCACCGGCTCCGTATCGGTCTTGAGCTTCGGCTCCGCGAGCATCGTGAATTCCGGCACCATCGCTGCGGCGGCGAGCGACATCGTCGTCGGCGGTGTCGGAGCAGCAGCCGGCCTGGTAACGATTTCGAACTTCGCCGGCGGGATCAGCAACTCCGGCACGATGTCGGCGGGCGCGGACGGCATCATCGTCGGCGGCAGCGCCGTGGCCGCCGGCAGCGTCGCGATCTCGACATTCGGCGGCAATCTCAGCAATGCCGGCACGATCTCGGCTGCGCAAAACGGCATGATGGTCGGCGGCATCGCCGGCGTAAGCACCGGTTCCTCAGGCGGCACGCTTAGGGTGGGCACCTTCGCCGGCGGCGTCACCAATTCCGGCACGATCTCGGCGACCGGGCTGATGGGCATGGTCGTCGGCGGCACTGCCTATGCCAACGGCGCTCTCACGATCTCCGCGTTCAGCGGCGGCATCAGCAATGCGGGCACGATTTCAGCGGGCGTCAACGGCATTCTGGTGGGCGGCAAGGCGACCGGCACGGGCGCGTCCGTCGCCATCTCGACTTTCTTGGGCGGCATCAGCAATTCGGGCACGATCACCGCCCACGGCGGCGTCGGTATCGTCGTCGGCGGTGTGGCCGGCTCCGGCGGATCGGTGACGGTCGGAATTTTCAGCAACGGCATCGTCAATTCAGGCACGGTGGCAGGGAAGCTCGCCGGCGTGTTTGTCGGCGGCGAGGCGAGCAGCGGTTCGCAAATCACGGTCTCGGCCTTCTCGGGCGGTATCACCAACACCGGCAAGATCACCGCCGGAACCCGCAACGGCATATTTGTCGGCGGCACCGCCGGGACCGCAAGCACGCTGACGATTTCAAGCTTCGGCGGCGCCATCAGCAACGCGGGCACGATTATTGCCGCGCTTACCGGCATCGCTGTCGGCGGTTTTGGCAATCATGGCGGCGCGGTTACGATCTCGACCTTTGCCAGCGGCATCGTCAATTCCGGCACGATCACCGCGCATACCGCCATCGAGGTCGGCGGTTTTGCCAATCATCACGGCTCGGTTACGATCTCGACCTTCGGCGGCGGCATCCTCAACACCGGCAAGATCGTTGCGGCCGGCCTGGGCGCATCCGGCATTGTGGTCGCCGGCACGACGTCCGCCGTCAGGCAGGTGACGATCTCGACCTTCTCCGGCGGCGTCAGCAATTCCGGCACGATCCAGGCGACCGGAACTGGCGGCATCGGCATCGACGTCGTTCAGGTGAAAACCTTCCAGAACGGCATCACCAATTCCGGCCTGATCACCCTCGGCGCGAGTGGCATCGGCATCATCGCCGGCGCCACCAACTTCGGCGGCAATATCTCGAATTCCGGCACTATCACCGGCGGCCAGACCGGGATCTTTATTTGCCATTGCGCGACCTTCACGGGCGGCTCGATCGTCAATACCGGGCTCATCGTCGGCTCGACCAGCGCGATCAACACCAGTGACGCGACCAGCGCCGTCACCATCAATCAGAACGCCGGCACGCTGAACGGCCAGATCGAGCTCTCCGCCAAGGCCGACGTGCTCAACATCAATGGCGGCACCGTCAACGGCAATATCGTCGGCGGCAATGCGGGCGTGGGCGGCAACACCGTGAACTTCTCGCTCACCACGCCCGGCACCTATACCGAGAGCAACACCTTCACAGGCATCAACCAAGTCAACGTCGCTTCCGGCACCACGCTGGTGCTCAACAGCGCCGGCAATACCGCAACCGCGATGACGGTGAGCAATGGCGGCACTTTCGGCGGCACAGGCACCGTCGCGTCGTCGGTCGCGGTCAGCAGCGGCGGCGTGCTCGAGCCCGGCACGCCGGGCACCGCCGGCACCACGCTGAACATCAACGGCTCGCTGTCGTTTGCGTCGGGCGCCGGCTATCTCGACACCATCAGCGGCGTCAATGTCAGCGAGGTGTCGGTCACCGGTGCCACCGGTACCGTGACACTCGGCGGCGCCACCGTCTCGCTCGCCATCACGAGTTCGATCAGCGCCGGCGAGCAATACACCATCCTGACCGATACCGGTGGCGGCATCGGCATCAGCGGCAACACGTTCAATCCGAGCATCACCTTCGGCGGGCTGGTCGGCGAACTCACCTACAACGCCGACAACGTGCTGCTCACCTTCCTCAACAGCAATGGCTGCTATATCGGGCCGTATCCGCACACCAATAGCTTCAACATCGCCTGCATGATCGTCGCCAGCACGAGTTTTGCCGGCAATGTCGGCAATACCGGCACGATCTCGGCGGGGGGCATCTCGGTCGACGGCAGCACCATCACCGGCCAGATCTTCGACTCCGGCATCATCGCCGGCGGCATTTTCGTCGATAGCGCCAGCAAGGTGAACGCGGCCACCGGAAGCGCCATTTTAATCACCGGCTCGAGCTACGGCGGCGGCGTCACGAATGCCGGCACGATTTCGGCCGGCACCGGCAATGCCATCGCGGTGATCGGCACGTCGACCTTTACCGGCGGCATCACCAATGTCGGCACGCTCACCGCGGCGCTCGCCGGCATCCTCGTGCAAAACGTGTCGAGCTTCTCGGGCATTATTTCGAACGGCGGCGCGATCACCGCGGCGACCGGCATCAAGATCGTGGGCAGCACGATCGCGGGCAGCATCGTCGACACCGGCAATCTGTTCGGTTCGAGCCACGGCATCACGGTCGACAGCACCAGCAAGATCACGTCGGCCACCTCCGGCATCGTCGTTTCCGGCTCGACCTTTACGGGCGGCATCAGCAACGCCGGTACGATCTCGGCTTCCGGCAACGCCGCCATCCGCGCCGCCGACAGCGTGGTGTCGTTCGCGGGCGGTATCTCCAACGCCGGCGCGTTGATCGCGCTTGCCACCGGCATTTTCGTCGGCGCGACCACGTTCGGCGGCGGTGTGTCCAATTCCGGTACCATCACCGGCGGCAATGTCGGCATCGGCGTCGACACAACGGTGAAGACTTTTGCGGGCGGCATCGCCAATTCCGGCAAGATCGTCTCGACCAACGGCAAGGGCATCAACCTGCCGGGCGTGCAGACCTTCACCGGCGGCATCAGCAATGCCGCCGGCGGCACCATCAGCGCGCATCTGTCGGGCATCTTTGTCAGCGGCTCGACGTTTGCGGGCGGCATCAGCAATGCCGGACTGATCACCGGCGGCGCCGGCATCGTCGCCAGTCACGTCGCGGTGTTCGGTCCGGGCGCGTCCGGCGGCATCACCAATACCGGCACGATGAGCGTCAATGGCGTCGGCATCGGGCTCGCCAGCGTTTCTACCTTCACCGGCAATATTTCCTCCGGCGGCACGATCAGCGCCAAGACCGGCATCGGCGTCATCGGCTCGACGATCAGCGGCTCGATCATCGACTCAGGGACACTGCTGGCGACGAGGCTCGGCATCGGCATCGACGGCACCAGCAAGATCACGTCGACCCATACCGCGATCAAGATCGCCGGTCCGACCTTCACCGGCGGCATCAGCAATGCGGGCGCGATCGCCGGCCTGACCGGCCTTGTCGTGAGCGCAGGCGTCATCACCTTCGGCGGCGCGATCACCAATTCCGGCAACATTTCGGGCAGCGGCGGTACCGCGATCGACGTCAGCGCCGCCAACAACGCCATCACCATCAATCAGAACGGCGGCAGTGTCGCCGGCGCGGTCAAGCTGTCGGCCAATGCCGACGTCCTCAACGTCAACGGCGGCACCATCGCCGGCAATATCGCCGGTTCGGGCGCGCTCGACACGGTGAACTTCTCGCTCACCGCGCCCGGCACCTATACGGACACCAACACGTTCACGACCATCAATCAGGTCAATGTCGGCTCTGGCACGACGCTCGTCGTCGACAGCACCGGCAATACCGCCACCACCATGACCGTGAGCAATAGCGGCACGCTGTCCGGTAACGGCACCATCACGACGGCGCTGACAGTCAAGACCGGCGGCACCTTCGCGCCCACCGTGCCCGGCACCACGATGACCATCACCGGCAGCCTGATGATGCAGTCTGCCGCCGTCTACATGGTCACGATCACCGGGCTGAACGCGAGCGGCGCCAACATCCTCGGCTCGGCCAATATCACCAGCGCCACGTTTGCCGTGGCGGCCGGCAACACGGCCGTCAACGGCCACGATTATCTGGTCCTGCAGGCGAGTGCCCTGACCGGCCAGTTCAGCAACGCAAAGGTCCTCCTCACCGGCGGGCTGCAGGGCAGACTCGATTACACACAGCACGCCAACGAGGTCTTCCTCGACGTCAGCTTCGGCACCATCGCGCCGCTATTGCCGCCCGGCTCATCGCAAAACGTCATCAATGTCGCCAACGCCATCGACAATGCCATCACCAACGGCACGCCGCTGCCGCCGAACTTCCAGAACCTGTTCAACTTCACGCCCGCGCAGATCGAGCATGCGCTGACCCAGCTCTCCGGCGAGGACGGCACCGGCGCCAGCACCGGCGCGTTCCAGCTGATGACCGATTTCTTCAATCTTCTGTCCGACCAGGCGCTGGGCGGCGGTGGGGGAGGGGGCGGCGGCGGCTTGGTGTCGGGCTTTGCCGCGACGCCGGAGGATGCTTTCCCGGCCGACGTTGCCATGGCTTATCGCACGGCTCTCAAGCAGGAATTGCCGGCCTCGTTCGAGGCGCGCTGGAGTGCCTGGAGCACGGGCTTCGGCGGTGCCGCCACCTATAACGGCAATGCCGCGATCGGTTCGAACACGCTGCACGCCTCCGATTATGGCCTCGCCGGCGGCTTCGACTATCGCCCCTCGGCCGATCTGAAATTCGGCTTTGCACTCGCCGGGGCAGGCACCAATTGGGGGCTCGCGCAAAATCTCGGCACTGGCCGCAGCGATGCGTTCCAGGTTGCGGGCTACGGTATCAAACATTGGGGCGCCGCCTATCTCACCGGCATTGCTGCGTTCGGCAATTCCTCGCTGACGACCAATCGCACCGCGGCCTTCGGCGATCAGTTGCGGGCGACATTCGATGGTCAGAGTTATGGCCTGCGCGGCGAATTCGGCTATCGCTTCGGGGTGCTGCCGATGGCGGGGATCACGCCTTACGTGGCGGGGCAGACGCAGTGGTTCCACACGCCGAATTATAGCGAGACCGATCTCACCGGCGGTGGCTTCGCGCTCTCCTATGGCGCGCAGACGGCAAACGATACGCGGAGCGAGGTGGGCGCCCGCGCCGACGATCTGACGATGCTGGGAGCGTCACCGCTCATCCTGCGCGCACGTGTCGCCTGGGCGCACGACTGGGTGAGCGATCCGGCGCTCGGCGCCGTGTTCCAGGCGCTGCCCGGCGCGAGCTTCACCGTCAACGGCGCCGCGGTGCCGAAGAACTCCGCGCTCACCTCGGTCGGCGGACAATTGTTCGTCACGCCGAACTGGTCGCTCGAAGCCAAATTCGACGGCGAGTTTGCCTCGACTGCGCAGAGCTATGCGGGTAGCGGCACGCTGAAATATTCGTGGTGAGTTGTGCGCTTGCGCTATCGCGGGCAGGAAGCGCATGACAAATGGCGCCCCGATCCTGTAGAAGCCCCCGCAGTAGCCAGCCGGGAGCTTCCATGACCGCCATCGTCGACATTATCGGCCGGGAAATTCTGGATAGCCGCGGCAATCCGACTGTCGAGGTCGACGTCGTGCTCGAAGACGGCTCGCGCGGCCGCGCCGGCGTGCCGTCCGGCGCTTCGACCGGCGCCCACGAGGCGGTGGAACTGCGCGATGGCGACAAGAAGCGTTATCTCGGCAAGGGCGTGCGCAAGGCGATCGAATCCGTCACCGGCGAGATCTTCGACGCCGTCGGCGGTATGGAGGCCGAGGCGCAGGTCAAGATCGACGAAACCATGATCGCGCTCGACGGCACGCCGAACAAAGGCCGGCTCGGCGCCAATGCCATTCTGGGCGTCTCGCTCGCGGTCGCCAAGGCCGCCGCGCTCGCCAACCGGCTGCCGCTCTACCGCTATGTCGGGGGCGCCGCGTCGCGGCTTCTGCCGGTGCCGATGATGAATATCGTCAATGGCGGCGTGCACGCCGACAACCCGATCGATTTTCAGGAATTCATGATCGTGCCGCTCGGGCTGCCGAGCTTCGCCGAAGCCTTGCGCGCCGGCGCCGAGGTCTTTCACACCCTCAAAGCAGCCCTCAAGGCGGCGGGCCACAACACCAATGTGGGCGACGAGGGCGGCTTTGCGCCAAACCTTTCATCCGCCGGCGAGGCGCTCGATTTCGTCATGAAGGCGATCGCGACGGCGGGCTACAAACCCGGCACCGAGATAGCGTTGGCGCTCGATCCGGCCTCGACCGAATTCTTCAAGGACGGGAAATACGTCTATGAAGGCGAGGGCAAGACGCGGACGCCTGCCGAACAATCGCGCTACCTCGCCGAACTCGTCGGCCGCTACCCGATCGTGTCGATCGAGGACGGCATGGCGGAAGACGATATCGAGGGCTGGAAGCTAGTGACAGAGGCCATCGGCGCCAAATGCCAGCTTGTCGGCGACGATCTCTTCGTCACCAATGTGAAGCGGCTCGCCGACGGCATTTCAGGGCATTACGCCAATTCGATCCTGATCAAGGTCAACCAGATCGGCACGCTTACCGAGACGCTCGCCGCGGTCGAGATGGCGCATAAAGGAGGCTATACGGCGGTGATGTCGCATCGCTCCGGCGAAACCGAAGATTCGACGATCGCCGATCTCGCGGTCGCCACCAATTGCGGGCAGATCAAGACCGGTTCCCTGGCGCGGTCCGACCGCACCGCTAAATACAATCAGCTCTTGCGCATCGAGGAGGAGCTCGGTGCGCAGGCGGCCTATCCCGGCCGCAAGGCATTCAGAGCCCATGGCTTATAAAGCGTGTGGCTTATAAGGCGCATGGATTATAGATCCCTTGGCTTATGGAGCCGCCGCAGCGGCGCTTGTCGGGCTCCCGCGATCGGGGGTATATCGGTCCCATGGATCAGACGCTTGAATTAAAGCCCGGCAACCGGCGCCTCGAAGTCGAGCGCTTGCGCAATTTTTTCGCCGCGTCGGTCGATGCCGCATCGTCGTTCGAGGCGCCCTTCACCCATCTGGTGTTGGACCGCGTCTTTCCCGACGACGTTTACTCGCTGATGCTCGCCAATATGCCGGAGGCAACCGATTACCGGCCGATGCATGGCCGCAGCAAAGGCCACGACCTCACCGACGGCACGCATACCCGGGTCAAGATCGATCTGTTCCCGGAATATATCCGCCACCTGCCGCCGCAGCAGCGCGCCGTATGGGACATCGTGGGTCGGGCGTTGTGCTCAGCCGCGGTGCGTGACGCCTTCGTCCGCCGCCTCGCGCCGGCGCTCGAGCGCCGTTTCGGACCGGATTACGCCAAGGTCGGCATGTATCCGATCCCGATCCTGACCCGCGATATCCCCGGCTATCTGATCACGCCGCACACCGACACGCGCTGGAAGGGCATCACCGTGCAGCTTTATCTGCCGCGCGATCGCTCGAATACGCATATCGGCACGATCTTCCACGAGAAGCTCGCCGACGGGACTATGCCGAAGACGAAGCAAATGTCGTTTGCTCCGAACTCCGGCTACGCATTTGCGGTCGGCACCGATACTTGGCACTCCGCGGACGCGGTCGGCCCCGAGGTCCGCACCCGCGACAGCATCCTCCTGACCTATTTCGTCGATGCCGGCATGCTGCGGTTCTTCCGCAACCGCGGCAAGCGATTCGGCAATTTCGTGCTCAGCGAAGTCCGCAACCGGCTGCCGTAAACCGCTGTTAAGCCGACTTTAAGGCCCGACTCGCATCTTGGCGTTATGGTCACCCGGAAACGCCTCCGTACCGTTCTGAGCGCGCTCGCGCTCTATGCCCTGGCGGCACTCCTGATCGGCTATTTCGGCGTCAACGCCTATAGCGGCGCGCGGGGGCTGAAGGCCAAAGAGGATATCGACCGCCA
>Ga0182016_10006027_pt1 | contig 12838 bp, 10 predicted proteins | sample 712S2MmetaG_FD_120491 | JGI IMG/M metagenome (GOLD analysis project Ga0182016, IMG submission 120491) | Permafrost microbial communities from Stordalen Mire, Sweden - 712S2M metaG | ecosystem: Environmental > Terrestrial > Soil > Wetlands > Permafrost | place: Sweden: Stordalen | collected...
GCCGGACGCCTCTCTGCTCTACGTGGCCAATCGCCTGGACGACACCGTTTCGGTAATCGACACGGCCGCACGCAAAGTCGTGCGCACCATTGAACTCGGCGGTCCTGCCGAGCTCACGCCGCAACGCCGCGGCGAGCAACTGTTCTTCGATGCTCGCTTCGCTTTCCATAACGGATTCAGTTGCGCCAACTGTCACCTGGAATCCACTTTCGACGGCCTGCAATGGGACCTGGAACCGGATGGCTTCGGCGTGGACATCGTGGACAACCGGCTGCTCGAAGACGTGGACGGCACCGAGCCATTCAAGTGGAATGGCGGCAATCCGGACCTGGAAACCGAATGCGGGCCGCGCACCGAAAAATACTTCTACCGCTCGCAAAGCTACTCGCGCGAGGAGTTGGGCGACCTGGTCAGCTATATCAAGTCGATGCCCCTGCGTCCCAACCGCTTCCGCCTGCCCAACGGCGAGCTGACCGCCGCGCAGGAGCGCGGTAAGGACATTTTCGAGCGCACCCGCAAGAAAGACCGCACGCCTATTCCCGAAGCAAATCAGTGCGGAGTCTGCCATGCCGGCCGCCACTATACCAACCAGAAGCAGGTGGACGTGGGCAGCGGTAAGTGGTCCGACCGGTCGCCCATAATCGATGTTCCACAACTGACTAACATCGCCTTGACTGCGCCCTATCTTCACGACGGATCGGCGCGCAGCCTGGAAGAGATCTGGACCGTATTCAACCCCAAGGATACCCACGGGGTAACGAACGACCTGAACAAAGATGAACTCAACGATCTGATTGAGTATTTGAAAACGTTATGACGCACAAGATCTGGCTTCTACTCCTATCGCTCCTGCCGCTCGCGGCCTCGGCTCAGCCCATGCCGCGCTACCACTGGCAGAATTTCACCACCGCGGATGGCCTGCCCGACAATCGCGTCTTCAGCGTGGCCGTGGATGGCGCGCGTATCTGGGCTGGCACCGAAAACGGTCTGGGCTTATACGAGAACGGCAAATGGAAAATCCTTCGCCCGGCGGACGGCCTGGCGCATCGCGCCGTGACCTACGTGGCCGTCGATAAGCGGACGCACGACGTCTGGGCCGCCACCATGGGCGGGCTCAGCCGCTATTCCGCCGGCCGCTTCGACAACTTCACCCAGCTCAACAGCGGACTGAGCAACGACGTCGTCTATGGGGTCGCCGTGCAGGGCGATTTTGTCTGGGTGGCCACCGCCGCCGGCGCTAGCCGTCTGAACACGCGCACCGGCGAATGGAGCCTTTACAACGAACGCAACACCCCCATGCACGAGATCTGGACTTATGCCGTCAGCCCCGGAACCAGCAAGGTGTACTACGCCGTGTGGGGCGGCGGCGTGCTCGAATACGATATCAAGACCGAGCGCTGGAAAGACTACCACGATCCCGATGGCGAGACCGAAATGGTGCTCTACAAGGATCAAGGGCTTATTCACGAAATCACTACCTCGGTCAGTTGGATGGAGCAGGACAAGATCCTGTGGGTGACCACTTACTTCGGCGCAAGCCGCTACGACGGGCGCAACTGGCATAACTTCATGGAGAAGGACAGCGGCCTGCCCAGTAACTTCATGAACCAGGTGAAGGGCGTGGATGGCAACCGGGCATGGTTCTCAACGGACAAGGGACTCGCTTATTACGATGGCGAAAACTGGGCGGTCTACCGTCCCGCGCTGCAGACCGGCAAACCCGAAATGCTGGTGCGCGACGCACAGGGCAAAGTGACACAGGTCGAGACCGACACGGCTCCCGCTCACAATTACATTTTTGGAGTTGACTTTCAGGGGAACGACATCTGGGTGGCGACAGCCAAAGGCCTCAGCCACGGAATACGAATTGAACAGGAGGTTACACAGAATGTTACTCGAAGAAATGATCGATGAAGTCGGCGGCGCGGTTGTCCAGAAGCGGGCCATTACCGACCTGGGTGTGCTCAACGAGGCCTACGACTATGAGAGGCCGAGTTCTTTTTCGCGCGGCATGCGCATCGACCTGAACGGTCTGGTGGTGCTTTTGATCTCCGGGACGGCAAGCATCGACGAGAACGGGGAAACCGTGCATGTGGGCGATTTCCGCGCGCAGTGCCGGCGCACATTCTATAACATCACGGGGCTGTTGGAAGCGGAAGGCGCCACCTGGCACGATGTCGTGCGCACCACCTTTTACCTGCGCGATATCGACCGCGACTATCGCGAATTCAACGAAGAGCGCACCGCGTTCTATAAGGAGCAGGGGCTCGATCCGCTGCCGGCCTCTACGGGCATTCAGGCCAAACTGTGCCGCCCGGAACTGCTGGTGGAAGCCGAAGCCATCGTCATGTTCCGCAGCCGGTAAGACATTGTGGGGCAGGCTCTCAGCCTGCGGCGGCCTCTAAGGCCGCCCAAAGGGAGTACTCCATGCGAACGTTACTATCCGTGTTCTTGTTTGCCGCATCCGCCCTGGCGCAAGCGCCCGGCCCCTGCTCCTGCGGCGCGAATCCGCCCGGCCGGCCGGAGACGCGCACGCTGGCGCCTTACGCCAACGCGCCCGACGATCTGCGCCCCTACTCGCGCTTCACCAAGCCATACTACGAGCACTACACCAAGACCGTGGAATACAACGGTCCCGCGCGCGACGTGCCCGTCCCCGACCTCAAGGACCTCACCGAAGTGCGCATCGGATTCCTGGGCCCCATTCAGGATCACCGCGACCAGGCCCTCGGCCGCATGATGCTCAACGGCGCAACCATGGCCATCGACGAGGCCAACGCCGCGGGCGGCTACGGCGGCAAACCCTTCAAGCTGATGGTGCACAACGATGCCGCCCTCTGGGGCGCTTCCAGCAACGAAATTGTCAAGATGATTTATGACGAAAATGTGTGGGGTATGCTGGGATCGATCGATCCCAACACCACCCACATCGCCCTGCGGGTTTCGTTGAAATCGGAAATGCCCATCGTCAGCACCGCCTCCACCGATCCCACGCTTCCGGAGACCACTATTCCTTGGTTGCTGACCGCCATCCAGGACGACCGCGAGCAGGGCTACACGCTGGCGCGGCGCATCTTCACCGAGCTCGGACTCAGCCGCGTGGCAATCCTGCGAGGCAACGAAACGTATGGCCGTTTTGGGAATGGAAAATTCAAGGATGCCGCCCGCCGCCTCGGGCATCCCTTGGTCCTCGAGCAGCGGTTCATGCCCGGCGATACCGATTTCCACGGTCAGCTCAGCGTCATTCAGGATTCCAATGTGGACGCCATTGTCCTCTGGGCCGACCAGATACCAGCCGGCAACATCCTGAAACAGATGCGCGAGATGGGTATGAAGCAGCGCGTTTTCGGCGCCTATCGTGTGTATGGGGCTGAGATGCTCCGCATCGCCGGACCGGCCGCCGAAGGCCTGGAATTTGTTTATCCCTTCGACCCCAGCCGCGACGACCCGCTGTGGACCGATTTCAACGCGCGCTTTACCAAGCGCTTTGAGAAGCCGCCAGATACCTTTGCGTCGCTGGGCTATGACGGCATGCGTATCATGCTGGATTCAATCTGCCGCGCCGGCCTGAACCGCGCCCGCATCCGCGATGTATTCTATGGCATGGAGCGTTATCGCGGCGTGACTGGCGAAATGGTCTTCGACCCCAACGCCAAGAACATCGCCCCGCTGTTCCTGGGCACGATCCGCAACGGCAAAGCCGCGTTTCGCCGCGAGCCCATGCAGAAGGCCTACGCCAGCATCGATGAAGAAACCGTCGCCTACTCCGGACCGCCGCTCGCGGACAATCCCGTGGGCGAAGTGCGCATCGGCATCTTCGGACCGCAAGCCGATAAGCTCGCCGCCGACCCGGCCCTGCAGCGCGCCGCTGGCCCCAACTACACTCTGGTTGGCATCGCGTCGGAAGGCGCGTGGGGCAAGTCCTCCACGGCACTGGTCGAGCTAATCGGACAGGACCGGCTGATCGGCCTGATCTCAACCGACCGGAACTCCAGCCACCTGGCCGAGCAGCTCGCCGTGAAGATGTTCGTGCCGCTGATCGCGCTTTCCGCCGACCGCTCGCTGACTGCGCTGAACATCCCCTGGATCTTCCGCATGCCGCCGGATGCCTCCATCGAACAGGCCGTCCGCACCCTGGTGGACGCCACCGAAAAGACCGGCGCCAACCGCGGCCGCGTGCGCCAGGCGCTGGCCTCGGGCGCCACCTTCAACGCCCGCGGCGAAATGCGCTAGCTGCAACACTCTTGTATTACAACTGGTCGTTTTTCGTGGGGCAGGCTCTCAGCCTGCGGCGGCCTCTCAGGCCGCCTCCGTGGGGCAGACGATCGTATTGTGTCGTCTGCCTCGGCTAGCTCCCTCCAAACTTTGATAATTTCCTTAGCGCTGTCTTACGGCTTCCTTACCCAACCCCGGATAACATGGGCTCATGATCGTCATGAAATTCGGCGGCTCCTCGTTAGAGTCCGCCGGTGCCATTGAACAAGCCGCCTCCATAGTAAAAGAGCATTTGGACCAGAAACCGGTGCTGGTCGTCTCGGCCATGGGGAAGACTACCGACCGGTTGCTGGAAGCCGCCCGCTCGGCCGCGCGCGGCGATTCGTACTCCGCCAGACAGCACACCGAAGCATTGCGGCGGATGCACTGCAACGAAACCCGCGGCGTTCTGGGCCAGCGCGCGGAACCCTTCCTGCGCGACAGCATTGCCCCCATGTTTCGCGATTTGCAAGTGTTACTGGTGGAACTCAGCGAGGGCCGCCCGTTCACGCCGCAGATCCAGGATGAGGTGCTCAGCTACGGCGAGCGCCTTTCCAGCCTGATCGTGGCCGAGTCGTTCCGCCACTTGGGCATGCATGCCGCTCAGGTGGACGCGCGTAAAGTCATCGCCACGGATGGGCAATTCACGCACGCGAAGCCATTGCATTGGGACACCTACTCACGCCTGCGCCGGACCGTGGCCCTGCTGGCCAGCGACCGCGTGGTGGTCATGGGTGGATTCATTGGCGCGACTCTCGATGGCGTGACCACTACGCTCGGTCGAGGCGGATCGGACTTGACCGCGTCGCTGGTAGGCGCCGGAATTTCCGCGGATGAGATCCAGATCTGGACGGATGTGGACGGCATGTTGAGCTGCGATCCGCGCGTGCTTGCCGGCGGGCGCCTTCTGCGCGAGATCTCATACCAGGAAGCTCAAGAGATGGCGCGCTTCGGAGCAAAAGTGCTGCACCCGGCTTCGGTCGCGCCGGCCCTGCGCCAGAGGATCCCGATTGTAATCCGCAATTCGCGCCGCCCGGAGGTGCAGGGAACGCGAGTGGTGTCGAACGTTCAAAGCGCCCCGGGCAGCGTGAAATGTCTGACCTCCAAGGCGGGGATGGCCGTGGTGCATCTGCGGGTCAAGAATCGGGGAATGCTATCCAGCATTACCGACGGGCTGGCGGACCTGTTCGCGCGGGAGCACGTCGCGGTCGACCTGATCCAGGCGCAGGAACAAGGGATTTCGTTCGCCCTGGAGAACTGGCCGGGGCTCTCGCAGGTCCTGCGCAAGGTCGACGAGAGTGTGGATGTCACCGTGGAAGAGGACCGGGCGGCGCTCTGGCTGGTCGGCGAAGGCATTGCCCACGCCGCGTCCACTCTGGCGCGCGCCCGCGCAGCTTTGCACGGCGTTGATGTGCGGCTGGCGTCTCAGGGCTCGTCCTCGCTCAGCCTCGGGTTTGTCATCCGCGAAGCGGATCTCCAGGCGGCCATGGAAGCTTTGCATCGCGAGTTTTTTGCGGCTCCCGAGTCCGCTCCTTGGCGCGCTTCCCAACCGGCACTGCAGCCGAGTCGACTTCGGCCATCCGGCCAGCCTCAACGGGCGCCCGCGCACTAGAATCCGCCGCCAGGAAGTGGGGCAGGCTCTCAGCCTGCGCGGGGCTCTCAGCCCCGCTGTAGCGCTTTAAGTCAAATCAGTAGTTAAAGCTGCTATAATCCTATTTAACTGAACCTGTCTTAACTAAACCTTGTCGCGGTCGAGGGAAACATGCCCGTAGAAAACATCGCCCCCCCCACTAAAGAACGGATTGCCTACCTGGAAGGATTAGTCGCGCAGGCCCGCACTGCCGCCGCCGTCTTCACCCAATACACGCAAGAGGACGTCGATCGCATTGTCAAACCGATGGTCCTCGCCGGACTCGCCCAGGCTCAACATCTGGCTCGCCTGGCGGTCGACGAAACCCGGCTCGGGGTCATGGAAGACAAAGCCATCAAGAACATGGTGGCCACCGAATTCGTCTACAACTACGTTAAGGACAAACGCACCGTCGGCCCCATTCGCGAGTTTCCGGAAAGCGGCTTGGTGGAAGTGGCCGAACCCATCGGAGTCATCTTCTCGCTCACGCCGATTACCAATCCCACTTCCACGGTCCTCTTCAAATGCATCATGGCCATCAAGACGCGCAACGCCATGGTTTTCAGTCCCCACCCCAACGCCTGGCGCTGCTGCGCCGAGACCATGCGCATCATGTATGAGGCCGCCGTCAAGCACGGCGCGCCGGAAGGCGTCTTCACCTGCGTCGAATCGCCCACGCTGGAGGACAACGCCTACCTGATGAAACACAAAGACGTCCGCCTGATCGACGCCACCGGTGGGCGCGGCGCGTCCCGTGCCGCTTATAGCTCCGGTAAGCCGGCCTTGGGTGTCGGGTCGGGCAATACGCCCGTCTACCTGGAAAAAACGGCGGAACTGGACATGGCCGTGGTGGACATCATCACCTCCAAAACGTTCGACAACGGAACCATTTGCGCCTCCGAGCAGACCGTGGTGATCGACGACGAGATCTACGACCGGGCGCTGAAGAAATTCGCGGATCTGGGCGTGCACATCTGCAATGAGGCGGAAACCGAACTGCTCGGGCACACCGTGATCGATCCGGTGAAGGGACAAATGCAACCCATGGCCGTCGGCCAGAAAGCCATCGATATCGCCCGCATGATCGGCTTAAGGGTCAAACCCAACACCAAGCTCCTGATTGCGCCCATCAAAGGCGTGGGCCGCGAATATCCCCTGTCGGTCGAAAAACTGTTCCCGGTGCTCGCGGTCTGCCGGGCGCATTCCGTGGATGAGGCCCTCAAGCTCTGTGTCGACGTCAATCATCTCGGCGGGCTGGGACACACGGCGGTCATTTTCTCGCGCAACGACGAAATTATCGGGAAGTTCAGTGAGGCCATGAACGCCGGGCGGATCATCGTGAATTCGCCGGGCGCCATCGGGGCCCTCGGCGGCGTCTACAACGATCTGGTGCCTACTTTCTCGTTCGGCTGCGGGACGGGCGGTGGCAACAGCACCATGGACAACGTCAATGTGTATCATTACCTGAATATCAAACGGGTGGCCCGGAGGACCCCAGCGCATATGTGGTTCCGCATTCCCGATCAAATCTACTTCGACATGAACGCCGTGGAGCATCTGCGCGATTTCGCGTCGCGCTCCACGCTCATCGTTACCAATGCGGCCTTGGAGCAAATGGGCCATCTGGACGTTGTCCGGCGCAACATCCCCGCGCAGACTCTGGTGCGGGTCCTGGCCATTCCCGATGCCGAGCCCGAAGTCAAGGTCGTCATGCAAGGCGTGGAGGCCCTCAATTCCTACGCGGTGGACCAGATCGTGGCGCTGGGCGGCGGCTCCGTGATCGATGCGGCCAAAATCATGAAGCTCAAGTATGAGTTTCCGGAGGCCGACTTGGACGAACTGGCCTCGCCGTTCCTCGATATCCGCAAGCGCGTGGTCCGGTTCCCGACCGTAAAAACCAACCATGCGCGCTTGATTGCCATTCCCACTACCAGCGGAACCGGGAGCGAAGTCACTCCGTTCGCGGTCTTAACCGACAAAGTGCGCGGGCGCAAGGTGACCCTCGCCGACTACTCGCTGAGTCCGGACGTGGCCATCGTCGATCCGCAGTTCGTCATGTCGATGCCCAAAGGCCTTACCGCGGATACGGGAATCGACTGTCTGACGCACGCTCTGGAAGCGGGCGTTTCGACGCTTGCGTCGGTCTATACCGATGCCAACGCCATGCAAGCCATTCGGCTGGTCTTCAAGTATCTGCCCATCGCCTACGAGAATCCGCGCGATGAAGAGGCTCGCAGCATGGTGCATAACGCCGCCTGCATCGCGGCGCTGGCGTTTTCCAACGCGTCCGTGGGTGTGAATCACGCGCTGGCGCACGCTTTCGGCGCGCGCTTCGGCGTGGCGCACGGCCGCGCCAATGCCCTCATGTTGCCGCATGTCATCGCCTACAATGCCGCGGTACCCACCAAGTTCAGGCCGTCGCCCAACCAGCGGGCCTACGTCGCACCCAAGAAATACGCCGTGATCGCGGACCTGCTGGGCCTGGGCGGTCACACGGTCGACGAGAAGGTGAAGAACCTCATCGCGGCCATCGAACAGTTGCTCGACCAGTTGGCCGTGCCGCGCTCCATCGCCGATCTGGGGATCTCCAAGGAAGAATTCGAGCGGGCCATCCCCGATCTGGCCAAGATCGCCTTCGACGATCCTTCCTGGGGGTCGAACCCTCGTATGCCGCTCATTGGCGAATTGGTCGAGTTGTTCTGGAGCGCCTATCATGGCCGAAGCCCGGCGAAGGCAGCCAGTGCTCCGGTCGAACCGGAAGTCGAGGTGTGCGTATGACCGCGAATGAACTCATTGCGCAGGCTCTTGCGAAACTGGACGGCGCCAGCCGCGAGGTCGCTTTGGATCTCTCGTCGGTGAGCCGCATCGATCCGAGCGCCATCGGGGCGCTGGAAAAGTTGGCCGGTGCGGCCGACGAAAAAGCCGTCAAGGTCTCGTTGCGCGGCGTCCACGTCGACGTCTACAAAGTGCTCAAGCTGGTGAAGCTGACGCCGCGATTCTCCTTCCCGGCCAGGTAGCACAGGCTTTAGCCTGTGAAACTCTCAGTCCCGCTCTTTTGCCCCGACGAATTTGCTAAACTACAAGTTTCGCCGGTCAGAAAACATAGATGTTGCTTCCCAGGGAATTCATCGCCTATCTCTCCCGTGAATTGGTGAAGAAACTGACGCCTGCTTCGATTGAAACAAGCAATCCGCAGGCGGTCGCCGAAATCGTCGCCAACATCATCACCGAGGAACTAGCGGTCGAAGACCGCCTCAACGACGAGGTGCGCGAGATCCTCCAGCAGTACGCCGATTACATGCGCCGCGAAGGCGTCAGCTACCAGGAAATGTTCCGCAAGGTCAAAAACACCATGATCGCGGAACGCAAGGTCATCCGCGCTTCCGGCCGCGATACCCACGACCAGATGAAGCTCTCCCGCGACAAAATCAACGATATGTCGCACAAGATCATCGTGGCCCTGCGCAAGACGCGCGAGTTGCGCATGCGCAAGGACCTCAACGAAGTGCGCCTTGAAATCGTCCGCGACATCACCGAGGTTCTCACCGCCGAGGAGAAAGTGGACCGCCTTTCCCGCCAGAAGATCCGCTCGCAGAAGCGCGAGATTCCCGAGGGCAGCGAGGAGTGGGACCTGCTGCACCGCAAATACTACGCCGAAGAACTGAAGAAACTGGGCATCGACCTCGCCAGATGATACCCGCCATAGTGGTCGTCGGCAGCCTGAACATGGACTTCGTCGTGTCGGTCGACCGCCTGCCCGTGCCCGGCGAAACCTTGCTGGGCCGCGACTTCCAGATGATCCCTGGCGGCAAGGGTGCCAATCAGGCCTGCGCGGCGGGCAAACTCGGCGCCGGCGCGGTTGCCGTCCGCTTGATCGGGCGCGTCGGCTACGACGTCTTCGCCGACCACCTCAAAGCTAGTCTGGCCGCCGCCGGAGTGGACGTCAGCGCCGTGCACGCCGCCAAATCACAGCCCACCGGAGTGGCTCTCATCTGGGTGGACCGGCAGGGGCAGAATTCCATCGTAGTGGCTTCCGGCGCGAATTACGCGCTGGCCGCGGCGGATGTGGAAGCCATGCGCAAGGTCTTTCACGGCGCGAGCCTCGCCCTATTCCAGTTAGAAACGCCGCTCGATACCGTGGCCGCCGCGCTTCGCCTGGCGCGCGAAGAAGGCCTGCGCACTATGCTCGATCCTGCGCCGGCGCAGCCCTTGCCCGCCGAACTGCTCGCGTGTGTGGACATCCTCACGCCCAACGAAAACGAAGCGCTGATGCTGCTGGGCCGCCCCCCTGCGCGCGTTGCGCCCGGCGACGCCCCCGAACTTGCCGCGGCTTTGCGCAAACTTGGGGTCGGCAGCGTGGTGCTCAAACTGGGCGATCGGGGCTCTTACTATTCCGGCGATATCGGAAGCTTCCATACGCCCGCGTTTCCCGTGGAAGTGCGCGATTCCACAGCCGCCGGCGATACCTTCAACGCCGCGCTGGCCGTGGCTCTGGCGGAAGGCCAGCCGACCGAGCGCGCGCTCCGGTTCGCCAACGCTGCCGCCGCGATCTCCGTCACGCGCCTCGGTGCGCAAGCTTCCGCCCCCACGCGCGCCGAGGTGGACCACTTTTTGAGTGGGGCAGGCTCTCAGCCTGCGGCGGCCTCTCAGGCCGCCCCGCCGCGCTAGACGTGCTCCGTAAATAGGTTGTAAATCAGCCCGAAAGGGTCTCTGACGTAGCACCTCGGAAAATCCGGCTCGTCCTTGACGATCTCGCAACCGTTCTCGACCAGGCGGCGCTTGGCTTCTTCGACACTGTCCACAGTAACCTCCAGGACCGGTCCCAGCGCCGCGCCGCGTTCGATGAATAAGTTGATGTGCCTGCCGTGCAAGCTGATCATGTTCGGTGTTTCGTCAGTGATCGAGAACCCGAGCTGTTCGACGTAGAAGGAGGCCGCTTTCGTTGGATCCTCGGCCTGAATCAGAATATCGGTGCCAAAAGTGTTTGCCATGTTCCAAACAAAAGTAACAGCAATGTGGGGCAGGTTGCCAACCTGCAGGCCGATTATCAATCGGCCTTCGCGAGCGAAGCTCGCGTTCCTGGCCACTCGCGTGCAAGCCCACACCCCAATGGCCAAGGGTTCCGTCTACATCACTATCGAACGCTGCAAGGGCTGCGGCTTCTGCGTCGAGTTTTGCCCCACACGCGTACTATCGCTCTCTTCGGCGTTCAATTCCAAGGGATACCACCCACCCCACGTCGTAGCTGCTGAAAAATGTAGCGGTTGCGACCTCTGCGGCCTGTATTGCCCGGACTTCGCCATCTACGGAGCCCGCCATGCAAGCTGATCCAAAGGGAGTACTTACCGGCGCACACTTCCTGGATGGCGACCACGCCTGCTGCGAAGGCGCCCTCGCGGCGGGTGCGCGATTTGCCGCAGGGTACCCGATTACACCCTCCACCGAAGTGGTGGAGAGGTTCGCGGCGCGCATCCCGACCGTAGGCGGCACCTTCATCCAAATGGAGGATGAGTTGGCCGCTTCGATCGCCATTCAAGGCGCTGTCTGGGGCGGAGCCAAAGCATTCACGGTCACCTCCGGCCCCGGCTTCTCCCTCATGATGGAACACATCGGCTATGCCGCCATGACCGAAACGCCCTGTGTATTCGTGAATGTGCAGCGCGGCGGACCCTCCACCGGCCTGCCCACCCTCCCCGCGCAGGCCGACATGATGCAGGCGCGCTGGGGATCGCACGGCGATTATGGCGTCCTGGCCCTGTGCCCTAATTCGCCGCAGGAGTGCTTCGACCTCACCATCAAGGCTTTCAACCTCTCCGAGCAATACCGCCAGCCGGTCTTCCTCATGATGGATGAGTGCGTCGGTCACATGACCGAGAAAGTCATAATTCCCGAAGCCAGCGAAATCGACATCTATCCGCGCCGTCATACCAGCCGCTCGCCCGCCGATTACCGCCCCTACGAGCCCATGGCGGATCAGGTCCCCGAGATGGCCCATGCCGGCGAAGGCTACCGGTTCCATGTCACCGGTTTGACCCACGACGAGCGTGGGTACCCGTCCATGACCGTGGAAACACAGGATCGCCTGGTGCGCCGCCTGGTTTCGAAGTCGGCCCCTGTAGCCGAACAAGAGGCGCTCTACGAGACCGAAGCGCTTGACGATGCCGATGTCGTGGTGGTGTCTTACGGAATCACCTCGCGGGTGGCGGAAAAAGCTATCAAGATGGCCCGCGCGCAAGGTGTGCGAACCGGAAAGTTCCGCCTCATCAGCGCCTGGCCCTTCCCCGCCGGTCCCCTGGCCGCACTCACTCGCCATGCCAAAGCCTTCGTAGTGCCGGAGTTGAACCTGGGCCAGATGGTCCACGAAGTAAGTGGGGCAGGCTCTCAGCCTGCGGCGGCCTCTCAGGCCGCCCGCCGCGTCATCCCCGTAACCCACGCCGGTGGCAGCGTACACCAACCCGAACAAATCCTGGCCGCCATACTGGAGGCATCCCGATGAGCCCCATCAACATCCAAACCCACCCCCCCAATCCAGTCGAGCCCTTCCTCCGCATGGACCGCATGCCCCACATCTGGTGTCCCGGCTGCGGCATCGGCACCACCGTCAACTGCTTCACGCGCGCGCTGCTCGAATCCAAGGCCGATCTCGACAAGGTGGCCATAGTCTCGGGAATCGGCTGCACCGGGCGCGTAGCCGGCTACGCGAAGCTCGATTCGTTCCACACCACACATGGCCGCGCCATTCCCTTCGCCACCGGATTAAAGCTCGCCAACCCATCGCTGCAAGTGGTCGTGTATTCGGGCGATGGCGATCTGTCCGCCATCGGCGGCAACCACCTGATCCACGCCGCGCGGCGCAATATCGACCTCAAGGTGATCTGCGTCAACAACATGATCTACGCCATGACCGGTGGCCAGACCGCGCCGACCACACCGGGAGGCGCCATCACCGCCACC
>Ga0182016_10006028_pt1 | contig 12836 bp, 15 predicted proteins | sample 712S2MmetaG_FD_120491 | JGI IMG/M metagenome (GOLD analysis project Ga0182016, IMG submission 120491) | Permafrost microbial communities from Stordalen Mire, Sweden - 712S2M metaG | ecosystem: Environmental > Terrestrial > Soil > Wetlands > Permafrost | place: Sweden: Stordalen | collected...
TGACTTAACAGCGTGGCTTCCCGACAATCCGCGCCTCTTCCGAATTCCCCGGTAGCTCAGTGGTAGAGCGACGGACTGTTAATCCGTTGGTCGGCGGTTCGAATCCGTCCCGGGGAGCCAAATGCCGAGTAAATACAGTCGCTTAGGCGTGTTCTGCGTCAGCGCACTTTTGCGACCGCTCCATTTCGTGCAGACTCCGTGCACTGACTTACTCGCCGCAACACGCGACGCTGGGGTGTCGAAATGGCCTCGATTCAGCGCATCGTCTCCCCGCTCACGAAGGCGATTTCCTATCGGGTGCAGGTGCGAGTAAAAGGTCGCCCCGCGCAGAGCGAAACGTTCCCCAGCGTCAAGGAGGCCAGGGCCTGGGCGGTGTCCACGGAATCGGCGATCCGCGAGGGACGGCATTTCCCGCACATGCGCTCCAAGCGCACCGTGTTCGCCGAGCTTGTGCAACGCTACCGGGACACGGTGATGAAGGACGCCCGCGAGTCCAGCAAGGCCGTCCGCGAGCAGCATCTAGTTTGGTGGAACGTTCGGTTTGCCGGACGCACGCTGGCCGAGATCACGCCGGACCTTGTGGCCGAAGCCCGTGACGCCCTCGCCTCCGAGACCTTCACACGCGGCAAAGTCCAGACAACCAAAGAAGGCGTGAAAGTACCCCCCGCCGAGTACCCGCGCGCTGGCGCGACCGTCAACCGATACCTCGCGACCTTGAGCCACATGTTCACACTGGCCGTCAAGGAGTGGCGACTCGTAGACCGCAACCCGGTGCGCGACATCTCGAAGAAGAAGGAGGCACGCGGGCGCGTGCGGTTCTTGTCGGACAATGAGCGGGACGCCCTGCTCGCCGCATGCGCGAAATCTGACTGGCCGCCGTTGCATTTGTTGGTGATGCTGGCGATCAGCACCGGCGCCCGCCGCGGCGAGTTGATCAAGCTCAAATGGGACAACGTCTATCTGCGGGTTCGGGAGGCCGGCGTCGATCCTCGGACGGGCGAGAAACACACTGCCCTGGGGCATGCCATCGTGCACGGCACCAAGAACGGCGATTCGCGAACGCTGCCATTGGTAGGCCGGGTTCCCGATGCTTTGCGGGCGATGCGGCTCCAAGGTGGAGGCAAATCCGAATGGGTGTTTCCACAGCCGTCGGGCCTCCCCGGCCCCTATGAAAACTTTGACGGTGTTTGGTACGCCGCCCTCACCGCCGCGAAGGTCGAGGATTTCAGGTTTCATGATCTGCGCCACACGTGCGCCTCATACCTGGCGAGCCAGGGCGCGAGTCTGTTGGAGATCGCCGACGTTCTCGGGCACCGCACGATGTCGATGGTGAAGCGATACAGCCACCTTGCGCAGGGCCACAAGACCGGCTTGGTGGAACGTATGGCGACGGAGCGCGGACTGTAACCGGCCGGCTCGACATCCAAATGAACCCCGATCCCTCGCCGAACATTTCTTCGCTGCGAAACAGCAGAGAGTTGGATAGCGATCAGTTCCCGTACATGCCGGACGCGCGGCTAGACATCACGTTGTCCATGTTGCAAAAGCTGAGCAAGCCGGAGATCAGCGGGCCAGAAGGCATAACGATCTTGAAGCTAAGTGAAATATTGACTCGCCGATTCGGCTTGCCTGCGGCGCACGAATTAACATCTGATGTGCGTCAGTTACTCGGCGCCGAGAAGGGTCGAAGGAAAGGGGCGGACACCGCCAAGGTTAAAGGAGCGGAAACCTTAAAAGATATCGTGGCCCACATGGAGAAGATAGGCGCGAAACCGACCGATCGCGGATTGGCGCAAAAGATTGCACGAGCGGTCGGCAGGAGCCGATCAATGGTTTCAAGGCATCTGAACAGACTCAAAAAACAAAAATAATTGTGCGCATCCTAGGCCGTGCACACATAAGGCGCGGATATTGCGATTTACGCAATCAAGCTCTACGGATCACATACGTGCTCAAATTGCCGCCGGTTACCGAACTTTTCAGCGTGCGCGATCTCGCCAGTCGACATCCCAATTTACTGTCGGAGAATCGACTTCGTTGGGCAATCCGCAACCGCCACAAAAATGGCTTGGAGTCCGCCGGCGCCGTCTTCGAGAGCCCCGTCGGCGAGTTCATTTTGCACGAACCGTCAACGCTGACTTGGCTGCTGGGATTGAGTGGCCGCGCGAAGCCCCGGCGGGCCCGCAGAGCACGCCATCCGTGAGCGGTTCACGGCGCCGCCGCAGGTTGCAAGTAAATCGCCTGTGTCGGCAGAGCCGCAATAGATGCTGGGAGCCGCGAACGTCCTAATTCGCTGTAATGCCTGGGTAAGTGAGAGCGCGATCGACGCGCACGCCTTGCCGCACGAAATCAAGCTCAACCCCGGGAAGGCCGGCAGGCCGGTGATCATCGGGGCGATCCGTCAAATTCGACCTACCCCCCTTTCAGTCGTGACGACAGAATCCAAGGCGGTTCAACAAGGCTCCGAAGGTGGTTCTGAATGTCGAAGACCAACATGCTCCGATTGCCAGGCGTCCTCTATGAGAGTGGCCACCGCCGGTCAACGCTCAATAGCCTTATGGCCGAGGGCTTGTGGCCGAAACCCGTAAAACTAGCGCCGCGGTGTGTTGGTTGGCCGGCCGACGAGGTTGCGGCCGTCAACGCTGCCCGGATCGCCGGCAAGTCGGAGGACGAGATTCGTCGGTTGGTCGTCAATCTTGAGGCGGCCCGCGCGTCGGCGAGGTAGGCCCTCATGCAAAACTCCCAAACCGGTCCGGAGCCGTCGCCAGATGGCGAGCAAATCAAGCTCGCTGTTGCGGCATTGCATAGCTCAGATGAAATCATCGAATTACGAGTCATTCACAAGCGTGGCCGGACGCGAATCTCCGTGGGCTATTTCGACTATCAGCATCTTGACCTCTTCGTCGCGGAGGCGAAGAGATTCAATGCGATGGGCTCCGCAGTCTACATGAACCTGAATCCAATTGACCATCAGCTATTGTCTCGCACCGCGAATCGGGTTGAAGAATATGCGGCGGCTACGACGACGGACGCGAACGTGACTCGCCGCCATTGGTTGATGCTCGACTTCGATCCGCAACGTCCAAAAGACACGAGTGCTACGGATGCTCAATTGGCGCTCGCGATGGAGTGTGCGACAGCGACTTTCACTTTTCTAACGGCCCTCGGCTGGCCTCGCCCGATTAGTGCGGGATCAGGAAATGGGCTGCATTTCTTGTATCGGATCGACCTACCGAACGACGCGGAGACTCGCGACCTCATTAAACACATCTTGGAGGCGCTTGCTGCTCGATTTGATACTGACGCCGTCAAGATTGATCGTTCCGTTTTCAACGCGGCGCGCATCACGAAGTTGTACGGCACGGTCGCCAATAAAGGTGACAACGTGTCGAACGCGCCGTGGCGGGTCTCACGATTGCGCATCGTGCCGGAGCCGCTTGAGACCGTCTCGCTCGAACTCCTGCTGGCGGTGGCCGCAGAGGTCGCCGCGGAGAAACCAAGGTCGGCCGGTAGCGGCGCGTCGACCGACGGGCGCGCCTGGACCCAATCCAAAGTGCAGGACTTCCTGACCGGCGGCGGCATTGAGTGGACTGGCCCAGAAGAACACGACGGCGGCTTTCGTTGGAAGCTCATTCGCTGTCCTTTTAATTCGGATCACGGTCCGGGTGAGGCGGCTGTGTTCCTTCGACGGAACGGCATATTGGGCTTCAAGTGCCTGCATAACTCTTGCCAGGACAAACATTGGGCCGATCTGCGCACGCTTGTCGATGGTGATCCTGGAACACGGCGAAATTCAAATGGCAATGCACATGCACGTACTGATTCAGGGGCCGCGCCTGACGCCGAGCCCATGGCGGAACCGATGGCCGGCCTCGTCTGTGCCGCGACGATCAACCCCGAGCCCATCGACTGGCTTTGGCATCTATGGTTGGCGTTGGCCAAGTTGCACATTCTGGCCGGCGCGCCGGGGTCCGGCAAAACGACCGTCGCGCTTGCATTGGCTGCGATCCTGTCCTCTGGCGGCCGTTGGCCCGACGGAACCACCGCACGCCGTGGTCACGTACTGATTTGGTCGAGCGAAGACGATCCGAAGGACACCCTCGTGCCGCGCCTTATCGCAATGGGGGCAGACCTCAGTCGCATCCATTTCGTAGAAACCGCGCAGGACGGCGACCGAACCCGGCCGTTTGATCCGGCAACTGACATGGGGCAGTTGCGCGCTTCGATCAAGCACCTTGGCATTTCTCCGGACTTATTGATCGTTGACCCCATCGTGTCCGCTGTTGCCGGCGATAGCCACAAGGGTGCCGAAACCCGCCGCTCTTTGCAGCCGCTGGTCGATCTCGGCGCCGCCGAACGTTGCGCACTCCTCGGTATTTCCCATTTCAGCAAGGGCACTGCGGGCCGTGACGTTGTGGAGCGCGTGACCGGAAGCCTTGCATTTGGCGCGCTGGCGCGCCTCGTATTCGCGGCGGCAAGAATGCCCGAGGATCAGGGAGGCGGGAGGTTCATTGCGCGGGCGAAGTCAAATTTGGGACCGGACGGTGGCGGCTATGGTTACGAAATACAACAGCTCCCGCTGCCCAACCATCCGGACATTTCGGCATCGACAGTGGTTTGGGGAGACGTGATCGAGGGCAATGCGCGCGACATCCTCGCGCAAGCCGAAACGGCCGAGGACATGGACACCAAAACACAGACGTCCGAAGCGCAGGATTGGCTGCGCGACCTCCTGAGCAGTGGCCCAGTCTTGGCGGACCTGGCAGGCAGGAAGGCCAAGGCCGCCGGCATCTCGGAGAAATCGCTACGGACAGCCCGCGAACGGCTTGGGGTAAAACCGTTCAAAAAGGACTTTAAGGGTGGCTGGCTGTGGGCCCTCTCCAACGCCAAACAGGGCCGGCCGTCCCAAGATGCCCCCGAAGATGCCCAAGGCGCCCAACCTTTGAGGCCGGGCAACATGGGCGCCTTCGATGGTGAAGGGCATCTTCGTGAGCCCGACGCGGAGGTCTTCTAATGGCTGCCGAGCTTCTTTTGGAACTGCGTAACGCCGGCCTGAGGCTCTCTCGAATTGGCGATCAAATCACGGTCACGCCACGCGAAAGCCTGACGGATGACCTTCGCGCGGCAATCCGGACTGGGAAGATGGACCTGCTCGCGGCCTTGGCGGCCGAACAGGGAGCAGCGTCACCCAAGGATGCAACGCCCGATCGCGATCGGAAAGCCGCCCGGCGCCAAGTACTCGCTCAGTTGAAGGCCCATCCAACCATCAAGCGCGCATTCGTCAATCGTTTCGAGCCCGACGGCACCATGATCGTTACGTTGGCCATCCGCGGTGTAGGAACCGGCGAACTCAGAATACCGGCCGCCCGCTTTAGCCAGGCGTCCCTGGACGACTACGCGGCGCTGCTTGGGTGCATCGAGGGGGCGGCATGAGCACCACATCGAAACTGCGCGTCATCCCCGAGGAATGGCTCGAGAGCGCCAGCATCGCAATTGCGCACGCGCCTTCGTTGCTCGACAGGATCGGTTGGAACCGCTGCCACCCGCGGCGCGTCAGCGGGCGGGAGCCGTTCGATGTTCGCAGCGTGGCCACCGCAATCGCCTTCATCAAGGCCGGCCCGGTCTGCCGCGTAAGCGTCCCGCGACTGTCGAGCTACGCGCTCAAGCACGGCGCCGAGCGGTGGGGCAACTTGGTCGGCTTCGAGCCCTACGTCGGGAACGGCGATTTCATTCTCGCGGCGCGGTACTGCACCGTGCAGCTTGGCAAACCGAACGGCGCAAACTGCGCGGTGGCGCTGCGCTATCAGGCGGGCGGATGACGCGCAAGCCGGCCGACGCCGATGCCATACCCATTTGCCAGCACGAGGGCGAGACGGAAGGCCGCGCCGTTGCGCGGCGCGAACTGCGCCCGACCGTGGGCGCCGCGCGCACGTTGCGCTTTGTGCTCGCTGAGGCTGCGCCAGACCTCGTCCTGACGGACTTATGCGACGAACTGCACGAGCTTGCGAGAGTTGTTGTCGCCGGCGACATGAAGCGGCCCGAGGCGTTGTTGCAGACGCAGGCGGAAGTGCTCAATGTGTTGTTCCATGACTTGACGCGCATCGCCTATGACAGTCTCTCCCACCATAGCGGCGAGGCCGAACGCATATTTCGCCTGGCCTTCCGGGCGCAAGGGCAGGCCCGCGCCACGCTGGAAACGCTGGCACTGATGAAGAATCCGCCGGTAGTGTTCGCCAAAAATATCCAGGCGAATATCGCCACCAACGGCGGGCAGCAGCAAGTGAACAACGGGGTCGCGCGCGCGCGCCCGCAAGAAATCCACGATTCCGGGCGGAGCGAACTAATGGAGAAACCGCGTGGCAAACCACGGCTGGACGCCCGAACGACGAGCAGCGCAGGCACTGAAAATCCGGTCCTGGCGACCGTGGGAGTGCTCAACGGGGCCGAAAACGGCCGCGGGTAAGCGCCGCGCAGCGCACAATGCCCATCGGGGCGACAAGCGCGGCGAGCTGCGGGCATTGATGCGCCAGGTGCGTGCGATATTGCGCGAACAACGCGACACGCTCCCTACCTACCGATTCTGAAAATCCCGGGGGATGCGTTTCGAGGGCTCGTACCCCCTTATGGCAACTGTTAACGTATTTAGACGACCGTTAAAAAGCGTTTACAAACTTTCAACGTCGGCATATAGTAGCTGCAGATGGAAATCAAAACGACGCAGCGGGCCATTGGATACACCAGAGTTTCAACAGCCGAGCAGGGTCGGTCTGGGTTGGGATTGGACGCTCAACGTAAGGCAATCGAAGATTTCGCCAACCTAGAAGGGATTTCTATCACTGGATGGCACCAAGACGTACAAACCGGCAAAGGCTCTGATGCCCTAGCGCAGCGTCCCGGCTTATGCGCGGCGCTCCGGTCGGCGAAATCGGTAAAAGGGCCGGTAATCGTGGCCAAGTTAGATCGGCTGGCCCGCAATTCGCATTTCATTACGGGGATGATGGAGCAGCGAGTGCGGTTCATCGTAACGACACTTCCGAAAGCCGATGCCTTCACGTTACAAATCTACGCGGCGCTGGCCGAGAAGGAAGGCTCGCAGATCAGCGAGCGCACAAAAGCAGCGCTGGCGCGATCCACCAAAAAGCTCGGGATGGCAGGCAAGACCGGAGAACAGCAGCGGTCAATTCGCGCGCTCGCAATGCTGGCGAAGGATAAGGCCGCCATGGCGCGAGCCGACGCACTGCGCCCGCAAATCGAATTTGCTTTGAAGGACGGCGCATCACTCCGTATGGCGTCCAATCTGCTGAACGAACGCGGTATCGCCTCGCCTGGCGGCGGTCGTTGGCACGCACCTTCGTTATTGAAGGCAGCGCGGCGCCTCGGGTTGAGATAATAACTGTGGCATTTCAAACCGGAGGCGACGGCGAGGCCATGCGTCGAAATAGGTGCGTTTATGGAGATGATGCCCATGACAACAATTGCACATTCGGCGCGGGCCGCTTTCTTGATGAGGGTTTTTGTGAACAGCGAGAAAATCGGCTCTAAAGCACACGTACCGATGAACGTGTTGGCGAGTCGTGGCTGCGCGCACGAATGAACCGCGAAGCGCCCAATTCGATCACTGCCGCTGAGCGTTTGGAACAAAAGAGGATCAGCGTATCGGGCAGCCTCGATCGGAAGCACAGGTCCAGCCTCGGCCAGTTCTTCACTCCCAACGCCGTCGCAGACTACATGGCATCCTTGCTCGTGTTTCCGCCCGATCAGCCTGTCGCACTGTTGGATCCGGGCGCGGGCATCGGTTCTCTAACTCTCGCGGCGGCGCAAAAGGCGGAAAAGAGCGCTTTCGTCAGATTTAACGCGACTTGTTATGAGGTAGAGCCGGAATTCCAGACCGAATTGACGGAAACGCTGCGTCACATTCCGAATGTCGTGAGTACAGTTATTCAGCGTGATTTTATTGAGGATGCCGTTAGACTTCATTTTGCCGGGAACGCGCCTGAATACAGCCATGTGATACTAAATCCACCGTACAAAAAAATTAACACCGGATCTGTCCATCGGCTCTTGATGAGAAAACTCGGCGTTGAGACGTCGAATCTGTACACATGTTTTCTTGGTTGCTCGATTGTCCTTTGCGGAGCCGGTGCACAGGTTGTTGCGATCATCCCGCGAAGCTTTATGAACGGCCCATACTTCAAACCATTCCGGCATTGGTTACTCGACCGGGTTGCTCTGACTCATATTCACATCTTTGACAGCCGAAGTAAGGCTTTCGCGGATGATAGTGTCTTGCAAGAAAACGTAATTCTTCGCATGGTCGTTGGCGCGTCGCAGGGTACCGTGGAAGTTACAGCGTCTACCGATCATCAATTTAATGATGTGCGGCATCAGCATTGTGCGTTTTCGGAGGTAGTGACGCCTGGTGATTCGGATTTGTTCATCCATGTTCCAAGTCTCGGCTCAGCGAGTTCCGAGGGGCTACCTGGTTTTACTTTACGCGAGTTGGGAATGGACGTTTGCACAGGTCCCGTCGTCGATTTCCGCCTTCGTGAGCATATACGGCTGAACGCTGAACCGGATGCGATGCCGCTCCTGTACGCATCCCACTTTGCTGGTGGTCGGTTTGAATGGCCACGCGAAGGACGAAAACCAAATTCTATCGTGCGTAATGCCAAAACCGAAAAGTGGTTAATGCCTAATGGCTGCTATGTGATTCTTCGTCGTTTCAGTTCTAAGGAAGAAAAACGCCGTGTAGTCGCCTACCTCTATGATGGAACAAAGTTGCCCGGTGAAGTTGTCGGTTTTGAAAATCATCTGAACGTACTGCACAAGGATGGATCGGGTCTCTCCCCTCCAATCGCCCGGGGGTTAATGGCGTACCTGAACTCGCAGGCTGTTGACGATTATTTCCGAACGTTTAGTGGACATACCCAGGTCAATGCAACTGACCTTCGGCGCTTGCGCTATCCAAGCATTAGAGATCTAGAGAATTTAGGAGCAGAGCTTGCACAAGTTGGCCCAAGAGGCGTTGCAAATACTGACTGAGGTTGGCATGCCCCGTGCTCAGTTGAATGAGAGATCCGCATTGTGCTTGCTCGCAATAGCGGGACTTGAGCCAAAAATGAAATGGCGTCAGGCCACGGCCCCGTTAATTGGAATTACGCCGATAATGGAGTTCGCGGGCACTCATTACATGGACTCTCCTTACGCGCCGAACACGCGAGAGACTATCCGTCGACAGTCAATGCACCAATTCTGCGATGCGGGAATCGCAATGTACAACCCCGATAATCCGAGTAGACCCGTCAATAGCCCAAAAGCGGTATACCAGATTTCCCCCGAGGCACTATCCCTTGTTCGCTCCTTCAATTCTGCACAATGGAATGAGGCCCTCCTACTCTTCCGTGAGCAACGACAAAGTCTTGCCTCGAAATATGCTGCCGCGCGTAACCTGCAACACGTACCGCTGAGAGTCGAGGAAGGGAAACCCGTTATGCTTTCGCCGGGCGAGCACAGCGAACTGATTAGGCAAATTGTCGAAGTTTTTGGTGCCCACTACGCTCCGGGCGGAACGCTCATTTACGCAGGCGATACGGGCGATAAGTGGGGCTACTTCGATATAGGCGCGCTATCAGCCCTTGGTGTGGTTATAGACAGTCACGGAAAAATGCCCGACGTGGTCATCAACTACAAAGCGCGGAATTGGTTACTACTTTGTGAAGCCGTTACCTCGCACGGTCCTGTGGATGGTAAACGTCACGAGGAATTGAAAACTCTATTTAAGAAGTCAACAGCGGGTCTTGTGTTTGTGACCGCATTTCCAAGCCGTGCGATAATGGGTCGCTATTTAAGCGAAGTAGCCTGGGAAACCGAAGTCTGGTGCGCGGAAACGCCGACGCATTTAATCCATTTCAATGGGGAGCGGTTCCTCGGACCATATTGATTGCGTTGGTCAGATGCACCAGACACAAAATCCGGTACTTTTGTAAGTTTCCGTATCACGGGAAGAGCCATACCAATTCCCGCCTTCACTGCGCATCTGCGATCGCGGCCTTCATTTCTCCCACGGGAGCACTTTTCCGGAAAATCTTCTTCGTCATCGCAATCTGGGTGCGCAATTTTGGTGAGAAATCCTCACCCTTGCCTAACTTCTCGGACTTAAGAAATGCGTTCAAGTCTTGCATTTTTAGAAATTCGGGTTCCACAAATAGGCAGTCTTCATTCCCGACGGTCAAATAGTCGTCAATCAACTGGACCGCCGCGTCACCAAAATTTCTCAGATATCCGCCATTGCTCAACTTTAAGATCGCGCTCGTTATTGAGCCATGTGAATAGTCAAGCTGGTTGTTAATCAAGAAATCTTTGACTAAATCAACGGCCACCATGATGAAGAGATACCGGGTTTGACCCCGAGTTTGTAATTTCGCTCCTCGGCCAAAACTGTACTCATTTGCTAGCTTCTGCATGAGGAAAGCGGCATAGAGCGCATCCACTCCGAAACTGCTGTCACTCGTGATTCGGTTAAATATCGAGCCACCCGGAGCAAATGGGGGATTCTTCGCATACGCGATACCAGGTTCGCCAAGCCAACCCGCCGCATATCCTTTCAAAAGATCGAACGCATAAGCCGCTTCGCTATAGTGTGGTTTGGCAAGAGGATGCTGTCGTTGATAGACCCGACGGGCTTCCCAAGCTCCTCGCTGAATTTCCAGAAATACGCTGAATCGGGAGTTAAAGGCTGGCGCCCATGTTCGAAAATCTTTCTCCAAGGCTATAAAGTCCTTTTCGCCCACCGCGTTTTGCGAATTGGTATAGCGGGTTGTTTCCGTGAGAAGTTCCTCGCCTTCTGTCCCGACCACGACAATCTTCGTGATTACTACTGCTGTATTCAAGCGCGATAGCCATTCCCGCTGCGCGTCAGAGGGTTCAGTGCCACCCGAATTCAGTTTTCGTTGAAGCACCGACCAAATTGATCGGGTTGTTTGGCACCCGTTAACAATGAACGGGTTTGTGAGGGTCAGTTCATCCGTACTTACCTTGGTTACTTCTTCTGCAACGATTGTTATCCCATTATTATACAGCCCGAAGCGCTCCGGGTGATTCACAATAGTTGCCTCGATACCCTTGTTTACCTTTCGCTTGTTCCCCAGAAATTTTCGCACGTTCTTTTCATATAGTAGGTCGAGGTCGCCGGACTTTGCCTTGTAGTCCTGCATGAACTGAAATACGTCACTCAGTCGCGTAGCGCCAACGAGAAGAATATTGCCAGAGCTTGCAACAATCGTTTTGAGAGTGACTTTGAGCTTGTCCGCACCAAACTCCTCTTCCTCCGCAACCTTGTTATAAATTGTTTCGACCGACACGGAGTCAACATCGAAGCATTCTCCGAATTTAGCTCGACCGAGTGTCTTGATATTCGCGAGGTATTCTTCCTCCTCGGGAGTGAGCCGGTTGGTGGTCGCAAGCACATATTCCAAGCGATCCTTCGCTCCAAGATTTTGCAGGAAATTGCGAAGACGCTGCACTAGCTCGGCGGAGAGCGACGATAGTTTTTCGCGTTTGCCTTCCAGCGTTGCAAAGAGCTTCTGGGCCTCCGCACTTATGGTTTCCGAGCCGGTGAATGACGACCCATACTTGCTTTGCACCAAAATCCAAGTGTCTCCCTCAATTCCTTCGCTCAGATCCTCAGCCATAAACACCGCGGCATCTATTCCGCCGTCACCCGTACCGTCACACAGGATTATCTCGGCTGTGGCACTGTCAATTTCGTGCCAATCCCTTAAAATTTTTTCCGCGAACCGGTGTCCGAGTTGTGTTGTGCTCGGGCTATCAGCAGTAACCTCTTCAAGCCATTGGGATTCAAACTCTTCTAGGGAGATCACGTAATTGCTCCGGGTAAAGGGTAACTGGTGACGCCGAACGTTGTTATCTCAGCGTTATAGATTAGCAGGGCGCCTGTTGTGTTGTGGTCGCTCCGCTGTGTTTTCACTTTTGATTGGAGAAAGCAGAGCCCGGCAGCCGTCGGCCATGCGACATGATGTCACTCGATTTCTCACGCCAGAGCGGATTGCGTTTACGCTTGCGCTTGAAGGTATGGGCAGTGTCCGCGTGCTGCTTCATGTAGCGGCCCTGAAACCGCTTCCCACAGAGGCCACATAGGTACCAGTTTTTCGGGTTCAGCTGACCCATGTGTTTTACACCCCGTCGCTTTTTCCCAATCATACCCTAGGTAATGTGTCCGGCCCGGACTGCCAACTAGCCCGCTCCGAGGCTTAAGTTCAGTGCAAATTCAGTGCAATGACTAACTCCGAGCGACACTTTTCCACACATATGACCTCCTATCTTGTAAACACATACACATGTGGAATCAATTACTTAGGGAAATTACCTCGGAGTGCCTGCGAGTAGATAGGTGGAGGATAGCCCTCTGTTAATCCGTTGGTCGGCGGTTCGAATCCGTCCCGGGGAGCCAATTAAATCAATAATTTATAGTACTATCCTGCTAATTCACTTCGCTCCTCAGTCCTAGAAAAATAACCCGTCATCTTGCATTTCGATTCATCGTGGTATGCCGCGCGAATGCATTGGAGCACTTCGACTTGGCCCGCGCCAACCGGGTGCGGTGTGCGCGAGGGTCAGCACGGCAAAGCCAGATTATCTTCATTGATCGCCCGTGGGCTTTGGTACCACGGTGCGTTAGGCTAACGATGTGAGAAACCGGATCGCTCATCGTTGGCTGGAGAAGCCGTGGTTCGCAGTATTGCTGCTAACCAGCTTCTTTTGTCGTGCCCTGATACCGATCGGATTCATGCCCGGCCCAGGCGGGCTGATTCTGTGCA
>Ga0182016_10006033_pt1 | contig 12828 bp, 7 predicted proteins | sample 712S2MmetaG_FD_120491 | JGI IMG/M metagenome (GOLD analysis project Ga0182016, IMG submission 120491) | Permafrost microbial communities from Stordalen Mire, Sweden - 712S2M metaG | ecosystem: Environmental > Terrestrial > Soil > Wetlands > Permafrost | place: Sweden: Stordalen | collected...
ATGGGTTGCGCCGGAGCTAAAGAAGATTGATGTTGAGGAAATCACTGCGGCGAGCCTCGCCGGTTCGGACGACGGGCTAGGTGCACTGAGCTAGCAATTACCCTCGACGCTTTATTTCGAGTTTGTTTTGTCCGGTATTCTTGGGGGTCGGTCCGGGTTAGCTTTCTTGTCCGTCTAGTCGCATTGCAGTGAGGAGATCGCTTCCTTTGGCTAGGCGAGTTTGTCTTCTGCTCACGTGCATTCGCACTGTGGCTAAATCGCTATGTCCTCGTGTGTCTGAGAATCGGCGCTTGAATGCGTAGTCGGGGCTGTGTGCGCTGGTTGCGGGAAGCGCAAAAGACTCTGAACCAGCGAAGCAGTTGGATGCCTTTCTCATGAAAAGGCCGGTTGAGGGTTGAGGTTTCCCGCCCTTGCGCCAGAAAGAAGGCGCAAGAACGGGGACCGGTGCTTTTGGGGCGCGACGTTCATTGACTTCGGCGTAACTGTCGTGATGCTCCTGAAGAGCAACCCTGAATCCTTTGCTGCGAAAGACTTTGTTTACATAGCAAAAAATCGCATGCTGCGTGCGTCCTGAACAGGAGTGCTATCCTTTCACCAAGATTCAACTAGATATTCAGCGTGCACGAAAATGACTCACGTCGGAAACAGCTCTCTGTGGAATGCTTTGGTCGCCTCTATCGATGGATCTGGGTCCTTTGTTAGCAGCGCGGAAAATTGCGTGCAACGCAGTGATTTGGTGAGAGGCTCGATTCTCGGAGGCCGGGGGGAGGAACTCCGAGGTCAGTCGATAGTGGTGGTGACTGCCGATCAATTATCAACAGCCTTATCCCTGATTGAGCTCGACGGCATTGCACGGCGCATTGTTGTTTATCCGAACGAATCGACATTGGATTATCTTCCATTTGTCGTCGACACAACCAGCGCCGATGTACTGGTGTCCAACCGGGCAAGTACCGTAGCAGGGCATTCTCAAGTTCGACATGTGATGCCCTTGGTAGACACGATCGTGCCTCAGAATTACGATCGCAGTTCGCAGTATCAAACGGAATGGATCACTCTCACATCCGGTACTATGGGGCCCCCGAAACTTGTCGTTCACACTTTGGCCAGCCTGGTCGGGGCGATACATAGCGGCGAAGTCCCCGCGAGGAAGATCGTTTGGGGCACACTTTACGACATTCGACGATTCGGCGGCCTCCAGGTATTTCTTCGCGCAGCTCTTTCGGGCGCGTCGCTGGTTCTTTCGAGCCCAATGGAATCGACGGCAAGCTATCTGGTCCGAGCAGCCTCGCTAGGAGTCACCCATATTTCGGGAACCCCGTCGCAGTGGCGCCGTGCGTTGATGAGCGGTCTGGCTCATTCGATTGCACCTGAATACGTCCGCTTGTCGGGAGAAATTGCCGACCAGGCGATACTGAATCATTTGCGGTCGGTCTTTCCAGAAGCGAGGATTGTACACGCCTTTGGGTCCTCAGAGGCTGGCACGGTGTTTGAGGTAAACGATGGAGCAGCCGGGTTTCCGGCCGATTTGATTGGACACACACGGAATGTCGAGATGAAGGTCGAGAATCAAACGCTGCGGGTGCGGTCATCCCGAACAGCTAGCCGTTATCTGGGCGATAACGCGCCTTCCCTGAAAGATGCGGACGGATTTGTCGACACGGGCGACATGATTGATTTGCGCGATGGCCGGTATTACTTCGTTGGCCGGCGAGACGGGCGGATCAACGTTGGAGGCCTCAAGGTACATCCCGAGGAGGTGGAGGCGGTTATCAATCGCCACCCCGATGTTCATATGTCGCTGGTGTGGGCGAAGAAGAACCCTGTAACTGGTGCGGTTGTGATTGCCGATGTGGTTTTGGGGTCCGCTTCACGGCCGGAGAGGCGCGACGAGATTGAACTCGAGAACGACATCCTTCAGTACTGTCGCCAGTCTCTTCTCTCGCATAAAGTGCCCGCGCTGGTCCGGTTCGTGTCTTCCCTGCCGATGGCTGCATCGGGAAAGATGCTCCGCAGAAATCCATAGCTGGTGTAGAGTATGCCCTTGGCTTTTTTCCCGCAATGACACAGCTCATTGTGATGGCCGGCACATATTTCCCTTTTTGAATGCGAGAGCTTATTAAATACGTCGATATTTTGGGATTTTATGCAATTCACACCTCTAAGTGTATTGTGTTGCACTTAGATGCAACTAACTGCAGATCTAGTCCATCAGGGTGCAAGTGAAAGGATCGAGCATGGGATTCCCGTCGCAGAGACTCAGAAGGCTACGGACCAACGAAGCAGTACGTGGTCTCGTTCGCGAGAATTATCTTTCCGCCAGCAATTTCATTCTTCCACTTTTTGCGGTTCCCGGCACCGGAGTCAAGCGAGAGATAGCAGCGCTCCCCGGAAATTTCCAGCTGTCTGTCGATTGCCTGGTAGAGGAGGCCGTTGAAGCGCGTGCGCTCGGCATCCCCGCAGTTCTGCTGTTCGGCGTTCCCAAGTCAAAGGATGAACGGGCATCTGGTTCTTATGCCGAAGATGGAATCGTCCAAGAGGCGGTTAGAGCCGTAAAGCATGCGGTTCCGGGCATCCTCGTTATCACTGACGTGTGCGCATGCGAATACACTACGAATGGACACTGCGGGGTCATCAAAGACGGCTATCTCGATAACGATTCGTCGCTTGACTTGATCGCGAAGATCGCTCTTTCACATGCCGAAGCCGGGAGTGACATGGTGGCGCCGGCGGCCATGCTTGACGGACAGATTCAGGCAATCCGGAAGGCTCTGGATACGCATGGTTTCGAGAACCTGCCGATTATGGCTTATTCGGCAAAGTTTGCCTCCAAGCTTTATGACCCGTTCTTCAAGGAAGGGACGCAATCGGCGGTGTCGTTCGGGGACAAGAGGACCCACCAAATGGACTTCTTCAACTCCGACGAAGCTATGCGTGAAATTGCACTCGATATCGAGGAGGGAGCGGACATCGTAATGGTGAAGCCCGCGCTCTTCTACCTGGATATTGTTTATCGAGCAAAGCAGGAGTTTAGAATGCCGCTTGCGGTGTATGACGTGAGCGGAGAGTACGCGATGATCGATGCGGCTGCGCGCATGGGGCGTCTTGATCGAGACGCGATCATGCTGGAAGCACTCACCTGCATGAAGCGTGCGGGGGCGGACATCATCATCACTTATTTTGCAAAGCGCGCCGCGGAACTGCTTCGGCAAAATGAGGACTTGGCACACTCACGGGTTGAATTCAAGGCACTCGATAGGCAGCTTGCGGCGATTCGATGAAGTACTCTCCTTGCGATGAGGGGCGCGACGCATTTGCGGCCGAGCATCTGAAGTCGCGGGAAACGCCTGGTGAATCCACAAGTCTCCGCGGCTTTATTGCGACGCTCTCAAATGCCGGCCGGCTTGTGCGGGTTAAAGAGTCAACGCACTGGAAATTCGATCTCGGAAGAATCACGAGGGAAAGCAAGACACCGCTCCTGTTTGAAAATGTTGAGGGCTACCCGGGTCAGTGTGTGTTCACCAACGGCCTGCGCGATGTTGGGTTGATCGGGCTGGCCCTCGGGCTGAGAAGCGGGTTGAGCCGCGAGGATCTGCTGGCCGAGGTCAGGCAGAGGGTTGCCAATCCAGTCAGTCCAGTGGTTGTCGAGGCTGGACCGGTGCTGGAGAACCAATTTCAAGGGAGCGGAGTGAACCTGATGGCGCTCCCCGTTCCTCAATGGCATGAAAGCGACTGCGGCAGATACCTTGGCACCTGGCATATCAATGTAACCAACGATCCTGAGACTGGAAAACGGAACGTCGGTGTCTATCGAATGCAGCTCCTGGGCAAAAATCAAGCGACAGTGAGTACATCTCCCGGAAGCCACCTGTCTCAGCACGTAACGAAGGCGGAGAAAGAGGGTCGAGCGCTTCCCATGGCGGTCGCAATCGGTGTCAACGAGGCAGTGATCATGGCCGCTGCAGCTGCTTACCCGTATGGAATGGACGAATATGATTTAGCTGGGGGTCTGCAGCAAAGGGCTGTGGAACTTATCCGGTGCCAGTCGGTAAACCTGGAGGTTCCTGCGCAAGCGGAGATTGTCATAGAAGGGCTGATTCATCCAGGTGTCCGGGTTCAGGACGGACCGTACTTCGATTACAGCGGGGCAGCCAACACGAATCCCAACGCGTTCCTTTTTGAAGCTACCAGGCTGTTCTATCGAAATAACCCGATTTTTCGCGGAACTTCGATCGGAGTTCCAGGCGCAGAGGATCATCAACTATTTGCTGTTCTAGCGGAAGTTGGTCTCCTGGACTTTCATGGCTCAAGTGTCAAGAAGCGGGTTCAGGACTCCATGCTTAAACAGCGCCTGCTTCGTTGGACATGTTCCGATTCATGAGACAGCCAAAACGTATGCGCCAGAGCAGAAACACGGTTTGCAACGCCGCTGGACTGGTTTTAGGGACAAACATACGAAAGCCCGACAGCCCCTCGTTTCCGAGAAGATGTCGGGCGCAACATTTCCTTTTTCGGGGGCTGAGTGGCTTATGAATGATCCCTTGGCAGTGTGCGGAATCAATTTGACCCGGTACGGGCGCGTGCGGAAACTCGAGGGGTCGGTCCCGGTACTTACTTGACAACAGCAAAGGTACAAGAGTAACCCACTCCAAGCTCCTCAGTAATCGAAAGTATCACTTATCTGAAGTGTTTCGAATGAGTTACATGAAATTATGTATATCTTTGCACAATTTGGAGGTTTTTTTCACAGTTTGATGCTAATATCATCTTCGCGAAGTCCATACCATCCTTTCACTCCCCAATGAAAGTTCTTTGGAATGAAGCGCTTTGTCAATAGTCTGCGGTGAATCCCCGCTCAGATCGAATGGGCCTGGTAGTACATTTCAATCGCAAGAGACGGTACCTGTCACAAATTGTCTCTTCCGGACACATAACAAACAGGGCTAACGAGCACCCTGGAGGTTCGATGAAGAATCATGGCAAGCGCGCACGTCAAATTGCGGTTCTAGATGCTGATTCAGCAATCCTGGATTATGTTCGCCGGATTCTCGCTGATCGGTTCATTGTGAGTTCGTTTACAAATGCCTTGGATCTTAACCGGAGTTTGAGAGGATTTCCTCCACCCGACCTGCTGATCATGGATTGGCATACTTCCGAAGACGAGTCGGAGGAAAACGCGCTCGGCCTGCTGGCGAGGACGCGCGCCTTCATGCCGGCGCTTCCGATCATCGTGGTCGCATGTTCCGCGGAACCGAACGACATTGTGGCCGCGACGCGGATGGGTGCGACGAGCGTGATCCTCAAGCCTTTTTCAAAGAGGGAGATTGACCTTGCGGTACAGCAGTGCCTCAAAATGCCTGCCGTGCAGCCTGTCGATGACAATGTCGACGGAATCCGCCTGAATGAGAACACATTCTTTGTGAGATCGAGCAAGCGCATGCGGGAGATCGAGTCCCAATGCACCCTTGTGGCACGCGCCGATATCCCGGTACTCATCCTCGGGGAGAGCGGCACAGGCAAGGAAGTGGCGGCGATGCTGATCCACAAGACATCGGCGCGGAGCCAGCGCAGCTTCCTAAAGGTGAATTGCGCGGCGATGCCTGCAGATTTGCTTGAAAGCGAACTCTTCGGTTATGAGCAGGGCGCATTTACGGGTGCTGTCAAATCGAAGCCCGGAAAGTTTGAGATCTGCAATGAGGGCACGATTCTGCTGGACGAGATTGGCGAAATGCCACCTGCATTGCAGGCCAAGCTTTTACAGGTGCTTCAGGATGGGAGCTTTTCGCGCCTCGGAGGGCGGGCAAGCGTCAAAGTCGATGTGCGGGTAATTGCTGCGACAAATATAGACATCAAAGCGGCCATTTCCCAAAAGGCATTTCGGGAGGACCTCTACTACCGTTTAAACGGCTTTACGTTGAAGATGCCGCCGCTCCGTGAGCGCACCGAAGAGATTCCGATCCTGGCCCAGCATTTCATGCGCAAGATTGCCACGAAGTACGAGCGGGAACCCTTGCCGATTTCTCGCGCACTCTTACAAGCACTGTCGAGGTACACCTGGCCTGGCAACCTTCGCGAATTGGAAAACACCATCAAGCGTTATTTTGTCTTAGGGGACGAACAGGCCATCATAGACGAGCTTGACCCTCTGCAAAGCACGGCAATGTTTGCGATAACGAACGAATGCACGAGCGGGTCCGGGAATCTGAAACGTATCGTAAAAAACCTGAAGGGTAACGCTGAAGCCGCGGCTATCGCACAATCTTTGGACGTCATGGGATGGAACCGCAGGGCAGCAGCGCAGGAGTTGCAGATCAGCTACAAGGCTTTGTTGTACAAGATCAAGGAGTACAATCTCAGCCCGCCACGAAAGCAGCTTGGACTAATAGGGGGAGCGGCCAGGTTTGAACAGGCGCAAAGCGCATGAGCATGCTTGGCGATGCCCCTTATCGCTCCAGGGGAAACTTCTGTTCACTTGCAGAATTGGACTAATAGGAAGTCCCGAATTTACGTACATAGACTGAAACAAGACAAATTCAGGGCAAAGCTAGAACTAACTAATTGAATTTGGATCTAATTGGAATTGTTTTGGGAATCTTTCCACCCTAAAAGCAACATTTTCCGATTGCAAGTGTTCGCAACCAGCGTACGTCCGAATTTGATTTCAAGCTCGTTCTGATCGGCCGCTGGAATTGGTCTCATTAGAGGCCTCTCAAAATCCAAAATATTTGATACCGCTTGTGCGAGGCACCGTGAGCACGCAAAGAGAATGTTCCCTACCCAAGATCGAGAATGATTTGTCCACGCTTGAAAAAGTCGTGATCCAGTCAGGGAACAAGACGACTAAGGGATATTTGGTTTCTCCGGCCTCAAACACAATTGAGGAGTTGCTCCGGAACGCCCCTTCCGGTCCCCCTAAAACCTTCAGTGTTTGCCTCCTCGATTCCGAGGACGTGGAGGAGATACCTGCCGAGGAAATCAAGGCTGTTTTCTATGTAAACAGCTTCGAGGGAAACTCGGATCACCGTCATCTCAATTTTCATGCCCTTGCGCCCATCGCCCCCGGCATATGGATGCGCTTCCAATTCCTCGATGGCGAAGTCATGGAGGGAATCGTGTTCAACTCGATTCGATACCTGGTTGACCCAGGGTTCTTTCTTCTCCCGACCGACCCTGGCAGCAACAACAAGCTCGTTTATGTATTGAAGAGCTGGATTGTTGACCATCGCGTTCTCGGGATACGAAAACTCTAAGTACTATCTCTTAGAATTGAATAATCCAGAATCTCTGCCGCTATTCCGGTCAAATTCATTGCACTTTCTTCCAGACGAACGACACGTCCCCTGCATCGGATTTTACAAAAGGAGGAAAGCGTAATCTCGGGAGGCAAATCGACCATGAATTCAAATTCGGAGTCGATTTGTGCACTTTCGGTTTGGGACAAATAGAAAAATACCCCGCGATTACTCAGGTCCCTCGTGTAGGCAGCAATCTCACTGTCTCCCATGAATGAGGTCACAGGCGCATTGATTTTGAAGCGCTGCCGTTCACGCCGGTCTCTTCCAATTGGCAAGCTTTCAGTCATACAGGCCATTTCAAGTTCGGGATTGGTGCCGCAGATTTTGATCGGTGCCTCGATTGCAGCATTTGCGAAGTACGGATGAGTCAAGATGCTCTTCCAGGTTCCTGTCGCACTCCGCATACGCATTTCAAATAGTTTGGTACTGAAACGCTACTGCAATTTCATTGCCGAAGGATTTTCAGCAAAATGCTGGGTATTGCGCCGTTCTGGAATGAATGAGCGCATTTTTATGCACAAGGATGTGGGAAGAAATACCTACTTGTTTGGTATCTACCGACCTAACCTCTGTGGATCGGAGCAGAAATGCCCCCTTCCCGTTCCCACCGGGGTGGCATTATGGATAGAAACGAAACCAAATGGGTTTCGGAAACATCTGGCTTTGGCGGGCTGGTTTCCACGCGGGAGCCCCCCTGCAAGATTGTTCAAGCTTCTGAATCTAAAGAGCGGCGAGTCGGTCCGCCGTGGATAATGGCGCCGACGGAAACAGAAATGAGAGGCGGGGCCATGAAGCCGCCCAGTGCTCTCCGGTTCTCGAACCGAGAGTCTTACAGTGCCTCTCGAACGCCGAACTGAACACCATTTTTACCAAGCAGAAACTACACGATCGGGGAAAAAATAGGTGGCCAGGCAGCTGGAATGACCTGTTTCTGTCCTCAGTGCTCTCTGCTCGAACGCGAATAGTATGAAGCACTTTGTCAATTCAAATGCCCAGATCCCCCGCTTTGGCACGCTTATTGCAATCCACCATATCGAGATTCCAAGAATAATGCTCCAGCCCAGCAACAGTCGCAAGGGAACGATTACTGCGCAAAATCACTGCTCACGCCGTCTTCGCAGGAAGGGACGGTTCAAGATGTGGGGCAGAGCCGAGGGGAACGGTGTGCCCTGCTTCCCATAGGTTCAGCGAGGTTTCGGGAAAAACACGGAATCCACCCGCTAAACGCTGATTACCCGTGAAGGTAACCTAGCAATCGTTCAATCGTAATAAAACAGAATAAAGAGTTGGCCAATCTAGTGACGATTTCGGCACCAATCCTGCAGCATCCAATGAGCGCACATTTCTTCCAAGCTACAGATTCTAAAGTTTTTAGCCAAGTAACACGAAAGTTTCACCGCACTCCCATCAACGTGCAATCTGAGACTAGAGGCCCAATGCTAGGATTCTTGTATCTCTTTCTCAAACATAGGGAAGTCTTCAAGGGCCGAACCGAGAAAGTATCCGCAGAGGCGAAGTGATGCGTGGAGTTCTCCTGCAACTTCCATCTAGTGATCAATCCGTGCCGCGCGCTGCAGCCGCATGCAGCCGGAATCGGGGAGCACTACGTGCGCGTCACCAGCAAAAGAGGTTTGTTCATCGCCAGACGAGCCTTTTGGGGTTGATTCCACGAATCATTCTGTCCAGTTGTATCGTTTTTGCCCTGTCTGGCTGCGGCGACGGATTTCATTTGGTGAACTCGGGAGGAAGTGGGAGCTCAAGCGACACAGGGTCTCCAACCACAGGGACACCAGCAACGACCGGGACCGCGTTGAGCACACTCTCCTGCGCGAGCGCTTCCGTCACGGGCTTGGGAAGTGATTCTTGCACAGTTACGCTGAACGCAGCGGCGCCGAGCGGCGGGCTGATTGTGTCCATCTCGAGTAGTAATCCAAGTGTGACAGTTCCAGCATCCCTCACAGTGCCGGCAAATGCCACAAACGCTTTCTTTACGGCGACTGTGCTGCCCGCAGGTGTAACGCAGAGTGCGACATTGACAGCTGTGGCAGCCAATGTCTCAAAGACTCTCAACGTACAGATCAATGCAGCTGTGCCGACAATTAGCGTGACAACATCGGGCTCGCCATCCGCTTACGGCAGTGCGGTGACCCTGATAGCGACAATCTCCAGCGGTCCGACCGGCACCGTGACGTTCTATGACGGCAGTACGTCCATTGGCACTGCCACGATTAGTGGGACAACCGCACGTATTACTACGAGTTCTCTGAAAGCCGGATCCCACACCATCACTGCGGGTTGGTCAGGAAACAGCAACTACGGGGCGGCCACATCCGGAGCAGTCACTCAGATGGTCACGTCGACGGTTGGACCCTCGATCACAACGCAGCCGGTAAGCCAAACCGTAATCGACGGCACCGCCGCGACATTCAGCGTTGCGGCTACCGGCGTGTCGACCATTGCCTATCAATGGCAGTATCTTTCCCACGCGACCTGGAAGCCTTTCGGAGCCGGCACCGGATACGATACGTCCAGGCTGACCACATTCGCGACCACAGCGGCCTTCAACGGACTCCAACTCAGGGTGGTGGTTACCGACGGGGACGGAAATACTGCGACGAGCGACACGGTAATCCTGACGGTAGCACCTTCGATCACAACGCAGCCGGTAAGCCAAACTGTAACTGACGGCAGCGCAGCGATCTTCAACGTTGCAGCCGCGGGAGTGCCGAACCTTTCCTATCAGTGGCAGTATCTTTCCCACGCGACCTGGAAACCTTTCGGAGCGGGGACCGGATACGACACGTCCACGCTGACCACCTTCACAACCACCGCGGCCTTCAACGGACTCCAGCTCAGGGTGGTGGTTACCGACGGGGACGGCAATACCGCGACCAGCAACGCGGTGACGTTGACCGTGAATGCGGCAACGCCGTCCATCACTTGGCCAGCACCGACGGCAATTACTTACGGTACAGCTTTGAGCTCGACTCAGCTCAATGCGACATCAACGGTGGCTGGGACCTTCGCCTATTCGCCGGCAGCAGGCACAGTGTTGTCGGCGGGAACGCACACGATCACCGCTACTTTTACCCCAACCGATACCACCGATTACAAGACTGCGACAGCAACCGTTGGGTTGACTGTTACCAAGGCCGTACCTTCCCTCAGTTGGACCGCTCCAGCGGCTATAACCTACGGAACCGCATTGAGCGCAACGCAACTCAATGCCGGCTCGACGGTGGCTGGCAGTTTCAGCTACTCCCCGGCAGCAGGCACAGTGTTGGCGGCCGGCAATCACTCGATTACGACAACCTTTACGCCCACGGATTCAACCGATTACGCAACCGCTACAAGCACCGTCTCCATCACAGTGAATGCGGCGACGCCGGTAATCACTTGGGCGACTCCGGCGGCCATCGTCTCCGGAATCGCTTTGAGTTCTACGCAACTGGATGCGACTTCGACGGTGCCTGGGACATTTGTCTATTCACCCGCCGCAGGTGCGATCCTTGATTTAGGATCTCAGACTTTGTCTGTAACCTTCACCCCAACCGACACCACCGACTACACCACTGCAACACAGACGGTGACGTTGAGCGTTGCCCCAGCTTCCGCTTTCGTGCAGGAGGGGGACAGTTTCTTGAACTCCTCTGCCAACTCTCTGTCCGTTTCCTTTCCTGCGAATACCTCTGCGGGCGACCTCATATTGGTTGGATTAGTCTTCGACACAAGCGCCATGCCATCGTCCGTCACCGATTCCCAAGGCAACACTTTCACCCCGGTTGGAACCACATTGACCTCTTCCGGCGGAACTCGGAGCGCCGTCTACTACGCCAAAAATATCAAGGGCGGCGCCGAAACCGTGACTGCCGCGCTTTCGGCAAACTCCGGCTACATTCTTGGTTATCTGACCGAATACTCCGGAGTGGATCAGACCCATCCCATCGACGCGCAGGTTGGGACCTCGGGCGGTACAGGTACGGTGTCGAGCGGCAACGCTGCGACGACTTTTGCCGGCGACGTGATCTATGGCTTCTGCGCTGCCGACGACATGTGTACAGCAGGATCCGGTTTCGCCGCCCGGTCGGTCTTTGAAGGCAACATTGTTGAAGACCAGACTGCCGGGACCCCAGGCAACTACTCCGCAACCGGTTCCGCGAACAGCAGCTGGACGATGCAAATGGTTGCGCTCAAACCAGCATTGTCCGGATACGCCGAGGCAGCGCCGACGATCACCAGCGCGACGACAGCGAGCGGCAAGGTGGGAAGCGCATTCTCCTATCAGATTACGTCAAACGGTACACCCACGAGCTATGGAGCGACGGGGTTGCCAGCAGGCCTGTCGGTAAATACCACTTCGGGGTTGATCTCGGGGACGCCTACGGCGGTAGGAACCTCGACGGTGACGCTGAGCGCGACGAACAGCGCCGGAACAGGGAACGCCACATTGACACTCACCATCGCGGCCCTACCGACGATAACGAGCGCGGCGACGGCCAGCGGCAAGGTGGGAAGCGCCTTCTCTTATCAGATTGCGGCGAGCAATACACCTACCAGTTATGGCGCGACAGGATTGCCGGCGGGACTAACTGTGAATAGCGGGACAGGGTTGATCTCAGGCACGCCCACGGCTGCAGGAACCTCGACTGTGACACTGAGCGCGATAAACAGCGCGGGAACAGGCAACGCCACACTGACGATCACCATCGTAGCCGTTCCGGCAATTACGAGCGCGGCCACGGCCAACGGGACAGTAGGAAGCGCCTTCTCTTATCAGATCACGGCGAGCAATACGCCTACCGGTTTTGCAGCGACAGGATTGCCGGCTGGACTAACTGTGAATAGCGGGACAGGGTTGATCTCGGGCACGCCCACAGCGGCAGGAACATCGACGGTGACGATGAGCGCGTCAAACGCCGGCGGAACTGGGAGCGCCACATTGACACTCACCATCGCATCCGCGGCGCCGGTGCTGAGCATTAACGCGACCAGCGTGCCATTTGGCAGTGTGGCGCTGAACACCCCCTCGACACAGGATGTGACGCTGACTTCTTCGGGCACTACGTCTGTAACGGTTAACTCGGCGACTGTGACGGGGACCGGCTTCACGCTTTCGTCGGGGCCCACTTTCCCGGTAACGCTGACTCCGGGACAGACAGCGACACTCGGTGTAGAGTTCGACCCAACTACCGCGGGCGCAGCCACCGGTCAGTTGACCATCACGAGCACCTCGTCGACCAACGGCACGGCGGTGATAACCCTGTCCGGTACAGGCACGGCTGGGTCGTATGCGGTCGATCTGAGCTGGGAAGCTCCTACTAACTCAACCGACCCAGTGGCTGGATATAACGTCTACAGAGCGCCAAGTGGCAGCTCTACGTATCAACTGCTGAACTCATCGGTCGATGGCCAAACAACCTACGTGGATAGCACAGTCCAGAGCGGGCACTCCTACCAATACATTGTTGAAAGCGTCGACGATTCCGGAGTTGAAAGCGTCCCGACAAGCCCAATCACCGTGACAATCCCCTGA
>Ga0182016_10006034_pt1 | contig 12827 bp, 7 predicted proteins | sample 712S2MmetaG_FD_120491 | JGI IMG/M metagenome (GOLD analysis project Ga0182016, IMG submission 120491) | Permafrost microbial communities from Stordalen Mire, Sweden - 712S2M metaG | ecosystem: Environmental > Terrestrial > Soil > Wetlands > Permafrost | place: Sweden: Stordalen | collected...
CCGTTCTTGCCTTCGTATCCCAGGCCCAACAGGCCGCCTACCTTGACACCAAACTCACCCCGGCAGAGCGCGCCCACGACCTTGTCGGCCGTATGACGCTTGACGAAAAGGCCTCCCAGCTTGAAGATTGGGCCACCCCGATACCCCGCCTCGGCATCCCCGACTACCAGACCTGGAACGAGGCACTGCACGGCGTCGCACGGGCTGGATACTCGACCGTCTTCCCCCAGGCCATCGGCATGGCCGCCACTTGGGATGCCGCCATCGTTCACTCGATGGGGTACGTCATCTCCACAGAGGCCCGCGCCAAGTACAACCAGGCCCAGCGCCAAGGCAACCATCGCATCTTTTATGGACTTACTTTCTGGTCGCCCAATATCAACATCTTTCGCGATCCCCGCTGGGGCCGCGGCCAGGAAACCTACGGCGAGGATCCGTTCCTCACCTCCCGGTTAGGCGTGGCCTTTGTGACCGGCGTGCAGGGTGGCGATCTCAACCACCTCCGCGCCGTGTCCACGAGCAAGCACTTTGCTGTACACAGCGGCCCGGAGCAGATGCGCCACGGCTTCAACGTCGACCCCAGCCCGCGCGATCTGGAAGAGACCTATCTGCCCGCCTTCCGAGCCACCGTCACCGAAGGCCATGTGCAGTCGGTCATGTGCGCGTATAACTCGATCGACGAATGGCCGGCATGCACCAACAAGATGCTTCTCAAAGATCACCTTCGCGACGCCTGGGGCTTCAAAGGCTTCGTCGTCTCCGATTGCGGCGCCATCGTTGACGTGAATCAGGGTCACAAGAAGACCGCCGATATTATTCACTCCGCCGCGCTTGCGATTGAGGCCGGAACCGACCTCTCGTGCAGTATCTGGACCCCTGGCTTCAATACTCTGGCCGATGCGGTTCGCCAGAAACTGGTATCGGAAGACCTCGTAACCCAAGCTGCCGAACGTCTCTACACGGCCCGCTTCCAACTCGGCCTCTTTGACCCGCAAGGCTCGAACCCATTGGACAACATACCGTTCGCCGCCAACGCTTCCGCTGCCAACCGGGAGACCTCTTTGCAGGCTGCGGAAGAGAGCATCGTGCTGCTCAAGAACTCAGGCGTGCTGCCGCTGAAGAGCAAGCCGGGTCACATCGCCGTCATCGGCCCGACCGCAGACCTGCTGCCCTCTATCCTGGGCAACTATGTTGGCACTCCGGTGAATCCGGTGACGCCGCTCGACGGCATGTTGAGCCAGTTCCGGAGTTCGCCGATCCTCTATGCGCAAGGGTCTACGCTGGCTGCGGGGGTGGGCGTGCCGGTTCCGCGCAGCGCATTTGGCCTGAATCAGGGCCTGAAGGCCGAGTTCTTCGCTACGAACGACTGGACCGGCCGTCCCGTAGCCACTGTCACCCAGCCCGCCGTGCAGGCCGACTGGGAGAGCGAAGTGCCCGTGCCGGAGCTGGAGACCCACAACTACTCCGTGCGCTGGACTGGATCGCTCACGGTTCCCGCACCGGGCCACTACGTCTTTATGCTTGAAACCGCCGACAGCTTCCCTTGGTCGCCGGGCGAATCTTACCGATTCATTCTTGACGGCAAAGTCCTCTCAGAGGGCGCTGTGCGTCAGGGAGATGAGTTCACCGCTCGGGGAGGGTTCAACGCTGCTCCCGGCGCCTCGCCCACCGCGCCGCCCTTCATGCACTCCGGCAAGGCGCCTTCCATTCCGGTTGACTTCACCGATACGAACCCCCATGACTTCCGGCTTGAGTATTCGCACTTTGGCGACGAAGCCGGGGGCGGCCTCACCTTGAAGTGGGCAGCTCCCGCCCAGGCACAGCTTGAAGAAGCCGTGGCCCGCGCCAAGGAGTCGGATGTCGTAGTTGCGTTCGTTGGGCTTTCACCACAGCTTGAAGGCGAGGAGATGAACATCAAGATCGACGGCTTCAACGGCGGCGATCGCACCAGCCTGGATTTGCCGGCGCCGCAGCAGAGACTTCTTGAAGCTCTTTCGGCCACAGGCAAGCCGCTTGTTGTCGTCTTGCAGAGCGGCAGCGCGGTTGCTCTGAACTGGGCCAACCAGCATGCCGATGCGGTTCTTGAAGGCTGGTATCCAGGCGTGGAAGGCGGCACGGCCATTGCCCGCACTCTTGCCGGTCTCAACAATCCTGCCGGCCGGCTGCCCTTGACCTTTTATGCCTCGCTCGAGGGGCTGCCGGAGTTCACCGACTATGCCTTCAAGACCAGCGCCAAGGGTCGCACCTACCGCTATTTCCCCGGCAAGCCGCTGTGGGGCTTTGGCTATGGCCTGAGCTATACGACCTTTAAGTATGGGCCAGTCAAGCTCTCTGAGGAGACGGTGAAGGCTGGGGGTCCGCTGACCGCAACTGTCACTGTGACCAACACCGGCGCCGCCGATGGCGACGAGGTTGTCGAGGCCTACCTCAAGACCCCGCAGCCGAACGGCCCCATTCAATCTCTTGTTGGATTCCAGCGTGTTGCTATTGTCGCGGGGCAGAGCAGGGAAGTTACGATCACCCTCGATCCCCGCGCCATCTCCATCGTGGACGATCAAGGCAATCGAGTTATCCTCGAAGGCAAATACCACTTAAGCCTTGGCAGCGCGCAGCCCCAGGATACTGCTGCCAAGTCCGAAGCCGGCTTCAGTGTCACGGGGTCGATGCCGCTGCCTAAATAGCGATGCAAACACATCGGGCAGTAAGATAACTTTGTAGTCATCTTGCTGCCCGTGTGGTAATTTTACCCGAGCCGGGGGGCGTGTCAAAGGGAAGCCTGAAACATGCCGGAGAGTTCTTTCTTAGGAGCCGGGTTTCATTATATTGTCTTGAGCAGACGGCTTAGCAAGCATGGAACCTGCTTCCAGAAGAAGCTCCAGCGAACTCGCCTGGGGGAAGCTGGACGGAGCCGATTTGGAGCTCTTTCCATAAGAGACGCTATAGGCGCCTGGACTCGACGAAACGAACGCAAACACAGCCTTTCCTTTTGGGGCGATCGGAAAGGGTTTGGCCGGAGCCGGAGTGAGAATTGCAGCGGCATCCGGGGAAAAGAACAGCACAACTGGTGTGCCGTCGCTGGTTTCAAACGAGACAGTATCGCCGCTGACAATCTGGACCCTGGCGGCGCTGGGGACAAAGTTCCCGCCGTTGTGGATGAGCGTGATGTCTGTATGTGCCATGTAACTGAAGCTATCGCATTCCGGTAATGCAGTCTACTTCTTTTTTTCTTCTTCCTTACGGGATTCTGATTCAAACGCCGGATCCGCGCGCAGCGCGGCTAACTTTGGGTTTCTCTGGAACTCATAGCCGCGATATCCAGCCGCGAGAGCCCTTGCGATCAGCGGGATTGCGTCCGCGCGGTTTCCAATGATCTCGTACACTTCGCCGGCTCGATACTCAACTTCCGGACTTGCAGGAGCCAGGGCGAGCGCCTGCCGAGCAAGGGTCCGGCTTCGCGCAGAATCGCCAATCGAAGCATAATCATACGCAAGGGTCACCAGAAGTACGGGATCCTGCGAGCTTTTGGCATGCTCCGCCTCACCTAATTCAATTGCCTTGCGGAAGGCTTGCAGCGCCCGCTCATTCTGATTTTCCGCCCACTGGTAAGCAACGCCCAGATTGTCCCACACCTGATTGTCATTGGGATTGATCGCGATCGATTTCAATTCCATTGCGGCCGCATCGTCATATTTGCCGTTTAGCATGAGCACTGTTCCCAGGGCCGCATAGGTATCAGGCTTCGATTCAATCTTCAGCGACGCTTCAAAGTCATTCCGGGCCTCGTCCATCCGGTCCGATTGCATATTGGCGATGCCGAGATCGTAGTAGGCAACCGAATTGTCCGGCGCGAGATCTACGCCGCGCTGTAACTGTGCGATGGCTTCCTTGAGATTGCCGGAGCCAAACTCTTCTATACCCAATCGCACGGGCCAGCGCCAATCGTCGGGCGCCAGATCGATGGCCTTCTGATATGCGGTAACTGCGTCACCTTGCTTTCCTTCCGCTTCATACACTTCACCCAGGGCCCCGTAGGCTTCGGCGCTGCGTGGGTCGAGATCGAGGGCCTTCTGAACCTGCTCCATGGCCAGGGCCGTATTTCCCTGCATCGCCGCGATCCGCGACAAGGTGACGTAGGGCGGAGCCAGCCTGGGATCGAGGTTCATCGCCCGGTCGGTCGCTGCCTTGGCCAGGTCCAGCAGGTTGGGGTCGTGGCTGTTGCGGTACTGGATGAAGTAAGCATTCCCGAGCCGGGCCTCAGCCATCGCAAAACTCGGGTCGGCCTGGAGCACAGCTTGAAAGCCCTTAATGGCTTCAGCGATATTGGCATTCTTATACGACCGCAGCAGCAGATCCTGCGCCTTTTGAAACTCGTCGTAAGTCGTAGCCGATGAAACTGACGCCGGTTTACCAGGGAGATGAAATAGCCTTTGCAGGCCACCCTGCCAGGCCGCAAACGCGGCCATAATCCCCGCAAACACCGCGACAGATGCAAGGATCTTGATGCGCTTGCGGGCCTGCATGAGCTGCTGAAGCGGACCGGCGGCGACGGCGGGCTCCTCGGGCCTTGCCGCGCCCAGGGATTCAGCGAGCGCGTTGGCCAGTTGGCCTGCGCTGGCGAAGCGCTTTGAAGGGTCCATTTCCATCGCCGTGCTCACCGTGCGCAGCAACGATTCAGGCAGATCGGGGCGCAGGTCCATCAGCGGCTTTCGCTGCGCCATCCTGGCCAGGCACTCGCTGGCCGTCAACCTGCCAAGCTTTACCGGGTACTCGCCGGACACAAGATAATAGAGCAGCACGCCCATCGCGTAGATGTCTGTCGCTACGGTGCTCTGGCCGCCTTCAAAGAGCTCCGGCGCCATGTAGTTTGGCGTCCCGGCGATGTGGGCCTGGCTTTGCGGAATTGAACTCAGCCCGAAGTCCATCAGCAGGATGCGGCCGCCCTCCTCGCGCATTACGTTCTCGGCCTTGATATCCCGATGAAGAATTCCGGCCCTGTGCACCGCACTGAGCGCACGGGCAACATCCAGCCCGATCAGAGCTGCCTCGCGCGCGCCGAATGTACCTTGTTCGCCAATCAAAACCCAGAGCGTCTTGCCGCGAACAAAATCGGTCCAGAAGCCTACTCGCCCGTCTTGCCTGTCGATCCCGTACACCGAAACGATGTTCGGATGGCGCACCGAAGCCAGCGCGCGCGCTTCACGCAGCATGGCTTCATATTCCGCTTCTCCTGTTACTGCGCCCGGCAGCAGCAGCTTGAGCGCTACCTCGCGCTGCAGATGCGGATCCCATGCCCGGTACACCTCGCCGAAGCCTCCAAAGCCAACACGCGCAAGCAAAGTGAAGCTGCCCCAGGTTGCCGACGCAGGCGGCGCTTCTGACCTGCTGGCCTGATAAACACCGAGCGGAAGTGTGGGGTCTTCGTTCATGTTTCCTGTGGGTTCATATTTACTGCGCGTTCAAGGCTTGCGAGGTAAGATGCAATGTCCCGATAGATGCGCGGGAACTCGATGGGCTTAACTGATTGCGAGGGGTAGCCTGGGGCCCGGCGCCGTTGCAACGCAGAGCGATGTTACCATGTTATACACAGCCGAGAGGCGCCCGTAAACAGGTTCAATGGTACACAGGACACATGGCAACTCGGCAAAGATCGAAAGCTCGCCTGACCCTCCTGCTAAGGTCTCAGCCACAGGCGGGCGAGCCTGCCAGCGCTATCTCCATCGATCATCTTCCATTTACGATCGGCCGCAGCACGGACCGCGACCTTTGCATTGCGAGTCCGGAAGTATCGCGCGCGCATGCACTGATCGATTGCGACGCCGACGGCTTTTTTCTCCGCGATACGGGCAGCCGTCACGGCACTTTCGTGAATGGGATGCGGTGTACGACCACACGCCTCCGCTCGCAGGATCGGATTGCGCTGGGCGCGCCCGACCATACACTGCTGTTTGAAGTTCCAGAGGAAGAAAGCACCACACGGTCGCTTTTTGCCCAGTTCTCTCAAGCAGGTTTATCGGGCAAGCCGTCAGCAGGAACTCCGTCGGACCTGGAAACGCTCTCGCTCTTTCTCAAGGCCGCCCAAAGCTTGCATCAGCACGGAGCCCGCGCGGATGTGCTCTCAACCATGATCGAGTATGCCATGCGCTTGACAGGAGCCGAGCGCGGCTTTGTCTTTCTCGGCGACAGCGCCGACACATTTGAATTCGAGTGCGGGCAGGAGCAGGACGGAACTGCAATCGCGATCCCGACCTTAATTTCGCAGTCGATTCTTCGCGACGCCGCCAATTCAAAGCTCGCGTTCCTTTTTTCCGACCCCACGGAACAAGTGGCGGGGGGGCGTGAGAGCTTGATCCTGAATGCAATTCGCAACGTCGTCGCCATCCCGCTGCGCGGCCAGAACTCCTCTGTGCCGCTTGGCCTGCTCTATCTTGACAGCCGCGCGGCTACTCACGACTTCACGCGCACACGCAGGGACATTCTGGAAGCCATGGCCAGCCAGACGGTTACCTTGTTTGAGAATCTCCGCATGCTTGAAGCCGAACGCGAGTTTGTTCTGCTGCGCAAGGAACTGGAGATTGCCGCCTCCATTCAGGGGCAGATCATTCCACAGAATCTGCCCGATTTTCCTTTCGTTCGCCTGGGCGCCCGCACTATTCCATGCACAGGCGTAGGAGGCGATTTCTACGATGTCATTCCGGTTCCCAACGGCTTCGCTGCAATCGTTGGCGACGTATGTGGCAAGGGAATTCCCGCCGCCTTGCTTGCTTCCATGGCGCAGGGAATGTTCCACGCGCAAATGACTGCCGGCGCTTCGCTGGTCAACGCCCTGCAATCGTTGAACAGCTTTATTTGCGAACGGGCGCCGGGAGAGAAGTACGTTACGCTTGCGGCAGTCCGATATACCGTGACCGGGCCGGATGAGCCACAGATCGAGTTAGTAAACGGAGGTCATGTATCGCCGCTTATCGTGCGAGCCAATGGCCAAATTGAGACGATTGCGGAAGGCGATCTCCCCGTGGGTGTGTTCGATTTTGCAACGTTCCATTCGATACCCATCAGGCTTGAAACCGGGGACCGCATTGTGCTGCTTACCGATGGAATTACCGAGGCCGAGAACGTAGAAGGCATCCAGTTTGGAACATCGCAACTTGAGCGCTATCTGGCCGAACCCAATCCCGTTGAGACTTTGTTCAGGGCGCTTGAGCAATTTTGTATGGGTACCCGCCCGCAGGATGACCAGACGATCCTTACCATCGACCGCATCCAGACTGTCGCATGAACTGGGGCATCTGCTCGCATCCAGCAGAGCATCCTTGCCGGAGTCGCCGGCCGATCGTGGCGCGGCTGCTTACTTTCCAGCGGCAATCGCGGCAACCACTTTTGCCAGGCTCTGCTTGACTTCAGGGGTGCCGTCTCCCAAGGCGATCGCTCTCTCGAAATGACTTTTCGCAGCTGCCATCTCGTTCAATTGGGCAAGCGTAATGCCGAGCGCTTCGTGAGTGAGAGCCTCATCCGGCAGGATGGTCAAAGAATGCTCCAAGTTTGTGCGCGCTTGCTTGAAATTGCCTGCCTTCATATCGAGGACGCCATTTAGATAGAGAATCTTCGAGTTCTCTGGAAAGGCGGCCAACAGCTTGTGTGCGACTTCTGGGGCTTTCTCGGGATGCGCGCCCATCAGCGATTCAAGATAGTGAACCGCGGTATCTGGATCTTCGGGATGCTGCGCGAGCGCCAACTCGAGAACAGTCGCCGCTTCATCTTGGCGGTTGAGTTGAACAAGGATACCCGCCAGTCGATTGGCCAGATCCAGAGAGCCGGGCGAGGTATTGAGGCCATCGCGCAGCACCTCTGCCGCCTGATCGAGCCTTGCCGTCCTGGCAAGAGCGTTACCCAGGTTGAGGCACTGTTGAGGCGTTCGCTGCCCGAGCAGGCGAGGATTCTCAAGCAAGGCGATTGCCGCGTTGAAATCGTTGTCGAGGATCAGGTCGTTGGAAAGACTATCCAGAGCGGTGGATAACTCCGGGTCAAGCGCTAAGGCCGCGCGCCATTCATCCTCCGCGTCCTTGGGCGTGCGCAAGTCGTCAAAGGCCTCCGCCAGGAGAAGATGGATTTTGATGTCGCGAAAGCCGAGTTGTTCAGCCTGCTGCAACGCGGCGATCGCTTCTTTTGTGTCGCCTGAAAGGTAAAGGCTGCTCCCGAACATAAAGGCCACATGGGCCACATCCTTTTGATCGGGTTCCGCCTGCAAAGAAGAAGCAAAAGCATTGGCGGCGCATTCATACTGCTGCCGGCCTGCAAACCAGACTCCGAGATCGGTATACGAGGCAGCGCTGGGCTTGCCTTGAAGCTGCGCCTGCATTGACTGCGGGGGCGTACATGGCGCTTGCCCCAAAAGCGATGCGGCGCACAGAAGCAGAAGCCCAACCATGAGGATTCCGGAGTGTGCAGCACAAGCGCCGATGCTGCTCGGGAATTGAGCTGGTAGGGGCTTCCCTGGGAGGCAGGGCGCGGTCTGCGAGAGTGCCATAGTGAGTGGATGGTAGGGTGAAGGCCGCATGGTCATTCTCTGCAAATCCTACTTGACCGCATCGGCAACATGAACCTGAATGTCCTCAATTCCGTCGGCGTCGATGTTGACGAACTCTGGAATGTTGACCGCGCGGTTGGCGGCAGTGGCGTTCTCGATGAGGATGGCTGGGCTGTCGATGCCGTTGGCGTCGATATGGGTTAGATACATCTGCGTGTAGGGCGACCGCGCCTTCGAGGAGAAAACCAGCCAGCGTCCATTGGGCGAGAAGCTATGCCAGGAATTCATCAGGCGGGTGTTAGCCCTGAGACGGCGCGCGACGCCGCCTGCAAATGGAACAATGTACAACTGGCTGTCGGGGCGCATGAGCTGGCCGTTCTTGCATTGGACAAAGACGATCCAGCGGCCGTCGGGCGAGACCTTGGGGAAGTTGTTGCTCAAGCCATTTTCGGAGGCGCCAACAATTCGCTCGGGCACCCCACCCTTGCCCTCGTTGAAGGGGATGCGATAGAGGTCGTATTTAATCTGCGTTTCGTTGGGATCGTTGGCGCGCAACGCCGGAGCCTGCCCCGGAGTGCGCGGCGCGCGGGCTTCAGCGCGGGCAAAGACGATGTACTTGCCATCGGGACTCCAGACTCCATCGGTCTGCACATAAAGCGGATCGTCGGCCCCAGGCAGGGGAGTTCTTAGGCCCGTGGCGCGGCTATACCACTCGAGGATGCCGCGGGTGGGAAAAAATACCTGGAGAAAGCGATAGTCGAGGAAGTTAGTGACATAGTAACTGTCTGGGAGCTTCAGGGATGGGCCGGCAAAGGTGCTGACTACGTAGCGTCCGTCAGGCGAAACCTGGGACATGAATCCAACCCTGGTCTGGCCAACCTTGCCGTCAGTATTCCAATGCAGCATGTCCTTGCTTTGGATGGACATGTGTTTCTGCACGGGAACGACAGCATAGAGGCCTTTATCGTTGGCCGGTCCGTCGATATCCATCCCAAACGTCTTGCCGTCGGATGAGAAGGAATGGCAGTTGGCACAGGTGGGCATGTCCTTGAGAACTGTGTGGCTCTCCGGCTTGCGAATATCGCGCAGGCGCCAATGAATAAGCGGGATCGAAGTAGGCGCCAGCGGGGAGATCACGCCGTTTACGCCCGCTGCGGGCATGAGCGGAACATCGCGGTAGAAGATCGGCGCGCCCACCGGGTCGCGAGACGTGGTGATGCGAATGCGCGCCTGCGAGAAAGCCGTGTGCCCATCGCGATAGCCGGTAATGACGACGGTGGCGGGCTGGGCGACAGAATTCGATTGGACTGCGGCCCAGGTGGCAGCATCAGGTGTCCAGGTCCAGGTTGCGGCCTGCTGAAGAGTCAATTTTGGCGGCTCATTGGAATCCGCGACGCAGTCCGGATCAATAGCGCCGATGTGCATGCGTTCACCCTTTGACAAATCGTGGATTGGAGCAGAGCTGTCGTCAAACATAACGTCGATACTCCAGGAGGTTCCTGCCGCATCTCGCCACAGGAAGGTGGGCGGAGTGATACCAGGTGGGAAGATGGAACCGTCTTCGGGGTAGTCGATGGAAATGTGAGATAGGGTCCGCGGAGCATCTTGCGCCGCATGGACCGGCAAAGCAAGCTGTTCGATGCCCAAAGTGCGAAGGTGCATTGGCAGAAAGCAAGTGGAGAGCAATGCAAGAGTCAACAAGGCCAGAAACACAAGCGCCTTGAGCTTTGGCCGTCGTGGAGGCCCGAAATCTGGATGCACTATCCCTCCATGGAGTCGCGATGCACGCCTCGATGTTCTTGAAAACGGACTGCCGCATGGTGGCAGTTCGCTCAACGGGTAGTGCCAATCCAAGGCATTAGGCGAATCCGGCAATTCACAGGTTGCCGTTCCTGTTCAATTGTAGGCCCCTGCGGTGAAGGGGGAATTGATACCTGCAACATCGAGTGGATGTTTTCAACAGTTGAAGCTGGCTGTCAAGCATACTGCCAGGGCAAACGCAAGGCCGCTCCTCGTTGTGGAGGCTGGTTCATTTTCCCGCCGCGTCGATACTGGTCATCCGGTCCGATCCTGGCAGTTTTCGCCGTGCGCGGCAAACGCAAGGGAGACTCCCTTTGGACCCGGGGTAGCTTGAATCGATCGGCAACCCTCCGGCTCTTGTCGGGGGAGGACACTTTATGCGGCTACTTCTTAGCGACTGCGATGGAAGTGAGCGGAATCTCCAGAGTTCCCGCTTTGCTTGAAGAGGAATCGTAGATACCGGTGCGCAGGTAAACGTCGCCTGGCGGCGCATCGATATCAAAGTGGAAGGGAATCCCCGAGGTCTCGGCAATTGCGTCTTGTTCGGGCCGGATAGCGAGGTTAATCGAGCGGGTCTCCCAGTTGAGCGGCTGTCCTGCCTGGCTATAGGCCACGAGCGCAACTTCGATCGTTCTGCGGCGAACCCCATCTGGTCCTGGGAAGAGATTGAGGCCGTCGGTCGCCAAAGAGAAGTTCACGGTATAACGGGTCAGCGGACCCGACAGCGAGGGGTTGTCGCCGGCGTGGGCGGCATCGGCTGCCGGCTGCGCTGCGGCCGGTGCAACCTTCATGCGGTAACGAAGCTCGGTAAAACCAGGCATTCCGCGATCCATGAGAGGGCGCAGGGGGTCTTTGGCTGGGGCAGCTTCGGCCGCGCGAAGTTCCTTGGGGGTCTCCTCGAAGTAGCCGCGCCGGTACGACAATTTGTAATTGCCGGAGACGGATTTAATCTCGATTTTCCGCTCTTTCCCCACTTCCTTGCGATTCGTTGGCGTATAGGCCAGTGTGTAATAGCGCGAACCGTTGTCGATGTCCGCGGCCAGCGCTCCCTTCAGATCGTTCCCGTTATAGTGCGCCGTGCCGCCAGTTTTCTTGGCCAACTCATCCATGGTGATCATGTTCAGGGCGTTCCCTTGACTATCCGAATTCAGCGAGCTTGCCTGGCCAGTGGTTACGCCTTGAAAGTTCGTCGGCACCCCCGAAATCTTGGAGTTCTCCGCCGTGTACAAGGTATGGGTCATCAGGCCCGTCGCGTCAATGGGATAAATCGAGATTCGCGAGTCTGCGAGCATGGCCATCGTCTGCTCGACCTGTTTGTCGTAGGGACAACCGCCATTCGTGAGTTCGTTTTCGCTGGTTACGGCAGGCAGACAGGCCGGGAAGGAACCGGCAAACCAGATCAGGTTCTTTCGTCCTGGAACCCCCGCGAGGTAGCGCGCAATCTGTTGCAGCGACTGTATTGTCAAGAGAAGCCGCTGATTGGCTTCGAACCCGGCCTCCTGATCCACGAATTGCTGAAGCCCAGCTGCCATGGCCTCGAGAGTGGGGTCGGGCGTGCCGCCATACCCTTCGGCCACGGCCTCTGTTTCGATCATATTTACCGCAGTATCCGATGCGTTGGTTCCCGCAACGGTGGGCAGAAGCGCCGACGACGAGGGATTGGCAGCAAGCCTGTTGATGGAAGCGCGCAATACAGCGGAATCCTGCGTGAATCCCTGGATAATCCGCAGCCGTTCGCTGAGCAGAAAAATGCCAATCCGAACCCCCGGTGGAATCGAGGCGAGATACCGGACCATTTCCTTGTGAACGTAGGCCTGGTCGGGCATCGGTGTATTCAGAGCATCCATGAGCAATACGTTCACCGAGTTGCTGGGCATCACAACGGGAACATTGGTGAAGGTATTGGGCGGAAGAGGCGGAACTGACGCCGCATTGGCCGCGCCGGGCGCCGCTGCAAAGCTTGGCTCAAAGAATGAGACGGTTTGTGGCTTTCCGTCTTCGAAGACCTGGAAGTCTTCCTTTTGTAGGCCAGGAACCGCCTGGTTGTTCTTGTCAGTGACGACAACATCGACCAGAACAGTTCGCACGTTCAGTTTCAGGGTGGCGACAGGGGATTCGGTGTCGGCGGCCGCAGGAGCCTGTCCAGCCACAGGGCCGGACATGAACGCGACAAGACCAAGGACGGACAACGCGGAGCGGCAACGCAGCATACGGCTAACCTCGCACGGCAAATGCTACCACAACTTCGAGAGGCCTGACGATCACAGCGGCACACCCCGATGGAGCTTGGCTGCAGCCAGCAATCTCATCGAACTCATCGAGCATCTGAAACATTAGACCGGGCTTCTACCTGGCGGTTAGGGCAAATGTTTGGCTGTGGGCTTGGGCGGCCGCACGAATGGATGCAGGCGCGATTGCGCCTGCATCCGCGCTGTCCGCGGGGAGCATGGGCGCTTCCCCGCGAGATTGGGGATCGTTCTCTCGAAGACAACATCGTCGATCG
>Ga0182016_10006041_pt1 | contig 12823 bp, 12 predicted proteins | sample 712S2MmetaG_FD_120491 | JGI IMG/M metagenome (GOLD analysis project Ga0182016, IMG submission 120491) | Permafrost microbial communities from Stordalen Mire, Sweden - 712S2M metaG | ecosystem: Environmental > Terrestrial > Soil > Wetlands > Permafrost | place: Sweden: Stordalen | collected...
AAGTGGGCGCGGTCCGCCACCTGAACCGGACCGGAAAGCGGCCCAAGGCTCGACTGCTTTACAAATCCGTCAGGGCCCGCAATACCGAATTGCAGGGTCAAATCCTTCTGCGACTGGGTCCGAGCCACCCAGCCCAGGATGTCGAAGTTTTGCGGATCTTTCTGATAGGCTCTCCGCAGTGCGAGGAGCGCACTATCTGATTGTTCAACCACGCGGCTTATGTATTCTTCCAATACGCGAGTGAGATTGCCGCCCTGGCGCACGGCATCCTCGTAGGCGCGTACATGCTCCTCGCTCGCGAGCAGATAAATTCCGCCCCAAATGATAGCAATGACGGCGACGCCCAAATAGGTTGTCGTCTGTCGGATCGCCGGAACCCACTTGGCCATTCTGAAAGTCTCTAAAGCTTCGCGCCGTCACCATTCGAGGAGCCTGTTTTGTGGCAGCAATTCATTACTATGCAGTTCTACGGGGGAGCACGCCGATAATGCTGCAGCGCAACAACTTTGCCGTGTATAAACCATGTGCTTGCGTGCTGTGAGACGGCGCTCGCGGCGCTGCAAGGCAGAGCCTGCTGTGCAAGCGCAAGGATGCTGGAGCGCAACATGAAAGTTCCCCGCCGCCAATTCCTGCTTCTGACTGCGGCCGCCGCCGCACTGGCTGTTTCGCGCGCCGCTGGGGCGCAATCCTATCCGGCTCGGCCGGTGCGGATCCTGGCCGGATTCCCGCCCGGCGGCATCAACGACACCTATGCGCGGCTGATCGGCGGCTGGCTGTCGGAGCGCCTCGGCCAGCAATTCGTCGTCGAGAACCAGCAGGGCGCGGGCGGCAATCTGGCGGCGCAATCGGTCGCGCGCGCGGCGCCCGATGGCTATACTCTCCTCCTGACAACGTCGGCCGATGCCTGGAACGCGACACTCTACGACAATCTCAGTTTCGATATCGTTCGCGACTTCGTTCCTATTGGAACGATTTCGCGCGGCCCCGGCGTGCTTGTCGTCAATCCGTCGCTGCCGGTGAATTCGGTTCCGGAACTGCTTGCCGCCGCCAAAGCCAGTCCCGGCAAAATCACCGTGGCATCGGCCGGCGTCGGCAGCGCGCCTTACATGTATTGGGAACTGTTCAAGAGCATGACCGGGGTCGACATGGTGCACGTGCCCTATCGCGGCGGCGGGCCTGCCGTCACCGACCTCCTCGGCGGCCAGGTCCAGGTCTATTTCGGCACTTTTGCGTCGTCGATCGAGCATGTCCGGGCGGGACGGTTGCGGGCGCTCGCGGTAACCGGTGCGTCGCGTGCGCCGGCGCTCCCCGATATTCCGGCAATGGCTGAATTCCTGCCGGGTTACGACGCCAGCATCTATGTCGGCATCGCCGCGCCGCGCGACACGCCGGCGGCAATCGTCGACACACTCAACCAGGCAATCAGCGCAGCGTTCCGCGATGGCAAGATCACGCAGCGGATCGCCCAACTGGGCGACTCCCCGCTATTGCTGTCGGCATCCGACTTCAAGAAGCTCGTCGCCGACGAAGCCGAGAAATGGCGCAAGGTGATCCGCGCCGCCAATATCAGGGCCGAGTGAGGCCGGCCGATCAACGCGCGTTCTTCTCCGCACCCGTAGCAAGACGACTGCGAATGAGCGCGACATTCGATCGCAACCCGTAAAGGCTCAGCGCGGTCGGCAACGACAGACGGCTCGCACGCTGATCGAGCTGGTCAAGCCGCGCGCGTATGGCGTCGGCGTGCGGCCCCTCGCCGTGGATCATCAGCTCGGCCTCGATCGACTTCATCTCGTCGTGCAACCGGATGATGATCTTGCGCAGGAACCAGTCATATAACCGCGGCAGGATCTTGAACATCGGGTACAGAAAGGCCGCCAACGGCAAGAACACGACAATCATCCGTTCGACCAAGGTTGCAATCCAGAACGGAAGATATTTTTGCAAGAACGGCAGGCCGGATTTGTAGAACCGCTGGGCTTCGTCGCTGAGCGGAATGTCGATCGATTCGGCCGCCGGGAACTGCCCGGCTTTCTGGAATATTCCGGGCTGCGAATGGATATTGGACGCGGCGTCGAGCAGCAAATGCTGCAACGCCGGATGCAGATCATCGCGCACGACCAGGCTCGCCTTTGGCGCCAAAAGCAGGATATCCGCGGGCGGCCGGTTGGTCAGAAGATCGACGACGCCGGCCGGCAGCACCAATTTGTTCAGGAAGGGAAAAAGCGCGAGGTAAGCGTCAGCGCGCGCGAAACTCGTAAGCTGGATGCCGTCGGCATCGATCAGGCGTTGAACGACGGGAGAATCCCAGCTCGCCACGATAAACGCGGCATCGATATCGCCGGCGATCAGCTTGGCCGCGGCATCTTCCAGCGTCAGCCCCGAAAACTCGCCGACGATGGTATCGAACCTGGTCTTCCTGATGAGTTCGAGCGCCAGCGCCCGCGCCCCGCTTCCTTCCGGGCCGATCGATACGCGCCGGCCGCGCAGGGCCTGCATGCCGGCACCGATTTCGCCGCGGTAGAACAGCCACAGCGGCTCGTAGGCGACGGTACCCAGCGACTCCAGACCCGCGGAGTCTGCTTTCGAGACGGTGCCGCCCTGGATGAAGCCGACGCTTACCCCGGACTTGGGATCGCGCAGGCGTGCCAGGTTTTCCACGCTGCCGGTGGTCGGCCGGAGCTCGAGTTTCACTCCGGATTGCGCGAGGATTTCACGGTACCGGAGACCCAATTCGAAATTGGCGCCGCCCTCGGCGCCGGTCGCCATCACGATCGTGGACGGCGGCAAAGTTTCGGCAATGAACAGGCTCGCAACCGACACGATCGCGAGCACGGCAGCGATTGCCAGGTAGGACCAGTATCGGTGCAGAAAATCTCCGGCGTTCATCGGAAGAAATATCCCATGGCCGACATCTGGCTCACGTCGGCCGCACAAATGAGATGAAAGCGGCCGCCAAGGGCCGCGGCACCAGGAAAGTATACTTGCAAGGGAAGGTACAATCGTAACGGAAAGTATAGGAGGCGGCGTGCCAAACGGCTGCACTAGCCGCCCTTCTTGGCCCAGAACTTACACCACCCCGAAGAGCTGATGTTGCCTTCTACAAGTTGGCACGACGCCGGCGGCTGAAACAGCGAGCAATTATCGCACTGATGACCGCCTTTGGGCGAACCCTGGTAGGAGGCCGCCGCTTGCGCCATCTTGGCGGCCGCCGGTGTCGCCGAACTCAGCAAAGCCGCAGCCCCCGTCACGCAAACCACACCGTGACCCAGAATGGCCCGGCGTGACACTGGTAACGGCCGCGGTCGCGCAATATCCGTCATGTCTGCCTCCGATAGTTTGCGGAGTTACGCCGTGAAATCTCTGCGCGAATAACAGGAAAGTAAAGCGGGATGTCCGGGCTGATCGCGCACGAGCGCTGCGACCGAAGCTCACCAACAATTCATCGGTGGCGATAGCCGCGGGAGCGGTGGTAACCGGGTGTGGAGTCTTATTCCGCGGGTACGGGCAGCGGCATGCGCGCCTTCTCGACGCTATTGGCGAGGATCGCGATCGCGATCGCGGCGACCAGAAAGCCCATCGCCACCAGCGCCGTGGTGCCGAGCACGAGGCCGAAGCCGCCACGGCCGTACAGCACGGCGATCATCGACACCGCGACGCCCGAGATCATGAAGGTCACGAAATAGCGTACCGCATAGATGCGGCTGCGCCAGGCGTCGGCGCTGTAACGCGCGATGATCAGATCGTTCACGGTGATCTGGCCGTAGATCGCCGCCATGGTGAAGGCGAGCGCGAAGAGGAGCGTCACGCCGCTCGCGTAAGCCGACCACACCACGCCGGAAAACTGCATGATCGCAAGCGTCGCGAACAGAATATGCGGCTGGATCCGCTCGACCAGGCGCCCGACGGTGAGTTGCGCCACGGCGCCGCAGAGAAACACCGCGGTGGTCAAACCGCCGACCGCGACCAGGGAGATGCCGGAGCCGACGCGCTCGTCGACGATTTTAGGCAGCGACACCGAGATGGTGTTGAAGACGAGGCCGGCGCTCAGCGCCACCACGATGAAGAGCCCAAAAATCACCATCGCGAGCTTGGGCGAGAGGTTCACGTCCGCGGATTTCGAGCGCGCGGCCGCATGGCCTTCCTTCTCTTCCGGCACCATCCACAAATAGACCGCGGCGGTCAGGATGCACACGACCCCCGGCACCAGGAATGCGCCGCGCCACGAGAACGCCGCCGTCAGTGTCGCCGTGATGCCGGCGGCGAGCGAAACGCCGAGATTGCCGCAGACGCCGTTGAAGGCGAGCGTGCGGCCGCGATGGGTGGCCTTCTCGATCACCACCGCGGTGCCGACCGGGTGATAGATGGCGGCGAATATGCCGAGCGCGAACAGCGCCACGGCAAGAAGCGTCAGCGTCGGCGCGAAAGCAGCCGCCACCAGCGACACTCCGCAGCCGGCATAAAAAACCGCCATCATGTTGCGGCGGCTCCAGCGGTCGCCGAGCCAGCCCGCCGGCAGCGAGAACAATCCGAACGCGATGAACGACGCCGTGCCGAGCGCGATCAGCGCCGAATAGGTCTGGCCGTACACGACCTCGAGTTCGATGACGACCGTCGGATAGATCAGGATGACGTAGTGATCGAGCGCATGCGCCCAATTCATAAAGCCGATCGCAAGCCGCCGGCGCGACTGCTCGGCGGATTGCGGGGTTGCAAAGGCTGTGATGCTCGACACGGTCGTGGATCCGTTCAACCGGAGGTGCTGTGGTATAGCGCGGCCCGGTCCGCCCACATACCCGATTCTTGCAGGGCAGATGGGCGGACAACCCTAGCCGGCATGCCGGATGGGTTGCTACGGCCGTTTCCGTAGTGTGGCTGCGTTGAGATCAAGCGCCGACGTAACGGCGGCGTCTGACGGCCGACCGATCTGGCTTAGCCCTTCTCGTCGCAAGCCCAGGCGCGGACCACGCAGTCGCGGCCGCCATATTCGAAGCAGCGGCGCATCGAGATGTTTTCGGCCTTGCCGAGATGCGAATTGATCGCCCAGCCGAACGAGCCGCAGGGGTTTTTGGCGTCGACCGCCATGGCGGCGCAACCGCGGCGCACAATGCCGACCACCTTGCAATGGCTGTCGGTGCATTTGGTCATCGCGGCGACGCGGGCATCGGTCTCTTTATGGTAGTCGAAGCCATAGCCGTAGGCGCCGCAGGACCCGACCGCGAGGGCGCCTGCCGCTTCCGCGGTACCGATAGCGAGGATCAAAAGGCCGAAGCCCGCGACCACATAGGCGAAATTACGCAGAAACTTGAGAACTTTGGCCATCAAGCCCCTCCCCCGAGGAACGGCTCTAAAACTAATGGGGAAGGGTTTCGAGATGATGAATCGGAATAGGGCCGGCGTTGGAATCAGGCCCTTTCCAGCTCGGCGCGCACCGCTTCGAGCGCTTCCGGCGTGTCGACGTCGGTCAGGGCTGCGGTGCCGGTAAGCGGCACCTCGACGATCGCCTCGGGGTAACGGCCGATCAGGTAACGCGCGCCGACGTCGCCCTCGACCGTCATCAGGTCGGGGAAGAAACGGCGCGACCACACCACCGGATTGCCGCGCTTGCCGTCGATGGTCGGCACCGCGACCAGCGCGCCTTTGTCGGGATCGAGCGCGCCGATCAGCCGGTCGATGATCGCGGCATCCACTTGCGGCATGTCGCCGAGACAGATGATGACGCCGTCCACTTCGGCCGGCAGCGCGGCGATGCCGGCCTTGAGCGAGGTGCCGAGCCCGTCGGCGAAATGCGGATTGTGCACGAATTTAACCGGCAGGCCTGAGAGCGCCGCCTCGACCCGCTCGCGCTGATGCCCGGTTGTCACCAGGACCGGCCGCGCCCGCGATTTGAGAACTTGGTCGACCACGATGCGGATCAGCGGTCTGCCGCCGATCTCGGCCAAAAGCTTGTTCGGACCGCCCATGCGGCTCGACTTGCCGGCGCCGAGCACGAGCGCCGCGATATTGCGGCCCTTTTCCAGCACCGGCTCCTTGCGCGGCTGAGGCCTGGTGACGATTTCCATCAACAAGCCGCCGACGCCGAGGCCGGTAATGTCCTCGCGCGGCACGGCAAGCCCGGCGAGAAGCCGCATCAGCACCCAGTCGAAGCCGTTTTCCTTCGGGCTCCGCGCGCAACCCGGCGCGCCGAGCACCGGACGCGTGCCGGCACTGCCGATCATCAACAAATTGCCGGGATCGACCGGCATGCCGAAATGCTCGACACTGCCGCCGATCGCTTCCAATGCCGCCGGGATGACATCGCGGCGGTCGGCGATGGCCGAAGCGCCGAACACGATGGCGAGTTCGGCGCCAGCCTTGAGCACCTCGTCAAGCGCACGCGCGACGGCTTCGCGCTCATGCGGCACGCGCCGCTCGGCGACAATAGTGGCGCCCGCGGGCGCAAGCCGCTCGGCGGTGATTTTGAGCGTCTTCTCGATGACCTTGGTGGCAAGCCCTGGCAACAGCGTCGATACCACGCCGACCTTGCGCACCCGATAGGGCGCGACCCGCAACAGCGGCTTGGCCGCGGCTTTGAGCGCCGCGTCATGGGCATCCTTGCCGACCGCAAACGGAATGATCTTCACGGTCGCGATCATCTCGCCGGCGACCACAGGCTTGAACGCCTGCAGGGTCGCGAAGGTGATCGCCTCGTCGATGCGGTTGAGTCTGTCGATGGCCTCCTTGTCGACGACGAGCACGCCCGGCGTTTCGGCAAAAAGATTGGCGCGCCCGGTGAAGGCGCGATCGACATGGACGGCCTCGCCCGCAACCGCCTTGGCGATATCCGCTGCGGCGACGTCTTCGGAAACGTCGCCGGTTTCGAGCCGCGCCACGACGATATCTTTGATGCCGGCGGCCTCGAGCGCCGCGACCTCGGCAGCGCCGATCAGCGTGCCCTTTTTGAGCACCAGCGTGCCCTGCCGGATGGTATGCACGGCGGTCGCGCCGAGCGCGTCCTTGGGCGCCACCGCACCGAATTTCATGACGCGGCCTTTATGGCGGGCTCTTCAATTTCCTCGCGCAGTCGCTCGGTGATTTGCGCCATGATGGCGACTGCGATTTCGGCGGGCGAGATCGCGCCGATGTCGAGACCGATCGGCGCATGGATGCGCACCAGATCGGCGTCGCTCACGCCCTGCGCCTTGAGCCGTTCGAGGCGCCGCGCATGGGTCTTCCGCGAGCCGAGCGCGCCGATGTAGAAGCAGTCCCGCGCGAGCGCATGCAACAGCGCCGGATCGTCGATTTTGGGATCGTGCGTCAGCGCAACAAAGGCGGTGTAGCGATCGACATTCAGCGGCGGCAGCGCCGTGTCCGGCCACTCGGCGATCACCTTCACATCGGGAAACCGCTCGGGCGACGCAAAGGCGGTACGCGGATCGACGATGGTGACGTCATAGCCGAGCAATTTGCCGATCGGCGCCAGCGCCTGGCTGATATGGACGGCGCCGGTAATGACGAGCTGCGGGGCCGGCACATAAACCGTGAGGAAGACGCGGCCTTCCGCCGTCTCCTCCATGCCGCTTTTACTGGTGCGCAAATGCTCGGCGAGCACCGGCCGCAGCGGATCCTTGCCAATGTCGGCTGATTTGACCAAGCGCTGCTGGCCGCTGCCCACATTGGTGACGACAATCGCCGCGCGGCGCGCCGCGCGCTCGGCATTCAGGGCACTGAGGATGTCGAGTTTCATGGCGGGCTAGTCCACCTTTTCGACGAACACCCGGATGGTGCCGCCGCAAGAGAGCCCAACTTTCCAGGCGGTTTCGTCGGCGACGCCGAATTCCAGCATTTTCGGCTGGCCGCTCTCGATCACGTCGAGCGCCTCGGTGACGACCGCGCCTTCGACGCAGCCGCCCGACACCGAGCCTAGAAAATTGCCCTCCTCGTCGATGACGAGATTGGAGCCGACCGGGCGCGGCGCCGAGCCCCAGGTCTCGACCACGGTGGCAAGCGCGACGGCGCGGCCGTCCTTTCGCCACTCCTCGGCGGCCTTGAGAATATCGTTGTCGGTTGAGAGCATCGTCTGCCTCCATTCGCCCGGCGCTATATACGCCGATATATAATGCGTTACGCCACCTTTTGCATCCACGCTTTGGGATCACCGGCGCGGCCGCCGCCGCGCTGCAATGCGGCGACCAATTCGGCCATCGATTCGAGATTGTGGATTGGGCGGAATTCGTCGACATGCGGCAGCATGGTCTTTATGCCGCGGGCGCGCGCCTCAAAGCCTTCGAAGCGCAACAGCGGATTGAGCCAGACCAGCCGCCGGCAGGAGCGATGCAGCCGGTCGATCTCGAAAGCGAGCGTGTCGTCGGCGTCGCGCTCGAGCCCGTCGGTGATCAGAAGCACGATAGCGCCCTGCGACAACACGCGCCGCGCCCATTGCTTATTGAAATTGCGCAGCGACGAGGCGATGCGCGTGCCGCCCGACCAGTCGGGCACCGCGGCCGAGCAGCCGGCGAGCGCCTCGTCGGGGTCACGCTCGCGGAGCGCTCGGGTGACATTAGTGAGCCGCGTGCCGAACAGAAACGTCGCTACGCGCTTTCGCGCGTCGGTGAGGTCGTGCAAAAAGTGCAGGAAGATGCGGCTGTACTGGCTCATCGAGCCCGAGATATCGAGCAGCGCGACGAGCGGCGGGGGCTTTGTCTTCGGCCCGATGAAGCGCAGATCGATGAAATCGCCGCCGCCCTTCATGCTGGCGCGCAGCGTGCGCCGAATATCGATGAGATAACCGCGCGGATGCGGCTTGAGCCGGCGGGTGCGGATTTCGGCGAGCGGCAAAACAAGGCGCTTCATCGCCTCCTTGGCGGCGGCGATCTCGGCACTGGTCATCTGCGCAAAATCTTTGTGCTGCAAGACCTCGCGGTCGGACACCGTCATACGCGCGTCGAGCTCGACCTCGCGTTCCTTTTTCAGCTTGTCGTCGAGACCGGAGAACAGCGCTTCACGAATGCGCGTAGCGCCGGCCTGCGGCGCCTGCGGCACCGCCGGCGACTGCGGCAGCATCATCGCCAGCAATTGATCGACATAACCGCGGCGGCGGAAAAAGATGCGGAACGCCTGATCGAACAGGATCGAATGCTCGTGACGTTTGACGAACACCGCATGCAGCGTCCAGTAAAAGTCGTCGCGGGTGCCGACGCCGGCAGCCTTCACCGCTTCGAGCGCATCGAGCACCGAGCCCGGCCCGACCGGAATGCCGGCAGCCCGCAGCGCGCGAGCGAAATAGACGATGTTTTCGGCGAGGCGGCCCTGCTGCTCCGCTTGGTCAGCCATGACGGGGGCACTCCCGAAACTTGCAGATGATCGCATCTTGCCGTAAATGACCGTGGCGCGCGCCCAATCGCGCGCCGTAAGCGTTCACGTCACTCAACGCATCCAGACAACGCCGCGCATCGTGCGGGCGAAGTCGGCCGGATGCATGGAGCTTCGACGTGGCGAACTTCTTCAAAAGCCTCACCTCATTCATCGGCACGGCCCGTGGTGCGCCCCCGGCCGCGCGGGTCGCGATGTTCCTGTTCTTCGCCGCCAGCATGGCGGACGGCGTGCTGATGCCGTTCTTCGCCCTATGGGCGCACCGCGACGCCGGCATCGCCACCCAATATATCGGTTTGCTGCTCGGATGCTATGCGGGCGGCGAATTGCTGGCCACGCCCTTTGTCGGCGGGATCGCCGACCGCCTCGGCCGCCGCCCGGTGCTGCTGACGTCGACTTTGGGCATCGGGCTCGGCTTTTTGCTGCTGTTTTTTGCGCGCGGCTCGATCCTGATCGCCTCAGCCCTGATCACGATCGGGATTTTCGAGAGCGTGCTGCACCCGACGGCCGCGGCCGTGATCGCCGACGTCACGCCGCGCGAGAGATTACGCGAACATTTCGCGATGAATCGGATCGCCTCGAATGCCGGGAGCGTGGCGGGTCCGGCGCTCGGCGCGGTGCTGGCACTGTGGTCGCTCCAGTTCGTGTTCCTCGGATCGGCCGCCGCGGTCCTTGCCGGAGCCGCTGCCGTCGCAGCCTTCATGCCGGAAACGCTGCGGCGTGGCACACCGCGAAATGGCGACGAAGCCCAGGAAGAGGAGGAAGACGACGAAGAAAGCCTGATGGCGCTGACGGCCGCGTTCCGCGACCGGCGGCTCGCCGGGCTGCTATTGCCGGTCGCCGCACTCGAGATCGCGGTGAGCTGGATCGAAGCGATTACACCGCTCTATGCCGACGCCGCAGGAACGCTCACGCCATCCGGCATCGGCATGCTGTTCACCTATGCGGGCGTGTTGGGCGTCATCTTCCAATTGCCGGTCACCCACGCGTCCAAGCACATGAGCGGCTTCGCGACCGTTTTGTGGAGCGGCGCAGTCCAGGCGCTGGCCTTCGCATGCCTTTTGTTCTCGCCCGCCCTGCTCCTGCTTGTTGTCGCGATTACCCTTCTGGCCTTCGCGCGCATGCTGTCCGGGCCGCTCGCCCAGGTGATCGTCGCCGAACTCGCACCGCGCAACGCGCAGGCGACCTATCAGGCGGCTTTTTCGGTCGTTTTCGATCTTAAGGATGCTGCCGGTCCGGCGATCGGGACCTGGCTTTACGCGCTGTCGGCGCCACTGACCTGGGGCAGCGGCGCCGTCGCGTCGCTCGCAGCCGCACTCGCGCTTGCCGTCGCGGCGCGGAGCCATGAGCGCCGGCAAGCGCCGAAGTGAGGCGGCCGCTACTCCGCCGCCCTCAGCTCCGACTTCACCTCGTCGAGTAGTTCCTTGACCTTGCCGCCTTCGAGGCGAGCAATGTCGTCCTGATATTTGAGCAACACGCCGAGCGTGTCGGAGACGGTCGCCGGATCGAGCGCGACTACGTCGAGCTCGGAGAGCGCGCCGGCCCAGTCGAGCGTCTCGGCGACGCCGGGCGATTTGAACAAATCCTGCTTGCGGAGCGCCTGCACGAAGGCGACCACCTGCTCGGTCAATTTCTTGCTGACGCCCGGCACCTTGGCGCGCACGATCGCAAGTTCGCGCTCGGCCGTCGGATAGCCGACCCAGTGATAGAGGCAGCGGCGCTTCAAGGCATCATGCACTTCGCGGGTGCGGTTCGAGGTGATGACGACGATGGGTGGATGGGCGGCTTTTACCGTGCCCATCTCGGGGATGGTGATCTGAAAATCGCCCAACACTTCGAGGAGGAAGGCTTCGAACGCCTCGTCGGTGCGGTCGATCTCGTCGATCAGCAGCACCGGCGCGCCGGCGACGTCCGGCTCCAGCGCCTGCAGCAGCGGCCGCTTGATCAGAAAGCGCTCCGAAAACACGTCGTGTTCGAGCCGCTTGCGATCGTGCTCGCCTTCGGCCTCGGCGACGCGGATGGCGATCATCTGCGCCGCGTAATTCCATTCATAGACGGCGGCGGCGACATCGAGGCCCTCGTAGCATTGCAGCCGGATCAGCCTGCGGCCGAGCGTCGAGGCCAGCACCTTGGCGATTTCGGTCTTGCCGACACCGGCCTCGCCTTCGAGAAAGATTGGCCGGCCCATTTTGAGGGCGAGAAACAGCACGGTGCCGAGCGACCGGTCGGCGAGATATTCCGCTTCGGCGAGGAGATCGACGGTGGCGGCGATTGAGGCCGGCAGCGGCCGCGGCGAGGGCTTGTTCATGGTCTCAATTTAACCCGTCATGGCCGGGCTTGTCCCGGCCATCTGCGTCTAACTGCCATGTAAAGACGTGGATGCCCGGCACAAGGCCGGGCATGACGAGTAGAGAAGCCACGTCGTTAATTCAAATCAGGCCGCTTTGCCGATCGCTTCCGCCACCGCCCGCCGCGCGAGCACACCCACGAGATGCGCGCGGTATTCGGCGCTGCCGTGGATGTCCGCGTTCATGCCGTCGGCCGGGATGGTCAGGCCTTCGAGCGATTTCGGCGAGAACCGTTTCGCCAGCGCCTCCTCGAACGACTTCACACGGAACACCCCGTTCGAGCCGGCGCCGGTGACGGCGACGCGGATGTCGCTGCCGCGCTTGCTGACAAAGACGCCAACGAGGGCAAAGCGCGACGCCTGATTGCGGAATTTCTGATAGGCCGCCTTTTTCGGAATCGGGAAGCTGACCTTGGTGATGATCTCGCCGGGCTCGAGCGCGGTCGAGAACATGCCGGTGAAGAAATCGTCCGCCTTGATGCGGCGCTTGTTGGTGATGATGGTGGCGCCGAGGCCGAGGCAGGCGGCCGGATAATCGGCATTCGGATCGTTGTTGGCGACCGAGCCGCCGATGGTGCCGCGGTGGCGGACCGCCGGGTCGCCGATCAGGCCGGCCATTTTCGCCAGCACCGGCACGGCCTGCTGCACCACGGGCGACGAGTTGACTTCGTAATGCTTGGTCATCGCGCCGATCGACAGCGAACGCCCGCTCAGCTCGATGCCGGACAGACCTTCGATCAGCGACATGTCGACGATCTGCGGCGGACCGGCGAGGCGCAGCTTCATCGTCGGCAGCAAAGTCTGGCCGCCCGCCAGCAATTTGGCGTCTTCGTTCTTGGCGAGCAGGCCCGCGGCCTGGCGCACCGTCTGCGGCCGATGGAAGGTAAAGGCGTACATTGCAGTCCTCCGTTATATCCCTTCGCCGTCTGCGGCGAGATTGAGTTTCATTACGCCGCGTGCGGCAACCTGTTCGATTTTTGCAACGCAGCCCAGACCGCGGACGGGGTTGCCGGCATGGCGATTTGTTCGGTCCCGATGGCGTCGGTGATGGCATTGATGACGGCGGCGGGAGCAGCGATCGCGCCGGCCTCGCCGCAGCCCTTGATGCCGAGGGGATTGGACGGACAT
>Ga0182016_10006042_pt1 | contig 12822 bp, 12 predicted proteins | sample 712S2MmetaG_FD_120491 | JGI IMG/M metagenome (GOLD analysis project Ga0182016, IMG submission 120491) | Permafrost microbial communities from Stordalen Mire, Sweden - 712S2M metaG | ecosystem: Environmental > Terrestrial > Soil > Wetlands > Permafrost | place: Sweden: Stordalen | collected...
CGCCCGGGAGCTTGAACGCCTGCTCCCTGCACAGAGCGCGCGGGTCACGCTCGTCAACGAGACGAACTTCATGCTCTACACGCCGCTGCTGCCAGGCGTCGTCGGCGCCGCACTCGACCCGCGGCACGTGGTCGTCCCGCTGCGCCAGCAGCTGCCGCGCACGGAGGTCGTGATCGGCTCGGTCACCGGTGCCGACCCCGCTGACCGACAGGTCGACGTGACGAGGATCGACGAGCAGCAGGTCTCGATCCAGTACGACCACCTGATCGTTGCCCTGGGGTCGATCTCGCGCACCTTTCCGATCCCCGGACTCGCCGAGCACGCGATCGGGCTCAAGTCGCTCGCCGACGCGACGGCGTTGCGCAACCGCGTGCTCGAATGCCTGGACATCGCCGAGGCCAGCGACGACGAGCGCTCCCGTGCCGAACACCTCGGTTTTGTCTTCGTCGGTGCCGGCTACGCGGGCGTCGAGGGGCTCGCCGAGCTCCAGGACTTCGCGGCAGGCGCGATTGAAAACTACCCGCGCAGCCGCCTGCAGGGCATGAACTGGGTCCTCGTCGAGGCCGCCGAGCGGGTGATGAAGGAGATGCCCGGCTCGCTGTCGCGGTTCGCTGAAGAGGAGCTCCGCGGCCGCGGTATCGAGATCCGCACGAGCTCGCAGCTCGCGCGCGTCAGCGACTCGTCGGTCGAACTCGCCAGCGGCGAGATCATCCCCACGCGCACGGTTGTCTGGACCGCGGGCGTGCGCCCCAGCCCGGCGATCGCCAAGTTGCCGCTGAGCACCGACCCGGCCGGACGCATCACCGTCGACCGTGACCTGCGCGCCGCCGATCCGGCCCGCCACTTCGACGGACGGATCTGGGCGATCGGCGACTGCGCCGCGGTGCCCGATCCCTCGCACGAGGGCCACGTGTGCCCGCCGACCGCCCAGCACGCGATCCGCCAGGGCCGTCTTGTCGCCAAGAACATCGCCGCGGCGCTCGTCGGCAGGCCCACCGCCCCCTTCACGTACAAGACGAAAGGCGTCGTCGCCGAACTCGGCCGCTCGCGCGCGGTCGCGATCACGCTCGGGGTTGGCTGGCGCGGCTTCCCCGCATGGCTGATCACGCGCACGTACCACCTGATGCTGATGCCGGGAGTCGGGCGGCGGTTGAGACTGCTGATCGACTGGAACGTCGCGCTCCTGTTCGGCCGGGACTCCGCCTCGCCGGGGAGGCTCGGGCGCCCCGTCCCGCTTCAGGAACCCCCGACGTCGCACGCCGCAGACTCGGCGGCCGGCGCGGAAGAGCGTGAGCTGCCGGCGGACTGAAGGCTCAAGTGCCCGCGCAGTCCCGGGCCGATAGGGTTCGCGCCTCAAGGGAAGGCAACGGGAGGGCGCAATGAAGCTTGGCGTGCACATCGGTTACTGGGGACTCGGCCTGACTTCCGAGGACCAGCTGGCGATCGTTCAGGAGGCCGAGCGGCTCGGCTACGACTCGGTCTGGGCCGCGGAGGCCTACGGATCGGACACCGCGACGGTGCTCGCGTGGCTCGCCGGCCAGACCTCGACGATCCGCCTCGCCTCGGGGATCTTCCAGATGCCCGGCCGCTCGGCCGCGATGACCGCGATGACCGCCGCGACGATCGACCAGCTCTCCGGCGGGCGGATGATGCTCGGGATCGGCTCGTCCGGTCCTCAGGTCGCCGAGGGCTGGCACGGCCAGCGCTTCGCCAAACAGCTCCAGCGCACCCGTGAGTACGTCGCCGTGGTGCGCATGGCGCTGCGCCGCGAACGCGTCGAGTTCAAGGGCGAGACGCTCGAGCTGCCCCTCCCCGACGGCCCCGGCAAGGCCCTGAAGCTGACGATCGGCACGGTCCAGGAGGAAATCCCGATCTACCTCGCCGCGATCGGCCCGAAGAACACCGAACTCGCCGGCGAGATCGCCGACGGCTGGCTGCCAACGCTGTTCTCCCCCGAGCATCTCAGCGAGCTGCGTCCGCTGCTCGAGAGCGGCGCCGCGAAGAGCGGCAAAGACCTCGCGAACTTCGACATCGCCCCGACCGTCAACGTCTATGTCACGGACGACCTGGTGAAGGCACGCGATGCGATGCGCCCGTTCATCGCGCTCTACGTCGGCGGGATGGGCTCCCGCGACCAGAACTTCTACAACCACCTGGTTACGCGCTACGGCTACGGCGACGCCGCGAAGGAGATCCAGGACCTCTACCTCGAGGGCAAGCGCGACGAGGCGATGGCCGCGATCCCCGACAGCCTGATCGACCTCGTCTCGATCTGCGGGCCGCAGGACGTCGTCCGCGAACGGCTCGCCGTCTACCGCGACGCCGGTGTCGGGACGCTCGGCGTGACGCCCTGGGCGTTCACCCGGGACGAGCGGATCGAGCAGCTGCGACTGATCGCGGAGCTCGCGGCCTGAGCTGCACGCCGCGGCGCATCCTGCTGGGCGCCTTTGGGGATCCCGGTCACGCGTTCCCGATGCTCGCGCTGGGCCGGGCGCTCGCGGGGCGCGGCCACGACGTCACGCTGCAGACGTGGCACCGCTGGCGCGAGGCCGTCGAGCGGGAGGGCATGCGCTTCGCCCCCGCGCCCGAATACGACGTCTTCCCCTCCGGCGAGGCGGTGATCGACTTCTACGGTGCCGCGCACCGCGCGACGCTCGACACACTTGCGCTGGTCCGAGAACTGGAGCCGGATGTCGTCGTGGCCGACATCCTGACGCTCGCGCCGGGCCTGGCCGGTGAGCTCGCCGGCGTGCCGGTCGCGACGCTCGTGCCACACGTCCTGCCGTGGGGACAGGACGACTTCCCGGTCTACTCGCTCGGTGCCCGGTTGCCGCGCAGCGCCGCCGGCCGCAAGCTCTGGCGCGCGCTCGCGCCGATCGCGCGCCGCGGGGCCGAGCAGGGGCGCCAGGAGCTGAACGCCCTGCGCAGCGGCCTGGGCCTGCCGTCCTTGACGCATCTGCACGGCGGGATCAGCCGGGAGCTGTCGCTGATCGCGACGCTGCCCGAGCTCGAGTACCCCCGCGATCAATGGCCGCCGAATGCGCACGTGATCGGCCCGCTGATGTGGGAGCCTGCGGCCGCGGCGATCACGCCGCCGCCTGGTAACGGCCCGGTGGTGCTCGTCGCGCCTTCGACAGCCCAGGACCGCGAGCAGCTGCTGCTGCGCAGCGCACTGGCGGCGCTGAGGCACATCGAGGCACGGGTGATCGCGACCTACAACCGGCGGCTTCCCGCAGGCCCGCTGCCGATGGCCGCGAACGTGCGCGTCGTCGACTGGCTCTCCTACGCCAAGACGATGCCCGCCTGCGACGTCGTGATCTGCCACGGCGGCCACGGCACGCTCGTTCGCGCGCTGACCAGCGGCTGCGCGGTCGTCGTCTGGCCCGCGGCGGGAGACATGGCCGAGAACGCGGCTCGCGTCGACTGGGCCGGCGCGGGCGTGCGGATCCCCCGGCGCCTGCTCAGCCCCGCCGCGGTCCACGGGGCCCTCGCGCGCGCGATCGGCGAACCCGGGCTGCGCAGAACGGCGATCGGGATCGCGTCCGCGCAAGCCGCACGCCCCGACCCGGCTCAGCGCGGCGCCGAACTGGTTGAACAGCTCGCCGGACCGCCGCGCTAGGAAGCTCTGGGGATGGGACTCGAACCCATAACCCTTCGGTTAACAGCCGAATGCTCTGCCAATTGAGCTACCCCAGACCGATACGCAAGAGAATGTACTAGGCCCTCGCCTGAAGCCCGGCGGGTGCTCGCCGGAGCGGCGCTTGGCCTAGGGCTTCGGGCGGAGGCACGGCGGGCTGCTCACCGGCCGTCCTCGAGCGCCGCGCTGTACGCGCGGTCGAAGGTCTGCTTTAGCTCGTCGCGGCGCTGCGCGAGCTCGGAGACGCTGTCCTCTCCGGCTCCTGCCCGTGAGCGGCGGATCCGGCGCTCGAGCGCCGCCAGTTCAAGCTGGTAGCGCTGCAGGCGAAGCAGCTCCTGATCGGGCGGCTCACCCGCGGCGGTCACAAGCAGCTCGGAGACCAGCGGGGCCAGCTCGGGGTCGGCGGCGGCCGCAATCCCGTGCGTGCCGTGCTCGACCAACAGGCGCGCGAGACGCCGCATCGGCTCGCCGGCGAACAGCTCGTCGAGGTCGAGCTGGGCGAGCTCGCGCTGACCGGGCTCGCCGAGCGCGGCGCAGAGCGCGAGGAACGCGATCTCGGTCGGATCGGCGACGCTCTCGTTGAGCCGTCCGGCGCCGGCAGGGCGCCGCTGCCCGCGCGGCGCGGCGAGCATCTCGGCGACGAGGTTCTCTGTCAGGTCGAGGCGTCCTGCCACAAAGCGCGTCAGATCGAGCCGCGTCGCGCCGACCGGGATCGCGGCAAAGACGGGCCGCAGCGCATCGACAATCTTGTCGCGCCCCTCCGGACTGCCCGCGTCGCCCGCGGCGACGATCCGCTCGACGCGGAAGCGGACGAAGGGAACCGTCGCATCGAAGGCCTCGCGCGCCGCCTGCGCGCCGCGCTGAGCGACGAGGTCGGCCGGATCGCTACCGGCGGGCAGCGGCGCGACCTGCAGCTCGAGGCTGCGATCCGCGGCGAGCGTCGCCGCGCGTTCCATCGCCCCCTGGCCGGCGCTGTCGGCATCCAGCGCGAGGACCAGGACCGGGGCCATCCGGCCGAGCTCGGCGACCTGCTCGGCCGTCAGCGCTGTTCCCATCAGGCCAACCGTCTCGCGCAACCCCGCCTGGTGCATCGCAATCACGTCGGTGTAGCCCTCGCAGAGAATCACGCGCCCGGCCTTTGCCGCATGCTGGCGTGCGATGTGCGCGCCGTAGAGATTGCGGCCCTTGTGGTAGATCTCACCGTCGGCGCTGTTGAGGTACTTGGGTTTCTCGTCCCCCATCGCCCGTGCGCCGAAGCCGATCACGCGCCCCCGCCCGTCGGTCAGCGGGAACATGATCCGCCCTCGGAAGCGGTCGAAGGTGCGCCCGGACTCGCGCGAGCGCTGCGCAAGTCCGGCCTCGAGCAGCTCCTGCTCGCTGTAGCCCTCACGCTTGGACGCGGCGAGCACGCGGTCCCACGCGTGGGGCGCGAAACCGACCGCGAACTCACGCAGGATCGCCTCCTCCAGGCCGCGGCCCGCGAGGTAGGCGCGTGCAGGCTGCGCTTCGCCGGCCTCCCAGAGGTAGCGGGCGTAGAACGCCGCCGTCCGGGCGAGCACCGCGTAAAGGCGCTCGCGGCGTTTGCGTCGCTCGGCTTCGCCGGCGTCTTCGGCCTCGCGCTCAAGCTTGACGTGGTAGCGCTCGGCGAGCAGCTCCAGCGCAGCTTTGAAGTCGATGCCCTCGGTCTCCTGGACAAATGTGAAGACGTCGCCGGAGGCGCCGCAACCGAAGCAGTGATAAACCTTCTGCACCGGGTCGATTCCGAACGACGGCGTGCGCTCGTCGTGGAACGGGCAGAGCCCCTCGTAGCGGCTCGGGCCGGCGCGGCGCAGCTCGGTGCGGGTCGAGACGAGCTCGACGAAATCGACCGCCTCACGGACGCGATCACGCGAGTCGCTGGTGTAGAGCGCCACAGCGAAACGCTACCGGGCGAAGGCGCGCGGTACCTGCAACTCGGTGTACGCGCGGATGCAGTAGCGGTCGGTCATGCCGGCCAGGTAGTCGGTCACGCGGGTCGCGAGGTCCTCATCGCCGGCGCTCGCCGGGAGCAGCTCGGGATGCGCGACGTAATGCTCGAACAGTCTCGCCACGACGTTCGTGATCCGCCTGGCCTCGGTGCGAACCTCCTCGCCGAGATAGATGCGCTCGAACATGAACGAGCGCAGTTCGTCCATCGCGGGTCCCGCCAGCGGGCCCTGCACGATGTCGCCGGCCAACTGGGAGTGCTCGACCATGTCGTGCACCAGCCGGTCGATGCGCTGCGAGCCCCCGGCTCCGAGCACCTCGATCGCGTCGGCCGGCAGCTCGCCCTCGGAGAGCAGGCCGGCGCGAACTGCGTCGTCGATGTCGTGGTTGATGTAGGCGACGCGGTCGATGATCCGCACGATCCGCCCCTCGAGCGTCGCGGGTTCGGGCGCGCGGCCCGAGTGCGCGAGGATCCCGTCGCGAACCTGCTCGGTGAGATTCAGGCCGCGGCCGTCGCGCTCGAGCCGTTCGACGATCCGCAGCGAGTGCTCGAAGTGGCGAAAATCGCGGCCGAAGTCGCGTTTCAGGCAGGCGTCGAGCGCCTCCTCGCCGATGTGTCCGAACGGTGCGTGGCCGAGGTCGTGGCCGAGCCCGATCGCCTCGGTGAGGTCCTCGTTGAGCGCAAGCGCCCGCGCGACGGTCCGTGAGATCGTCGTGACCTCGAGGGTGTGCGTGAGACGCGTGCGGTAGTGGTCGCCGGTCGGCGCGACGAAGACCTGCGTCTTGTGCGTCAGTCGCCGAAAGCTCTTCGAGTGCGCGATCCTGTCGCGGTCACGCTGGAACGGCGTGCGCAGCGCACAATCGGGCTCGTCGTGCTCGCGCAGCGCAGGATATGAGCGGGCCGCGAGCGGCGACAGTGTGATCTCCTCGAGCTCGCGCCGGGCGCGCTCGAACTGCTCTGCGACGGGTTCTCCGGCGCGGGCCCCGCTCACGCCTTGCCGTCGCCGAAGCGGCCGTGGAGCTCGTCCCAGGTGGCCTGACCCTCCGCCGGACCGCTACGCGGGTCTCCGAGCGCGCCGAACGCCGCCGAGTCGAGGGCCAGGTCTACGCCGTGTTCGTAGAGTCCGCGCACGTCGGCTGCCTCGACTTCGCGCATGCCCACCGGACTCGATACGACGACGCCGTGGAAGATGTCCACGTTGGGTTCCGCGAGGACCCGCGCGACGGTTCCAACCTGCTCGCCGTCGGCGGCGTAGACCGGCACGCCCGCGTGCAGAACCGTGTAGGCGATCGGCGCTCCCTCGTCCATTCGCTGGGTCACGATAGCCCCTCCCCGCGTCGGGATCCTGCGCCCGCTAAGCCGCCGCCGCGATCAGGCGCACATGCGCGTGGTGCTCGAGCGTCGCGGCAATTGCCCGCTCGGCCTGCGCGAGATACGGGGCGTCCGCCGCGGGCACATCGCGCAGTGGGCTGCCGAGCGCCGTGACCATGAACTCGCAGGCCCGCTCGTCCAGCGCGAACGACCCGGCCTCGCAGGAGCCACACACGACTCCTCCCGCCGCGCCGGAGAAACCGACGAGGTGTTCGCGCTCGCCGCAGTTCGCGCAGGCCGCGAGCTGCGGCGCGAGTCCCGCGGCGTGCATCAGCTTCAGGCGGAACGCGAGCTCGCCGGCCCGGTGGGCGGCCTGCGCACGTTGCGCGTCGTCGGCGGACCCGAGCAGCGCGAGCCGGTTGCAGAGCAGATTGAAGACGTCGCCGTGCCCCTCGCCGGTATCGAACAGGCGCAGGACCGCGTCGCAGGAGCGCGACGCGCCATCGAGCGCTGCCGCGTCCGCGCGCAGGGCCGGGTAGCCGTCGATCGTCTCGGCGCCCGTGACGGTCAGCAGCTCCGAGCGGCCCTCGTGAAGCTCGATGTGCAGGCGAAAGAACGGCTCCAGGCGCCCGCCGAAGCGGCTGCGCGCGCGCCGCACGCCCTTGGCGATCGCCCCGACCCGGCCTCGGTCACGCGTGTAGAGGTTCAGGATCCGGTCGGCCTCGCCGTAGCGCAGCGAGCGCAGCACGATCGCCTCGGTCTTGACCTGTCTGCCCATGACAGCAGTCTAGGTTCGCGGGCGGAGCCTAAACTGCGCGCGGCTATCCTCGATTCCATGGCCTCGGTGCTGATGTACACGACGGATCCATGTCCCTTCTGCGCGCGCGCGAAGGGGCTGCTGAAGGGCCGCGGCGTGGAGTTCGAGGAAGTGAACCTCGCGCGTGACCCCGAGGGCCGCGCCGAGCTCGTGCGCGAAACGGGGATGATGACCTTCCCCCAGGTGATCATCGACGGGCACCTGGTCGGCGGCTACGAGGAACTCAAGGCCGCCGCCGACAGCGGCCGACTCGACGAGCTGCTCGCAGGCTAGCGACGCCGGCGCGGGCGCGGCTGGCAGCGCTCGCAGACGTACGTTCCCCGGCCCGCGACGGTGATCTTGACGATCTCGCGCCCGCAGGTCTCGCACGGCTCGCCGGCTCGCAGGTGGACTCGGAAGCGGTCCTGGAAGCTCCCGTAGACGCCGTCGACGCCGCGGAAGTCGTCGATGCTCGCGCCGCGTGACTCGATGCCGGCTTCGAGTACGGTCGCGAGACTCGCGCGCAGCCGCTCGACCTGCGCGCCGCGGATCTGCCGGGCCGGGCGCAGCGGATGGATGCCCGCGCCGTGCAACGCCTCGTCGGCATAGATGTTGCCGACGCCCGCCAGCCGCCGCTGGTCGAGCAGCAGCGGCTTGATCGCCGTGCGCCGGCCGCGCAGGACTCCGGCCAGGTACTCGGTCGTGAAGCGCGGGTCGATCGGCTCGAGCCCGAGCCGATCGGCAAAGAAGGCCTCCAGCGCCGCGTCGCCGAGCGCCAGCTGCCCGGTGCCGAAGCGTCTCGGGTCAACGAACGCCAGGTCTGCCGGCATGCCGGCGCGCCGCGAAAGCTCGATCGTCACTCGCACGTGGCGCTGCTCGGGAGACGGGTCGAGGAGGATCGTTCCCGTCATCCGCAGGTGCTGGATCAGGTGGACCTCCCCCGAGAGATCCCAGATCAGGTACTTCCCGCGGCGCGAGAGACCTTCGATCCGCCGCCCTTGGACCGCGTCGACGAGCTCCGCGGGCGCGAGCGGCGCGCACCAGCGCGGATCGAGCACCGCGACGCGCCGAAGGCGACGGCCCTCGCAGATCGGAGCCAACTGGCGGCGGACCGTCTCGACCTCGGGGAGCTCGGGCATCAGCTCGCCTCGAGGAAGCTGCTTCCGGGAAGCGTGTCCGCGCGCTCGCCCGCGAGGTGCATCAGGACGCTCGCCCCGACATCGGAGAGCGGCCCTTCGTGTCGCCGGCCCCCGCCCGTCCCGAGCATCGCCGCGGTGCTCGCGAGCAGCGGCGTGTGCTCGCGCGTGTGGTCGCTGCCGGGGTGTGAGGGGTCGACGCCGTGATCGGCGGTGATCACGAGCAGGTCCTCGGGGCGCAGCTGCGCCAGGAGCCCCGCGAGTGAGTCGTCGATCGCGCTCAGCGCCGCTGCGAAACCTGCAATGTCCTTGCGGTGGCCGTAGACCTGGTCGGTCTCGATCAGGTTGGTGAACACGAAGCCTGCCTCGAGCGTGGCGGCCAGTTCGTGCGTGGCCTGCAGTGCCGCGGCGTTCGTCGAGCCCGCGTGGGCGACGTCGATCCCCACGCCCGCGAAGAGGTCGCGGATCTTGCCGACGCCGTGAACCGGTACTCCGGCCCGCTGCAGCGCCAGCAGATAGCTGTCTCCGGGCGGGGCCAGCGCCCAGTCCCGGCGCCCCTGAGTGCGCTCGAAGCTTCCCGGCCGGCCGCTGAAGGGCCTGGCGATGACCCGTCCGAGGCCCCACTGGCCGGTCAGCACCGCGCGCGCCTGGGCGCACAGCGCATAAAGCTCCTGCGGCGGGACCCTGTCGACGTGCGCGGCGACCTGCAGCACCGAGTCCTGCGAGGTGTAGAGGATCGGCTTGCCGCTGTCGAGGTGCTCGGCGCCGAAGTCGGTGATCGCCGAGATCCCGTTCGCGGGCCGGTTGCAGATGAAGCGGTGCCCGGTCGCCGCCTCGAGCCGCGCGACGAGCGCGTCCGGGAAGCCGTTCGGGAAGACCGGCAGCGGCTCGTCCAGCACGATCCCCATCAGCTCCCAGTGGCCGGCGACCGAGTCCTTGCCCGGGCCCAGGGCGCCAAGGCGCCCGTAGATCACCGGGCGCTCCGCGGGCGCCACGCCGGGGATCGCCGTGATGTTGCCCAGTCCGAGCGAGGCGAGCGTCGGAAGGTGCAGTCCGCCGACGGCCTGCGCAAGGTGCACCAGGGTGTTGGTGCCCGCGTCTCCGTAGGCGTCGGCGTCGGCGAGTGCGCCGATGCCGAGGGCGTCGATCACCAGTACGAAGGCACGTCGCGAACGCGCGGGCACCCGCCTATCTAAGCGGGCGGAGTGATGCTCGCGCGCGGATGCGCGGAGAAATAGGCGTTCTTCAGGTGCTCGGCTGAGAGGTGCGTGTAGAGCTGGGTCGTCGCGAGGTCCGCGTGACCGAGCATCTCCTGCAGCGAGCGCAGGTCGCAGCCACCGTCGAGCAGATGCGTCGCGAAGCTGTGGCGCAGCGTGTGCGGGCTCATCCGCCCGGCGAGCCCGGCACTCGCGGCGTGCCCCTGGATGATCTTGTAGAGCCCCTGTCTGGTCAGCGGTCCGCCGCGTGCGTTGACGAACAGCAGCGGCTGGACCCGCTCTGCGACGAGCGCCGGCCGGCCCCCCTCGAGATACGCCCGCGCCGCGCGCGCCGCCGCGCCGCCGACGGGCACGAGGCGCTCCTTGGAGCCCTTTCCGGTCACGGCCAGCAGGTCCTCTTCGAGGTCGAGGTTCCCGACCTCCAGTGTCACGGTCTCCGACGAGCGCAGCCCGCATGCGTACATCAGCTCGAGGATCGCGCGATCGCGCAGCGCGAGCGGACTCTCGCCATGTGGCTGGGCGAGCAGCTGCGCGACGTCCTGGCGCGTGAGCACGTTCGGTAGCCGCCGCGAGGCGCGCGGCCCGCGCAGTTCGGCGGCCGGGTCCCGGTCGATCATGCCTTCGCGGCGCAGGTGGCGGTAGAGCGAGCGCAGGCATGCAACCTTGCGCGCGAGCGTCGCGGGCGCCGCCGGCGGCTGGCCCTGCGAGCCCCGCGCCAGCTCGTCGAGGAAGCCGGCGAGGTCCTCGGCGGTGGCGTCGAGCGCTCCGACCTCGATCCGCGCGAGGTGGGCGCCGAACTGGTCCAGGTCGCTGCCGTACGCGGCCAGCGTGTTGCGCGAGAGGCCGCGCTCGAGCTCGAGGAACGCCAGAAAGTCGACGACGAGGGCGCTGAAGTCGGCGTCGAGGACGACATCGCTCATGCGGTCCTGTTCTGCGCCCACGGGGCGCGCTCCTGCTAGCGCAACGCGTCGCTCAGGCGTAGCGCGAGCCACTGCAATGCGATCAGCGTCTTGGAGTCCACGCACTGCGCGATCGCCTCGCTCAGCTCGTCCAGCGGCCAGCGCACGACTTCGATGCGCTCCTGCTCTCCGCTCTCGGCGCTCGCGGCGCGCAGGCCGGTGGCGTGGAACAGGTGGACCCGCTCGTCGGTGATGCCCGCGGCGGTCCACCACGTCATCACGTGGGTCATCGTGTCCGCGGCGAGCGAAACCTCCTCGGCCAGCTCGCGGTGCGCGGCGCGTTCCGGGGGCTCCCCCGGACGATCGAGCCGCCCGGCCGGAATCTCGAGCATGTCGGCCTCGCCGACCGCCTCGCGCGGCTGACGCGTCAGCCAGACGTGCAGGTCGTCATGCGCGAGGATCGCGACGGCACCGGGGTGGCGCACAACCTCACGCGTGGCTTCTTCGCCGTCCTCGTGGCGGTAGTGCTCGATTCGCACGTCGACGATCCGGCCGGCGTAGACCGTCTCCCCGCCGAGGTGCTCGAAGCGGCGCGACGGAGCGCTCACGCCGCCGCCTCATCGATCAGCGCGGCGCTCACGCCGACCATCGCGAGGAGGGCCTCGTCACTGACGCGCTCGCGAGGCTGATGGGCGAATTCCGTCCCGTTCGCGATGTTGATCACCGGCAGGCCCGCGACCATGAAGCTGTTGGCATCCGAGCCGCCGCCGCTGGCCACGTCGAATGGCTCGTAGCCCCGGCGCGCCAGCGCGCGGCGGGCGACTTCGACACCTGGACTCGCTTCGGGGTGGCGGTAGCCGGCGAAGGTCCGTTCGCAGGTCACATCGACATCGACGTCGCAGTCGGGCAGGTTCGCCGCCCGGTTGCAGGCCGCGACGAAGTCGGCCGCGAGCTGCTCCGCGCGCGCGCCGTCCAGTGAGCGCAGCTCACCTTCGATCCGGCAGCGGTCGGGCACCACGTTGATCGCCCCGCCGCCCTCGATCAGCGCGATGTTCTGGGTCGTAGCCTCGTCCAGGCGCCCCTGCTCGAGCGCGGCGACCGTGCGCGCCGCGGCGAGCACCGCGCTGCGCCCGCGCTCTGGCTCCAGGCCGGCGTGGGCGGCAGCTCCGGTGAACTGTGCCTCGATCCGGTAATGCGTCGGCGAGGCCGTCACGACGCCGCCGATCGGGGTTGCGTGGTCGAAAACGAAGCCGTACTCGCTGCGCAGTCGCGAGCGGTCAAACGCCGCCGAGCCCTGCAGGCAGATCTCCTCGGCGACGGTGAACAGCAGCTCGATCGCGCACGGGCTGCCCTGCTCGGCCAGGCGCCGGGCAAGGATCAGGAGCACGGCAACTGCCGCCTTGTTGTCGGCGCCGAGGATGCCCTGGCCGGCGTTTTCCCAGTATCCGTCGGTGAGCGTCGGCTCGAGCGGGGCCAGTGCCGGAACCGTGTCCAGGTGTGCACACAGCAGCACCGTCCTGGCCTGCTCGTCGGGTCCCGGAATGCGCGCCAGCAGGTTGCCGCAGTCGCCGCCGATCGCCGTGCCGGCGTCGTCCTCTTCGACCTCGAGTCCGAGTGAGCCGAGCTCCGCGCGAACCCGTTCTGCCACGGCGCGCTCGCCGCGCGAGGGGCTGTCGATCGCGCACAGGTCGGCGAAGAGCGCGGCCAGGCGACGGCCCTCGAGCGCCTCGTCCATTGCGCCGGTCTAGCTGCGCGCGCCGGCGTCGCTGCGCGCCGGCCGGGCCGCCGCGTGCGCGAGCGCTGCGGCGACGAAGCCGCGGAACAGCGGTGCGGGGCGCTCGGGACGGGACTTGAACTCCG
>Ga0182016_10006046_pt1 | contig 12814 bp, 14 predicted proteins | sample 712S2MmetaG_FD_120491 | JGI IMG/M metagenome (GOLD analysis project Ga0182016, IMG submission 120491) | Permafrost microbial communities from Stordalen Mire, Sweden - 712S2M metaG | ecosystem: Environmental > Terrestrial > Soil > Wetlands > Permafrost | place: Sweden: Stordalen | collected...
CATACTCGCGAAGCGGGCGAACATCGTGGCCGCCCTGGCCACGGTTTACAGCCTCTACGCCCTGTACGCCTCCGGTTACCAGGCGATGATGTGGGGCGGCATCATCACCTTCGCGGGCTGGGGACTCTCCGGGTTCATGGTTCCGAGACTACGCATCAGCCGGGAGACCGCAGCGGCGGAGGAGGCCGCGAGCAACGGCAAACCCGCATCCACGGCGCCGGTCAAAATCGCGGCATGACGATGTCCCGGGGGGTTCGGCCAGCCGCCGAAGCCCCCGGCCGGCTCACCGAGCACGCCGGGCAGGCGCATGCGCCTCCGAGCAACCGCGGTCCCCGCAGGCTCCGGGCGCGACCAACGAACAGCCGTCAGCCGCTACGAGCTCCGACGCATGCGTGAGAACCCCCTCTACGCATCCCGCGATGACCAGCTCGTTCGCAAGCTCATCGCAGACAACCCCTGGGCCACGATCGTGAGCGCAACACAGCACGGCGTCGTCGCCTCCCACTACCCGGTCCTGCTCGACGACCAGCCAGACCTGGCGCTCCTTCTGCACGTCGGCCGCCCAGATGAGGAGATCCACGGCTTCGGCTCCAGCGAGGTGCTTGTGATCATCGCCGGAGCCAACGGCTACATCTCGCCGAGCTGGTACACGGCTGACGCGAACCCCGTCCCGACCTGGAACTTCATCGTCGCCCACTGCTACGGCACGCCCCAGCTGCTCGACGACAACGAGAACGGCAACCTGCTCACGCGCCTGACGGCGCACTTCGAGCGCCACGTCGAGACCCCGATCCACCTCGACGAACGCGTGGCCGCCCGCCTGGCCCCCGCAACGGCCGGCTTTCGCGTGCCGATCACGCGCTTCATCTGCAAGGTCAAAGTGAGCCAAGACGAAGATCCGAACACCCAGGCGCGGGTACTCGCGGCGCTCAGACGACCAGGCCCATATTCCAACCCCGCGCTCGCCGAGCAGATGCAGACAACGCTCGAAGACGGGGCGCGCAGGCGATAGTGGCGACACCGCCCGCGCCAGGTTGGTCGGGCGTGGAGCGGACGCAGGCCGCGAGGTGCGAGCTTGACGCACGCGACCTGACCGGGCGGCGCGGGCCCAGCTCCCGCTCCCCGCGCGGTGCCTGCGCGGCGATGAGGGGGCCCCGCGATGGCTGAGACGCGCGGCGGATCATTCACCCATCGCGGCGTGGTCGCAGCGTTCGTCGTGGATGTTGTCGAGACGCTGGCCCTGGCTGTTGTGGCAGCGGTGAGCGGGTCGGTCGCGATGAGGGCCCAGACGGCGGCGAATGCGGCTGACGTGGCGGTTCAGGTGTTTCTTCTCATTGGGCTGCTCAGCAGTCTGCGGCCGGCGGACGAGAGCCACCCGCTCGGGTACGGTCGCGAGCGGTTCTTCTGGTCCCTGCTCGCAGCCCTGGGCATCTTCCTCGGCGGCGGTGTCGTCGCGCTCGACGGCGCGGTCAACGCAGCCCTGCGGCCGTCGCCCGTCAGCCACTACACGATCGCCTACGTCGTCCTTGCCGCCACGCTGGTGCTGGACGCCGTGGCCCTTGAGGTGGCGATGCGGCCACTGCGGCAGGACGCCCGCGCACGGGGGATCTCATTATCGAGGCGGCTCAGACCTCTGACCGACCCGGCTTCGACGACGGTCCTGGTTGGTGGCGCGTGCGCGATTATCGGTGGCGTCGTTGCCATCGCGGGTCTGTTCGTGAGCCATCAGACCGCCAGCGTGGTACCCGACACCGTTGCGAGCGCCCTCATCGGGGTGCTGCTGCTTGCGGCATCGATCGTCCTGTTGCGAATGAACAGGGAGCTTCTGTCTGGTCGCGGCGTGGCGCTCGCGGTGGTGGGGGAGATGCGAGCGCTCGTCGCGGCCCAGCACGGCGTGCTCGATGTCCCCGACCTGTTCGCCGTCGTCGTCGGGCCGTCGAGCCTGATCATCAACGGCGACATCACGTTCGAAGACAACGTCGACGTCTCGGAGATCGAGACGACGATCATGGACAGCGCCGCACTCCTGCGCCAGCGTTGGCCATCGATCGACTACGTCTATCTCACGCCCGTGGGCCAGGCGCGACCCCGCCGGGCGCCGTGGACACGCCGCCGCCCGGTGCGAGGCCCATTGTGACCAGCGGCGCTACCACTCGTGCGTGGCGCCCCACGACGCCCGACCCTGTGGTTCGTACGAGGCTGCGCGCGAACGTACTTGGGCTTGGATCGAGTGTCACGATCGGCGTCGCCTCGGCCGCCCCGGCGTACAGCCTTGCCGCCGTGCTCGCGGTGCTCGCCGGCGCGGTGGGCCTACACGCCCCCGCGACCTTGCTGCTGGCATTCATTCCGATGGTGTGCACCGCGGCTGCCTACAACGCGTTCGACCGCGTTGCTCCGGACGCGGGCAGTGTGTTCGAATGGCTCTGGCGCACGGTGGGGCCACGCAGCGGCTGGATCGCAGGCTGGGCATTGATCGTCGCCAACGTCGTCGTGATGGCCAGCCTAGGGGAGATCGCCGGCCGCTACACGTTCCTGCTCACCGGCTGGAACACGGCGGCGCAATCAGTCGGCGCGGTCACCGTCGCCGGCCTGGCGTGGATCGCGGTGGTGACCGCGATCTGCTACGTCGGGATTCACGTATCCGCGCGGGCCCAGCGCGGCCTGCTCTCACTCGAGCTCTGCGCGCTGGCGCTTTTCAGCGTCGTCGCGCTGGCGCGAGTCCTCTCAGGCCACGCTGGCGCGCACGCCGCGACACCGCATCTCGCGTGGTTCTCGCCGTCCGGCATCGGCGGTCATGGCGCGCTCCCTGACGGCGTGCTCGCCGCGCTGTTCATCTTTTGGGGCTGGGACACGACCGCCACTGTCGCCGAGGAGACCCGTGACGCTGGTCCGACCTCCGGCCGAGCAGCGCTGCTCAGCACGGTGATCCTGCTCGCCGTGTTCCTCTTGGTCGTCACCGCCGCGCAAGCATTCGACGGATCCGCAGCGCTCGCCGCGCACCCAGCCGACGCGCTCAGCGCGCTCGCCACCGGAGTGCTCGGCAACCCCCTTGGAAAGCTGGTCGTACTCGCGGTGCTCACCTCGGCGATTGCCTCCGCCCAGACTAGCGTCCTACCGGCGGCACGCACCGTGATGGCGATGGCGCACGCCGGCGCCGCCCCGCCCGCGCTCGGCCGCATCCACCCACGACACCAAACACCACACCTCGCGACGCTCGCCGTCGGCGTCGCCGGAGCGACGCTGTTTGCCACACTCAGCCTGAGCAGCCGAGCGGTGCTGAGCGACTCGATCGCGGCGCTCGGCCTGATCATCGCGTTCTACTACGGCCTGGTCGCATTCGCCTGCCCCGTCTACTTCCGACGCCAGCTCCTGCGCAGCCCGCCAAACCTCCTTACCCTCGGCATCGTTCCGCTGATCGGCGCCGGTGGACTCGGCTGGGTGTTCGTCCGCACCGCAATCAACCTCAGCCATCCCGCCAGCTCAGCGACACACACCGCACCCCTGGGCATTGGTCTGCCACTGCTACTCGCCGCCGGTCTCTTCCTGCTCGGGCTGCTCCTGCTCGGGCTCACCGCCTGGCGCTCACCATCGTTCCCTGCCGTCTGGAGCGCCGAGGTGGCTGCCGCACCCGTCGCCGCCCCTAGCACCCAATAGCGCACACCGGACACTCCGCCTGGGAGTCGCCGGCGGGCTCGGCGCGACGCACGCGATCCGTAGTTTCCCGCGCCACAAACGGTACGCCCTGTCGATGCGAATAGAGCACTTTCGGCGTAGCCTTCCCCCTGACACCAAGGTTAGGCGTAGGCGGGTGATATCTGGTGAGTGCTGTCGCGTGGCTTGTCATCGTCGTCGTAGTGGTCATGCTCGTCGTGCTCGTCGGCGTGCTCGTTCGTCGTCGCCGGCGCGGGGGAGGCGTGATCGTCACGCGGAGGAAGCGATGAGGCCTCTCGTGACGGGATCGGCGATCCGCGGACTCCCCGTCGTCACGATCGGTGGCGGCGAGGACGTCGCCGAGGTTCGCGACCTCATCTACACCCCCGAGGCCGGGCGCGTCGCCGGCCTGACCCTTAACAAACGCGGATTCCTCGCGGGTCGACAACGCGAAGTACTTCCGGCCGAGGCCATTCACGCGATCGGACGCGACGCCGTAATGATCGACGACGAACGTAGCCTCGTCCTCCCTGACGATGCACCGCCAGACGTCGGCGCCCCACCATCCGGACGCGACGTGACCGGGGACGAGGTGCTGACCGAGGGCGGGACGAGCCTCGGCCGCGTACGGGATGTCGTCGTTCTCGTAGGAAGCCGTGGAGATGTCGTCGGCTACGAGATCGAGACCGCCGCCGGTGGGACCGGCTACATTCCACTGCCGGCCCAACTGGCGATCTCCGGCGCCACGCTCGTCGTTCCCGACGCAACGAAGGAGTTCGTCGAGGACGACCTGGTCGGACTGGGCGGCACGGTAGACGAGTTCAGATCCAGACTGGGCATGCGATGAGCGACCGATTCACCGCAGCATCGGGACGCAGCGTCGTCAGTCGCACCAGTGCCGAGCAACTCGGCGAACTCGCCCACGTCGTAGTCGACGCCAACTTGCGGCGAGTCGCGCTGCTCGTTGTCGGCAAGCGGCGTAAGGCCCTCTTGGTCGCCTGGGACCAGGTCAGTGGATTCGGGCCCGACGCGATCATGATCACGGACGAAAACGCCCTATACGCCCCGCGCGACGAACGCGAGCGCGACGCCGCCGAAGGAAACCTCGAACTCGTCGGGCGACGCGCATTGAGCGACATGGGCAACGACCTCGGCAACGTGACCGACGTCGTCTTCGACCCGGCGAGCGGCCTCCTCGAAACCATCGTGCTCGGCGACCACGAGGAGCCAGCAGCCTCGCTGCTGGGAGCCGGATCGTTCGCCGCGATCATTCGAGCGCCCGCAGAGTAAGGCCCGAACCGCAACCGAGCATGCGGCACGGCCGGGGCGACGGCGATCACGGATCGCCAGCTCATGCGCCGCGGATCGCTATGCATCAGAGCCTGCCGGCGACGACGGCTGCTCGGCGCCGTGGCCGCAGCGTCGGCAGAGGTCCTGTGCGGCACGGACTGCCCGGACGTCGTCGACACGGGAGGAGTTCTGCCGCCTCCGACACCGTGGCCAGACGGCCGACCGAGCGAGCGCCCCTGCATTGCTGGGGCGCGAGCCATCGTGCCCAGCTCGCGAACGCCGCCCTGTCGTCGCCCGGCGGCGAGGGTGCTGTTAGCGCCACGCGGCCCGCCTCTATCCGGGTCGGACCGCGACCGGTGGTCCTGTTTCGTGGCTTGCGGGGTAGGCTGGGTACCGTTGCGCCGACTCCCATGAGCAACCACGAGCGATACAGTGAGCAGGATTTTGAGGAGTTCGTTCGGTTGGCGCTGGACGAGCTGCCGCTCGAGTTTCAACGCGCGCTGGAGAACGTCGCGATCGTCGTCTCCGACCGGGGTGCCGAACACCACGCCTACGGCCTATATGTGGGCTACCGGATGGGAGGTAGGAGTTCGTTCGGGGGCGGCGGAGCTCCAGACGAGATCCTGATATTCCGAGACACGCTCCTCCGCGACTTCGGGGGCGATCCCAAGCGCCTCCGAGCGGAGATCATCCATACGGTGCGCCACGAGGTCGGTCACCACCTCGGCTTCGACGAGGCGGGTGTCCGCAAGCTCGGGCTCTGATGATGCCATGCCCCATCGCGCGGAGGTTCGCTTGGCCGACGCAAGAGCCACGGCCCGGACGGGCGGGTGCTTGCCGCTACCGCACGTACCGTTGTAGGTAGCGCAGAGCGCGCAGCCTTGACCAGGGCCCCCGGTATCGGGCGAGTTCTTGTCCGTTGGTGAGATACACGCCCCAACCGTTGACGGTGGGGCGGATCATTAGCGCGAAGGAGGTCATCCAGTGTTGGCTTTCGTGGTTAGGTGCGTCGTGGCGGTCGAAGCGTTTGGCCGTCCAAGCGGCGGCCGGCCAACCCTGAATTCGATCCAAATGAGCTCGCCGTGGGCCCGTCTCGCGGGGACGACGTTGGGGTGCTTGGGGTTTGGGGTCAGTAACCCCAGCCGCGGCCCCATGGCAGAAATAGGATCACGATGAATAGGAACCAGATCGCGATCCACCATGTGTAGTTGAAGCCGATGAAGTCGGCACGGCGCCGGGGTTCGGGTCGAAGCTGGTACCAGCGTCGTCCGCGCTCGTCGGTCGCTTCGAGCTCGTCTTCGCCGTGGGGACCGATGACGTGATGTTCCTCGATCAAGCGAGGACGAGACGAGGTCTCCATTCCCGGGTCGTCACTCTGGTAGCGGTCGGTGCTTGAGCGCGCGCCTTCAACGCTCGTGTCGGGATCGGTGTGTGTGTCTGATGCGACGGACATCAAGGCTCCTTTGTTTGGCATGTTTCGCTCGCAGCAGTGATGGGCGGGCGTGTCCAGAAGTTGAACGTTGCGGACGTGGACGATCCCCGCGAGGACTCCTCGGCGGTTCTCGCCCGGCGCGTCGCGTCGCGGTTCGTTTGAGCGGGCAACGAGAGACCGGTGCGCCTTGCGGTTTGGCCGGCGCCGACTGACGCGGCGGCGCGCCTGGGTCGTGCGGTCATCGCTGAACGTCGCGTGTCGCGAGTGCCGTCACGGTCTCGCAACCGGGACCGGAATACGCCCAGGACCGCGTCCATGCGGCGTGCGGTCAAATTCGGTAGGTGGGGCATTGCGACCTCCGTGTCCGTGAAAGCAGAACCTCGGAAAGTCAGGTGGTGTTGCCCGCCCCATGTGCTGGGCCGACCTCACCGAATGCCCTTCGCACCCCATGTTACTCCGCGCGATAGCCCGAGACTCAGAAGCGGGGCGGCTCGCCGACATGTCGGCGAGCCGCTCCAGCCCCGAGGCAGCTTGCCAGCGAGACGCGGGGCCGCCGCCAACGGGAAAGCCGGCTGGTGTCAGGTAGCGGCGCCGAGTCAATGCCGGTTGCGACCGGCCGTCGCGCGACCCCCGCACGACGCCTGATGGTCTCGGCGAGCGATCCGGCGTGCGGTGATACTCGGTCCCCTTCCAGGGCGGGTGTCTTCCTCTAACAGACCGCCGAGCGCATGGCCCATCCGTCGGCGCATCTGATCCGCAGGCGACACCGGACGTCGACACGCTGGCCGGTCTGGGGATCGCACGACGTGGACGGCCGGTGAAGCGGTCACGCTGGTGGGCTGTCGCACGAACGTCAACGTGGGAACATCCGAGGTCCGATAGACGAGAGGGAGGTACATGGGCGAAGCCGAGCAGTTCACGATCGGAAGCGAAGTCGCGTGTAGCGACGGCGCGTGCGGGGAGCTGCGACGCGTCGTGGTTGACCCCGTCGCGCGTGTACTCACGCACCTCGTCGTCGAAGCGAGACATCGCCAAGGCAACGGCCGCCTCGTACCAATCGATCTCGTCGCGTCAGCGACGGCCCAGATCCAGTTGCGGTGCACGATCGCGCAGTTCAACGCGCTCGAGGACGCTGAGGAGACGCAGTTTCTGCCTGGAGCGAGGGGAGACTGGGACTACCAGCAGGAGCAGATGCTCTCGCTGCCCTACTACGGGCTTGGCAGCGGTACGGGCATGGGCTTGGGCATCGGCGGCATGCACGTCGGCGACCCAAATGCTGGTCCTGAGGCGGTGGTCACCGACCGCGTGCCCGTGGGTGAGGTCGAGGTGCGCCGCGGCGACCAGGTACACGCGACGGACGGCGCCATCGGACGGATCCGAGGCCTCGTCATCGATCCCGGCGACCATCACGTGACCCACGTCCTGCTGGACGAAGGTCACCTCTGGGGCAAAAAGACGATCGCCATTCCGATCGACGCCGTGAAAGACGCCAAAGATAGCGTTCGACTCACTCTCGCCAAGGACCAGGTGCGAGATCTGCCAGCTGTCGACGTTGATCTCCCCGCATGATCTGCCGCCGACCAAGCGCACCCTGAGTCCAGCTCACGCGGAGCTCGACGGGTCGGCTGAGTAGCACTTCCGATCGCCGGTCGGGCGTGCGTCGAGTGGTGGTTCGTTCACAAATGCGCAGTAGGAGCACGCGCCTCGGCGCCACCCACGGGAGTCCCGGGTGGTCGGCTGGTTCCCGGCGGCCGGTCTGCTACGGGAAGGTCGGCGATAAATCTCGTCTTGTGAGCTGCGATGGGCCCCGCGAGCGTGAGAGTTCCGCCGTGTGCTTCGGCGATCGCGCGGGCAATTGCGGCCGAGTCCCGATCCGCCGGTGGTTCTCCCGGCGGCGCGCGCGAAGCGTTCGAAGATGTGCTCCGTGAGTTGCGGCAGGATTCCGGGACCCAATAGCCACGCGACCGGGATCGCGCCTGCAGCCGCGATCTGGCGAACTTTACGTCGGACGCGCCGTCGCAATCGAGTTGGTCATGTCCGAACCGCCGCGCGCAGCACGATGAGCTGCTGGCCGGGAGGGAGCGCAAGGCGGATAGCTGTGGGCGACGGCCGGCGTAGCGCTCTTCGACCAGCAGAGCGGCTGGCCGGCTGTCTTCTGGTTGCTTGACAAGGCGAGTAGCGTGGTTCGCGGAGGGCATTGTTTGTGACGTTGGCCCTCCGGGCCGGCAGCACGGTCTGACTTTCGAGGTTTCAACTCAACCCTGGAGGCCGGATGCGAGCTCTTCATCCTCGTCGCAGCGAGCACGCGGCGGTACGTCGCGGCGTTGCCGCTGGCGCGCGCTCGAACGCTCGGTCGACCGTCGATCGTGCTGATCAGCTTGGCTGGTGCCCACGTTGCGGAGTCTGCCCAGCATCCGCCGAACGGCTCACGCGCCAGGCAATATCCGCGCGGCCGGCTCGTTCCGGAAGGCGTACCGAAGTCGGGGTGACCGCATGAGCTACTACAGAACCCAGCGCCACCGCGACTACGATTCCAGCGAGCTCGAGGGCCGCGTCTCCGGCGAACCAGTGTCGCTCCATGACAAGGACCGAGATGCGGACTTCCCGCTGCTCCTCGTAATGCGACACGACGGTCAGCCGACCCGCAGCGTGGCGGGCGCGGTCGCGCAGATCGTTGACCTGCTCTGCGCCCGCGGAGTCCAGCTCATCCGCGCGGACGGCACCGCCGCTGCCCGGGCGGTTGTCAGCAGTCAGCTCGAGCTCGTCGGTGTACTGATCGAGCCAGACAGTCAATCGCTCGGGCAATCGCTCTCGCTGATCGAGCTAATCCGCTTACGCAATCGACGGCTTCCCGTGTTCCTCCTCGAGGACAGCCAACGGGCGAGCGAGATGCCACGTGAAGCACTGGACCCCATTCGCGGCTCAGTCTGGGCCAGCGAGGACACGCCCGCGTTCCTCGCCGGGCGGATCACGCACGCAATCGACGACTACCGCGAAACGCTGCAGTCACCGCTCGCCGCGACCCTCCGCCGAAACGGTGCCTTGGGTCTGTTGCAACATCAAACAGATTTGGCCTCGCCACGCAGCCAACACGGGCATGCGCAAGCGGACGAGCCGATCGGCAACGGACAACCGCCCACTTTCACAGCATCCGCCTGAATCCAGGTGTAGGCGGCAAGCGGCGTCACGGTTGCGCGGACGGTGCCTGCTTGGGGAGGAGGCGGTGGCCATCGACGACAGCTGTGGCGAGGTCGATCAGTTTGCGGTTCTGTGTGCGGGAGTGATCGCGGAGCATTGCGAAGGCGGCCTGCTCGTCGATTCCGTGGCGTTCCATCAGGATGCCTTTGGCTCGTTCGGTGGTGGCGCGGCGTCCGAACGCGCCTTCGAGTTCGTGGTATTCCGCGAAGCGGCGCAGGACGATGTCGATCGCGCTCTGCCAGTCGTCGACATCGGTGTCATTGATATGCGCGAACACGCCGCGTTTCGACGCCTCTTTGACAAACTCCGCGTCTCTGGAATGCAGTAGAACGATCACCGGGCAGGCGGCTTCGCGCACGATCTTGTCGATCAGATCGAGTGCGTGCTGCGAACTCTCACCGAGTCCGACCAGCGCGACGTCGGGGCGCTCGCGCGCGGTGACCTCGCCGACGTCTTCGACGTCGATCTCGCGTGCGATCACCTCGTGTCCGAGGGCGACAACGATCGGAGCGACTAGCGCCAAGCGGTCCGTGCGCTCGTTCGCGATTAGAACGCGGAGATGATCGGTTTCGAGGGGGTTCATCGGCGGTCGCGACGCCCTCCCAGTCTAGAGGCCGCCGATGTTTGGCGGGGTGCCCGGGCCTGACGGCCTCGTGCCATATGTATGCTGGGTGATGCGTCGCCTCAGCCCTCGGCGCGGACCCTCCGGCTCCACTCCTCGGCCGGCGTCCTTTGGTGTCGACCACTCGGTTGCATCGCGCCGCAGTCGTCAGGAGCCCGCCATACGCCCGCTCATTCGTCCAGTGCAGTCGCCCGAGGCGTCGCAGCGATGACCGCCGAAGCAGTTGACGACTCGGCCGTTGCGCCGGGCGACCGCGTGTGCCCACGCTGCGGTCTACGCGTCCTCCAGTGCGCCCGTCGCCAGGCAATCCGGCATTGCCCCCGATGCGTGGCGCGCTACCGCGCCATCGTCGATCTGCTCCCTTCTCCACGGTCGCCGGACGCCGCCGTGTCGGCCCTTAGCACCCATCAAACGAATCGACCTGAGGAGATGAGGCAATGATCCTGCTCTGTTACGACGGATCGGCTGACGCGCAGGCGGCGGTTGACCTCGCCGCCCAAACGATGCCGGGCGCCGAGGTGACGGTGCTCACGATCTGGGAACCCTGGCTCGAAGCGATGGCCCGAAGCAATTCGATGGGCGCGGGCTGGGGACTCGCAATGGGATACGACGACGGCGGGAAGATCGATCAGGCCAGCGAACAGGCCGCACGAGATAGCGCTCGCGAGGGGGCTGAGCGCGCCCGCGGCGCCGGACTCCGTGCCGAGCCCCGGGTCGCGAGTCGCCACGGCGGCATCGGTGAGTTGATTCTTCTCGAGGCGGCCGAGCTGGGCGTCGACGCGATCGTCGTCGGCACGCGTGGACGTGGCGACGTCAAGTCGTTCTTGCTCGGCAGCGTGTCGCATCATCTCGTGCAGCACGCCGACCGCGCTGTGATTGTCGTTCCCTCCGCAGCGCTGGCCGAGCAACGCCGCCAGCTTCACCGCACCGAAGTCGTTGGCGCAACTCCGTGAAGCGCAGCATCTCAGTCAACGATTGGCCGGACGCACCGCATGCGTCGGCGAGTAGCCGGTCCGACCGGGTGATGGCCGGATGTAGGGCACCGGGGCAGGGCTGCACGTAGGCGGAGTCGGCTGGGAGCTCTGGAGTCGCCAGGTCCCACCGATACGGCGTCGTCGAGTAGGGCCGCAGTACCCAGGGGTGTAGAGTCTTTAGTGGCTTCGCCTTTACCCTCGGCGGGCCAGTGCTTCACCGGCTCCAATTTCTCGGCCGGCGTGCGCGAGACCAATGCGGTCATCGCGGATCATCTCGCCGATAGGAGCCGTGTGATGCGTCGCAGAGTTTTCGACATTCTGGCCAGCGGGGTCGGTCTCGTCCTCGTGGTTGTGCTGGTCGTGGCTGGTGCGCTGTTGCTCTGGGGTCACAGTTACGACACGTCCAACGTTCACAACCAGCTTGCCGAGCAGCAGATCTTCTTCCCGCCGAAGGCGGCTTACGCTCACGCGAAGGCCGGCACCGAGATCACCCCGGCGATGATCCCCTACCTCGAGAAGTATTCCGGGCAGGAGATGCTCACGGGGCAGCAGGCCGAGGCCTACGCGGACCATTTCATAGCGATACATCTCTCTGAGATGCCCTACGGCGGCATCTACTCGAAGGTCTCGGCCGCCTCGCTCGCGGCCCCGAAGAACGCGGCACTGGCGGCAGAGGTACAGACCGTCTTCCGCGGAACGACGCTGCGCGGCCTGCTGCTCGAGGCCTATGGGTTCTCGCAGATCGGAGCGATCATGCTCTGGGGGGCAATCGCCTCATTCATCGCGGCGTTCGTGATGCTGATGCTCGTCGGCCTGGGTTTCCGGCATGCGCGGCGGACACCGATTGAGACTGAAATTCTGGTAACGAAGCGGGAGCCGGTGCTGGTGGCCGGTGCTCTGTGAGGCTTCGCTCAGGCGGGCGGGTTACAGCAAGCGCCGCATGCATCGGAGAGTTCGTCGGGCGGACGCGTTCCGCCCGACGACTCACGGTGCATCCGACAGTACGAGATGCCACGACCGCCAGGCTGACCATGGCGTGTCGAGCTGCGTCACGCCATCGCCCGTTATCTCCCACCCATCACGGTATGGCGGCGGAGTAGGTCAATAGGGAATGCGCCGGTTCACGTCAAAACTTCGGAGGCCACGATGCCCGCCTTTCATCTTCGCCGCAGCCAACACCCGGCCGTAACTCGCGCGCTTGAAGCGCAGTCCGCCGGCAAGGGAGCACGCACGCTCGGTGCCTCGTCGATTGCTCTGATCAGCCTTGCGGCGGTGCTGACGCTGCGGAGCCTGCCGAGCATCGCCGAGGACGGCTGGTCGAGCATCGCCTACTACCTCCTTGGGGCCCTCCTGTTCTTCATCCCGCTCGCGCTCGTCGCTGCAGAGCTCGCAACCGGGTGGCCGCGTGCGGGTGGCCTGTATGCCTGGGTGAAGGAGGCGTTTGGCGACCGTTCTGGGTTTCTCGCGATCTGGTTCGAGTGGGTTGAGAACGTCGTGTGGTTCCCGACGGTGCTGTCGTTCGTGGCGGCGGCGGTGGCCTATGTCGTCGAGCCGCGGCTCGCGAACGAGAAGGTCTATCTCGTGATCGTGATGCTCGCGGTCTTTTGGGGGTTGACGCTGCTGAACTTCTTCGGCGAGAAGTGGATC
>Ga0182016_10006056_pt1 | contig 12804 bp, 13 predicted proteins | sample 712S2MmetaG_FD_120491 | JGI IMG/M metagenome (GOLD analysis project Ga0182016, IMG submission 120491) | Permafrost microbial communities from Stordalen Mire, Sweden - 712S2M metaG | ecosystem: Environmental > Terrestrial > Soil > Wetlands > Permafrost | place: Sweden: Stordalen | collected...
GCGCAAACTAGGGTTGGCTCCCCTCTTTGCGTCGCCGCCAAAACAGTAAGGTGTAGCCCGACGAAATCGAGAAAACCTCGGTTTCATTGGGCTTTTCGCTTGAGCTGGAAGGAAGTTAGGCTAGCCAAAGAAATTTGAGTTGTGACGGCAAAGCTCGCCGCCGGTCGCTGCTTGCTCAAAGACGCGCGCACGGAAGGATCGGATTAGAGAACCACGCTTGGCGTGAATGCCGCCGCGCCGTTGGAAAACAGAAGACAGAATGGAGCGTGCAAAACAAGCACCTTCAAAAAAAGCATTGCATTGGTTTGGGCGTGGGTTAGAAATAATTCATAATGAAGCTGATGAAGAGGTCCAGCCGCGGGTTGGGGGCAATTTGCCTGGTCCTTTTTTTGGCCGTGTACGCCATGGCGGCAATTCCCGCCTTGCACTTGCTGGCGCACGACGGAGCCCGCGACGCTCGGCACGAATGCGCCGTAACGCTATTCGCGCATGGCCAGATTCACAGCTCCTGCACGGCGGTGGATTGGTTGCAACCCCTCCCACTGCTCGTTTCCAGCAAGCCCGCTCCCCACGCCCTTTTCGTTTCGACCGATGTCCGGTTGCTGCCTAGCCGCGGTCCTCCCGGGTCGTTCTTCCTTTAGTCTGCTTGTCTTCAGAGTGAGTTAGTTGTTCGCCAAAAAAGTCGATGCGTATTTGACTTTTTAGGCGGACGGAGAAGTTCCAAGAAAGCGAAGAATCTTTTAACCCTTAATTATTTGACCTGGACCGCATTTATGAAATCGAAAAAGCAATCCGATCAGAAGTTTTATTTGTCCGCTTGTTGTGTTGCGCTGACGGCTGGAGCAGGACCGCTCCTGGCCCAGCCAAACAGTACCAATAATCCCGCCTCATCCACCAATGCCACCACCCTCGAAACGGTGACGGTGTTGGGCCATTTGAACGAGGCGCGCAGCCAGATTCTGCCCAATCTTGGCGCCACCGCCTACTCCATCACTCCGCAATCCATCGAGAACATGGCGCAGGGGGATAATGCCGGCTTCAATCAAGTGATCTTGCGCGCCCCGGGCGTGGCGGAAGATTCTCTGGGACAACTGCACATCCGCGGCGAGCACGCCAACTTGCAATATCGCATTGACGACGTGGTCTTGCCGGAAGGGATCACCGGTTTCGGCCAGGAATTGGACCCGAAATTCGTCCAAAGCATGCAATTAATTACCGGCTCGCTGCCCGCCGAGTACGGCTTTCGCACGGCGGGGATCATCGATATCCAGACCAAAGGAAACATGCCCACCAACAGCGGCTCGATCGAACTCTACGGTGGCAGCTATGACACCATCCGTCCGAGCTTTGAATTCACTGGCGCCCAAGGCAAATGGACCTATTTCATTGACGGCAGCTACATGCACGATGATATTGGCATTGAGAACCCCGCCCCCACTTCCGTCCCGGTGCATGATTATACCGATCAGTACAGAACCTTCCTTTATGCCTCTTATTTGATTGACGCCTCCAGCCGGCTGGTTCTGATGGGGAGCGCGGATTATGCCACCTTTCAAATTCCAATTAATCCGGCGCTCCAGCCCGTTTCCACTCAGCCCAGCGGCACGCCCTGGGTTTCAGGACCTTTTACACCGTTCGACTTGAACGACAATCAAACCGAGCAGAACTATTATGGGGTGCTGGCTTACCAGAAATCGGCTGGCGATCTGAATTATCAAATCTCCGCCTTCGGACGCAATAGCGGAGCCCATTACACGCCCGACGCCCTGGATCCGACACTGTATTACAATGGCGGGGTAGCCACAGACGAGAATCGTGTTTTGACCTCGGGCGGGGTGCAAGGGGACGGCAGTTATGCCTTGGGCGACAAACACACCTTGCGCGGTGGTATTGAGGTGGTGGAGGAGGCCGTGACCGCCGACACGCTGACGACGGTTTTTCCGGTGGACGGCAGCGGCGATGTAAGCGGCCCACAGGAGACCATTCCCCAGAATGGTCTGACCCACGCGCTCTTCGCTGGCGCTTATATTCAAGATGAATGGAAAATTGTGCCCCAGCTCACGCTCAATGCCGGCGTCCGCTTTGACACTTATACATCCACCACCGATGATGAAAATCAGGCCAGCCCGCGGGCCAACCTGATCTATAAGCCGTTCGAGGGCACGACCTTGCACGTCGGTTATTCACGCTACTTCACGCCGCCGCCGCTGGAGACCGTTCCAGCGGCCAACATTGCGGCCTTTAACGGCACCTCTGGCGCCTCGGGTGTGACCACGGGTACGACGGTCAAGGCCGAGCGGGCTAATTATTACGACGTAGGCATCAGCCAGAAGATTTTGCCGGGCTTGTCGGTGGGGCTGGACGGCTATTATAAAACCGCCCAGAACCAATTGGACGACGGTTTCTTTGGGCAATCGCTCATCCTTTCCTCCTTCAATTATGCGGAAGGCCGGGTGGAAGGTTTGGAATTTACCGTTAGCTATGAGACCAACGGTTTCTCCACCTACGCCAACATCGCCCTTTCCAGCGCGGAAGGCAAAGGCGCAGAGTCGGCCCAGTTTCTCTGGCCCGACCAAGCGGTGGTCAATTATGTCAATCAGCATTGGATTTATCTGGACCACGATCAACGCGTGACCGGCTCCTTTGGGGCCGCTTATACCTTTAAAGAGGGAACGCGCAGTGCCACTCGCTTTTATGTGGACGCTCTTTACGGCAGCGGACTTCGGCAGGATGGGGCGCTCATCCCTGGAACCACAGACCCTACGCCCAACGGCTCTTCCGTTGGGGCCTACTACTCCTTAAACATGGGCGTGGAGCAAAGCTGGAAACTGCCCAAGCGGCAGCTGCTGAAGGCCCGCCTCGATGTGGTCAATATCACGGATAATGTCTATCCGCTGCGCACGGGCACCGGCGTGGGAGTCAACGCCGCCCAATACGGCGAGCGGCGCGGTCTCTTCGGGTCCCTGAGTTACGCATTCTAAACATTGACGGCTTGGAGCGAATGCGAAAAAATGACCCGTGGCTGCAACTGCCTATCAATTGAAATCCGAACTGGCGCGGGTGTGTCTCCCCGCGCCAGAGCGGTCGGCTGATCGGCGGCTGGCTTGGGTCAATTCGCTTTGCCTTTTGTTTCTTCTCATCGGGGTTTTTGGAGACCAATCCAAACTGCCCGCGCCCAAACAGGCCCCGCCGTTGGAGCGGCCTGTGCCGGTCATCGTGGAACCGTTGCCGGCCACGCCTCCGCCAGCGGTTCAGCCACAGAATGTCGAGCGGCAAAGCGACGAGGAGAAACCGGAGGCGCAACGCTTTGTCGCGGTCACCCTGGATACGCCCGCGATTCATTTCGCGGTGCCGACCATTGGCAACTTGCTTGTTCCGCTGGCCGCCGCCGCGCCTCCGCCGGCGGCGCCTTTGGGCCAGACGGAGACCGTGACAAAACTGCGCGCGGATCCTCTGACCAGCGGCAGCACCGGCAAGGGCGGAGATCGTCCCCAGCCGGATTATCCGCCCATGGCCGTGCAAATGGGTTTGCAAGGGACAGTGGTGCTGCTTTTCACGGTGAATGAGGTGGGGGCCGTTAGTTCGATTTCGATCAAGCAATCATCGGGTTCGCCACTTTTGGATCGGGCGGCGGAGCAGTGCGTCAAACGGAAATGGATTCAGCCGCCCATTAACGGCGCGCGGGTATTCCAGGTGGCAATTGATTTTAAGTTAACGAATTGAAGTCTTAGTTATTTATGATGGCCAATATTGTAGTGCAATTCCTCCTCAAAGGCGGGCCCGTCATGGTGCCCATTCTCCTATGTACAGTCGTGGCGGTCGCGGTTGTGGGGGAACGGTCTTTTTGGTGGTTTCGTGAAAGCCGGCGCCGTGATTCACGCAAACTCGAACAGATCCTGGCCGCGCTGGAGAATCAAGACGTGCCCGCGGCCATTGCCGCCGCGCAAGGTTCAAACGACCCGATCATCCGGATGATTCACAGCGGGCTGACCCACGCCCATTCCTCCATGCAAGGCGCCTTGCAATTGGCCGCCGGCATTGAGTTGGAACGGGCCGGGCGCTTTTTGACGGTCATGGATACTTTAGTCACTTTGGCCCCGCTGCTGGGCCTCCTCGGCACAGTGACGGGGCTGATGCGCGCCTTTCTCAGCGTTGGCAGCGCGGAACTGTCCGTCGCCGCCGTGACGGGAGGCATTGGCGAGGCCCTGATCGCGACGGCTTGCGGGTTGGGCATCGCCATCTTTTCTTTGATCCCATTCAATTTTTTCACGGCCAGGGTAGGGCGCCTGCAATTTGAATTGGAAACCGCTGCGAGCAACGTGGAAGTTATGGTGCAAGCGTCCAAGGGCCCAACTCACATGGTGGAAGCCCAAAAGTGAAACTGCCTTCCCCAGTGCAGCGGAGGCATTCCCGCATTGAGATCATCCCTTTGATTGACATCATGTTCTTCTTGTTGGCCTCATTCATGATGGTCAGCCTGCAAATGGACCGCACCCAGAACATCAAGGTCAACCTTCCTTCCGCCACCCAGGCGCGGGCCGATTATAAACCGGATATGATTAATATCGCGGTGGACAAGAGCGGAGGCGTCTGGCTGGAAAAAAAGCAGATCGCGTTGCGGGACCTCGGCCTGGTCTTGAGCAATCGCTTCAGGCTGGATACCAATTTGCCGGTCTATATCAGCGGTGATGCCGCCACGCCGCACGGAGAGATGGTCGATGTTTATGAGGCGGTGCGCGCCGTGGGGGTGCAAAAGGTTTCGTTCATGGTGGATGGCAGCCAGAGCCGGAGCAGCCCGTGAAAATCCGCTCCCCCATTTTGCGCAAGCGCGGCCGGTTGGAAATTATTCCGCTGATCGACATTATGTTTTTTCTCCTGGCCTCATTTATGATGGTCAGCCTGCAAATGCAAAAAGTGCGCACGCTCAAAGCCAGCCTTCCGACCGCCACACTGGCCACTTCGACTTCCAAGCCGGATATGATCAAACTCAAGGTCAACCGCGATGGCCAGGTGACGCTGGACGAGGCAATAATGACCGGGGACCAGCTTTTGAACGTCCTGAGCAACCGCCATCGCGTCAATGTCAATGTTCCGGTCTATCTGAGCGGCAGCCGGGACGCAACCCACGGCGAGATGGTGTATGTTCTGGACCTGGTTAAGCGGGCTGGCATTGACCGTGTGGCTTTTGCCGTTAAAGCTGACCCAGCCTCCGGCGCGGGAAACAAATGAAAAACTTTCAGCAAAATCTTCTTATTGGCATCGGTTTGGCGCTTTGCGGACTCTGTGCCTGGCAATGGTACGTGCAAACCGTCCTGCGCAATCATATTGAGGTCCTCGACCAATCCATCTTCAAACAATCCGTGGAAATCCAGGGCTACACCAATTCCATCAAGACGATGGATGGCGAAATCACGGAGCTGCAAACACACATCGGGGAATTGAAGAAGGAAGGCGCGACGAACAATCAGCTCGTTCTGGAGCAAAAGCGCGACCTGCTCCGCCTGCGTTTGTCCGCCGAATCCTTGAGCAATCAGATTGTCCAATACCAGGAAGCGACCAACGTTCTGGAGCGCAAGTTGGCCGAGGCTTACGACGGCATAAAGAAACAAAACGACGCTCTGTCGCAGTTGGCGGCGCAACGCGATGAATTCATCGGCAAGTACACCAACAGCGTCAAAGAGCGCAATGACTTGGTGGAAAAGTACAACGCCCTCGTCGAAAGAGTCAAAAAAATGCAGGAAGCGGCGTCGGCAGGCGGGTCAAAGTGAAAAAGAGCCTGGGGTGAGGGACTAGTTGACAAATGCGGGTTGTCGCGAACCCTCTGGTTGGACGGATACTTGCACCAAATTAACCGGGCACCACGCATCGCGGCGCAGGTCCATGTAATCCAGCGCGGCCAGCAGGACCGGGGTGAGCAAACCCAGTTGGTGCGCACGCCAAATGGCGCGCCGCAAGTACTCCTGGTGCGCCATGAGTTTCTCCGAAATGTCGTCATCACAGAGGAGATTGCGCAAACGGGGTGTCGCTTCGAGGACGGACGCGATCTCCTCGAGCAATGTTGCGCGGGTCGCGCTGTCTTCTTTCCAAAGCCGCACAGCCTCGACAACCTCAAAGGGAGTCCCACTTAGCCTCGGGACCGCCGCCAAAAGTGATAATGCTTCGGCATAGGTTATAATCATGGCGGCGAAAAAGGCTCCATGCAGCTCATGGAGAATACTTTCCGGATCCAAATCCAAACCTCCGATAGGCTGGCGCGCGAGCGTCCGCGCCAACACCGCACGCCGTTGATGGGCCGCGATCTCCCGCGGGCTAAGCGCCGCGGAGAGGGTCGGAAGTTCCACGGAGAATTCGCGCGCGACACCCAAGAGTTGCTCCGCCAAACCATTCCGTCCCGCGCGATCCTTTGGCAAACGGGCAAGATTAGCGGAGATCTCTCCACGATAGGCGCTAAGGGCAGCGAGATGCGAGGCTCCGGCGACATCAGACAGGTCATCTTCACCCAAAGCCAGCGACTGGCGGAGAAGCTGGAAGATATCCGACAAAAGCTGCGCCAATGCAATCTCGATGCCGCCGCGGATAAGAGTTGGCAGTTGGCCGCCAAGTTCCCGGTCGGCAGCCGTGTTGTAAACCCCCTCATCCGCAGAAGACGTTGTAAGCTTATCGCACGTTCCGCCAGTTCCCTCATAACTGATTCCATCCCATTCCAGCATACGGCCAAAAGCAGACACTCGACTTTCCTACCCTGGGAAAAAACTGAAAACCGCGACGGCCTCCACAGCCGACGGTTGATTCACACTCGCAGTGTTACAATTTCGTGTCAAATTCTTTACGCGAAAAGTTATTCACAATCGCCCTGTTATTTTGATACGGGATGCCCCCCGCCCATTCCTCAGGCAAAGTTTGAGGGCCGTCCCCCCGAGTGGGCCGCTCGTAGATGGTGCGGTGGTCTTGCCGAAGCCTCTCCACCGTTTATTTTTTCAGCGGCGTGAGCGGACGGTACTTGACTCCGACTTGATCGAGGCGCTGGAGGTGGGTCTTCAGCCGGGAGCTGAAACTTTCCCAGTTGCGCGCTTCCTTCGGCGACCAGGTGACTTCGGCCAGCGCGCAGGCGCGCGGATAGGACATATAGTCAAGGTAGGCGATGTTGGCGATGTATTCGGTCCAGAGGTTGCCCTGCGCGCCGAGAATATGAAATTGCAGTTTCGAGTCGAGCGTGGCGGGAATGGGTTCGAACTGATAAACCCGCTCGAGCGGCAGAAAGCCGCCAATGGCTTTCGGCTCGTGGTTCGTGTCTTGGGACTGGTAATGGTCAAAGTAGGAATAATCCTGCGGTTCAGCGGGGGACATGACCACATCGTGGCCGTCGGCCGCGGCTTCCGCGCCACCGCCGATCCAATCCATGACGACAGCGTTCTTGGCCAGGCCCCCGCGGGCGATCTCACTCCAGCCGATGAGAGTTTTGTGGTTGGCGTTGATGAATTTCTCGATGCGGCGGACAAACCAGCTCTCCAGTTCGTCCGGTGTCTTTAGTTCTTCGCGCTTCATCAAGGCCTGGCAGGCCGCGTCGTTTTTCCAGGGTTCTGGTGGAACCTCATCGCCGCCAATGTGAACGTACTGGCCTGGAAACAAACGGAACACCTCCTTGAGGACGGCGTCCAAAAACTGAAAGGTCTCTTCCTTTGCCGGCGAGTAAATACCAGGATTGATGCCGCCTTCGTTCGGCACGGTGAACGGTCCGTCGCCGGTGCCGAACTGCGGATAGGCCGCCAGGGCCGCCAATGAATGGCCGGGCATCTCAATTTCCGGCACGATCGTGATGTGTCGCGCCGCCGCATAAGCGACGATTTCGCGGATGTCTTTTTGGGTGTAGAAACCGCCGTAACGTCCGTCCGGGCCGTAAGCGAGGCCGTCTTCCTTCTTAAGGCCGAACCCGATTTCACTGCGCCACGCGCTGACTTCCGTGAGTTTGGGATAGGCTTTGATTTCGATGCGCCAGCCTTGGTCGTCTGCCAGATGCCAGTGAAAGGTGTTTAGTTTGTGCCGGGCCATGTTGTCGAGAAAACGTTCCACTTCGGCTTTGCTGAAAAAATGGCGGGCCACATCCAACATCAACCCGCGCCACTTGAAGCGCGGCCAGTCTTGGATGGAAACGCAGGGCGCCTGCCAGGCCACATTCCCGACGACATTGGAAGAAAAGATTTCCGGCGGGAGCAATTGCAGGAAGGTTTGACTCCCGTAGAACAAACCCGCCTGCGTGGCCTCGCGGATGGTTGCCGTGTCGGAGGTAACCGTGAGTTCGTAGCCTTCGGGTCCGAGATTGGTGTCCGCGTTTTCAGTCGTGAACAAAATAGTCTTACGTGGCGCGCTGCCGAAAGGGGCCTTCCGCACGATGGCCAAAGGGTATCCGGTCGATTTGCGGAGCGATTCCGCCAGCAGCCCGGCTGTTTTGGCTGAGGCCGGGGCAGCGATAATGCTGGTCTCGGACGATAGGGCGAACGTCCCCGCTTGAACTTCCATTTTTTGCGGGGCCGGAATCAACGCCGGTCCATTTGCTGCCAGAGCCGTCGCTGCCAGTGACCAGAAGGACAGTCCGATAAGGATATTGATCTTCATAAATTCATTCTTGTCTCTTTTAAGGACTTTGTCTGCATCACAGAATCATTTGCGCGCCGCCAAAACCCTGGCGGTCCGGTCACTAATCTCAAGACAAATGACGGAGGCGATTTTATCCGGCGCTGTGGCGGGCAGAGAGATGCTGACACCGCCGGAGGTTTGTTTCGTCTGCAATTTCCTTTTGTCGGCGAGCAGCCATGCCTTTTTCACCGTGCTCTGAAGTCCCGGCAGTTCAATTTCTCCGGTGGCGGGCCAATGGAAGATTTCTAGGTAAATCCTGCCCGGCTTGGTCGTGGCCCGCCAGTTCCAGGTGGGAATGAATTTGGGTGTGCCGTCGCCGTCTTTTTCCGTGGGGCTGAAAGAGCCGGCTTCCGCGCCGAAGGGGGTGGGGCCGGACGCATAAACCGCTTCGCCATTGATCTTCATCCATTGGCCGACTTCGGACAGGCGCTCAACGCACGGCGGGGGGATAAGCCCTTCACTGGTCGGACCGACGTTGAACAAGTAATTGCCATTCTTGCTGGCGATGTCGCAAAGGTTGCGAATGATCGTTTCCGGCGATTTCCAGTGGTCATCGCGCTTGTTGTAGCCCCAATGGTCGTTCATCGTCATGCACGTTTCCCAATCCACTCCCGGGCCAAAGCCATTGGGAGGAATCTGCTGCTCGGGCGTGCCGAAGTCGCCGACCCGTTCCGCGCCTTTGTCCATGCCTTCCATCCCGGCGCGCGCCTTGCCGACGCGGTTGTTGATGATGACGTTCGGGTCCAGGGCGCGCACATAGTTGTAAAGATCAACCCCGCGCTCGGTGGTCCAGGGCGATTCCCATTCGCCGTCGAACCAGAGAACGGCGGGATGGTAGCGCGTGACCAGTTCCTGCAGTTGCCCCTTCATATAGGCGGTGTAACGATCCATGTCGGGCTTGCCGGTCGCCACGTCGTTCCAGGCCCGGCGGATGGCCCAATCGGAACTGTGCCAATCCATGATGGAATGGTAGAGGCAGAATTTGATCCCGGCCGCGCGGCAGGCCTCGGACAGTTCCTGCAGGGGGTCGCGGTGGGTGTTTTGCCACCAAGAAGTGCGGCAGATGCTCCAATCGGTCAACTTCGTGGGCCACATGCAAAAGCCGTCATGATGCTTGGAGGTGATGACGATGTACTTCATGCCGGCGTCCTTGGCGGTTTTGACAATGGCCTTGGCGTCGAATTTCTCCGGGTCGAATTGCAGGGCAAACTGCTCATAACGGCTGACCGGGATGTGGGCGCTCTCCATGATCCACTCGGCGTAGTCGGTTTTGCCGTCCCACTCACCGGCGGGCACTGAATAGACGCCCCAATGGATGAACATGCCAAACTTGGCTTCACGCCACCATGCCATGCGGGCATCGTGTTGCTGCGGGGTTTCGGGAGCAGTGGTGGCGCTGAGGAGCGCGGTTGTGAGGAGGACGCCGGCTAACCCGGCAATTGTTCTTTTCATAGTCATTCCATTCCAGATCGAAAACTTCAAAAGGCTGATGGTTGTAACTTTTGAATAGAGCGAGTTTCCGCGCCCGATTCAATTTCTTCCAGAAGAATCTTCGACTCAAATATTCTTGCCAGGCGTTGCGACATGGGGCGGAGCGGGATACCTGACGGAATGGTGGCACTCGAAGAGAGAGCGCGATGGCATGGTGGCGGCCGCCGCCCCCCCCGGGGGGGGGTAGGAGCGGCTCAATTTGGTTCAATTTAGCTCAACTGGGCTCAATTGGTGCGGGATTGGGTGGAGGCGGGCTTTCCGTGGTGGCTTTGGGGGCGTACTCCGCATCGAGGCCCATGATTTGACGGATGCGCTCCTGTTTTTCCTGGCCTGGACTTCCGGGAGTTGGTTGAGCCAGGAGACGAGCTCCTGGCCAAGCTCGCCATTTTGGAGTCGCTGGTTGAGTTGCTGGCGGATGGCCAGCGGGAGGCGGGCGATTTTGCCGTTGCGCGTCATCGCCGTCCTCCGGAGCGTAGCCTTGTTTTCATGCTGGAGGGAATGATAACAGGAATGCGTCAAGATTAAAAACCTACGGAAGGTTATTGGACGGCCTTTTGGATGGAAACCACAGAGCCACAAAGGCACAACGCGGCACGCCGCAACCCAAAATTCACCACGAAGGACACGAAGAGCACGAAGAAAAAGAGGTTCGGACTCTTCTTTTCAATACTTCGTGTCCTTCGTGACCTTCGTGGTGAAAACCTTTGCTACAAATGCGTACTTCTTCGGATTTGCACCACAGAGAAGACTGAGGAGCTAAACGGCGGAACTCCGCCCGCCCGTTTCATCCTGGAACAGGTCGCTTCAGGCCACGCGTTTGACTCCTTGTTTGAGGGCCGGACCGTTGAAATTGACAAGCAGGCCAAGAGATTTCCGGGCCAGCTTCAGATAGGTGAGCAATTGCGCCTCGTGCAGCGGATGCAACTCCGTGACCGCCTTCAGTTCGATGATGAGCGCGTCTTCGATGACGAGGTCGAGCCGATTGCCGCAATCCAGTTGCACTTCCTTGTAACGCACCGGGAGCGGGCGCTGGCGCTCGGAGCGCAGCCCTGCTTTGGACAGTTCATACGCCAGGCATTCCTCGTAGGCGCTTTCGAGTAATCCGGGTCCCAATTCCCGGTGGATTTCGATGCACAAACCGATGACTTTGCCGGTCAACTCGTTGAGCCTTTGCCTTGCTGTTTCGGTGGTTGGGTTCTTCATGCGATTGATTGTGTTGAGTTCGAGGCCAAACAAGGTGACGTGACGGAGTCCATTGCTTTTATCTGCCTCTCTGTAGTGCAAATCCGGAGAATTGTGCATTTTCGGCAAAGTTTTTTGGCAACATTTTCCCGCTACTAATTCTCGCGCAGAGAACCGCAGAGGTCGCGGAGTAAAGAGAAAGAAAAGGGGTGTTCTCCGCGCACTCTGCGCCTCTGCGCGAGTGCAAGGTCTTCAGGCATTGGTTGCGGCCCGCCGCGCTGCGCCTCGGTGTCTCTGTGGTTAAAAACAAAGAAGCAAAGGTCCCGAAAAACAAGTCAATTTTCCCCGCGAACTCTGCCGTGAAATTTCAAATACCTTTTGTCAGTTTTTGACCAAAAAGTCCTTCCGTAGGTTTTTAGTTTGACGCCCGACACGGTATCATCGCCCCATGTTGAATATAGTAGAAACTGATTTTGCCGGCCCCGCACAGCTTGCCGCAACCCAAACCTGCCTCGAAAACACCTCAGCCAAAGCCTCAGCCGAGGTGCCCTCGGCCGGCGGCAAACCTCCTCCCCTGGCCCAGCTCAAATCCCGCTCCAATGAAGAAATCGACTGGGCCTGCAACTTGGATTCCGCCATGACCCGCATCCAAGCCATCGCCCGGATCAAAGAACGCCTCGGCATCGATCTCCGCTGGCCCACCACCTACGCCCGCTTCCTCCATTGGCGCCAGCAACAGCGCATCCAAAACGGCCTCGCCGCCCGCCTGGACAAATTCCGCCAATTCGAAGCGCAAAGCGACCTGCCCGCCAGCCTGGCCGCTCTCGAAGCCACCGCCGCCGCCCTCTTCCTCGAACAAGCCATCCTCCAACAAGACGCCACCCTCTTCTTGTCCCTTCTCCGCCTGCGCCTGCGCGAAAGAACCCTGGCCCTGCAAGAAAAGAAACTCGCCCTTGAACAAGACCGCCTCCAGTTGGAAGCCAATCCCAAGCCGCCGCCCCAGGCCGTCCCGGCGCCGCCTTCGCCGCTACCCGCACCGGTTGGAAACTCACCATCCACACAGGCCAAACCACGCCAAAAAACACCAAGCCCCGCGGCCGAACCCAAAGCTGAAAACACAACTTTACGCCGAAAAACACAATCTCCCTCACGTCTTTTCCGGCGCAAAGACCAGGCCGCCCGTGCCTTGGCGGAATCTTCTATCCTGGAGTCTCCTCAATAAGCCTTCTCACAAGCCATCGGGCTCGAGAACCCTATATTATTTCCTATTGACATAATGACGGGAAGCTTGCAGCTTTCCTGCGAGAGCATAAACTTTGCGCCTATGCCAACGAACGACTTTAAGTTTTATTGCACCCATTGCGATCAGCCCTTGAAATGCGAACCCCAATTCGCCGGACGCCAAATTCAGTGTCCTTCCTGCCATCACCTCATTCGCATTCCCAACCCGCCCGCCGGGACCGGCTTTACCCAGGTCTCACCCGAATCCGGCCGCAC
>Ga0182016_10006063_pt1 | contig 12795 bp, 13 predicted proteins | sample 712S2MmetaG_FD_120491 | JGI IMG/M metagenome (GOLD analysis project Ga0182016, IMG submission 120491) | Permafrost microbial communities from Stordalen Mire, Sweden - 712S2M metaG | ecosystem: Environmental > Terrestrial > Soil > Wetlands > Permafrost | place: Sweden: Stordalen | collected...
GGACATCCAGCCCGACATATCGCACACTATTCATCTGGGTGTTCCTCTCTGTTGGCTTTGGTTGTCTGCTTCAGCACAGCAACCGCAGCTTACACGAAAGGGGCGCCCTTTTATATTGCGTGGTCCAGGTTCCGTTTTTGGAACCTGGGATTCAGCGGCATGGAGGTTGGGAGATCATCGCGGCGGCGCATCCGGCGCGGAGACGCAAATCTCTTTGCTCAATGCGGGCGTCCGGGCAGGACAAAATGTTCTGCGCAGCGCGGCTCGTAGGCATCGCCGGGCAGTTTGACGGGGCTGTCGTAAGGGGCGGGTTCGCCTTTAATCAGCCGCTGCGAGTAAAAGGCGCGATTTCCGCAAGCGCAGTATGCGATACATTCGGTAACGCTGCCGCCGTAGGCGTTCACAAACCACGTCAGGTTGAGCATCTCTCCAAAGGGAATGGCGCGAAAGTCCAGGTCGAGCCCGGCGACGAGAACGTCATGGCCTGCGTCGAGAAGGTAGCGCGCGAAAGCAAAAAGGCCTTCAACGAATTGGCCTTCGTCGATGGCAATGCACTCCACTCGCTTGCCGATATTCTTTTCTGTTTCGGCGATCGCTTGAAGGACATCCCAAGGGTTGTTGGACTTGAATTCGACGGCGTCCATTTTGCCGTGGCCCATGGGATTGCGGCTCTCGACGATGCCCGGCCCGCCCTTGGTGTCGTCGTTTGGCTTGAGAACCATGACATATTGGCCGGCATACTGGCGGCGCATTTCGGCGCGCCTCAGAAGTTCCGCGGTCTTGTTGCTTCTCATCGGCCCCAGAAGCAATTCGAGCTTGCCTTGCATTCAATTCCCCCAAAGATGTGATGGTTCCCGACTTTCCATCCTACTCTACCGAGGCCCAAGTGGCTTTTCAAGCCGGGCCGCTGTCACCCGTTTGGGGATTGTTTCTCCGCACAAAGAATGCCGTGAAGAACATCAACCCCGAGGCTACCCCCAGCAGCCAATAGGCATCCACAAAAGACATCGCCGCCGACTGTCGTCCCATCTCCGCGTATACCCGGATATACGCCTGATTCTGCGCCGCCGTCCGTTCCAGGCCGCCCCTTCCCAGGTGCATTGCCAGCCCGTTCACCGCCAGGTGCAAGCTGCTGTTCTCCGCCGGCACTCCACAGGCCAGGACGTTCTGGTGAAACTGCGCACGGCGCGCCACTACGGTGGTCACAAACGAGGTGCCCACACTGCTGCCGATATTCCGCACAAAGTTGACCAGCCCTGCGATCGAAGTAGCCTGCTCCTCCGCCATGCCGAAATACGCCGCGAGAGTTCCGGGAATGTAGATGAGCCCGATCGGAATCCGCTGCGCCACGCACACCCACGAGGCCGTGTTGAAGCTCATGCCAAGGTTCATGACCTTGCTGGTCATGAAAAGGCTGCCGGCGATCAAAACCCATCCCACTGCCAGCAAATAGCGAGCCCGAACCTTCGACATCAAATGTCCCACCGCCGGCATGGTAATGAACAGCACGAGCGCGCCCATCGACACCGCCAGCCCGGCCGACGCGGCTGTATACCCCAACAGCATCTGCAAGAATTGAGGCATCAGCACAATGCTTGCAAATCCGATCACCCCAATGAAGAACATCTGCACGCAGGAAGCTGAAAAATTCGCGCTCGTGAACAGGCGCACGTCAACGATAGGTTCTTTCTGAAGCCATTCCCACAGCACCAGCCCGGCAAGGGACACCGCCGAGACGACCACCAGCGTGGTGATGAAGTGCGACCCAAACCAGTCGTCCTCCTGCCCTTTGTCCAGGAACACCTGCAATGCGCCCACTCCAAGCGTCAAGAGAGAAAACCCGACGTAGTCGAATCGAAAGCTCTTCAGCCGCTTCAGGAACGGCGGGTCCTCAATCAGGCGATAGACAAGAAACAGTGTCACGACGCACAGCGGAGTCTTGACTAGAAAGATCCAGCGCCAGGAATAATTGTCGGTAATCCAGCCCCCCAGCGTTGGACCTACTGCCGTCGCCGCAAAGACGCTCACTGAAAACAGCGCCGCCGCCGCTCCCCGCTTCTTCAACGGGAAAGAATCCATCATAATCGCCTGCGCCATGGGCTGCAGTCCTCCTCCGCCCGCTCCTTGCACCACTCGCGCAAAAAGCAGCATGGGTAAGCTGGTCGCCATACCGCAAAAAAACGAGCTCAGCGTGAAAATCGAGAGGCAGAGCAAGAAATACCTCTGGCGCCCGATCGCGCTCGCCATCCACCCTGCGATGGGAAGTACGATCGCATTTGATACCAGGTATGACGTCAATACCCAGGTGCTCTCGTTGTTGCTTGCTCCCAATCCTCCGGCAATGTGGGGCAGAGCCACGTTGGCAATGCTGGTATCCAGAACTTCCATGAATGCAGCCGTCGAGACAACCGCTGCAATCACCCATGGATTGTGCTTTGGCCTCCAGCCGCTTTCTTTCCTGTCAGGTTCGTCCGTCACTGGCACGCCTTTTTTCGGGAAAGTTGCGCGGGGTGGAGACGGAGGAAGTCGTTCACCGCATTTCGGACGCGCGCCCGCAACATACGCTCGCTCATTTCAAGGTCCGGGTTGAGCATTGCGTTGATGACATAATCGCCCAAGACAAAGGAGATGAACTGGGCTGCGGATTCGCGATAGGCGGGTCCGCCGATACGGCGGGACTCGAGGTATTCCGCCAGAAGTTCGTTGCCGCGCATCTGGCACACGCGCCAAAGCTGGCGCGCCAGATCGGGAAATTTTTCGACGTTGGATACCAGTATGCGATAGAGCGCAACGAAGGTGGGAGCGCTGAACATTCGCAGCGTCATGCGCCCGATTTCGGTAAGAGCCCGACGGGGCGGCCTTTTCGACTCGATGTGCACCATGTGGTGGGAAAAAAGCTGCTCGGTGTGCGCGCTCATGACAGCCACGAACAGATCGGCTTTGGCGGGAAACAGCGAGTAGAGGGTCTGCTTGGAAGTGTGGGCGCGGCGCGCAATCTCAGCGGTAGAGGCGCGCTCGAATCCCTTTTCCAGAAACACGGCGGTGGTGGCGTCCAGGATGCGCCGGCGCTCGGTTTCATCCAGTGGCGGACGGCCGCGCACGGGGCGAACATTGACGCGCGCCGGGCCGGGCTTCTTGCCGGTGGCCATGACTTTCAGTACCCTTCAGTACACTTATTCTCAGCAAATTATAGCGCGGGCCTGTTCCATCCGGCAAATCCAGGTGGTGCGGCAGCCTCAGAAGCCCATGATGTTATAGCCGCAGTCTACATAGAGGATTTCGCCGGTGATGGCGCTGGAAAGAGGGCTGGCAAGGAACAGGGCCGCGCCGCCAACTTCGAGCTGATCCACATTGCGGTGGAGCGGGGCGCGTTCGGCGTGGGACTTGAGCATGTCGCCCAGTGCGCCGACGCCACGGGCGGCGAGGGTTTTGATGGGGCCGGCGGAGATGGCGTTGACGCGAATGTTGCGGGAGCCGAGGTTTCCGGCAAGATAGCGGACGGTGGATTCAAGGCCAGCTTTGGCAACGGCCATGACGTTGTAGTTGGGAACAACTTTCTCAGCGGCGTAGAAGGTGAGGGTCATGATGCTGCCGCCATCGGTCATCAGCGGGACCGCGCCGCGGCTGACGGCGATAAGCGAATAGACGCTGACATCGAGCGCGATGCGGAAGCCTTCGCGGGTGGTGGTGATAAATTCGCCGCGCAGTTCCTCGGCGGGCGCGTAGGCCACGGCGTGGACGAGAATATCAATCTTGCTGTACTTCTTGCCGATGGCGGCAAAGAGCGACTCAATCTCCTGGTCGTTGGAGACGTCGCACTGGAAGCCCGAGGCGCCGGGCAACTCGGCGATAAGGTCCTCGGCCTCGAGCCTCATTCGGTCATTTTGGTAGCAGATGGCCAGAGTTGCTCCGGCCTCGTGCAGTTTTTGGGCGATGCCCCAGGCAATGGAACGCTTATTAGCCAGCCCGAAGACAACGGCTGTCTTACCTGCCAAATTGATCATTCTTGCTTTCTTCCTCCATGGTCCGTGTTCTTGGGGAAACCGGACATACCGTCTTTACAGAATATCAGAGCGGTTCTCCAATATCCTGCCTGGGCCGGCGTAGTGCGAGGCGGCTTTTTCTTGAGGAAAAAGCCGCTGAAGGTCATTGCTTTCGCGGGAGTGTAATTGGAGAACCGCTCAGCCTCCGAGGTCCACGAGTTCGACTTTGCCGACGGGCCGGCCGAGAAAGCGGGAACCAAGGCGCTCGAACTTCTCTACCGAATCCGTGGCGAAGCAGCGCAGGGATTGCGGAGATGTGGGGACGGCCTGTGTATGCTGCTGGCCGAAGAGGCGCACGGCAGCCTCGGCAGCGGACTCGGCGGAATCGATGACTCTCATACCAGGGGGCACGGCGCGCTCAATGAGCGAGCGCAGCAGAGGGTAGTGAGTGCAGCCGAGTACCAGCGTGTCAGGATTCATGCCTTGAGCGGCTGCTTCGGCGAGAAGTTCATTGAGATAGATGCGGATGACCTCGGCGGTGACGGTCACCTGCGGCGTAGCAGACGTGGGTTGCGCCGCACAGGTTCCTGTGGCGTATCCGGCATCGGTCCAACCCTCTTCGACCAGCGGCACCAGCAACGGACAGGCTTTCTCGAGCGCGCGCAATCCGCGAGCGCGGCAGGCGGCGGCATAGGCGTGGCTCTGCACGGTGGCGTCGGTGGCGATGACCAGCACGTCGCCGATGCGCGAGGCGGCAAGGGCAGCTTCGGCGCCCGGCTCAATCACGCCCAGCACGGGCACCGGCACCGCGTCCTTGATGGCATCGAGAGCCAGCGCGCTGGCGGTGTTGCAGGCGATCACGAGGAACTCGGCACCCTGCTCATTGACGAGGAATCGCGCGCTCTGAGCGGCGTAGCGGGCGATGGTGCGCTGGGACTTGGAGCCGTAAGGCAGCCGCGCCGTGTCGCCGATGAAGGCGAAGCGCGCGTGGGGCATACGGCGAAGCAGAGCGCGCAGCACGGTGAGGCCGCCGAAGCCGGAATCGAATACGCCGATGGTGGGGGTTGTGCTTTCAGGGGTGGTCACGTTGGTCATGGGCGAATTTCCTCGGCCGGCATGGCATCGGCGGCCAGATAGGTGCGAGTGAGGTCGGCGTGGCCGGCAAGGGTTGCGCGCTGGGTGCCGTCCACCAGAAAGCGCACCTGGGTGACGCGAGGCAGGTTGGCGTGGAGGGTGGCGCAGATGGAGAGCACGGTGAGCATTTCAGTTTCGATGCCAGAAGGATGGTTGGCAGCAAAAGCGCCGCTGAGGTTGACGACCGCGAGTTGCGGACCGAATTGCTGCGATTGCGTGCCAGGGGGCGTGGCGCTGGATTCGCCGGACAAGATTATGACGGTCCTGGAAGCTTCTAGTTTCGGTTTGGCAGGTGCGGGGCCGAGCGAAGCCGCGGGCAGCAAAAAGACCTGGATGACGGAGCCTGCGCCACCGGAAACGGAGTGGGCGGCATCGGGAGCGGCGTAGAGGTCGAGCAGCTTGCCTAACACGGAGCGGGCGCGGGCGCCGGGATCGGTGGGCAACGGCAAGGAGAGAACCTGGGTGAGCATGGAGCCGTCGCTGTCGTTGGCCACCAGCAGGGTTGCCTGTTCTGAGGGCGCTATTTGAGGAGCGCTGGTGGGCGAAGAATCCTGGCCAACGATGAGGCGCTCGTGGGCGCGCTGCCGCAGGTGCCAAAGTGTGACACCCATGACAACCGAGGCCGCGAGCAGAAGTCCGAAGATAATCTTTTGATAGCGAGGAATCACGGCTGATGGGCCTCCGTGCGCCATTCGACCAACGCCGCCGCCAGCGCAGCGGCCACGCGCGCCTGGTAGTCGGGGTCGCCCAGCCCGGCGGTTGTTTCATGAAGGGCGCTGCGCTCGGGTGCAATTTCGACGGCCACCGCGGGGCACGACATGCTGTCAACCACGGGTAAAGTGGTGCGGGCAAGAGTGGTGCTGATGCCAGCTTGCAAGAGGGCAGAATTGACGACGCCGGCCAGCTTGAGCGAACGCGAGACCGAGGCGCCTTGCGCAGTTTTCCATGCGGGGAAACGCACGGGCTGGACGGGCGCCAGCGACGAGACAAACAGATGAATGCCCGAGCCGCTCTCAGAGGCGTGGAGGCTGAGGCAGGCTTGCGCGGCAGCGTGGTTGGCGATCTCCGCGCGCCGCTCCGGCGCGACCGCCGCATCCGATTCGCGGGTGGTGACCACCTGGATGCCGCGCGCGCCGAGGAGCGAGCGCAGACGCATGGTGAGCGCCAGGGTGAAGGTTTTTTCAAACTGGCTGTCGGCCAGGCGACCGCCGGTTTCATCACCGCCGTGAGCTGCGTCGAGCACGACGACAAAACGCGCCTGTGGTGCAGGCGGGGCTTGCTGGCCAGCGACCGGCGCCACAGCCACACCACTGACAACCAAAGCCGCCAATGTCCACTTAGTCCAACGCATAAATCGTCAAACCGCTGAGCAGCTTGGGGAAGAAGTCGGTGGATTTTTGCGGCATCACGTCGCCGGCGAAAGCCACCTGCTTGAGTTGCTCCATGGAAACGGGGTTGGTGAGGAAGGCGGCGTCGGCATCGCCTGCGCGAACCTGTTCGACGGCCTCTGCCGCATTGCGCAGATAGCGGAGATTGGTTTGCTCGCGAACTTTTTCCGCGTCGAGGCCGAGCAGACGGTCGAGCACGATGGAGTGGAGACAGCTCAGGTCGAGCGAGCGCTGGCGCTCGGGCAGGTGGGCCAGCGCGGCGGCCACAGGCTCGGGTTTGGCGCACAACAGGAAAGCTCCAGCGCGAGTTACGGCGACAAACGCCGTGCCTTGCTGGCGAGTCAGCGTCGCAATATAACTGTCAGACGCGGGCAGTGAAGTGACAGTGAAAAACTCTTCGGCGGCGCGTGTGAAGGCGGCTAGGTCAAAGTTAGCCAGGCTGTGAACCACGCGATGCGTGGGCAGAATCACCAGCCCGTCGGAGCCCATGTTGACGAAGGTCATCATAACCGCGGCTTCAGGGTACGCGGGCTGCGGCAAGCCGGCGGCACTCGATTCGACTTTTGCCGGCGCGTGTTCTTTGGAGTAATTCAGCGCGGTCTCATAGCGATGGTGACCGTCGGCAATGATGAGCTTTTTATCGGCCATGGCCGCTGACAACCTGTTTATGATGGCTGGATTGCTGACCTTCCACAGGCGGTGTAATACACCGTATTCGTCAGTGACTTCGGCATCTGCACGTCCTGCGCCGTCATACAAGATCTTGTCGACGCTGGCAGCCGGGTCAGAGTAGAGCATGAAGATTTGCCCGAAGTGCGCGTGCGTGGCCTTGAGCAGGTTGAGGCGGTCGCTCTTGGGCTTGCTGAGGGTTTGCTCGTGGCGGAAGACAATCTTTTCCGCGTAGTCGTGCAGGCCGCCGAGGGCGATGAATCCGCGCCGTTCCTTAATGACTTCGGTTCCGGGCACTTTGAAACGCTGCGCGTAGGCGAAGATGCACGGGTCATTCTCCTGCACCAGCACGCCCTGTTTGCGCCACGCGGTGAAGTCGCGCGCGGCGCGGGTATAAACACTTTCTCTGCGCTCGGCGTCTGACGGCTCCTGCAGGCCCAGAATGATGCGTACCAGGTTGAACGGGCTGCGCAGGTAGTAAGCCTGCTGCATGGAGGGAGAAATCTTGTCATAAGGCTGAGTTACTACGTCATCGAGCTGAACGGCGGAGAGATTGTAACGCCAGGCGCGGAAGGGGAAAATATTAGCCATGAGGAAGGTCTTGCTCCCTGGTCCAGAGGCGGAATTTACGCTCGAAAGCCCCATCCTGCACACTCCCGGACTGTTCGGCGCATGGGTCGATTGTATCGCAGCGGTCTTTGCGGGCTTGCGAGGCCGTCTCATAGACTGGCCACAGACTGACCGGGAACGGCAAGTGGCGTAAAGTGAAGTTGAAGGCCAATCCTCGATGGGATTGCTTCAATTTATCTTCTATGCTTGCACCGTCTCCCATGCGCTTTCACTATCACGCGGTTTCCGCGCTTCTTTTTGCCGGTGCGGCTCTCTTGCTCACCGCGCAACAACCGCCATCGACGAGCGGCGTCAGCGGAGCTAACGGAGTTGGCCAGGCTGCTTCATCCGAAGCGCGGCAAGTTCCGCCTGCTGCGCAATCTCCATTGACGACGCCATCGCTCACGGTGGATCGCGACCCGGTGCGCTCACCGGACGGCGAGCCGCCAGCGCCTCCTGCTGTGCTCAAGCTGGGCGAGGGCTACGTTCTGCACACCGACGTCGACGAGGTGGATCTCAACTGCACGGTGCTCGAAGGCAAAGAGCCGGTCCCAGACCTGATTAAAGAAGACTTCGAGGTGCTGGAGGATGGGGTTCCGCAGACGTTTATCAGTTTTCTGCACACCGATCTTCCGGTTTCGATTGCGCTAGTGGTGGACAACTCCGGCTCAATGAGCACCAAGCGCCGCTCGGTAAACAAAAGCACGCTCGACCTGATTCAGGCTTCCAACCCGCAGGACGAGGCTTTCGTTGTGAACTTTTCTGACGAGGCCTTCATCGACCAGGATTTTACCTCTGACGTGAACAAGCTGCGCGAAGGACTGAGTCACATTGAGGCGCGCGGTGGAACGGCGCTTTACGACGCCGTGGCGGCGTCGGCCGACCATCTGGCGAGCGACGCCAAACACTCCAAGCAGGTGATCGTCCTCATCACCGACGGGGACGACAACGCCTCGACGATCAGCCAGAATCAGGCCATCCGGCGGGTTCAGCAACTATCAGGGCCGGTCATCTATTCGATTGGATTGCTCTTTGGCGACGAAGACATGAGCCGCTCCGAGGTGAAAGAAGCGCGCAAAGCTTTGGAGATGCTTTCGACCGAGACCGGCGGCATGGCGTTTTTTCCAAAGAACATTGAAGAAGTTGACCAGATCGCGGCCGAGGTGGCGCGCGACATCCGCAACCAATACGTGCTGGGATACCACTCGACCAAGCCGACCGGCGAACCGGGCTTTCGGCGGGTGGAGGTTACGGCCAAAGCCAGGCACCACGGCAGGCTCACGGTGCGCACACGCACCGGCTACTTCCCGACAGCGGGGTTCGTCAGGCAAGAGGCATTTCCGGAGAGGCATTAGAGCGGGTCGTTCGCCCGGCGGTATAAACTGGACCCCGCATGGAAACCACACGTTTAACTTCGCCCGCCTTGCGTATTGCCGCCGATATCACGCAACTTGTAGGCTCGACGCCGATGCTGGAGCTGACGCGCATTGCGCCGCAGCCGGCGGCCGCCGTCTTTGCCAAACTCGAATTTCTCAACCCCGGCGGCAGCATCAAGGACCGAGCCGCACTGGGCATGATTCTGGACGCCGAAGCGCGTGGATTGCTGCATCCGGGCTCGACGATCATCGAGGCCACGGCAGGCAACACCGGCGTGGGATTGGCGCTAATTGGCGTGAATCGCGGCTACAAAGTGAAGTTGTTTGTCCCCGAGGGCTTCGCTGAGGAGAAGTGCATTCTGATGCGCGGCTTCGGCGCGGAGGTGGTGCGCACGCCCGTGGATGAGGGCATGGGCGGCGCCATCCAGCGCGCGCGAGAGACCGGAGCGGCAATTGCCGGCTCGTTTACCGCGCTGCAGTTTGAGAACCAGGCCAATCCGCGGTTTCATCATGACACCACTGCGGCGGAGATCTGGGAGCAGATGGAGGGTCGCGTAGATGCGTTCGTGAATGGCGTTGGCTCGGGCGGAGCTTTCTCCGGTGTGGCGGGCTTTTTGAAGGAGAAGAATCCGGCCGTGATTACCGTAGCCGTGGAGACTGAAGGCTCCATTCTGCAAGGAGGAACGCCGGGCAAGCACAAGGTGGAAGGCATCGGCGTGAGCTTCATCCCCGAGACTTTTCATCGCGAGGTCTGCAACCGGATTGTGAAGGTCAGCGACGAAGATGCGTTCGCGATGGTCAAGCGGCTGGCGGCAGAAGAGGGATTAGTGGCGGGGTCCAGTTCCGGCGCGGCAGTTTATGCGGCGGTGGAGTTAGCGCGCGAGTTAGGGCCGGGCAAACGCATCGCCACAATTATTTCGGATTCGGCGGAGCGGTATTTGTCGAAGAAGATATTTGAGGGCGGTGTGTAGCGGACGCTGCACCACAGAAGCGTTATACCCTGCCGCGATAAGCTAGAAACGAAGAGGCTGATCATGTCCAACTACAAATACTCGACCCTCGCCGTTCATGCGGGGCAGTATCCCGACCCGCTGACGGGCGCCGTGAATGTGCCCATTTACCTTTCATCGACATTTGAGCTGACCGGCATTGGCGAGGATCGGGGCTGGGACTATTCGCGCGCCGGGAACCCAACGCGCGACCGGCTGGAGGAGGCGTTGGCGGCGCTCGAAGGCGGGACGAGCGGACACGCATTTGGCAGCGGCATGGCGGCCATCTACGCGCTGGTGGCCACGCTGCACACGGGCGATCACGTGATCTGTTCGCACAACGTGTACGGCGGGACGGCGCGGCTCTTCAACCAGGTCGTCTGCCACTACGGCATCGAAATCGAATACGTGGATACGAGCAAGCCGGAGGCTGTGGCTGCCGCCATACGCCCCGCGACCAAGCTCATCCACATTGAAACGCCGACCAATCCGCTGATGTCGCTCACCGATATCAGCGCGATTTGCGAGATAGCGCACGCCAGAGGTATTGAGGTGAGTGTGGACAACACGTTCATGTCGCCCGTGCTGCAAAGTCCGCTGGCGCTGGGCGCGGACATGGTGATGCACTCGACCACCAAGTTTCTCAACGGCCACTCGGACGGGCTGGGAGGCGCGATCATCGGCTCGAAGCCGGAGCATAAGGAGCGTTTTCACCTGGTGCAGAAAGCTGCCGGAGGGATTCTGTCGCCCTTCGAGTGCTTCCTGGTTCTGCGCGGCATCAAGACGCTGCCGCTGCGCATGAAGCAGCACGAGGAGAACGGCAGGGCCGTGGCCCATTTTCTCTCGACGCAGCCGAAGCTGAGCCGCTTGGCTTATCCGGGCTTGGCGACGCATCCGCAGCACGCCCTGGCGGTGAAGCAGCAGAAGGGCTTTGGCTCGATGATGAGCTTTGACCTGGGAAGCAAAGAGGCGGCGGGACGTTTCCTGGGCGCGCTCAAGATCTTCCTTAGCGCGGAGTCGCTGGGCGGGGTCGAGTCGCTGGCGTCCCATTCGGCCACTACAACCCATGCCGCATTGAGCGATGCTGAGCGCCAATCCCTGGGCATCACGCCGGGGTTGGTGAGGCTCTCCGTGGGCATTGAGGACAAGGAAGACCTGATCGCCGACCTGGAGCAGGCTTTGGCGGCGGTATAAGAGGGGTCTCATGGCTGAGTCGACGTTTCTGCTTGGCATTGACACCTGCGGACCCACTGGTTCAGTGGCGCTGGGTCGGTGGTGCGGACAGGCTATTGAAGTACTGGGCCAGATTGAGCTGGAAGGACAACACTACTCCTCTACTTTGGTGGTGGCTGTGGGCGATCTACTGGCTGGGGCCGGGATGCGGCTTGGTCAGCTCAACGCGATTGTGGTTGTGAATGGGCCGGGCAGCTTTACCGGCGTGCGAGTGGGGCTGGCTGCGGTGAAGGGTCTGGCTGAATCCGCACAGATTCCGGTGGTGGCCGTTTCACGGCTGGAGGTGCTGGCCGCGAAGGCTGGTGTGCCTTCGGCAGCCCTGGATGCGCATCGGCATGAAGTCTATTTAAGGCTGGATGTGGCCGGCGAGCAGGCAAGGGAAATGCTGGCGGGAACTCATGAGCTGGCAGCCGTTGAATCTGCGCCGGCGCGGATTGCACTCTGCGACGAGGCTGCCGTGCTCGTGATCGGTGAAGCATGGCCGGGCGCGGAGTTGGTCAGAACGGCGGCGCCGACTGCCGGCGATGCGCTCCGGCTGTGCGCGTCGAGGGTGGCTCAAGGGGACTCTGTTGACCTGGCGATGCTGGATGGGCATTATCTGCGCCGGAGCGACGCTGAGATCTTCGGAGAGGGTGTTGCACTGGGGCCGCAAGGGGCATGAAATCCGCGTTCGCAGAAGTGCGCATCCGTCGCATGACGCCCACGGATCTCGGCCGGGTGATGGAGATCGCCGAGAGCCTGAAGGAAGCGCCGCAGTGGCCTCGGACGGCTTTGGAGCGAGCTTTGGACCCCGCGGCACAGCCAAGGCGGATTTCGCTGGTGGCCGAGGGGATGGGCGTAGTGGAGGGCTTTGCCGTGGCGAGTCTGATGCCGCCGGAGGGCGAACTGGAGACAATCGCTGTGGCTGCGAAGGCTCAGCGGCAAGGTCTGGCGCGGAGGCTTTTTGCCGAGTTGACTGCTGAGCTTGGCAAGGCCGGGATTAAAGAGGTTTTTCTAGAGGTGCGCGCATCGAATCAGCCGGCGCTGGGACTTTATCGGGGGCTGGGCTTTGCGGAAACTGGACGCAGAGTGCGCTACTACCATGATCCTGTTGAAGATGCGATTCTGATGCGCCTGCGGCTTGGCGACTTTCCGTCCTCAGCTGCTTACTTAGCAGCGCTGTGACGGTTAAAACGAAGCCAGCGTGATTGCGGTCACGCAAGAGGGGTTTTCGGGATGAATTCCACAGAGAAGCGTTACTTTTGTTCCCTTTTGGACTTGCCCGTTGCGCCTCGACGGCGATATATGTAATTGTTCCTTAATAAACGGAGGTGCTTGATGGATGAAATACAGGATTCCACGCTGAGCGCAGAAATAGATCGCCTGCATGCCGAACATCGTAATTACGCTCAGCGGTTGGAAGAGTTGCTCCAAA